>Ga0070741_10013482_pt1 | contig 14417 bp, 9 predicted proteins | sample Coa_R1_4_FD_66440 | JGI IMG/M metagenome (GOLD analysis project Ga0070741, IMG submission 66440) | Surface soil microbial communities from Centralia Pennsylvania, which are recovering from an underground coalmine fire - Coalmine... | ecosystem: Environmental > Terrestrial > Soil > Unclassified ...
AGCGAGAAACCGAATGCATACATCAGCGCGAAAGTGCCCACGATCGACATGGGCAGCGCCATGCTCGGGATCACCGTCGCGGAAACATTTCGAAGAAACAGGAAGATCACCAGGATCACAAGGCAAAGAGCGAGCATCAATGTGAAGCGGACGTCGTTGACGGAGTCACGGATCGAAACAGAGCGATCGTAGAGAACCTGCAGATCCACAGCGGGCGGCATCTGCTGGCGAAAGGTGGGCAGCAGTTGGCGGATGGAGTCCACAACCTCCACAGTGTTCGTGCCCGGCTGACGTTGAATCGCCAATACAATTGCCCGGCGCAGCCCCCGAGCCCGGTCGAAATACCAACTCGCCGTCTTGTCCACCTCCACCCCGTCCACAACTTGTCCCAGATCCGACAGCCGGACGGGAGCGCCGTTGCGGTACGCGACGATCATGGGAGAATAATCGGCTGCGGTCCGCAACTGCCCATTGGCTTGCACCACGAACGCCTGATGCTTCCCGTAGAGAATGCCGGTAGGCTGATCGACGTTCTGGTTCGAGATGGCATTGGCGACATCATCCATGCCGATCTGCCGGCTCGAAAGCGCCTTCGGATCCACTTTGACGTGCACCGCATATTTCTGGGATCCGTAGACGCTGACTTGCGCAACCCCGCTGATCATTGAGATGCGTTGCGCCATCAGCGTCTCCGCATACTCGTCTACATCGGACAGGCGCAGCGTGGGCGAACTTAGCGAGAGGTACAGAATCGGCGAATCCGCCGGATTCACCTTCTGATACGACGGCGGATAGGGCATATTCTGCGGAAGGTCGCGTCCCGCCTTCGCAATCATCGACTGCACGTCCTGCGCAGCCGCATCCAGGCTGCGATCCAGGGTGAACTGCAGCGTGATCTGCGAACCTCCTTGGGTCGAGGTGGACGTCATCGAGTCCAGCCCGGCAATCGTCGAGAACTGCTTCTCCAGCGGCATGGCTACCGCGGACGCCATGGTGTCAGGATTGGCGCCGGGCAAACTTGCCGACACCAGAATGGTGGGGAAATCCACGTTGGGCAGATCGCTTACCGGAAGCAGGCGATATCCCATGGCCCCAAAAAGAAGAATCGCCAGCATCACCAGGGTGGTCATGACTGGCCGCCGAATGAAGAGTTCGGCAACGTTCATGACCGCGCGCCCTTCTCGGCTACCGCTCGCTTCTCAGGTGCGCCCTCCGCAGGAGATGGAGCCGCCAGAGCCGGCTTGATCTCCACTCGCGAGCCCGGCACCAGCCGCAGTTGCCCGTCGGTGACCACGCGTTCTCCCGCGCTCAGACCTTTGTCAATGACGGCTTGGCCATTGCTGGTGCGATTCACCGCGACCGGGCGGGCCACAACTGTCAGATCCGGATTGATCACGAATACGTATTGTCCTTGCTGTCCACTCTGAATTGCCTGCGTGGGAACCACCAGCGCGTCCGCCTGCTCGGCGAGCGTGAGCGTCGCATTCACGAACTGTCCCGGCCACAGCCGGCGATCCGTATTCGCAAATTGCCCCTTCAGCTTGATCGTGCCGGTTACGGTATCGACCGTGTTGTCCAGGAAACTGAGCTGGCCCACAATCGGAGCCGCAGCACCCGGAACGGCCGCTCTCACCTTTAAATCGTGCTGTGACGCATATCGTTTAATGTCGGCGAGATATTGTTCCGGGACCGTGAACGTCACATAAATCGGTTCAATCTGGTTGATCGTGATCAGATAAGGCGTGTCGTTGGCCTTGATCATGTTGCCGCGATGAATCATCAGCGTGCCGGTTCGGCCAGTGATTGGAGAATAGATGGAGCAATAGTTCAACTGCACACGCGCGTTTTCAACGGCCGCGACGTCGGCCTGGACCACGGCGTCGAGCGCCTCCGCGTTCGCCTGGGTCTGATCGTATTGCTGCTTTGCGATGATCCCTTCCCGGTAGAGACCTGCAAAACGCTCAGCATCCAAGTGAGCCAGCTTGGCCTGCGCAGTGTCGCGCTGCAAATTGGCTTGCTGCTTCTTGAGTTCGGCAACGTAAGGCCGCTCGTCAAGCTTGAAGATCAGATCCCCTTTCCTAACGTCCTCGCCCTCCCGGAAGAAAACTCCGGTGAGCTCTCCCGTGATTTGAGTCTTCACCGATACCGTCGAATACGCCTCCACGCTTCCGATGGCCTGAATCTCGACCGGCACATTCTTCTGCTCGACTGAGGCTGCCAGTACCGGAACTGCCGGCGCGGATGGGGGCGGGACTGCAGTTCGTGAGCAGCCGACGAGAGCGCAAGCAAGCAAGACGCAGCTTGCGGCCCAGAAGCCTGTGTAAAGGAAGATCGAGGGACTTTTGCGGGCGCCGTTCGTGATCACAAGTCGCGCACCTGCTCAACGGGCCGAAGCGTGCGCGCGGATGCGATTCCGCCGCGGCCTCTCCAGCAATTGTGCGCCGCTAAGGACCCGCGATCGTGTGATATCCCTCACATACGGAGGTGCGGTGAGTGGCGCGGGGAGAGGTAGGACGGCTCAACCTAACCGGTAAATCCGATCATCACTTCTGAGCGTCCTGGATGAGCACCACGTCCGAGGGCGCGTCGCCGCGCACCAGGGCGAGGCGCTTGCCATCCAGCGACCAGCGGTACGACGCAATCTTGAGCGAGTCGAAGTTAGTCAACTGCCGGCCCGGACTCCCATCCAAGGGCTGCAGCCACAAATTGTCCACACCTTTATCGCGAATGGGATAGACCACGCCTTTTCCATCCGGATTAAATCGAAGCTTTCCCTCATGACGCGGATCGTACTCAAAGGTCCGCAGGATCTGACCTGAATCGGTGGAGATCAGGGAAAGAGTAGGCCTCTGGGCTTTGAAGTCGTAGGTTCCCAGAACCAGGGTTTTGCCATCGGGTGAAAAATCGTACGATCCCGCCGCTTCCACGATGGTATGAGCCGCGGCCTCAGGCTTGCCTCCTGCCATGGAAACCTTCATCAGTGTGCGATCGACATAATTCACGTAGTACGCCCACTTGGAGTCTGGGGAGCACACTGGATTTTGATCGTTTGGTCCCGGGCTCAATTGCCGCAACCCGGTGCCATCCCCTTCGCTCATCCAGATTGTGCGCGACAACGCCTGCAGGTCGCCGCGCATAAATATAATGTGGCCGTCTCCGCATCCCATTGGCTGGCCCGAAAGGTTTGCCACCGTATTCATCGCCTTGCCATCCGTGCTCATCAATTGGATATCGGAGTCTCTTTCCACGACCAGCTTTCCATCAGCAGTCCAGGCCATGTCATAGAGTATTTCGTCCGCTGGAACACGCTTAGCATCGGAGTAGTCTGCCTTCTCTCCCGAACTCAAGTACAAGCTGACATCCGGTTGCTGCATGATGGTGGCGATCGTCCGGCCATCCGAGGAGACGCTCAGGGTGCTGTAGTTATTGGTGTCCGCAGTAATAGGACGGAACTGTCCGTCGGGATAGCCGATTAATCCAATCTGATTGCGTCGGAACTGAAGGTCCATGTTTGAGAAGGTGACAGCCACCGCTTTTCCACTCGGCAGCCAGGCCGCATCTGACACAAGCGCGTCCTTGAAGGCATGCAACGGCTTCATGCTGCCCGACGAGGGATCGATGGCGACCACTGCTCCCAAGTCCTGGCCGTTTGCCACGCGATAGGCTGCGATCGTTTTTCCATCCGGCGACCATAGCGGACCGGCGAGAGTTTCGCTGACCGGACCCGAGACCAGCACCTTCTCATTGCTCCCGTCAACGTTGGCGATGACAACGTTGAATTTTCCAGGCTCCGGATCATTCGAGCGCTCAAACACAAAGCGTTGTGCATCCGGCGAGAAACTGGGATCGCTGTCGATGTCTTTGACCAGTCGCTGTGCGCTGCCTCCAAGAACCGGGCTGCGGTACAAGTCGAACTCCTGCGAAGCAGGTCCACTCTCCACTTCGGTGTGAGTGTAGTAGATGGCGCTTCCGTCGGGAGCGAATCGCAGCGCCCGGTACAGGACGTGGGCCTCGGGAACGATCTTGACGTTGCTATCACTCGCCAGATGACGAAGCCACAACGACTCGAGCCCTTCCTCATTCAATACATACGCCATGTACTTGCCGTCTGGAGACATCGCAGCCACGCGTGCATTTCGAGTGCCGCTGACCTTGGTGACCTTTACGGTCTGGAACGGCATTGCAGCTTTGGAGGTCAGGAGCGAGTAAATACCGAAACTCGCAGCTGCAATCACCAGAATCGCGATCGCGGCAAGCCCAATCGCTCCGGTTTTGTGGTGACTTATCGTGTCCATCACCACCGAACTGCTGCTTGTGTGGGCCGCCGGCGCTGGCTGCGCACCGCCACTGCTTAGCGGCGCCGGCCCGGATTCCACCACCGCTTGCCGCCCTGATTCAGTATCACGCTTCAGCCGCTTCAGATCGCTGCGAAGCTCGGCCGCGGATTGGTAGCGCAAATCGCGATCCTTTTCCAGCAGCTTGCCAATCACATCTTCCAGCTTCGCCGGCAAAGCTGGATTCAAGCGCACGGCAGGAACCGGAGCACGATTCAAGATGCCATCGAAAATCGTCGCCGACGTATCGCCGTGAAACGGGACAACCCCGGTACTCATTTCATAAAGCATCGCGCCAAACGAAAACAGATCGGAGCGCGCGTCCAGTTCCTTTCCCTTCGCTTGTTCCGGCGACATGTAGGCCACGGTGCCGAGCGCGGTGCCGGGACTGGTCAGGTCTTCCACGCTCACCGGCGAAGTGGCCTCCGCAAACACGGCGCTGCCTCGGGTGGATTGCCGCGTCACCTTGGCTAGTCCGAAGTCGAGAATCTTTGCGTGGCCGCGTTTGGTTACGAAAACGTTTGCGGGCTTGATGTCGCGGTGAATGATGCCTTCCCCGTGTGCAGCATCGAGAGCGTCGGCAATTTCAATCGCGACAGCCAGCAGATTGTCCAATTCCAAGGGCCGTCCGCCGATCAAATGCTTCAGCGTGACACCATCCAGAAATTCCATGACGATGAACGCCCGGCCTGCGTCTTCATCGATGTCATAAATCGTGCAAATGCCGGGATGGTTCAGCGCTGATGCTGCCTGCGCTTCGCGCGGGAAGCGGCTCAGCATCTGGGCGTCTTTGGCAACTTCGGGAGGCAGAAATTTCAGCGCCACAAAGCGGTGCAGACGAGTGTCCTCGGCTTTGTAGACCACACCCATCCCGCCGCCGCCGAGTTTATCCAGGATGTGGTAATGCGAGATGGTTTCGTTCAGCATGGATCTTGCTGACTCGCATGGTATGAGGCAGAGGGCTGCCAGTCAATGACTTAGCCGCATTGGCTCAGGGGGATTTAAAAAGCGGCTGGTTTTGCGCGTTGGCTAGCCGACGAGAGGCTCCAGGGTTGGCCCACACCGTTCTCCACCGTGGGAGTGAGCCAACCCTGCCGTGATTGCCGCTTTGTTATTGTCCGTCGAAGCCGAGCCCCGGAAGTGTCCTGGTCTTCTCGACGCGAACCGAATTCAGGTTTTCCGGACGGATTCCCAGCGCCCGCAGGATGGTGGGCGCCACCTGCGAAGTGGCCACTGGTGTTTGCAGCACCCCTGCATGCAAGGCGGGATTTGAAACGATCAGCCCAACGTTGGTGTCGCTGTATCCAAAACCGCCATGCTCGGCATTTTTGGACGACGAAGTAGTGTAAATCGTTCCGTAGTTGGGACGAACGATGACGTCCGGGGTGCGGCTGTCCTTCAGCGGATCGTTGAACCGCAGAAGCAGCTCATTGCCGGCCATCACTTCGTCAATGAAGAGTGGGATGGCGTTCGTGTTCAGGTAGCTTTGAGCCTGAGCATCCAGAGTCTGATCCTCGAGCCAGACCAAGCCTATGTCGTCATCGTTGACGAATCCGCACGGACCGCTGGCGCAAGCGCCCGCACTGACGATGGCCTTGGCCGCTGGATTAGTTCCGCCATCGGGCAATGCCGCAACCAGATCGGCAAAGTGTCCAGGCTTGTTTGCCTTCACGGGATTGATCGGCGACTGCCCGTGCTTGGAAGTGACGATGAATAAAGTGGAGTTGTAGGTTCCCTGGTCCTTGAGTGCTTGAATCATGCTGGCCAGAGCGGCGTCAGTCTGGTCGAGACCATACTGCAGAACCGCGCTCGGCGTGCCCGCTCCGTCGACGTACCCGCCGGGCTGCCCATTCAGGCTGCCATTGTCGGCCGTGCAGCTGGCATCGAAGTTGTCGGTCACCAACTTCTGGCCGACGCTCACCGCCTGAAAGTTCATTCCGAAAACTGCGGGGACACCCGGGCCGGGCTTGCCATCGTGAGTCAGCCCCTTGATCTCGTTGATGATGCCCTGTACTTTCAGCTGATCGTTGAGCACCGTGCAAACCACGCTGTGCGTATTGTCGAGTCCGTTGACGTTGGTGATTTCGGGAGTGTACAGGTCGTCGACGCCCGTGCCGGAAGGCCCGTTCACCAGGTCGTAGGCAGGATGCTTATCTTCCCAGGCCGTGTGACCGCCAGCCGCTTTCACAACTTCAAAGATGGTGTTGGTGCGCAGCGCGGCATGAGGATAGAGGGGTAGGCAGTTTCCGCTCTGGTCGCGGTACCGCGGCAGCTTGCCCGGATCGATGATGTTGAGCGAGACATTCTGCGAGTTGTAAACGTCAATGCTCTCGTCGAACACCATCATGTTCCCGCCCTGGCCGGAACACGTCTTATTGGTGGGAGCGAAAATCGTTCGATCATAACTGACGTCGTAGAACAGCCCTGTGGTCGCGGGCGACCCGCCAGTTACGAGCGCGAGAAGTCCGGGAAACGAATCGGAATTTTGCGGGGTGTTGGCTCCGGTGTAGGTGACCCCATGGCTGGCAAGTTGGGCCATCGCAGAATTCGGATGACTTTGTACATAATTGGCGACGTCAAGCGCATGCAGTCCGTCCACGCTGATCAATAAAACGTGACGGACGTTCATCCCGCCACTATCTCCCGCGAAAGCTAAGCTGCAAGTCAGCAAGACAAGGATGCCCAGTAAACCCTTGGCATTTTTCACGAAACTACTCCTTCTAAGGAAGTTCGCCCCAGAAGAGCAGTAGAAATTCAAATTGCTACGGCACCGTTAACGAGAAATGAATTTTGCGTGAATGCGGACCGTACTTGGCTGGACGATTAACAATTGTTCATCCGGAGCTGCAAGTTTGCCTGAGCACAGGCCGCCCAAAGAAAGACGTGAAAGAACCTGTATACGCCGTAGAATCGGAACGATAGAGGAAGGAGAGAAGATGCCCAACTGGGTTTGGGGAATTGCGTTCGTGGTCCTCTATATCGTCGTCACACAGTGGCTGCTTCCAAAACTGGGCGTCTCCACCTGACGAACTGCAGGACGCGCCGAGTCTCGGCGCGAAGATGCTGCGGAGAAAAAGCTTTAACGCGGCTGGCCCACCATTCCACACAAGTAAGTCATACCAGCCTGTGACTTTGTCGAGCTGCTGAACTGTGTTAGCGCCGATTCGAGGGTCTCAGCGCGGGAGGGATGGATTGACGTAGGGCATCTCGCAGTCGTGCTGCTCGATCTCGACCTTGGCATCCCTCAATTCGTGATGGTCCGAGGTACGCCCACATTGAATGCAGAACCACTGGTTAACTTCGTTATTCCATCTCAGGAATTCGTGGCTGCGTTTCGATTCCATCGGGAAAGAATACCGTGGCTCAGAAGCGTCGCGGAATTACGTCGGTAACCACGAACCAGCGCTGTCTCGCAACTCCCCATCATGATCATGGATCGCATGCCGAGGAAACGACGAGACCTGGGCACTCCTATCGGTTTCGCCAGGAAGGATTTTGTGGCAGCCGGACCTGTAAGCCGAATTCTGTCTGCCTTGCGGCAGGACGGTCATTCCTCTGGGCCGCGCATTACTGCGCGGCTCAAGCGACCTACCCGGAGGTTTGACGCGCCGAGCCGGCACGTACCGAACCGAGGTCCGGACTTCCTCCCTATTTGGTCTTGCTCCGTGTGGGGTTTGCCCTGCCCGCTGCATCACTGCCGCGGCGGTGCGCTCTTACCGCACCTTTTCACCCTTACCCTTGCGGGCGGTATGTTTTCTGTGGCACTTTCCGTCCAACAGACTTGAATCTGTCGTCCCGGACGTTATCCGGCACACTGCTCTGCGGAGTTCGGACTTTCCTCCCCCGCTCCTTGACGAAGCGGGAGCGACCGTCCGGTCCGGCTGCCAACATCTGCAATTATAGCCGCCTCGCATACAAGCGACACTGCATCGGGCACAGGCCCTCCTGCTAGACTGAACCCAGCCCGGTTGCCGCACCTGCAATGAACTTCCTGGAAGGAATTCGCATCTCGATCGCCTCGCTGTGGGCGAACAAACTTCGCTCCCTGCTCACTCTGCTCGGCGTGGTCATCGGGGTAGCCGCCGTCATTGCCGTGGTGACCTTTGTCGGCGGCATCAACGGCTACGTCGCGGAAAAGATCTTTAATCTCGGCGCCGACGTGTTCATCATCAGCAAGATCAGTCCAGTCATCACCAACGTCGATCAGTTCCTGGATGGCGAAAAACGCAAAGACCTCACCATGGACGACTATGGCGCGGTGCGCGACGCCTGTCGCCATTGCTCCATGATTGGCGCCTCGGAGTTCAAGCCCGATGGCCATGTGAAATATGGCGAGCAATCGGTCAATGACGTATTCGTGCGCGGGATGACCCCCTCCATGGCCGAGATCCTCGATCTCGATCTCACCTCGGGACGCATGATCACCGAGAACGATGAAGACTCGCGGTCGAATATCGCGGTCATCGGCACCGACCTGGTGGATCATCTATTCCCGGGCATCGATCCGCTGAACAAAGAAATCCGTCTGGATGGCCAGATCTATACCGTGGTCGGAGTCGGCAAGAAGCAGGGCAAGAACCTGTTTGCGAGCCGCGACAACTATGTCGCCATCCCCGTTTCGTCTTATTTGAAGCAGTTCGGCGAGCACACCAGTATTCGCATCTCGGGTAAAGCCAACGGTGTGGGCGCGCAGCTGGATTCGGCCATGGATGAGTCCCGCGCTATCCTGCGGGCGCGCCGGCACGATGCTCCCGGCAAGCCCGACAGCTTTGCCGCTGAAACCAATCAGAGCTTCCTCAGTATCTGGGCAAACCTGAGCGGAACGTTTTTCATCGTCATGATCGTAATCGCCTCCATTGCGCTTGTGGTCGGTGGCATTGTCATCATGAACATCATGCTGGTCTCGGTCACCGAGCGCACGCGAGAAATCGGCATCCGCAAAGCCATGGGCGCGCGCAGCCGCGATGTGATGATGCAATTTCTGATCGAGTCGGCGACGCTGTCGTCGGTTGGCGGAATTCTGGGCGTGCTGGGTGGCATTATTTTCGCCAAGGGAATTACGCTTTTGATCGGCATGCCTTCGGAAGTGAAGTTGTGGGCGGTGGCTGCGGCCTTGCTCGTTTCCAGCAGCGTGGGCTTATTTTTTGGCGTCTATCCCGCACGCCGCGCCGCTGCACTCGACCCCATCGCTGCACTTCGGTTTGAGCTTTAATCATGCTACGGAAACGCGACTACAAAGAAATCGTCCAGATGGCGATGGACACCATCCGCAGCAACAAGCTGCGCTCTGGCTTGACGGTGCTGGGCGTTGTGATCGGCGTGGCCGTAGTCATCGGCATTTCCTCCGTGGTTCGAGGATTGAACGACAATGTCTCGCAGGTGATCCGCAGCATGGGATCCGACATTGTCTTTGCTTTTCACATTGAGCCCTTTCACCTCGGCTTTCCTACCGAAGAAATGCGCAAGCGCCGCGAACTGACACTCGAAGACGCGCTGGCCATGAAAGATCTTCCCCACGTGAAAGCCGTCACCCCGACCCTGCAGTTTGTCCAGCCGCAGTTTGGCACCGGAACCTACGTCGTGAAGTACGGCGACCGCCGCGCCAAAAACACCATCCTGGAAGGCGACTTCGCCTCGGTCAAAGACGTGTACGACTTCGAAATGTCGGCCGGGCGCTGGTTCAGCGAGCTCGACGACGAGCATCATTCTCCATTCATCGTGCTGGGCAGCGGCACCGCGGAAGAGTTGTTTCCGACCGAAAATCCGCTGGGCAAGCAGATCAACATCGAAGGGCAATCGTTCACCGTGATTGGCGTCATGGTTCCGATCAAGAGCGTGCTCTCGGGCGGCAAAGACCCGAACGATAACCGCGTCATCTTTCCTTTGTCGGTCTTTCGCAAGTTGCACCCGGAATTGAAGGAGTACTGGATCAGCGTCAAAGCCACCTCGCACGACGACATGCCAAAAACCATCGACGAGATGCGCGAACTGCTGCGCCGCCGCCGTAAGGTGCCCGTCGATAAGCCCGACAATTTTGCCATCTTCACCCAGGATTCGATCTCCGACGTGTGGAATCAGATCACCGGTGCAGTGTTCGTATTCATGTTCGCGGTTTCCAGCGTGGGCCTGATCGTTGGCGGAGTTGGCGTGATGAACATCATGCTGGTTTCGGTCACCGAACGAACTCGCGAGATCGGCGTGCGCAAGGCCATCGGCGCGCGCAAGCGGGACATCCTGTTGCAGTTCACGCTGGAAGCAATCACCCTCACGGCACTAGGCGGAGTCATTGGCGTACTGGTGGGCGCCGTCATCACCTATACCATTCCAGCGATCTGGAGTTCTCTCCCCGCGCGCATGTCGGTTTTCTGGGCTACGTTCGGATTGGTCTCTGCCGCGGTGGAAGGCCTGCTCTTCGGGATTTACCCGGCGTGGAAGGCTGCTAACCTCGATCCCATCGAAGCTCTGCGCTACGAATGAGCCTGCTTCGTCACAATCCTCGTCTGATACCCTGAGACGAATGTTCCCGCGCTTCATCGGTGTTCTGGAAATCATGGCGGTGCTCGGAACTTTTTCGAGCCTCGCGTATTACTGCCTGTGCATCTGGGGTGCGGCGTCATTTCTTCGTGACCGAAAGCACTTGTCCGAAGGCCTCTCGCAACCGCCGGTCTCGATCTTGAAGCCGCTCAAGGGAACTGATCCCGAGATGTACGAGAACTTCCGCCGCCACTGCCTGCAAGATTATGGGGAGTACGAAATTCTTTTCGGGGTCAGCGATGCCAATGATCCGGCAGTCGCGTTGGTCGAAAAGCTGAAGCAGGAATTTCCGCAGTGCGCGATTCAGTTGATTGTCTGCAGCGAAAAACTTGGCACGAACATCAAGGTCAGCAATCTCGCCCAGATGCTGGCCCACGCTCGCCATGAATTCCTTGTGGTCAACGACAGCGACATCCGTGTCGATGCCGGTTACCTGCGGTCCATCATTGCGCCTCTGGCAGCAGGCGCAGGCCTGGTGACCTTTTTGTATCGCGGGGTGGCTGCTCCAACCCTGGGTTCACGCCTGGAAGCGGTGGGGATCAGCACCGACTTCATCGCCGGAGTGCTCGCGGCCCGCCAACTCGAGGGCATCAATTTCGGCTTGGGCTCGACACTGGCATTTCGCCACCAGGATTTGCAGGCGATTGGCGGGTTCGAAATTCTGTTGGACTACCTGGCAGACGATTACGAACTCGGGCACCGCATAGCGGCATCCGGCAAGCGCGTGGAGTTGTCTGGAACGATCGTGGAAACTTTCCTGCCCGCTTACTCTTTCCGCGGGTTCGTACAACATCAGTTGCGCTGGGCGCGAACGGTGCGGGATTCCCGCAAAGCGGGCTACCTGGGATTGGGTCTGACTTTTGGTTTGCCCTGGGCATTCTCAGCGGTTGTTTTCTCGCGTGGCGCGAGTTGGGCTTGGTGGCTCCTGGCGCTCACCGCCGGCATGCGCCTGCTGGTTGCGTATCTAGTGGGAAGCAAGGTGTTGGAAGACCGTCAAGTGGCCCACAACCTGTGGCTGGTTCCCTTCCGCGACTTGATCGCGTTGGGCGTGTGGCTTATCAGTTTCACCGGGCACACCGTCGAGTGGCGCGGAGACCAGTTCCTTCTGAAAGACGGCAAACTCGCCCGCCTCTCGTCGTAAGCCGTCATGCCCCAGCAGACATGGTTTTCGCTGACGCATTCAATACCGCCCGTGTCTTTTCCGCCAGCGCCTTTCTGGTGAATGGCTTTTCCAGGAAATTGGGCTCGAGATTTGCGTGACCATGTTGCGATAAAACACTTGCCGCATATCCGGAAACGAATAGCACCTTCACGCCCGCCCGCAGCCGCGAAATTCGCTGCGCCAATTGAGCCCCGTCCATCTGCGGCAAAATGATGTCGGTGATCACCAGGTGGATCGCACCGCTGTAACCGCCTGCGACTTGCAGCGCAGTCTCCGCATTGTCGGCTTCCAAAACCCGGTAGCCGCTGGAAATCAGGAAGTCCCGTTCGGAGTGCCGGACCGCAATATCGTCCTCGACCAGAAGAATGGTTTCCGCGCCTCGCGGGCAAGTCTCATCGTTGCTCAGCCCAGTTCTCTCCGTGTGCTTTACCGGGCACGGCAGGTACACTTTGAACGTCGTGCCCAGTCCCTTTTCGCTGTACACCCAGATGTGTCCCCCACTCTGTTTCACCGTTGCATAAGCGGTGGCCAGGCCTAACCCGGTTCCCCGGCCTTTGGGCTTGGTGGTGTAGAAAGGCTCGAAAATGTGAGCCATATGCTCGGGAGCGATGCCCTCCCCGGAATCGGTTACGGTGAGCAGCACATAGTCCCCCGGAGTCGCGACCGCGTGCCGCTGGACATAGCCGTCATCCAGATGAACCATCGCGGTCTCGATTTCCAAATCGCCCCCTGTGGGCATCGCGTCCCGGGCGTTCGAAGCGAGGTTCAGCACCAATTGCTCGATTTCCGCCGGATCCGCTTTGGCGACCTTCAGATCATGACCGAGCGTGATCTTGAGACGGATGTTCTCGCCTACCAGCCGGGGAAGCATGTCGCTCAAATCCCGCAGCACGGAATTCAGGTCGAACGATTGCATCGTGTGCGCCGGTTTGCGGCTGAAGGCGAGCAGCTTCCGCGTAAGATCGGAGGCGCGCCGCGAGGCCTGGAGAATTTCCGCGACATTGTGCCGCAACGGGTCGTGCGCTGCCAAAGCTTCCATCGTGAGTTCGGCGTACGCGCTCATCACCATCAGCAGATTATTGAAGTCATGGGCAATGCCGCCGGCAAACGCCCCCAACGCATCCATGCGCTGCATCTGCTGCAGCTGCCCTTCCAGCTTTTTGCGGTCCGTCACATCGCGATCGTTTGAAATGAAGCGAATAATGTTCTGGTTCGCATCCCGCACCGGTGTAATCGTCTTTTCGAGAAAGAAGATTTCGCCATTCTTCTTGCGATCGGCCAGCGCTCCACGGTAGACCTCACCAGCCAGAATGGTCTGCCACAGGTCTTCGTAAAACGTAGCGCTATGTTCTCCCGACTTCAGCAGGCGCGAATGCCGCCCCACCACCTCCTGCTTCGTGTAGCCGGTCAAGTTTTCGAAAGCGGGATTCACATATTCGATCACGCCATGGCGGTCGGTGATGATGACCAGGTCCGCCGACTGCTCGACCGCGCGTACTAACGGCTCAAGCATTTCTCCGAATCCGCTCGCCGACAACTTGTGATTCTGCTGATTCTCCGACATATTCACGCTCGCTCACTGTTTTAATCGGAAATACCGGCGCTCGAAAACTGAGGTAACCATGGCGAAATCCGAAATAGAGGGCCGCGGGATCTCATCCCGGGACTCATGCCATCTCGGGAAGCCGGGAGCACCCCGGGAGCTCTTTTTGCTTGCGTGATCTGGGTCACAGAGGAATGTTTGCGCGGGCGACATAATGACGAGTGGCCCAAGTCAAGGCAGCCCTGGCAGGACAGCATCGTGCGCAGGCAAGCGTGCCGCACACTGCCATCGCAGTGCTGGCGTGGGTGGCGGCGCTGGCAACTCCGGCCGCGCTCCTCCTGCATCACGGACTGGCCGCAATCGACCCCGACCTCGGGTGGCATCTTCAGACCGCGAACTGGATCGTGCAGCATCATGCGGTACCCCACTCCGACCCTTTCTCTTACACTCGGGCGGGAGCTCCGTGGGCCGCCTATAGTTGGGGGTTCGAACTCGTCCTGTCGGGCTTCTATCGCATGGCCGAATTGCGTGGAGTCGTTCTTTACACCGTCGTTATGAGCGTGGCGATCTCATGGGCGTTGCTACGCATGCTCTCGCGATACGTCTCCCCGCTATCGGCGGCAGCGCTTACTGGCCTGGGTTGGTTTCTCACTTATCCCTTGCTTTGGCCGCGACCTGGCTTGTTCACGGTTCTGTTTTTCCTTCTTCAGCTGGATTATCTGCTGAGGGTACGGCTCGATCACGACCCCGCAAACGGCTGGTGGTTGCCCGGGCTCTACGTGCTGTGGGCAAACCTGCACATTCAGTTCATCTATGGACTGTTCACTCTCGGTGTAGCGGCTGC
>Ga0070741_10013483_pt1 | contig 14416 bp, 16 predicted proteins | sample Coa_R1_4_FD_66440 | JGI IMG/M metagenome (GOLD analysis project Ga0070741, IMG submission 66440) | Surface soil microbial communities from Centralia Pennsylvania, which are recovering from an underground coalmine fire - Coalmine... | ecosystem: Environmental > Terrestrial > Soil > Unclassified ...
CGTGACCACGGCGATTCCGGCGCCGAGGGCCGTCTCCCAGCTCGCGGTGAGGCCGACGCCGATCGCCAGCACGCCGACGAGCAGCGGCCCGATCACCGGAACGATCTCGAAGATGCCCGCCGTCACACCGATCAGCAGCCAGTAGGGCTCGCCGTCCAGCCAGAACGCGAACGAGAGAACCGCAGCGACGAAGCCGATCAACAGCAGCTCACCGCGTACGAAGCCTCCGAGCTTCTGGTCGATCAGGATCCATGTGTCGCGAGTGACTCGTCGGTGTCGCTGTGGGACGAGCGACTGGACGAGTGCGATCGCCCGGTCGCGCTCGAAGATCCAGTACGCCCCGACGGCGAACATGAAGAAGATCCCGATGAGGATCTCGACCGCGGTCTTCGTGGCCGACACGAGTGGATCGACGAAACTGCCGACCGACGGGAGCCGCTGCAGGCGGTGTTGAATCGCGAGTAGCACCTCGCGCTTGAAACCGTGCGCATGATGCACCTGATGCTGTAGCTCGCTCGACGAGGTCGGGACGGTGCCGACCGCCTGCTCGATCTGCGAGATCGCCCGCGGCACGATCAGCCACAGCAGGAGAGCGACGAGCCCGAGCAGCAAGGCATAGTGGATGAGCACGCCGAGCCCGCGCGGGATCCGGGCCGACCGATGCAGCCATTCGACGCTCGGCCTCATCGCCGCGGCCACCACGAACCCGAGGAACATCAAGGCGATGACGGCCTTGATCTTCCAGAGCGCGAGCGCCGCCACGACGATCGAGAGCCCGACGAGCGTCGCCGTTGCCGCACGTCGTGCAGTACCCACCATGGCGAGGGGTTTGTCGCCGCGCGGCGAAGCAGCCAAACCCATGGACGAGCACATCCGGCTGGACGCGCGCCGCCACGGCATCGTGCTCGTGGCTCCGTTTCTGCGCGCCTCGCTCCTCGCGCTCTGCGGCGCGGCGGCCTTCCTCGGCGGCTGGCCGATCTCAGCCGTCGGGGCCGCCCTCCTCGCGATCGGCGCGCTGACGGCGACGGCGGCGGTGTGGCGATGGGACCGGACGCGCGTCGTGCTCACCACCGAGAAGCTCTTCGTCGTCCACGGCTTCCTGCGCAGGGAGGCGGCTACGGTACGACTCGAGCGGGTGGGAGTGGTCGAGATCGAGCAGACGCTCGTCGGCCGGCTGCTCGGCTACGGGACGCTAGTCGCCGGGGACCTCGAGATCTCGGCCGTCCCCGAGCCCGCTCGATTCGCCGAGCTCATCGGCTGAGACGTCCTTCCGAACACACGTTCGATCCAGTACAATGGCCGCTCAGATGGCTGCCGACGAGCTCGTCGTTCACGGCGCCCGCGAGCACAACCTGAAGGACATCACCGTCCGCCTGCCGCGGAACCGCCTTATCTGCATCACCGGGCTCTCCGGCTCCGGTAAGTCGAGCCTCGCCTTCGACACGATCTACGCCGAGGGCCAGCGCCGGTACGTCGAGTCGCTCTCCGCCTACGCCCGGCAGTTCCTGCAGATGATGGAGAAGCCGGACGTCGATCACATCGACGGCCTGAGCCCCGCGATCTCGATCGACCAGAAGACGACCTCGCGCAACCCGCGCTCGACGGTCGGCACGGTCACCGAGATCTACGACTACCTCCGTCTGCTGTACGCGCGCGTCGGGCGCCCGCACTGTCCGGTCTGCGGCAAGCCCATCGCCGGCCAGTCGATCGACGCGATCGTCGATCAGGTGCTCATGCTCGACGAGGGGACGAGGTTCACCGTCAACGCGCCCGTAGTCCGCGACCGCAAGGGCGAGTACAAGGATGTGTTCGAGGAACTTTTGCGCGAGGGCTTCACGCGGGTGAAGGTCGACGGGGAACAGTTCCTCCTCGAGGAGGGCGTTCCGCCCCTCGACAAGAAGTTCAAGCACACGATCGAGGTCGTCGTCGATCGACTCGTGATGAAGGGCGATCTGCGGCTCCGGCTCACACAGTCGATCGAGACGGCCGCAGGACTTGCAGACGGTCTCGTCGTCGTCTCCGTCATCGACGGAGCCGACATGCTCTTCTCCGAGAACTTCGCGTGTCCCGATCACGGTGTCTCACTACCGGAGCTCCAGCCGCGCATCTTCTCCTTCAACGCGCCGCACGGAGCGTGCCCGAGGTGCACGGGCCTCGGCTCGCAGCAGGAGATCGACCCCGATCTGCTCGTTCCCGATCCCTCGCTCTCGATCGACGACGGGGCGCTCGTACCCTGGTCCGTCGGCGGCTCCTCGGGCTTCTACGAGGCGGTGATCCAGGCGATCGCGGATCGCTACGAGATCGACACCTCGAAGCCGTGGTCTGAGCTCACCGAGGAGGAGCAACGGAGGTTCCTGTACGGAACCGACGGCGAACGCGTGTACGTGCAGTACCGCAACCGCATGGGCCGCCGCCGCCAGTACATGCTCGCGTTCGACGGGATCGTGGCGAGTCTCGAACGGCGCTACAAGGAGACGGACTCCTCCCAGCAGCGCGAGCGCATCGAGGAATACATGTCGCTCCGACCGTGCCCGGTGTGCAAGGGGGCACGGCTGAAGCCCGAGGTGCTCGCCGTGACCGTCGGGAGGCGCTCGATCCACGAGTTCACGCAGATGTCGGTCGCGGCTGCGCTGAGCTTCCTCGACGACCTCGATCTCACCGAGACCGAGCAGCTGATCGGGCACCGGATAGTCAAGGAGATCCGCGAGCGACTGACCTTCCTCGACGACGTGGGGGTCGGCTACCTCACGCTCGATCGCGCTGCCGCGACCCTGTCGGGCGGCGAGGCGCAGCGACTGCGACTCGCGACGCAGATCGGGTCGCAGCTCGTGGGCGTGCTCTACATCCTCGACGAGCCGTCGATCGGCCTCCACCAGCGAGACAACGCGCGTCTCATCGGGACGCTCGAGCGGCTTCGAGACATCGGCAACACCGTTGTCGTCGTCGAGCACGACGAGGAGATGATGCGACGGGCGGACTGGCTGGTCGACATGGGCCCCGGCGCGGGGCTGCACGGGGGAGAGGTCGTGGCCGAAGGGCCGGCGGAGAAGGTGGCGCGCAATCGGCGCTCGGTGACCGGGCAGTTCCTCGCGCACACGCGGACGATCGCGATCCCGGAGCGCCGGGACGACGACCGCGGAAGCTTCGTCGTCCGCGGCGCTTCGCAGCACAACCTGAAGAACATCGACGTCGAGTTCCCGATCGGGAAGTTCGTCTGCATCACGGGCGTCTCCGGCTCGGGCAAGTCGACCCTCGTGAACGAGATCGTCTACAAGGCGCTCGCCAACCGGCTGAACAGGGCGAGGATCAAGCCGGGGGCGCACTCCAGGGTGGATGGGATCGACGCCTTCGACAAGGTGATCGAGATCGACCAGAAGCCGATCGGGAGAACGCCCCGGTCGAACCCGGCCACCTACACCGACCTCTTCACGCACATCCGTGAGCTCTATTCGCTCACGCCCGAGGCGAAGGTTCGCGGGTACAAGCCCGGCCGCTTTTCGTTCAACGTCCGCGGCGGCCGTTGCGAGACCTGCAAGGGCGACGGACAGATAAAGATCGAGATGCACTTCCTTCCCGACGTCTACGTGCCGTGCGAGACCTGCAAGGGGGCGCGCTACAACCGCGAGACGCTCGAAGTGCGGTTCAAGAACAAGTCGATCGCCGACGTGCTCGACATGTCGGTCGAGGAGGCGCTCCAGTTCTTCGCCAAGATCCCGAAGATCCACCGGCGGCTGCAGACGCTGCACGACGTCGGGCTCGACTACATCAAGCTCGGGCAGCCGGCGACCACGTTGTCGGGAGGCGAGGCGCAGCGCGTGAAGCTCGCCGCAGAGCTGTCGAAGGTCGCGACCGGCAAGACGCTCTACATCCTCGACGAGCCGACGACCGGCCTGCACTTCGCCGACATCGAGAAGCTGCTCGAGACGCTGCAGCGGCTCGTCGACGCCGGCAACACGATGATCGTCATCGAGCACAACCTCGACGTGATCAAGCAGGCGGACTGGATCGTCGACCTGGGTCCGGAAGGAGGCGAGGCGGGCGGCGAGATCGTCGCCGTCGGCACGCCCGAGGACATCGCCGACGTCGACGCAAGCTTCACGGGCAGCTTCCTGCGCAGCGTGCTGCCGGCGCGGGCCGTCGCAGCTTAGGGCGGGCTAGAGAACAGCCTGCGTCTGCGTGACGCGGGCAACGAGCTTGCCGGCATCGTCGTAGAGCTCCGTGTCGACGACGACCGTCCGTCTCCCCGTGTGCAGCGGGCGCGAGACGGCGTGCACGGTGCCGCTTCGAACAGGACCGAAGAAGTTCGTCTTCGACTCGATCGTCGCCGTCCCGGCCGCGCCGGCGGGAAGGTTCAGGAACGCGCAGAAGCCGCCGGTGTTGTCGGCGAGCGCCATCAGCGCCCCGCCGTGCAGCACGCCGCCTGTCGTACAGATGTCTTCGCTCCAGGCGAGCTCCGCCCTCACCTCCCGCGGCGATGCCGACACCATCTCGATTCCGAGGAATGCCGTGAACGGGGCCGCGGCGGCTACCTGCGCGGTCAGCTCGGAGTCGGCCTGTCCCACGGTGTGAGGCTACCCTGGCCGCGGTGGCGAGCGAAGCCGCACACGCGTCCCTGCTCGAGCGCAGCTGGTGGCTGCGCGCGCCGGCCGTGCTCGTCGCGCCGCGCGCCGTGTTCGTTTCCCTGCGCGACGAGTCGGCCGAAGCGGTCGAGCAGCGGCAGGAGCCGATCACGGCGATTGCCGGCCTCGCCGGTATTGCCGGAGTTCTCGGTACGCCCGTCGCGCGGCACCTGCTCAACGACGCGTCGGTGTCGACGTCGCTTATCCCCGTGTGGGCGTTCTTCGGCGGCGTCGTGTACGCGCTCGCCTTCTACTGGCTCGGCGGCGGCCTGCTCTTCGGCGCCTCCCGGCGGCTTGGCAGCCTGGGGAACTGGCGCCGCTCACGCCAGCTGCTCGCACTCGCGGCCACTCCGCTCGCACTGTCACTCGTGACGCTGTGGCCGGTGCGGATCGCCGTCTACGGCGCGGATCTCTTCCGCACCGGCGGAAACGACTACGGCCGCGGCGACGCCGTCTTCGGCGGGATCTACGACGGCGTCATCGCGTGGTGCGTCGTCCTGCTCGTCGTCGGCGTCCGCGCCGTGCACGGCTGGTCGCTCCCGCGGGCGGCGGCCGGCGTCGCGCTCGCGGCCGTGGCGCCGGCGCTCGTCGTCGCGGCCACGACGATCTGACCAGCGGGAAAGCCGCACTGGGGTTCCGTCGGGGCGCGGATGCTCGCCGCCGCGCTCGGCGGGATCGTTTCCCCATGGACACGATGTGGGCCGTCCGTAAGCGTGCTTCCGGGCGAGGGCTCGTGCTCGACGAGGTTCCCGTACCGGTACCGGCGGACGACGAGGTGCTCGTGCTCGTCGAGGCGGCGAGCATCTGCGGCACCGACCTGCACATCTTCAGCTGGGATCCGTGGGCGCAGCAGCGGATCGTTCCGCCGCTGACGCTCGGTCACGAGTTCGCGGGCACCGTCGTCGACATCGGCCGCAACGTCAGGCACGTCGCCGCCGGCGACTACGTGTCCGCCGAGAGCCACGTGACCTGCGGCGCGTGCGTCAACTGCCGCACCGGCCGCGCGCACATGTGCGAGCGAACTCGGATCCTCGGCGTCGACCGTGACGGTGCGTTCGCGCGCTACGTGGCCGTGCCCGAGTCGGTGATCTGGCAGAACGACCGGGCGAAGCTCCCGCCCGAGATCGCGACGCTGCAGGAGCCGTTCGGCAACGCCGTCTTCGCGCTGAGTCACGAGGATCTCGCGGGCAAGTCGGTCGCCATTCTCGGGTGCGGCCCGGTCGGGCTGTTCAGCATCGGAATCGCGCACGCCTACGGCGCCGTGCGGGTCCTCGCATCCGACCGCGTCGCGTTTCGGCTCGGTCTGGCGGAGCGAATGGGGGCGACCGCCGCCCTCGACAGCAGGGATGCCGTCGACGTCCCGGCGTGGTTCGTCGAGCAGAACGAGAACGAGAACGTCGACGTCGTCTTCGAGATGTCGGGTGCGCCGCAGGCGATCGGGGATGCGTTCAGGATCGTCCGCAACGGTGGCCGGGTCATACTGTTCGGCATCCCGGCCGAGCCTGTCGAGATCGACGTGGCCGAGGCGCTCATCTTCAAGAATCTGGAGGTGTCGGCGGTGAGCGGACGGAAGATCTGGGACACCTGGTATCGCACACGCTGGCTGCTCGAGCACGGCGTCGTCGACCTGCGGCCCTTGATCACGGCCGAGCTCGGGCTCGACGGTTTCCAGGGTGCGTTCGAGCTGCTTGCGGGCGGCGAGGCGTGCAAGATCGTCCTGCACCCTCAGGAGGTCGCAGCGAGGGCTGCGGCATGACCGCGCTCCGCGACGAGGTCGGCTCCGAGCTCGCTGCGCTTCGCGAGGCGGGAACGTACAAGCGGTTCAACACGCTCGAATCGCCGCAGGGGCCGGTCGTTCGCATGGCGGGTCGCGGCGAGGTGATCGTCCTCTCCTCGAACAATTACCTCGGTCTGGCCGACCACCCCGACGTCGTGCGTGCCGGCATGGATGGGCTGGCGCGATACGGCGCCGGCACCGCCTCGGTGCGGTTCATCTGCGGGACGTTCGCGCCCCATCTCGAGCTCGAGGGTGCCCTGGCGGAGCTCTCGGGAACGGAGGCGGCGCTCACGTACGTCTCGTGCTGGAACGCCAACGAGGCCGCCGTCCCGACGCTGACCGACGAGGGCACCGTCATCATCAGCGACGAGCTGAACCATGCGTCGATCATCGACGCGGTACGGCTCGCGAAGCCCGCGCGCAAGGTTCGCTACGCGCACTCGGACATGCGAGAGCTGCGCGACGCGCTGCGATCGTGCGAGCGAGGTCAGCGAAAGCTCGTCATCACCGACGGCGTGTTCTCGATGGAGGGCGATCTCGCCCGCCTGCCCGACATCCTCGAGCTCGCTCGCGCACACGACGCGACCGTCGTGGTGGACGATTCACACGGCGTCGGCGTCATGGGCAGGACCGGGCGAGGCATCGCCGAGCACTTCGGCGCCCTCGGGCAGGTCGACGTCCTCACCGGCACGCTCGGCAAGGCGCTGGGCGGGGCGGCCGGTGGCTACGTCGCGTCGTCGACCGAGGTGTGCGACCTGCTCGCGCAACGCTCACGGCCCCAGCTCTTCTCGAACGCGCTCCCTCCGACAGTTGCCTGCAGTGCACGCGCGGCCGTCCGTACGCTGCAGACGCGGCCGGATCTCGTGGTCAAGCTGCGCGAGAACACGCGCTGGTTCCGGAACGCCCTGCGCGAGGAGGGTTTCGACCCGCTCGACGGCGAGGCGGCCATCATCCCGATCATCGTGGGCGAGACCGCGCGTGCGATCGAGCTGTCCGAACTGCTGCTCGACCGCGGCGTCTTCGTCACCGGCTTCGGCTATCCGGTTGTACCGGAGGGCACCGCGCGGATCCGCGTACAGATGTCGGCCGCGCTGGAGCCGGCTCACCTCGAGCGCGCGCTTGCGGCGTTCGTCGAGGTCGGGCGCGAGTCAGGGCTTCTTCGCTGACGCCTCGAAGGCGGCAAGCTCCTCGTCGGGCATGGCGTACGTGTGCTGCGGCTCGGGGAAGGCACCGCTGCGAACGTCGTCGGCGAAGCGACTGAGCGCATCGGTGATCGTCTCGCCGAGATCGGCATAGCGCTTCACGAAGCGAGGCGCGCGTCCCTCGTAGTAGCCGAGCATGTCGTGCCAGACGAGCACCTGGCCGTCGCAGTCGGCGCCGGCGCCGATCCCGATCGTCGGGATTTCGAGCGTCTTCGTGACGGCGCGCGCCACCGCGGGCGGTACGGCCTCGAGGACGACCGAGAAGCAGCCCGCGGACTCGAGGGCGCCCGCCTCGTCGAGGAGGCTTCTTGCCCGCTCTGCGGTGCGCCCCTGCGCCTTGAAGCCGCCGAGAACCGTCGACGTCTGCGGCGTGAGACCGACATGACCCATGACGGGGATTCCCGCCGAGGTGATCGCCGCCGCGCGCGAGACTGACGTTCCGCCGCGCTCGAGCTTGACCGCGTCGGCGCCGCCTTCCTTCACGAGTCGCACGGCATTTGCGACCGCCTGCTCGTCCGAGATCTCGTAGGAGCCGAACGGCATGTCGGCCACGACGAGAGGCCGCTTCGCGCCGCGCGTCACCCACTGCGTCATGAGCACGATCTCGTCGAGCGTCACCGCGACCGTGGACTCCCGCCCGTGAACGACCATGCCGGACGAGTCGCCGACGAGGATGAGGTCGACGCCGGCCGCGTCGGCCAGCCGGCCGCTCGGCGCGTCGTAGGCGGTGACCATGACGATCCTCTCGCCGCGCCGTTTCATCTCGCGCAGCTCCGGCAGCGGCAGCTTCCCCGCGGTCCACGACGCATAGCGCTGGGGCTTCGATGTTTCGCTCACGAGAGCGCTCCTTTCACGATCACGTTGTCGATAAGGCGGGTCGAGCCGACGCGAACCGCGGCGGCGAGGAGTGTCGCGCCGTCGAGCTCGAGCAGCTCGACGTAGTCGGGGTCGAGGCCGTTCAGGCCGGCGCGGGCGGCGGCGACCGGATCGGGGCTGCCGACGGCGGCCTGCAGCGCCTGGGGCAGGCCGAGAGCCTGCGCGCGCTCGGAGGCCGACAGCCGCACGTTGCGGGACGAGAGCGCGAGCCCGTCGGCGTCTCGGACGGTCGCCACGACTCGGATGTCGATCCCGAGATTGAGATCCCGGACGAGGCGCCGGACCACGAGCGCCTGCTGTGCATCCTTCTGCCCGAAGTACGCGCGTGCGGGGCGCACGATGGTGAAGAGCTTCAGGCAGACGGTCGCCACGCCGCGAAAGTGACCGGGCCGTGCTGCACCCTCTGCGCCGGTCTCCTCGGGGTCGACCCACGTGGAGAACCCGGGCGGGTACATCTCCTCCGGCAGCGGTGCGAAGAAGACGTCGACGCCCTCGCGCTCAGCCACGTCGCGGTCTCGCGCGTCGTCGCGCGGATACGCGTCGAGGTCGCTCGGATCCTCGAACTGCGCGGGATTGACGAACGACGAGGCGACGACGATCGCGTTCTCCGCGCGCGCGGCACGGAAGAGGGCGACGTGACCTTCGTGGAGCGCGCCCATCGTCGGGACGAGTCCCACATCGCCGCCCGCGTCGAGCTCGTCGAGGCTGCGGACGACCTTCACGTCGCCAGCTCCAGGGTCGCACCGGCGAGCGTCTCGTAGAGGTCGTCGAGCTCCGGCCGCTCGGCATGGATCGCGGCGCGATGTGCGTCGACCGTCGCCCAGTCGCCGCGCGAGACGGGCCCGGTCAGCTCGAAATGGTTCTCGATCGTGCGTCGCATCAGCGGCTCGAGCGCCTCGGGCGGGGCTCCGGCCGACTCGAAGAGGAGCGCCGCGGCGCGGTGCAGCGTGACGAGGTAGTTGGAGACGAACACCGCGCCGGCGTGGTAGAGCGTCCGCGACTCCTCCGCGAGCCCGAACGGCCGAAGCCCGAGCGTCTCCGCGAGCCAGAAGCCCGCGTCTCGTCCCTCCTCGTCGTCGGCGGTCACCGCCGCCCACGCGCCGTCGAGCTGCTCGGGCCCGCGGCCGCGGGTGAACGTCTGCAGCGGATGGACGCCGAAGCGGCGCTCGTGCGGGGCGAGCGCGGCCAACGGCGTCGCGCCGCTCACGTGCGCGACCCACGGTCCCGGCGGGATCGACGCTGCGACGTCGGGGATCGCCCGGTCGGGAACGCAGAGGAGAACGACCTCCGCGTCGGCGGAGCCGAGATCGAGCCCGCGCTCGCGCAGCCGGCCTGCGACCGCCGCGCCGACGCGACCCGAGCCGATGACGTCGATTCGTGTGAACACCGGAAGCTCCAGCTCCGTAGCGGATGCCGGGCACCTCCGAGTGTACCCGGATGGGCTGCGCCGAGCCGGGGCGGAGCCTGAGCGCGATGACGGTCAACGTCTGGACCGTGACGGCCGCGGCAGGCCTCGCCGCGCTCGCCGCCGGCCTCGGTGCTCTCCCGTTCGCGTTCGTCGGCGGCCGCGTCGGCGGGCGGTGGCTCGCGCACTCGAACACCGCGGCATCCGCGTTCATGGTCGCCGCGGCCGCTGCCCTCGTCTGGCAGGGGGTAGGGGCCGGGCCGTGGCGATGCGTCCTCGGCCTCGGCGTCGGCATCGTCTTCGTCTGGATCTCCGGCGCCTGATCGGCGAGCGCGATGACCTCGTCCTCGGGCGCCTCTCCGGATCCGACGCGCTGAAGGCGCTCGTCATCGTCGCCGTCATGACGGTGCACTCGATGGCGGAAGGCGTCGGCATCGGCATCTCGTACGGCGGCGGCGAGCGCCTGGGACTCCTGATCACGGTCGCGATCGCCGCGCACAACGTGCCCGAGGGGCTCGCCATCAGCCTCGTGCTCGTCCCGCGCGGGGCGCGTGTCCGCTCGGCTGCCTGGTGGAGCGTCTTCTCGTCGCTGCCGCAGCCGCTCATCGCGCCGTTCACCTACCTGTTCGTCGAGTGGTTCCGGCCGATCCTCCCGGCCGGGCTCGGCTTGGCCGCCGGCGCCATGCTGTGGATCGTCTGGTCGGAGCTCCTGCCGGACTCCTCGATTAGACTTCGACCGTGCCGATCTACGAGTACGTCTGCATGGAGTGCGAGTCGCATTTCGAGGAGCTCGTCCGCGGAGACGAGCAGGTTGCCTGCCCCGACTGCTCCGCCACGAACGTCTCCAAGCAGTTCTCCACCTTCGCCGTCCACGGGGCTGTAACGCAGCCGAGCTTCGGCGGCGGGGGTGGTTGCTGCGGCGGATCCTGCGGCTGCGGCCACTAGTGCCCGAGCATCTGACGCGCGCCGAGCGCGAACGCCTCGAGGCGGAGCTGGCTGAGCTGGAAGGCCCGCGCCGGAAAGCGGTCGTCGAGGCGATCTCGACGGCGCGGGCGCACGGCGACCTGTCGGAGAACTTCGAGTACCACGCCGCGAAGAACGAGCAGGGCCTGCTCGAGGCGCGCATCACCAAGCTCCGAGCCCGGATCCACGACGCCGTGGAGGTCGACGAGTCCCAGGTCGGCGCCGGCGGGGTCGTCACCGTCGGCAGTCGTGTCGAGCTCGAACGGGATGACGGCGAGGCGATGACGGTCGTGATCTCGAGCGTCGACGGCGTCTCGCCGGAGTCGCCCGTCGGACAGGCGCTGCTCGGCCATGCGGCAGGCGACGAGGTCGTCGTCGAGGCCCCACGCGGCTCCTGGCGGGCCCGGATCCTGTCCGTCGGCTCCTCCTCGTAGACTCCCCGACCGTGAGCGCTGTTCCGGTCCCGGTCGACGACCTGCAGGCGTACGCAGCGGAGGTGGCGGCTTGCACACGCTGCCGGCTCGCACAGGGCCGGACGCAGGTCGTGTTCGGCGCCGGCAATCCGCGCGCCGAGCTGATGTTCGTCGGCGAGGCACCCGGCTTCCACGAGGACAAGCAGGGGCTTCCGTTCGTCGGACAGGCCGGCAAGCTGCTCGACAAGCTGCTCGCGGGCATCGGCCTGCAACGCAGCGACGTGTATGTCGCGAATGTCCTCAAGTGTCGGCCTCCGGGCAACCGCGACCCGCAGCCGGACGAGATCGAGGCGTGCGAGAGCCATCTCTTCCGGCAGATCGAGCTGATCGAGCCGACCATCGTCGCCACGCTCGGGAACTTCGCCACCAAGCTCCTCTCCGGCCGGCCGCTCGGGATCACGCGCGTGCACGGCCAGGAGCAGGAGACGACGCTCGGCGGGCGATCCGTCCTCCTCTATCCGCTCTACCATCCCGCGGCCGCGCTCTACACCCCGGCGATGCTCAAGGTGCTCGAATCCGACTTCGCGCGCATCCCGGAGCTCCTCGGCCGTGCGCTCGTGCCGGCGCCGGAGCCCGAGCTCGCGCTCGTCACCGCGCCCGCCGTCCCCGCGGAGCAGTTGGGTCTCTTCTAGGCACCGTCGCGTTCTACGCTTCAGCCGGTGGGCGAGACGGTGACGAGCTCCCCGGAGCAGACCGAGGCGCTGGCGGCCGGCCTCGCCGCACGGCTCGCATGCGGCGACGTCGTCACCGTCGCCGGTGAGCTGGGCTCGGGCAAGACGACGTTCGTGCGCGGGGCCTGCACGGCGCTCGGCGTACGCGAGCGCGTGACGAGCCCGACGTACACGATCGGCCACCGCTACCACGGCGCCGCGGGGGAGGTCTCACACCTCGACCTCTACCGGTTCGCCGGGATGTCGTCGGCCGAATGGGGCGACCTCGAGCCGTACTTCGACGACGCGATCGCCTTCGTCGAGTGGCCCGAGGCCGGGGAAGGCGTCCTGCCCGCCCCGCGTTACCGGGTCGAGTTGCGGCATGCTGGGGACGCCCGAAGGGTGGTCTCGATCAACGAGTGCTGACGCTTGCGTTCGACACGGCGACGGAGGTTGCGACGAGTGCGCTCGTCGACGACGGCGAAGTGCTCGCCGAACGCGCATCGCGCGCCCAGACGCTGCTCGAGGACGTCGACGCGCTCTTGCGCCAGGGTGGGGCGCATCCGGGCGACCTCGACGCGCTCGCGATCGGCATCGGTCCCGGCAGCTTCACCGGGGTGCGTATCGGCCTCGCCGTCGCGCGCGGGCTCGCGCTGTCGCTCGACGTTCGCGGTGCGGGCGTCTCGACGCTCGACGCGCTGGCGGCCGGCGCACCCGGCGCCGTGCCCGTCGTCGACGCGCGCAGGCGTGAGGTGTTCACGTTGGCCGGCGGCGAGCCCACCGTGATCGCGCCCTCGGAGCTCCACGTGCAGGCGGGCGTCGAGTACGTCGGCGACGGAGCCCGCCGCTACCGGGCCGTGCTCGAGGAACGAGGCGCGATCGTACCGCCGGACCGGGACGAGCGGCATCTCCCGCGCGCCCGTTTCCACGCGGCGCTCGTGCGCAATCTGCGCCCGGTCGACGAGATCCTGCCGCTGTACCTCCGCGTGCCCGACGCCGAGAGGAGCGTGCATTGACGACGCTCGAGCTCCGCCGGCTCGGCCTCGCCGACCTCGCCGCCATCGAGGAGATCGAGCGGCGGTCGTACCGGACGCCGTGGTCGCGATCCATGTTCGCCGGTGAGCTCGCGAAGCCGAGCTCGATCTGCATCGGCGCATTCGGCGACGACGGCGACGAGGACGGCCGCGCGCTTCGCGGCTACCTGATCGTGTCGCGGTACGTCGACGCGTGGCACGTCATGAACGTCGCGGTCGATCCGGACCATCGCGGTCACGGTGTGGCGACCCTTCTCCTGCAGCGCCTCTTCGAGCTCACGGCCGACGACGCGCGACGCGGGTACACGCTCGAGGTGCGCGTCTCGAACGCCGTCGCAATCGGCCTGTACGAGCGGCTCGGCTTCGAGGCGCGGGGCATCAGGCGCGGCTACTACACGGACAACCGCGAGGACGCCCTCATCATGTGGAAGGACCCCGTCGCCCGCGACCGCGGTTGATCCTCGGCATCGAAACGAGCTGCGACGAGACGGCCGCCGCGCTCGTCACGAGAGACGGAGAGATCCGCTCGAACGTCGTCTCGTCGCAGGCCGAGCTGCACGCGCGCTACGGAGGGGTCGTCCCGGAAGTCGCGTCGAGGCGGCACCTCGAGCTCATCGGGCCGGTCGTGCGCGAGGCGCTCGCGGAGGCGCGTGCGACGCTCGACGACGTCGACCAGGTCGCGGTCACGCAGGGCCCCGGCCTCGTCGGCGCGCTCCTCGTCGGGCTCTCCGCCGCGAAGGCGATCGCATGGTCGCGGCGGCTTCCGCTCGCGCCGGTCGACCACCTGGACGGTCACGTCGCGTCGCTCTACCTCCGGCCGGCTCCGCTCGACCCGCCGTTTCTGTGCCTGCTGGCGAGCGGCGGGCACACCATGCTGATCGACGTGCGCGGGCACGGTGACGGGCGGCTGCTCGGGACGACGCTCGACGACGCCGCGGGCGAGGCCTTCGACAAGGGCGCCCGGCTCCTCGGCCTCGGGTATCCCGGCGGGCGCGAGCTCGACCGGCTCGCCGCGACGGGCGACCCGGAGGCGTACCGCTTTCCCGTGGCCCGCGTTCCGGGTCTCGACTTCTCGTTCTCGGGATTGAAGACCGCGCTGCTGTATGCGACGCGCGATCTCTCGGCGGACGACCTCGAGTCGCGGCGCGCGGATCTCGCAGCGTCGTACCAGCGCGCGATCGTGCGCGCACTCGTCGGCCGGATCCACGAGGCCGCGGAACAGCTCGGAGCAGCGCGGATCGCGGTCGTCGGAGGCGTCGCCGCCAATTCCGAGCTCCGCGCAGCGCTGCCGGAGGCCGCTCTCGCGCCGCCGGCCCTGTGCACGGACAATGCCGCCATGATCGCGTCGGCCGCGCGGTTCGTGAGCGGCGTGCCCTATCCCGGATACCTCGACCTCGACGCGTACGCGTCGCGCTGA
>Ga0070741_10013484_pt1 | contig 14416 bp, 11 predicted proteins | sample Coa_R1_4_FD_66440 | JGI IMG/M metagenome (GOLD analysis project Ga0070741, IMG submission 66440) | Surface soil microbial communities from Centralia Pennsylvania, which are recovering from an underground coalmine fire - Coalmine... | ecosystem: Environmental > Terrestrial > Soil > Unclassified ...
CGCTCGTTCTCGGGCGACAAGAAGCAGTTGCAGGCGATCCTCAAGGCCGCGATCGTGCACAACGGCCTTTCGATCATCGACGTGGTGAGTCCGTGCGTGACCTTCAACGATCACGAGGGCTCCACGAAGAGCTACAACTACATGAAGGACCACGAAGAAGTGCTGCACGAGCTGGATTTCGTCCCGGCGTATGAAGACATCGAGGTCGATATCGGCGACGGCGAAACCCGCGACGTCCGGATGCACGACGGTTCCATGCTGCGCATCAAGAAGCTGGACCGCGACTACGATCCGACCGTAAAGCTGAACGCGCTGGCCGCGCTGGAAGAAGCCGAGAAGAAGCACGAAGTCCTTACCGGCGTGTTGTACGTAAATACCGAGAAGCCGAACTTCCTGGAGATGATGAATATTGTCGACGAGCCGCTGGCGACGCTGCCCGAATCGCGGACGCGGCCGCCGAAGTCGGTGCTCGACGAGGTGATGGAAGAGCTGCGGTAGTTCTTTATTAAGAGCCGCCGGGGAACGCAGATAACGCCGATGAGACTGAGGTTTTTTTCGGCGTGTATCGCGTTCCATCATCCTTAGAGTGCGTCGACGGAAGCAGACACACCCCACGGGCTGCGCATCGCACGCCGCATCATCATCCGGGCCATCTCATTGCCGGAGATGGTCTCCTTTTCCGGGTCCCAACGCACCGGCGCGCCGGTGCGGATGCACAGGTCCGCCAGTTGACTGATCATGTCCGACCGGAACGCGCTTTCGATATCGTCCACCGTGGGACTTCCGGTGCGGATCGCGCGCACCCAGTTCTGGTGATGTCCAGCGGTCAACGTCTGCTGCAAACCCTTGGGCAGTCCCGCCGGCACATTCTCCAGCGCGCTGTCGCGGACGTGAATCTCTTTCGGGCCGATCGCAGAATCCATCAGCGAAGCGGGATGCGTGACCACCTTGCCATAGGTGACGATGACCCATCCTTCGGAGCCGACGAAGACGGTGCCGTTCGGCATCATGCCTTCCTTCTCCGCGAAATTCCAACCGGCGGCGGGATGCGGCACGTCACGGAGTTCGTGGTACGTGTTGCAATCCATGAAGTGCAAGACGAGGCCGTCGGCCCAGGTGCAGCGGACGTTCCACTGAGTCGCGGTGTCGAACAGGCCATCGGCTGGAAACCTGCCTGAGCCTTCATAATGTACGGGCGGTTGCTTTCTGCCGGCGGCGTCCGCCCAGCGCTGCATCTGATCGAGCGGATGCGCCGCCCAGTTGGCAATGTTGCCCAACGTGTAATCGGCTACCGAGTAGACGGCATTGTCGCCTTTGACGCCGAGGCAACGGCCGGCGGAGAATGGCTTCACCGGCGCCGGCCCCAGCCACATGTCGTAATCGAAGCCCGGCGGAATGGGAATGACCGGCTCAGCCGAGCCGCCGGCCGGGGACGGCGGTCCCACCACGTAGATCTTCTCCACCTTGCCGTTGCGGCCGTTCAGCACCAGTTCGATGCCCTTCCGCGCGTCCGGAAACGCGCGCAGTTCGGCTCCGTATTGGAAGACTCTCCGGTACCGTCGGACGGTTTTTAATGCCGCCAAATCCTGCTCGATGCTCACTCCCAGCGGCTTTTCGCAGTGCACATGCTTGCCCGCCTTCATAGCGGCCATCAGCATGGACACGTGCCAGTGATCCGGCGAAGCGATGTAGACGCCGTCGATGTCTTTCTGCGCCAGCAGTTCGCGGAAATCGGCATAGGTGCGGATGCCGCGATTCCGGCCGGCGGAGCCGCGCCCGGCATACAGCTTTTCCAGTTCCTCTTTGGCGCTTTCACGCCGCGTCTGCTGCGCATCGCAGAGTGCCACGATCACGACATTATCGAACCAGGGATATTGTCGCGTTTCAAAAACGGCTCGACCGCCGCTGCCGATGATTCCGACCGTTACCCGATCGCTGGGCGCCGTGGCTCCACGGCCCAAGGCGCGCCCCGGCACGATCATCGGAAGTCCTGCCGCCGCTCCGAACACGCGGGAGACGAGCCGGCGACGGCTGATCCGGGAAGAGGTGTCCATGACGCCTTGATGCTAGCAGACGTCCGAATCTAGGTATGTGGAGCGTGCGCGGCTTCGCCGGCTTCATTACTCCCCGCGACAAGGACGGCCAGGGCCGTGGCATCCTGCTGCATATAGTCGAAAGCCTCCGTTGGGAAGCCGCGTGGGAGCAAAAGCATCGGAGCTGTCGCGCCAGCCGGGGCAGATCGTTCGGGGGCGTATCGCCCAATTCGAGCGTCAGCAGGCCGCATTCAACGCCAAACTGAACGGGATGGACCAGAAGTTTCAGGCCATGGACGACATCATCAACGGCACCAGCGAGTACTACGACGCGGCAACCGGCACCCGCTATAAGCTATCCAGCAGCGGTAGCAGGGGCGCCACATCCGGTTCACTGTCCGCCACAACCGCAACCTACGGCAGCACCGGCAGCATCAGCGCCGACGGCCGCAGGCGGTCGTGATAAACGGTCTGCGACGCTTTCACCATCCTGGTCTCGTCCACCAGCGACCCGCCCGTATTCAGATTCCGGTCGAAGCGTGGAAAGTTGCTGCTGGAAATCTCCAGCCGGATCCGATGCCCTCTCTGGAACAGATTCGCGGTCGGCCCGGCCTCGATTGTCAGCTTGTACACCTCGCCGGGTTTCGCCAGCTCAGGCGTCTCCAGCGAATCGCGATACCGCAGCCGCAGGATCCCATCCGTCAGATTGCGCGCCTCTCCCGAAGGCAGCACGTCCACCAGCTTGACCGTGAAGTCGGTATCCTTCGCCGAAGTCGACGCGTACAGCACCACCCGAATCTGCCCGACCACTTGTAAGGCCCGCTTCAGCGGCGTCGTCGTGTACACGAGCACGTCCTGGCGTTTCTCCACCGGCGTCTGGTCCATAGGCCCCCACGGAAATACCTTCGGGTTGCAGCACACTGCCCCGCCGCGCGTGGGCACCGGATTCCGCGGATCGTAGACGTAAGTATCCGGACCCTCCACACGGGGCGGCCGCGGCGCCAGCGTACCGCCGCCGCTCAGCGTATTAGCCGGCTTGCGGCTGTCCAAATAAAACGGCGTCACCCGCGCGCGTGCCACGGGCCATTCCCGCTCCTCGAGCCACCGGTTCGCCCCCATCAGAAACACCCGCACCGGAGGCTTCGAGAGCAGCGGCGTGTCTTTCGCTTTCAGCCACTGATCGAACCACTGCATTTGCAGCGTGCGCAGCGGGATGGCCGAATCCTTCCCGTAATCCACGTTCGGCAGCTTATACGACATGTTGTGCGGCCAGGGCCCAATCAGAATCCGATGCACGTTCGAGCTCTTGCGCAGTGTTTCGTACGCCTCCAGATCGCTCTCCACGAAATTGTCGTACCAGCCGCCCGCCGCGAACACCGGAACCTTGATCCTGTCCAGCCGCTCGCGCGTGCTGATCGATTTCCAGAAGCGGTCGAACGCCGGATGATTGATCGCGTCCTGATACATGTCCGACGGCTGTCCGGTCGAAGCCACGTCAGCTGTCCGCAGCGGCAGGTGCCATATGAACAGATTGAAATTCGGTTTGAATCCCGGCACGCGCATGTTGTCCGACATCCAGTTCAGCCGGTGGCCGATCTTCATGGCGCCGCCCCGCGAGTAGAAGCGATCGCGGTAATCGTCGTCGCCGGACACCACGGGGAAGATCGCTTTCAGGTGCGGATTGTTCTGCAGCGCGGCCTTCCACTGCACGATCCCGAGATACGATCCGCCCATCATCCCGACCTTGCCGTCCGACCACGACTGGCGCGCGATCCAGTCGATCGTATCGTATCCGTCCTTTCCTTCCTGCTCCAGCGGCTTGAACACGCCCTCGGATTCGTAACGCCCGCGAACGTCCTCCACCACGATGGCGTAGCCGTGATGCACGAACGCCTCGTAATGCGGCGTAATATCCTCGCCTTTTCCGTAGGGAGTGCGAACCAGGATGGCCGGCACCCTGGCAGCGTCGCCCGGCCGATACAGATTCGCTGCAAGCTGCACGCCGTCGCGCATGGGAATACGCAGGTGCAGGACTTTGATAATGCCGTTAGCCGGCAGCCTGCCCGTTTGTGCCGTCAGGAGCAGGAAAATCAGCCATCGTACTCGCACAACTCGTACCAATAGAATCCGTCACCCGATCCACGGACTGAGGCACTGCGATGTGCCCGGCTCCCCGTCGCCCGGCCTCTCGCGCCACCTGAGGAAGTGAAGTGAACAGTATAATATGATCTCTTACCCGCTCGGTTTCGGCAATACCCCGAACTTAGCGCGTTATGCCGGCTTCTTTCGTTTGCCGAACAAGGCCGTGCCCACGCGTACGTACGTCGCGCCTTCCTCGATCGCCACTTCCAGATCGTGCGACATCCCAATGGAAAGGTGCGGCAAGTCGTGAAACTGCGCCAGCGCCCGCAGCTTGCGGAAGTAAGGCCGCGATTCCTCGGCATTATCCGACCACGGCGGCATGGTCATTAACCCGATCAGCGTCAGTTGCGGGCACTGCCGGACGGCTTCGATGAGTTCAGGCAACTCATCGGCCGACGCGCCGGATTTGGCCTGCTCGGGCGAGAGCTTTACCTCGATCATCACATCCAGCCCTGCGCCGAGCGAGTCCAGCCGTTGCGCGAGCTTGGCCGAATCGACGGTCTGGATACACTCGAAGATCTCGCCCGCGCGCTTGGCTTTGTTCGACTGCAGATGCCCGATCAGGTGGAAGCGCGCGTCGGATAGATCGCAAACCTCGGGAAACTTGTCCTCGAACTCCTGGACGTAGTTCTCGCCGAATTCGCGCAGGCCGAGTTCGTAAGCGTCGCGGATGGCGGGTGCGGGGAAGACTTTGGTGACGGCGATCAGGTTAATGCCGGCGGGATCGCGTTTCACGGACTCAGCCGCGCGCGCCATGCGGGCGCGGACATCCTCCAGTCGCAGCTTGAGTTCGGTGTTCACCTACGCGGCCCAGTCGACCTTGAAATAGATCTCAGACAGCTCGAGCACGCAATCGATGCTGGCAAGGTGAACCGACTGGTCGAACTCATTGAACTCGGTCAGCAGCCAGTGACTTTGGTCTTGTCTGGTCCATTGCTCAAGCCGCGGTTTGTGCTGGGCGATCGTGACGTACTCCCGTACAGAAGTGAGCTCCCGGTAAAACTCAAATTTCTCGCCGCGGTCGTAATTCCGCGTCGATTTGGATAATACCTCGACGATAACGACCGGATTGACCAGCGTGTCTTTCTCATCGTCTGCATAACGCGGCTCACCGCAGACAACCATCACCTCGGGATACGTGTAAAGACCGCTTGGCAAGACGCGCAGCCGGACATCGCTGGAGAAAACAAGACACGCCTTATGCCTCAACTGCGCCCAAAGCGCGGTACTCACGTTCAAAGTAATGATGTTGTGCTTTGGGCTGCCGCCCGAGATAGCGAACATCTCGCCGTTGTAATACTCGCTCTTGAACTCCGCCTGACGCTCGATTTCCAGGTATTCCTCGGGCGTCAGGAACGTCTTTGGCTGCGTCGACATCTGTCCTAATCTTACAGCCCCTAGTGCCGGAAATGCCGCACGCCGGTGAACACCATCGCCAGCCCCAGCCGGTCCGCCGCCGCGATCACGTTCGCGTCGTTCACCGATCCGCCCGGCTGAATCACCGCCGTCGCGCCGAACTTCGCCGCTTCTTCCACTCCATCAGGGAACGGAAAAAACGCGTCCGACCCCACCACCGTTCCCGGCAACGGCAGCACCGCCTTCATCGCCGCGATCTTCACCGAATCCACGCGGCTCATCTGCCCCGCGCCGACTCCCACGCTCTGCCCGGCCCGCGCGAACACGATCGCGTTCGACTTCACGTGCTTCGCCACCTTCCACGCGAACTCCAGCGCCACCCACTCCTCATCCGTCGGCGCCCGCTGCGTCTTAACCTGCGCCTCCGCGGGATTCAGCCTCTGCGTGTCCGCCGTCTGCGCCAGATATCCCCCGGAAATTGACTTCACCACCAGCGGATCCGTGCCCCCCGCGACCTTCATCAGCCGCAGGTTCTTCTTGGCGGTCAACACCGCCAGCGCCTCCTGCGTATAATCCGGCGCCGCAATCGCCTCGATGAATGTCTTCGCCACTTCCCGCGCCGTGGCTTCGTCGACGATCCGGTTGAATCCGATCACACCGCCGAATGCCGACACCGGATCGCACTCGTGCGCCTTCGTGTATGCCTCCACCAGCGACTCCTGCTCGCCCGTTCCGCACGGATTCGTGTGCTTGATGATCGCCGCCGCCGGCCGCTCGAACTCCTGAATGAGCTGCCACGCCGCATCCAGATCCACCAGGTTGTTGTATGAAAGTTCCTTGCCGTGGAGTTGCGCCGCGCCTGCGATTCCCTTGCCCGGCGTGCCGTACAGCGTCGCCTGCTGGTGCGGATTCTCGCCGTACCGCAGGCCCATCAGCTTCGGCGCGCGAATGTCCAGTTCTTCCATCGGCGAAAGCCGCGCGCTGATGGCGCGATCGTAATCCGCCGTCCTGCGGAACGCCTTCTGCGCCAGCCGCCACCTGGTTTCCTGCGAAAGCTCGCCGCCGTGCGCGCGCAGTTCCTCCAGAATGTCCGGATAATCGTTCGCCGACGTCACCACGGCCACATCCTGATAATTCTTCGCCGCGGACCGGATCATCGTAGGACCGCCGATATCTATGTTTTCGATCAGGTCTTCGAGCTTGGCGTCCGCGCGCGCGGCCACCTTCTCGAAGGCATAGAGGTTCACCACCACCATGTCGATCGGCTGGATGCCGTGCTCGCCGAGTGCCTGCATGTGAGCAGGCTTGGCACGCATGGCCAGGATCCCGCCGGTGATCTTCGGGTGCATGGTTTTCACCCGCCCGTCGAGCATCTCGGGGAATCCGGTAACCTCGGAAACGTCCTTCACCGCGATGCCGGAATCGCGCAGAAGTTTTGCGGTCCCTCCGGTCGAGATGAGCTCCGCCCCGAGCGCGGCCAGGCCGCGCGCAAACTCCACCACTCCGGTCTTGTCGGTGACGCTGAGCAAGACCCGTTGAATTTTCGCCATCAACAGGAAGGTAGCACGTTATGCAGCGCACTCGCCGCGGCCTAACTGCAGCGAGTATGCTATCGTGTCGCCCCAATCCTGGTAAGCCTCGGGTTCGAGTTCGGCGGGACGGGCCAGGTCCGCAGTCAGCGCCCGGAACGTCTCCACCTTGTGGCGCAGTACGTACTGCCGGAAGTGCTCGCCCGGCAGACGATTGGCGACATAGTGATCGAGCACGCGCCGCACGGCCTCGGGAGCCAGTTTGGCCGGAATGGCCTGCACGGCCAGGCCGAACCGCATCGTGCCCTCTTCGTCGTGTCCGCCGCCCAACAGCATCTGGTAATACGGAACCTCTTTGCCGTCGAGCTTGCGCGCGTTACCGTAGAACCCTATGTTGCCGACCCAGTGGTGCCCGCAGGAGTTCGGGCAGCCGCTGATCTTGATGCTCAGCGCCCGCACGCCCGGATCGCTGTATTCGCGCACCACATCCTGCACCGCGGCACCAAGGTTCATCGCCTTGGTGATCCCCAGGTTGCAGGAATAAGCTCCCGGGCAGGTTACCACGTCGTCGATCTCCTGGGCGCCCGCATCGCCGAGTCCAAGCTCGCGCAAAGCCGTGTACAGGCCGGGCAGTTTGCCCAGCGGAATAAAGCCGAGCAGCAGGTTTTGCTCCGTCGTAGTGCGCACCAGGCCGTCGCCAACGTCGCTTGCGATCCGCGCCACGCCGCGCAACTGCCCGCTGCTCAGATTGCCCTGATCCACCTTCAGGAGGACGGTGGCGTAGCCGGTCTGCCTCTGCTCCGAAACGTTGGTCTCGAGCCAGCGGTCGTACTCGGCGTCTCCGCTCGATGCCGTATTCACCACCGGCAGCAGCGCGCCCGTGCCCAGCGGCTTCGGCGTCGACTGGTAACCGCCGAACCCTTCCGGCACCATCTCCGGCATGGGAATGCCGCCATTCTCCAGGATTTCGCGATACTCGCGCTCGATCTGCTCCTTGAGCCACTCGAACCCGCGCTCACGCATCACGAACTTCAGCCGCGCCTTGTACTTGTTCGAGCGGTTGCCGAACTTATTGAAAACTCGCAACACGGCTTCGCATTTGTGGATCAGCATCTCCTCGGGCACGAATTCGTCGAGAAGCTGCTGCTCAACCGGCAGAGGCCCCAAGCCGCCGCCGATCGACATCCGAAAACCACGCTTGCCGTCACGAATTACCGCGCGCAGGAGCACGTCATTGATGCCACCCTGCACACAATCCTTACCTTCGCAGCCGTCGAACGCGAACTTGAATTTGCGCGGCAGGTTGCCCGTAAGGTCTTTGCGCAGAAAAGCATAGGCGATTTTCTGGGCATACGGCCGGACATCGAAAACCTCATGGGGCGAAAGCCCCGCCCACGGGCAGGCGGTCACGTTGCGGACCGTGTTGTAGCAGGCCTCACGATTCGTAAGTCCAACATCTGCCAGCGTATGCATCAGATCGGCGACCTGCGCGAGCGGCACGAAGTGGTACTGGATGTTCTGCCGTGTGGTGAGATGGCACTTACCGCCGCCGAATTCGTCGGCGATGCGCGCCAGTTGCTCCGTCTGGGCGACCGTCAGCATGCCCGTCGGCACCTTGCATCGCACCATCTGGACGCCGGCCTGTCGCTGGCCGTAAATACCGTGTTTTAAACGAAATGGACGGAATTCGTTGTCGGAGATCTGCCCCGCCAGAAAGGCAGCGGCCCGCTCCCGGAACGTTTCGATTTCGGTGCGAACGGTCTGATCGTGCGCGACCTCGAAAACTTCCCTGCTAAGATTCTCCTGTATTATGGTAGACATTGGTCGGGCTCAATCTCCTTATACTCTATAGAGATTATCCTATTCCAATTCAGGTTGCAAGGGAATCCGGCCGAAGCGGGAATTACCAACCGATCCGTTCCCGCAGACGCGTGATGTGCGCTACATGATGCCGGCCGTGCCAGGCGTAAAGCGCAAGGTTCCTTTCGAGCGTCATGAGCCCGATCTCCGGATGCCGAAACGTGCGGATCCAATCGGCATCGGTTAGCGAGCGTAGCAACAAGGTCCAGCGGGAGTGCAGGGAATCGAGCAGCGCCAGCGACGTCTCGACAGGCGCGGTGCGCGCATCGGACAACTCGGCCCAGCGGTCTTCGGCATACGGCTTGATGGTCGGCTGGTCCTCGGTCAGTGCCAGCCGGAAACGGACGTAGCTGTTCATATGGCTGTCGGGCACATGATGCGCTAACTGGCGCAGGGTCCAGCCGCCCGGACGGTATGGCGTTTCGAGTTGATCGCCGGTAAGCCCGCTCAGGGCCGCCCGCATTTGTTCAGGCGCAGCGGCGATCTCCTCGATCCATTCGGCGCGCCGCGCGGCGGTGATTTCGCCTTCCACGCTGAATTTCCCGATCGGATATCTCAGATCTTCTTCCATCAGGTCCCCCTCCTATTGCACCGTCAGGTTCTTGAAATCGAGCGTGCGGCGGAGCTGTCCGTGTTTCAGCACGAGCGTCTCCGAGTCCACCGCCGCTTCAAGAAACGGGCCGCCGAACAACGGCCAAGCGGCGTAGTCGAGCGGCTTGCCGTCGACCGACGGCGTCTGCCCCCAGGTGAACTGCAGATCGCGGCCGCGCAGCGATCGGAACCGAACCGTGGGTACGGGCTCGGCGCGTGCCTCGAGTTTGAGTTTCAAAATGGTGGTGCGAAACCCGTCCATGCCGCCGAAGTCGGTTACGGGCGCGACCTGCACGATCACGGCATTTTGCAGATACGGACTGAACAGTCGCTGGCTGCCTCCTTGGATCGGCTTCCACAGGTACGGCTGGAATACGCGGAAGGCGATGAGCGCCTCGCCGCCGCGCGCAAAGATCCAGCCGGACGCATCCTCGCGCACGTCCGCCAGGTCCTTCGAGAAGAACCCGTTGATCTGCGGGAAACGCGTGTGCGGGGGGATATTGTACAGCGCTATCACGGTGTCTTCGTTCTGGAAGATCTTCTCGTAAGGCGAGCCGCCTAACAGCTTGTCCGGCGAATCGTAGGTGGGTTTCGAACGGATGATATCCGCCACCGGCCCGTCCGGCGGAAACGTGAAATAGGTCTGCAACTCACGCAATCCCTGATACGGCTGCATCGTGAAGAGCGTGTTCTGCACGCCGCGCGGATCCGGCACGGCCCAGGTTACGCCCCAGGAATGCTGTTGGATGGGCTGTAGCACCCCGCCCTGATCCGAGGCGACGGCATACTCCCGACGCACGTACGTGGTCTTGTATACAGGACCGTGCAGTTCGTCGTAGAAACGCCACCGGTTGCGCGTGCGTTTGCGCTCGTAGTGCGTGTAGGGCCGGGAGCGGTCGGTCGCGATCAGCCGCAGCACCTCCGGCGGCTCGTATTGGGCGGCAATGACGAAGTACATGGCGTACGCCGAGATGAAGGGCTCGGGCTTGTGGCCTACGCCGAACAGCAGCCAGCCGAAGTCGCCGGCAACGCTTGCAGCCTTCTCGAGCAGCGCCCGCTCGTAGACGCGTGAGTGCGCGCTCACGTACAGCCCATCCAGATTCTCGGCGGCGTAATCGGCCACCAGGTATTCCAGTATCATCCGGGCACGCTTCTTCATCGCCGGATCCTTGGCCCACGCCGCGAGTTCGGAGATCGGGATGAGGAACATCGCCATGTAATGCGGCGAATCGTATTCTCCCTGGCCGCGCGTGGTAGTGAGCTTGACCCACGATTCGATCCACCCCTGGGCCTCGCGCAGATTCTCTTCCGACGATTTGCCCGTGTACCACGTCTCGCCCGCCTCGTTCGGCCACAACTGCGCCATCAGGTACAGGCTCGAGTAGTACATTACCCAGTGATTCTCGGTGTCGCCGCGATAGGGCATGTAGGTCTTGAACGACCGGCGCAGCGCACGGCGCGCTTCGTCGCTGAGTTGGCCGCCGTCGAGGTACGCGATCGCGGTGACCTGATACATCCAGAACATGTCGCCGCCCGGGGGCCCGGCCAGCAGTTCAATGAGGCGCTTGGAACACCATGCGCTCTCCTGGTGAAGATAGAGCCGCGCGGCGATGGTCACATAGCCGCCGTCGCGGCCTCCAGGCGGATGGGCGTAAAGCTCGATCGCCATGCGCACGCGTTCGGCGAACGGCGGCACCTCTGCCGCGGCCGCAGCCGCCGTCAGCAGCAGGAAAACAACAACGCGCTTCACCGGGCGGCCTCCGGGACGAAGGTCATTCGATGCACGATGCTGCCTTCCAGTCCATCCCTGCGCCAAGTCGCGCCCGCGTCGTCGGAGACGAACAGCGCCTCTTCATGCACGCTGCAGTAGAGCCGTCCCGGGTTGCCGGGGTCGAAGGCGACGCTCCACACGTCGGGGCGGGGAAGTCCCGCGTTGCGCGATTGCCACGTCTTGCCGCCATCGTTGCTGACGAGCACTCCGACGCTCCATCCGGAGAGCGCGATACGCTCCGGGCGGCCGGAGTCAAAGGCGATGTCGTAGAGGTTGCGATCAACTCCGGTGCGTCCGAGATTCTCGAAACTCCGCCCGCAGTCGCGCGAAATGAACACGCCGCCACCTTGCGTGGTCGCCAGCCAGAGGCAGGGGTCGTGCGGCGACTGCTCGAGCCGGAGCACTTGGAATCCGGCCGCACCCGCGCGGGTCCAGGAGTTGCCGCCGTCGTTGCTGGAGAAGAGCCCATCCTCCGTGCCGGCGACGAGATGTCCCGCACTCTTCCGATCGACGCGCAGTGCCTCGGTGTATTTCCGGCGCAGGCCATGATCGGCCGGATGCCATGTCGCGCCGCCGTCGTGCGTGACCCGAATCCCGGCAGTGTGGCTGAAATAGATTGTGCCCGGCGCGTTGCGGTCAACCGCCACATCGCGCAGTTCCGTGACGTCGTAGCTGGTGAGGATCTTCCACGTGCGCCCGCGATCCGTCGCGCGGATCAGGCCGTTGCCTGCGGCCACGTACAGCGTCGCGGGATCGCGCGGATCGTAGTCGAGCGCCATGATGAAAGGATGCGCATACCCGATGTGCTCCCAGGCGCCGTTGGCGGGCTTCTGGAAGATGCCGCTAGGCGGCAGCGCCGCACCGACGACGTAGCCGCGCGACGTGATCATGCAGGTATAGAGGCGGTACTGCCCAGCCAGGGGAACACAGGCGAACAAGGTGAGAATGAGTGCGCGCATGCGCACTACTGTAGCAGCGTGTGGCAAAAACCGGGGACACGCGAAACTGCCTGACCGCCATCCTGCAACCAGCGAATACCGTGCAGTGCGGGGGAGATATCGTTGGCACACGTTGCAAAGCCGGGACTGACGAGACGTCTGCAAGGTATGAAAACTTGGATCGGCTGCGAGTCAAGTCGCGCGGAAAGGTCAATCCGGAGTGGCAGCGTTTCGGAGCGAGCACGCGCTGCAATGCGGGGACTGACGAGATATTTCCGCGCCGCAGTTGCGCGGAAAGATTCCGTCTGTCCCCGTATTGCCCGGCAAGCGGTTTTTCACACCTTCCTGTCCCCGTATTGCCGCGGACGGCATCGCTCCGTAGCTCACAGTGGACTGTGCAAAATTCGGCAGACGGGATCGCCTGCTTCCCCATTTTGCCCATTAGCCCTTAGTCAGCGCACTTTGCGACGTCCCACACTCGTCGCCGATTCCGCCATCAGCGCGCGGCTTCGGCCCACTGTTTCGGCGCCGCCTTGCCGGGCGGAGCGTCTTTTTTCGGGTCGACGATGCCGTCGGCGGGATAGAGCGCGCGCCAGGCATCGATCCGCGCCGCGAGATCTTTGACGAGCTCCGGTTGCTGCGCGGCGAGGTCGTGCTGCTCGGTCGGATCTTCCTCGATCCGGAACAGTTCGTTGGTGGCGCTCTGGTTTTTACGCGAAACCGTGCGCACCAGCTTCCACTCGTGCTGGAGCACCCCGTAGGTAAAGGAAGAGCCCGAACCGGTTCCGAAGAAAAGATCGTCGCGCGGCTCCGGGCGCCTCTTGTCGATCGCGGGCCAGAGGTTCTTACCGTCGAGCGGCAGCTTGTTGCGCGGCGTGGTTCCGGCGACGGCGGCGAAGGTCGGGAAAACGTCCATCACGGTTATCACCTGGTTGGACACCGCGCCCGCCTGCAACCGGCCGGGCCAGCGAAGGATCATCGGCACGCGGATTCCGCCTTCGTAGGTGCTGCGCTTCCCTCCGCGCAAGGGCGTGTTTTTAGCGCCTAATCCAGTGGGACCACCGTTGTCGCTGAAGAACATAACCAGCGTGTCGTTCGTCATCCGCTCTTCGTCCAGCGTGGAGAGGATGCGGCCGATCACGTCATCCATGTACTGCACCGTGGCGCAGAACTGGCGCCGGTCCGGATCCTGGATATGCGCGTAGTTGTCCATATACCGCGGCGCCTGGTGCAGCGGCGCGTGGGGGGCATTGAACGGGACGTAGAGAAACAGCGGCTTCGATTTGTCGCGCCGGCGGATGAGCCGGATGGCTTCTCGTCCGATCAATTCGGTGGAATAGCCCTGCTCGAAGCTGGTTTTACCGTCACGGTGCCAGTCGAGGCCGCCTTCGCGATCGTGAGTGAAGTAATCGATGCGCCCGTTCAGGCAGCCGTACGAGTGGTCGAAGCCGCGCGCGTTCGGAAAGAACTGCCTGCGGGTGTGGCCCAGGTGCCACTTCCCCGCCATCGCGGTCTCGTAGCCGGCGGCTTTGAGCGTCTCCGGCATGAAGTGCTCGTCAAGCGGGACGCCGTGGTCGTCGAAGGGCTCGATGGTGGCGTAGACTACACCAAACCGGATGGGCGAACGGCCCGTCATCAGCGCGGACCGCGTCGGCGAGCAGAGCGGAAAGGCGTAATACCGTTCGAACCGCACGCCTTGGGTCGCCATACGGTCGATGTTTGGCGTATGGATTTCGCTTTTGTGATAGCCTACATCGGCCCAGCCCAGGTCGTCAGCCAACAGAATGACGATATTCGGCGCACGCCCTGCCTGGGCGCCCCGAAGCGCGGGCACAACGAGCGGGAGTGAGAGAAAATCTCGGCGCGTCACGATACCCGGAGGCTATCAACCAGACAGGGACGCCCGCAACCAGGTGATCATTTTCTGGGCGATTTCGACGGCGTGAAATTGTAGGTCAAAGAGAGAAACGGATAGTTGAAGTCTTTGCCTGGCGTAGTGCGGTTGAGGAATTTGCCCGTGAAGAAGCGCGCGTATCCGAGGGCTACTTCCACCGTCTCGTTCCACTTCCAGGTTGCCCACAGATCGAACTCCTGTCCCACGTGACGGCCGGCAGATCCCGACGGCGATTGCACGACCGGCGCGCCGCCGGAAGAATACAGCGCGTTGCGGGCGCTCGCCAGCCGGAAGTCCTCATA
>Ga0070741_10013485_pt1 | contig 14415 bp, 16 predicted proteins | sample Coa_R1_4_FD_66440 | JGI IMG/M metagenome (GOLD analysis project Ga0070741, IMG submission 66440) | Surface soil microbial communities from Centralia Pennsylvania, which are recovering from an underground coalmine fire - Coalmine... | ecosystem: Environmental > Terrestrial > Soil > Unclassified ...
TAGCGGCGGCAGCTTCTTGCCGGCCCGGGTTTCGCGCAGGCCTTCCAGCACCAGCGGATGACGCGCCAGCTTCTTATCGAAGGCCTCGTAGATCGCGATCGCCTGGTCCTCGCTCTTGTTGCGCGACAGCCAATGCGCATAGGCTTCCGAGATGCGCAGCATGGAATCGTCGAGCTTGTAGGCGCGTTCGAAGCGGGCGCCCGCGTCCTTTTCCTTGCCCGAAAGTTCGAGGATCATGCCGGCGTGAAGATCCTTGAAGAGCGCGTACCCCTCCGAACCGGCCAGTTTGTCGATATTGGCGATTGCCGTCTTGGTGTCGCCGGCGCCGTAGCTTGCCCAGGCCGAGAGCAACGTCGCGACGAGGTCGGTGATCGGACCTCGGATCGACTGGTTGATGTTGAGCTGCGCGGGGCCGTATTTTTTCTGTTTCAGATCCTGAACGCCTACGACGAGACGCGCGACGCGGTTGGTCTTGTCGACGGTCAGGATCTTCTCGGCGAGCTTGACCGCCTCATCGATGTCGCCGTCGGCAACCGAGGAGATGAAGGCGCGATCGAGCAGTTCGCTGTTCTTGGAATCGGTGCGCAGCGCGGAGCGATAGAACGCGGCGGCGGAGGTCGCATCGCGCTCGACGCCGGCATGGCGGGCGGCAAGATAGCTGCCGGACGTGGTCAGCGACTTCAGATCGTTGCGCGAGGGAAACTGCGGCGCGCTGTCCTGGGGCCGTTCGGGCGTCTGCGCAAGGACCGAAAGGGGCAGCGCGGCGGTCAGCGCCAAGGCAGCAACGGTCCAGCGAGTGCAACGAATGGAAAACATCACGGTTCGCTCTGGCTATTTGAGGAATTTACGGATCGTCTCGAATGCGATTTCCGACCGGCGCGGCGCATCAAGGCGGCTGACAATGCCGTGTTTGGCGCCTAACCGCAAGGATTTGCCCGACAATTCGGGGCGGCTCCGACCTGTCCTGCCACCACCCTAACCACCCTCCAAAACCGCCGTACTGTGGCCTTATCGTGACGGTGCGCCGCAAAGCGCGGCAAACCGCCTCACACATTCGTGCATTACATCGCCTCGTAATTCGGGCCGCCGCCACCCTCCGGAGGAACCCAGGTGATGTTGCCGTTCGGGTCCTTCACGTCGCAGGTTTTGCAGTGGACGCAATTCTGGGCGTTGATCTGGAAACGCGGGCCGGATGACTCCTCCACCCATTCATAGACACCGGCCGGGCAATAGCGATTCGACGGGCCGGCATAGACGTCATGCTCCGACGTCTTCTGCAGGTTCATGTCGGTGACCTTCAGGTGCACCGGCTGATCCTCTTCGTGGTTGGTGTTGGAGAGGAACACCGACGACAGCTTGTCGAAGGAAATCTTGCCGTCCGGCTTCGGATAGGCGATCGGCGCGTGTTCCTTGGCCGGATCGAGCGTCTTGCGGTCGGGCTTCGCATGCGACTGCGTTCCGAATAGCGAGAAGCCGAGCGTGTTGCACCACATGTCGAAGCCGCCGAGCGCGACGCCGATGATGGTGCCGAATTTCGACCACAGCGGCTTGACGTTGCGGACCTTGTGAAGGTCCTTGCCGACCGCAGAGTCGCGCCAGGCATTCTCATAGTCGACCAGTTCGTCATTGGCGCGGCCCGCTTGAAGCGCAGCGGCGACATTTTCGGCGGCGAGCATGCCGCTGCCGATCGCATTGTGCACGCCCTTGATGCGCGGCACGTTGACGAAGCCCGCCGCGCAGCCGACCAGCGCGCCGCCGGGGAAGCTCAGGCGCGGCACCGACTGGTAGCCGCCCTCGGTGATGGCGCGCGCGCCATAAGCGAGCCGCTTGCCGCCTTCGAACACGCCGCGGATCGCGGGATGGGTCTTGAAGCGCTGGAACTCGTCGAACGGCGAAATGTAGGGATCGTCGTAATTCAGATGCACGACAAAGCCGACGGCAACCAGATTGTCGTCGTAGTGATAAAGGAACGAGCCACCGCCCGTCTTCATATCGAGCGGCCAGCCGAAGGAATGCTGGATCAGGCCCTTCTGATGCTTGGCGGGATCGATCTGCCAGACCTCTTTCAGGCCGATGCCGAATTTCGACGGCTCGCTCCTGGCGTCCAGCGAGTATTTCGCGATCAGCTGCTTGGTCAGGCTGCCGCGCGCGCCTTCCGCGAACAGCGTGTATTTGCCGCACAGCTCCATGCCCCGGGTGAAAGAATCCTTGTGCGTACCATCCCTGGCGATACCCATGTCGCCTGTTGCAATGCCGCGCACGCCGCCCTTGTCGTCATAGAGCACCTCAGTCGCGGCAAAGCCCGGATAGATCTCGACGCCGAGCGCCTCGGCCTTGCGCGCCAGCCAGCGGCAGACCTGGCCGAGCGAGCCGATATAATTGTGATGGTTGCTCATCAAAGGAGGCATCATGAAGTTAGGCAGCCGGATCGCGCCGCCCGCCGTCATCCAGTAGAAGCGATCGTCCTTCACTTCCGTCTTCAGCGGACAGTCGGAATCCTCCCGCCAGTCTGGAACGAGTTTGTCGAGCGCAACCGGGTCCATCACCATGCCGGAGAGGATGTGCGCGCCGACCTCGGACCCCTTCTCCACCACGACGATATTGAGGTCGGCATTGAGCTGCTTCAGCCGGATCGCAGCCGACAGGCCGGAGGGACCCGCGCCGACGATCACGACATCGAATTCCATGGACTCGCGGGGAGGTAACTCTTCGCTGCTCATGATTTCACCCGGCCTCTTTCGAACGCTTCCAAACTCCGTTGTTTCCGATTTTTTGGGAGAGGACAACCACCGAAATGCGCCCCGAGGCGTTTCGTCTCCCGCCGATCCATCCTAAGTTATCGCCATGGCCCTTACGCCCGAACCCGCGCCTACGCTGCAGCAATTGCTGGCCTTTTACGTCGAGGCCGGGGTCGACTGCGCGCTCGGCGAGGAGCCGGTCAATCGGCTCGCCGACCCTGATACGGCTCCGCCGCCACGTGTCCTCGCGCAAGCCCCGAGACCCGCGCCTGCCGCACCCGTCCTCGCCGGCCTCGCCGAACCGCCGGCGCCCGATGCGGCGCTCGCCTCCGCGCGCGAAGCGGCACGTACCGCGCCGACATTGGAGGCGTTGCGCGCGCTGCTCGACAAATTCGACGGCTGCGCGTTGCGATCGACCGCAACGCAACTGGTGTTCGCCGACGGCAATCCGAAGGCGCGCGTGATGTTCGTCGGCGAGGCGCCCGGCCGCGACGAGGACATCGAGGGGCTGCCGTTCGTCGGCCGCTCCGGAAAACTGCTCGACCGCATGATCGCCGCGATCGGTCTCGACCGCAGCACGGCCTATATCGCCAATGTCATTCCGTGGCGGCCGCCCGGCAACCGCACGCCGACACCGCAGGAGACGCAGATCTGCCTGCCCTTCATCCAGCGCCAGATCGAGCTGGTGAACCCCGACGTTCTGGTCACGCTGGGCAATCCCTCCACGCAAACCTTGCTCGGCACGCGCGAGGGCATCATGCGCACCCGCGGCAAATGGGTCGATTACGACACCGGCACGCGGATCATCCGTGCGCTGCCGACCTTCCATCCGGCCTATCTGCTGCGCTCGCCGTCCTACAAGCGGATGTCGTGGCAGGATTTGCGCGCGATCGCGAAGGCGCTGGCTGCGTAGTTCGGTCATTCCGGGATGGTGCGAAGCACCAGACCCGGAATCTCGAGGTTCCGGGTTCGATGCTGTCGCATCGCCCCGGAACGACGACGCTGTTACTGCCCCTTCGGACGCACGATGGCCCAGCCGATGCGGAGCAGCGGCTGGCGTCCGCTCACCAACCAGTCGAAGGCGCGCGGTACTTCGGGCACGAGGCCCGGAAAGCGTTTTGCGAGTTCGGGCGGCGGCGTGCCCGCAGTATCGGAGGCGCGCCAGACCACCACGCCGCCGCTCTCGGTGAATTTTTGCGGGTTCAGCCATGGCGTATGCTCGGGCGTCGCATCGAGGAACAGATGCGGACGGCCGCGGTCGAGCGCGACCAGGCTCGCAATTGAAGCATCGCCCGCCACCGCGCGCAGCCGCTGATTGGTGCGGCGTTCGAAGCTGTCGCCGAAAAATTGCGCGATCGAACGCGCCGGCAGGGAGGTTGCGACCTCGCTGCCACCGGTCCAGGGCAGGAACAGCGTGGCCGCAATGACCGCGAATGCCGGTGCGACGATGGCGATTAGCCAGACCGAGCGCAGCAGGCGCTGACGCCGCAGGTGCACGAGGTCGCCGGTCGCAACGATCACGGCCAGTCCCGACATCAGCAGCACAATGCCCGATCCGCCGACGACCCGATCGAGATCGAACAAACCGGAGATCAGGCTGCCGGCGAGTGCCGGAGCGATGGCGAAGCAATAAACGAAATTGCGCGCAAGCGGATCGACCGGCGGCCGGTAAATGATCGGCGCTTCTTCGGGCGTGCGCGTAAACAGGCGCAGATTGAGCAGGACCAGGATCAGGATGGCGGACATCGCGAGCAACAGCCCGCCGAACAGCCAGACCCAATGCAGGGCACGCGCCGACAGTTCTGCAGCCGGTGGAAACGCAGGCATCCCAAGCACGCCGGCACGGATCAGCCAGATCAGGTAAGGCAGCGCCAGCACCGCAATCGCAAGCAGCGCAAACAGCGGATCGAACGACAGCAGGGTGCGGCGGCCGCGTTCGGTCGCGACCATGAAGCCGACCACCAGCAGCAGCAGGCCGATCGCCGCCGAGGTCGTCAGCAGCAGGAGTCCTGCCTCGATCGACCAGGCAAACCAGACATTGCGCCGGTTCTGGCCCACCAGCAGCCAGGTGTCGAGCAACAGCAGCGCCCAGAGCGGCCGCGCCAGCACCAGCGGCCCGAATTCGAGGCTCGAGGACGCAAACGCCGAGACCGTCATGGTAAGCAGCACGGCCAGCACCGCCTGCTGCCCGCCGACGATGGCGCGCGCCAACAGATAAAGGAACCAGAGCGTTGCAACCGAGCAGAGCTGCGACAGGAAATAGACGCCGATCAAATGATTGCCCGCGGCACGATAAGCGATGTCGGCGAGCCAGAACGCCAGCGGTGGGCCGAGGTCGGTGCCGACCTGGTATTCCCTGCCGAAGGCGAGCACGGTGGCGAGATCGCCGGGCGGGCTGGAATAGAAAATGAGCGGGACAAGAAGCCACAGCGCCGCCTGCAGCAGCACGACGATCCAGACCACCAGCCGCGGCCGGGCCCGGATCAGTTCGACGACAAGCGACGTGAAACGCATGAAACGCCTGGAAATCCCATGCCGGTCCGGCGACCGGTCCCCCGACGTTTGATAGAGCGCGCCGCGCTGCAGCGCAACTGCCGTTCCTGCGCGTCAGTTCGGCACGGAAACGGCGACCTCGAGCGAGGTATCGACCGTGAACAGATCGGGCTCGCGCTTGATGGTCCAGGGCTGGTGTTTTTCGCGCGCCGCGACCACCGGCGCGAAGAAGCTCCTGTGATGAATGGATGGGCCGAGCCGGTCCAGCGCCGCCAGATGCTCGGGCACGCTGTAGCCCTTGTGTTGCTCGAAGCCGTAGCCGGGGCATTCCTGCGCCAGCGCGCACATCAGGCGGTCGCGCGTCACCTTTGCGATGATGGAGGCGGCCGCAATCGACTTGACCAGGCCATCGCCGCCGATCACGGCCTCGCACTCGCAGGGGAGCGCGAGCCGGTCGCGGCCGTCGACGAACACGTGCTTCGGCGCCTCGGGCAACGCCTGCACCGCCCGCGCCAGCGCCCAGAGCGAGGCACGCAAAATATTGTCGCGATCGATCCGCGCCGGCGAAGCGAAGGCCACCGCGAAGGATGCGGTCGCGCAGATCTTCTCGAACAGGTCCTCACGCTCGTCCGGCGTGAGCCGCTTGGAATCGTCGATGCCCCTCGGGATGCGATCGGGATCGAGGATCACGGCGGCGGCCACCACCGGGCCTGCGAGCGGACCGCGACCGGCCTCGTCGCAACCCGCTACCGGCCAGACGCCGCGCTTGATCAGCGCGCGCTCGCGCCGGAAGCTCGGCGGCGACACCGCGATCACGCCTTTCGGCAGCTCGGCCTTGTCGCTTTCCTTCCCGGTCTTTTTCTTCGCGTCCCGAATCATCAGGGGACAGTGCGCAAGCGTTACCCGCGGCGCAACCGGGAACTCGGGCGGGAAAATCGTCTTTCACCGCTCTCAACAAAGGATCGATTGAAACTTGACTTGCTCAATCAGGCAGTTGCACCCGCCTGTCGTCACCAACTCTGATGTTGGGCGCGACCACGACTTCCCAGGGATGGCCGTCGGGATCGGTGAAATATCCGGAATAACCGCCGTATTCGGTGCGGCGTGCCGATTTCAGCAGCGTTCCACCCTTCGAGATCGCAAATTGCAGGACGGCGTCGACCTCTTCCGGCGAGTTGCAGTTCCACGCCAGGGTCACGCCGCGAAAGCCTAGCGGGCGCGGGTTTGCCGGCAATGTCGCGTCCTTTGCCAGTTCGTCCCACGGGAACAGCCCGATCGCTGTCGCGCCGGTGTCGAAGAAGGCGACCGCTTCGCCGGTTGCGCGGAACTTTCGCGCAAAGCCGAGCCGTTCATAGAAGGCGATGCTGGCGCGCATGTCGGCGACGCCGAGCGTGATGAAGGTGAAACGGGGAATTGGCGGGGTATCACTCATGACACTCTCTCCTCGTCATTGCGAGGAGCGAAGCGACGAAGCAATCCATAGCTCCGCAAGCGGATAGGTGGATTGCTTCGCTTCGCTCGCAATGACGGATTATCAAAACAAACTGAGCTGCCTGCCCTTCGGCTTGGCGAAATGATCCGTGGTCAGCTTCGAGCGCCGCTTGTTCAGTCCCAGCTTCTCGCAGGCGATCTCGAAGCGGCGGCCGATCATCCAGGCCATCGGGCCGGTGCCCTTCATCCGGGTGCCCCATTGCGAGTCGTAGTCGCGCCCTCCCCGCATGTCGCGGATCAGGGTGAAGACGTGGCGATAGCGGTCCGGGTAATTCGCCATCAGCCATTCGCGGAACAGGTCGCGCACCTCGAGCGGCAGGCGCAGCAGCACATAGCTTGCTTCCCTGGCGCCGGCATGCGCCACCGCATCGAGGATGCGCTCGATCTCGGAATCGTTCAGCGCGGGGATCACCGGCGCGACCATGCCGATGGTGGGGATGCCGGCCTCCGACAATTGCCTGATGGCATCGAGCCGCCGCGGCGGCGTGGAGGCGCGCGGCTCCATGGTCCGCGCCAGCTTCGGATCGAGCGTCGTCACTGAAATCCCGACCTTGGCGAGATTGCGCTTCGCCATCCGCGCAAGGATGTCGATATCGCGCACGACCAACGCCGACTTGGTGACAATGCCGACGGGGTGGCCGGCGCGTTCCAGCACTTCGAGGATGCCGCGCATGATTTTGCGCTCGCGCTCGATCGGCTGATAGGGATCGGTGTTGGTGCCGATCGCGATCATGCGCGGCTCGTAGTCCGCCGCGGCGAGTTCCTTCTCCAGCAGCTCCGGCGCGTCCGGCTTGGCGAAGAGCTTGGATTCGAAATCCAGTCCCGGCGACAGTCCCATATAGGCGTGGGTCGGCCGCGCGAAGCAGTAGACGCAGCCATGCTCGCAGCCCCGATAGGGATTGATGGAGCGGTCGAAACCGATATCGGGCGAGTCGTTGCGGGTGATGACTTTTCGCGCGGTATCGAGGGTCACGGTCGTCTTGAACGGCGGCAGCTCTTCCAGGCTCTGCCAGCCATCGTCGAAGGCGACCCGCGCCTCGGCCTCATAGCGGCCGCTGGAATTGGATTGCGCGCCGCGTCCGCGCCGCCGCTCGCGGTCGATCGCGACCGCAAGCTCAGGAAAAGAAGTCGCACCCGCCGGCTCGGAGGGCGCCGTGACCGGCGGGTGCTTGAGGGCATGAGAGGATGCTCGGCTCATATCCTCTACATAACACGATATGAGAACAAATCAAGAACAATAGCTATGAGAGCTGGGAGTAACCTCAGGTCAAGTTTGCTCGAAATTCCCGCAGCGGAACGGCTGTTCAAGATATGACAAGGTGATAACAAGCGGCGTTTCAACGACCGAGCCAACGAAGCCTCATGCTGAGCGTGATCATCCCGACCGAAGGTGTGGAGCGGACCACTGTGGCCACGCTCGGCGCGCTGGTGCCGGGCGCGGCAAGCGGCCTGATCCGCGAGGTGCTGTTGATTGATCGCGCCGGCAATGGCGTGATCGAACGCGTCGCCGACGTCGCGGGCTGTCGCTTCCTGCCCTTCGAGGGCCCCCATGCCGCCGCGCTCGCTGCCGGCGCCCGGCAGGCGCGTGCGCCCTGGCTGATGTTCCTGCGCGCGGGCGCGGTGCTCGACACCGGCTGGATCGAGGAGACCACCCAGTTCATCCAGGGTGTGGCGTTGAGCGGATCGGAGCGCGCCGGCATCTTCCGCTACGCCCGCTCGCCCTACGCCGACATGCGGCTGCGCGACCATGTCCAATCGCTGAGGCGGCTGGTTGCCGGCCCACGCACCGACCAGGGCCTCCTCATCGCGCGCGACCATTATTTCCGGCTCGGCGGACATGCGCCGGACGCCCGCCGTTCGGAGGCGAAACTGCTTCGCCAACTCGGCCGCTCCTCCCGCACGCTGCTGCGCAGCCGGATCATGATGATGTCCGCCTGATCCACCTCGATACTTGCCAAAGTCAATCAATTGATTGACAATGGCAACTATCGAGGTGCCGCCATGTCCGCTACCGATTCCTCCGGCCACATCGCCGCCGTCCGCGCCTTCAACCGCTTCTACACCCGCAAACTGGGAGTGCTGGACCAGCACCTCGCCAAAAGCCCGTATTCGCTGAGCGAAGCGCGGGTGCTGTATGAGCTCGCCCATCGCGATGAGCTTGCGGCCAAGGAGATCGGCAGCGAGCTCGGGCTCGATCCCGGCTATCTCAGCCGCATCGTGCAGAGTTTCGAGGAGAGCGGCCTGATCACCCGCAAGCCGCTCGCGGCCGACCGCCGGCAATTTCGCCTCAGCCTGACCGCGAAAGGCCGTCAGGCCTTTGCGAAACTGAACAAGGCCTCGCAGGACGACGTCGCTGACATGCTGGCGCCGCTCTCGAACGATGACAGCCGCCGACTGACGGACGCGATGGCCACCATCGAGCATCTGCTCGAGCCGGCGCGGGAGCGCGCGCCGTTCCTGCTGCGCAGCCATCGCGTCGGCGACATGGGCTGGGTGACCTCGCGACAGGGCATCGCCTATGCCGAGGAGTATGGCTGGGACATCAGCTACGAGGCGCTGGTCGCCGAGATCTGCGCGCAGTTCATCAAGGCTTACGATCCCGCGCGTGAGCAGTGCTGGATCGCCGAGGTCGATGGCGAACCGGTCGGCTCGGTTTTCCTGGTCAAGGCATCGGACAAAGTCGCCAAACTTCGCCTGCTGGCGGTCGAGAAGAAAGCGCGCGGGCTCGGCGTCGGCCGCGCGCTGGTCGAGCAATGCATCCGTGCCGCGCGCGAAAAGGGTTACGCGAAGATGACGCTGTGGACGCAGAGTTGCCTGCTCACCGCGCGAGGCATCTATCGGCAGACCGGCTTCCGCAAGGTCGCCGAGGAAAAGCATCACAGCTTCGGTGTCGACCTGGTCGGAGAAACCTGGGAAATGGAGTTGTGAGGCGGGATTCAACTGGCAACCAACCCGTCATTGCGAGCGAAGCGAAGCAATCCACCTCTCCGCTTGCGGCACTATGGATTGCTTCGTCGCTTCGCTCCTCGCAATGACGAGCGGAAACATTCCCGCGGCACGATTCTTCCGTAGCTCGCTTCGATCGTCGCACTCCCGCCGTAGAGCGGCAGCCCGATCACTGCAGATACGACAGCTGATCTTCCGTAACGACGCGCTCGACATTGTCCGATTTGCGCTTGATGCGGTATCGGAGGCGTCCGTCCGCCTCCACGGGCATACGTCGAACGATGGTGTAGACCATCGGTGGATCGATTTCGGCACGACCCTGCGGCCCTTGCGGCATGTGGTGAACATCGTCATTCGGCTTGTATGCATGTGACATGCGTCGTCAACCTCTCCAGTTGCGGCTGCTCGAGCCTCAGGATTACGCCGCGGCGGCATGGCCCTTGGCGGCGCGCCCGAACGAAACAAGCCGCCGCCTGTCCTCATCCCACAAGGTCAGCGGTACACACCACAAGCTTTGCAGCAGGGTTATGCGTCCGACGGTGGCCAGTTGCGGATGGTCCCGCAACACCTCCGGCAGCCGATAGCAGGGAATCCGGCTGCACAAATGGTGGATGTGGTGAACGCCGATATTCGCGGTGAACCAGCGCAAGACACCCGGCAAATGATAGTAGGAACTGCCGTGTAATGCGGCTTCGTGAAAGCTCCAGGTCTCATCATGGGACCAGGAGGTGCGCTCGAACTGGTGCTGGACATAGAACAGCCAGACCCCAATCGACGACGCCAGAATCGTGATCGGAAGGTGCACCAGCAGGAATGGTCCGACGCCGATCAGGCAAATTGTCACGACGACAAAAAGCGCGATGGCGGCGTTGGTGCCCATCGTGCTGAGCCAGGGCTTCCAGCCGCCACGCATCATCCCGATCGGTAACCGATGCCGCAGGATGAACAGATAGGTGGGGCCGACCCCAAACATCACCAACGGATGCCGGTACAGACGATAAAGAATTTTGCGCCATCCGGGCCGCGCCAGGAACTCACGTACGGTCAAGGTGTCGATGTCGCCGAAGCCTCTCTGATCGAGGTTGCCCGAACTCGCATGATGGAGGGCATGGTTGTGCCGCCAGTAGCCGTAGGGAGTGAGCGTCATGACACCGATGGCCCGGCCGACCCAATCGTTGGCAAGACGACCGCGGAAAAACGAGCCATGACCGCAGTCGTGCTGGATCATGAAGAGCCGCACCAGCAAGCCCGCGGCGGGCACCGCCCCCGCGAGGCCAATCCAGTAGCCGTAGTGGAGAGCCATCCACATCAGCCCCCAGATGACGAAGAACGGCACTGCCGTGACCGCCAGCTCAAGACCGCCGCGAACGCTGTCCGGCTCGCGATAGCGGCCGAGCAGTTGCGCGAGCGCGCGGGCTTCCGATGAACTTTCGAGCATATGTGGGTGCTTTCAAAACATGAGTTAGAGGCGGCTCGTCCGCCGACGACACTCGGACAACCGTTCAACACCCGCGACAGATATTATTCAGCTTGCTGCGCGTTCGGGCGTCCTCCGCGATGAACGGATCCTTGTAGGCGGCGCGCGATGCATCGTCTTCAACGGCCGGCTTTTGCATTTTTGGACGAGGATATTCCGCGTCGTAGCAGGCGAGTCTTCCCGTCGTGCTGTCGATTGCGCGGCAGTCAGGCCCGGCGGCCAGCGCGCTTTGCGTGCATGCGCAGAGCGCCAGCACGGCGAAAATCATCTTCATCTCATCTTCCTTTTGGGCGGCGACATGCTGTCGTATTTTCCGCAACCGATCAAAGCCCATCCACGTGGATCGCCACGGCACTCTATTTCTTCTTGCCGGCCCCGAAGCTCGGCTGCCATCCGGAGGCCTTCTGGCTTGGCGCGGCGGCAACGGTCTTGATCTTCTCTTTCTTGGGCTTCTTGGCTTCCCGATTGCCCCGTTGCTCTCCCTTGGCCATGCCGATCTCCCTCAGGCTTGATGATGACGCCGTGCGACAGGCGATACGTCGTTTCCGCCGGATTCGGCTTTTGTAAAACGACTTGCTTCACGCGGATCGCTGCCTGCCGATATGCAGGCAAGGCGGGGGCACGAGGCCCTCAGTCACCGGTAAATGCCCTGGAATGTGCGATGATGGCGGGGATGTAGCAGTATCCTGTCGAAATAGCGAGGCAAATCGGACCCTTGCGCGGGATCACGATGTGTTTTCGTCAGTACCCCAACGCAGCCGCCAATGTCCGGCATGTCATATAGATCAGGATCAGCGAGCCAACGGTCCAGAACACCGCGCGCATGTCATGGGTCTGGGCGGTGAAATAGGCCGCGAAATGCAGCAGCCGCGACACCACGTAACCGTAAAGAAGCAACCGGGCCGTCAGCAGCGACGGCCCGGTCAGGACGAAGAGCAGGCCAGCAACCAGGAAGAACGGCAGGTTCTCGAGATCGTTCAACAGAATCCGCCTGACGCGCTCGACGCGCTCGTTCGGCTCGAGCTGCCTCGGATCGGGGTCGGGGTTCAGGCGCGTCTTGCGAATGTCTTCCGGCGAGCGGAAGCCGCCTTTCTCCTGCGTCATCCGCAGCACCGTCAGCCAGGACATGCTGATCGCCTTGAGAATCATGATCGTCGCCGCGATGGCATAGGTCGCGAACACCGGGTCGTTCAGGCTCAATCTGTCCATGTTTCCTCCGATGCAGCCTCAATCGAACGCAAGCGAATCAATCAGTGCAGTACTCCGGCTCTGTCCAGGCCATCGGCAATCCTGCGGACATCGTCCTTGTTTGCAAATGGCTGCCGGGCGTAGTGATTGGCGAAAGTGTAGTGCGAATTGATCGCCATGAGTTCGTTCCAGACACGCCGGGCTTCCTCGATCTCACCGAGATGGCCGAGTGCCGATGCGAGCACCGCACGGGAGAAATCCGTATTGGGCACCATCAGGATGCGTTGCTTCAGCAGCGTCGCCGCCGTCGACGGCGCCTGCATCATGCCAGCGGCGCAGATCATGGACCCCTGAAGCAACCTTCTGCGCGAAAGCACCATGACGGCTTCCTGCTAATCGATTGAAATATCCGCCTCGCGCGCGACCCTGGTCCAGCGCTCGGTCTCCTGTCGCATCATGTCCGAGAATTGTTTCGGCGTCATGGCTTCGGCTTCGGCGCCCTCATTGTTGAGGAACGCAACGAGTTCGGGCGAGGTCAGCATCTTGCCGATCTCCGCGTTGAGCGCGTTGACGATATAAGCGGGCAGACCGGCGGGGCCGGCAATGCCCCACCACGTCCCGAGTTGTTCGGCGCCCGATACGCCGGTCTCGGCGAGCGTCGGCACATCGGGAAACAGCGCGGTTCGCTTGTTGCCGGTCACGGCAAGCGCCTTGACCTGGCCGCTTTTGGCGAGCGGCAACACCTGCGGCAGGCTCGACACGAAGATGTCGACATGGCCGCCGGCGAGATCGTTGACTGCGGGCGCGCCCCCCTTGTAGGGCACGTGCATGAGTTTGACGCCGGCGGAGCGCGCGATGAGCTCGGTCGAAATCTGGTTGATGCTGCCGACACCGGCCGATGCGTAGGTGATCCGGCCCGGCTCGCTCCTGGCAAGCGCAAATAATTCCCTGGCGGATTGCGCAGGGACTTTGCCCGATGCGGCGACCAGGAGCGGCGAGCGGCCGATGAAGGCGACCGGCGTGAAATCCCTGACCGTGTCGAATGGCATGTTCTTCCGCACCGCCGGGCCGATCGTGAAGGTCGGCGACACCAGCAGCAGCGTGTAGCCGTCCGGCGCCGCCTTGGCGACCGCCGCGGTGCCGATCAAGGCGCCGGCGCCGGCCCGGTTGTCGATCACCACCGGCTGGCCCCATGCCTCGGTCAGCTTCTTGCCGATGGCGCGGCCGACCACGTCGTTCGAGCCGCCGGCCGCGAACGGGATGATCAGCGTGATGGCCCGTGTCGGATAGCTTTGCCCATGCGCCGCAGGATTCGCGAGCACCAGCACCGCCGCGAGCAGAGTTGCAGCCCTGACCATGAAGTTTCTCCCGCCGTATGATGTTATGGCAGCGCTGGTGCGAAAATGACCTATAATCGCTGCGACTGCGACAGGCATTTTCGGATCACAGGCATCTTCAGGGAAAGGCAATGGACTTCCGGCTTGAACAGAGGAAAGCGCCATGAATTGCTTTCCTGTCCCTCCCCAACTGAAAGGTCCGAAGGGTCACATCCTGGCCGCCAGGATCGAAGTGCCGATTCTAGCCGCGATGATCTACGGTGTCGTCGAATTCGTTCGACTGGGATGGTCGCAAGCTCACTATCTGTACACCTATGCTCCGGTGCTGGGCGGGATCGCCGCTTCGGCGGGACTGTTTACGTATTTTTTTGTCGTTTCCGTGGAGCGAAAGACGAGCCAGAAACATCTCCTGCTTCTGCTCAGCCTTCTTCCCAATCTGTATGCGCTCTACATCATGGGTGTTCTTGGCCTGTACACGATCCTTGAAGGCGTGATCGGCGAGGACTCCGTCTGGTCGATGATCGGCGGGGTGTTGTGGGTTTTCGTGGGATTTCATCTGATGTACCGGTTTTATCTGGTGACCGAGATCGTCAGGCGGTGTGATGAGAAAGCTGCGCTAACTAGACCTGCAACAGACGTTCCGTAAATATCTCCCTCGAGGACGCTCCATGGACTTTCAGCTCACCGGACAGCAGCGGCGCATGGTGGCCGCGGTGCGCGAGCTTGCGCAGGGCGAGTTCAAGGC
>Ga0070741_10013486_pt1 | contig 14415 bp, 16 predicted proteins | sample Coa_R1_4_FD_66440 | JGI IMG/M metagenome (GOLD analysis project Ga0070741, IMG submission 66440) | Surface soil microbial communities from Centralia Pennsylvania, which are recovering from an underground coalmine fire - Coalmine... | ecosystem: Environmental > Terrestrial > Soil > Unclassified ...
CCGGTCGAGAAGCCGCGCTACTTCATGGGCATCGGCGATCCCGAAGGCGTGATCGAGGTGATCGCCCGCGGCGTCGACATGTTCGACTGCGTCCTGCCGACCCGTACGGCCCGCACGGGCAGCGCGCTCACGTGGGAGGGGCGGCTCAACCTCCGCAACGCCCGCTTCACGCGCGACGCCCGGCCCCTCGACGAGGGCTGCGCATGCCCGGCGTGCAGGACGTTCACCCGCGCGTACATCAGGCATCTCGTCAACCAGGAGGAGATCCTCGGGCTTCGGCTGCTCAGCCTGCATAATCTCCGCTTCGTGCTCGACCTCGCCGCCGCCGCGCGGAGCGCGGTCGAGCGCAACGACTTCTCGGCGTGGAGCGCGGACGCGCTCTCACGGCTCGCGCGGCCAACGGAAAAGGACCTATCTGTATGAACGGCGCAAGCCTTCTCCTCATCCTCGTCGCGTTCGCCTTCCTCTACCTCGTCCTCGTGCGTCCCCAACGGCGGCGGCAGATGCAGTCGAGGCAGATGCTCGACAGCCTCGCCGTCGGCGACGAGGTCGTCACCGCCGGTGGGATCTACGGCCGGGTCACCGAGGTCCTGGACGGCGACGTCATGATCGAGATCGCCCCGAACACGAGCGTCCGCCTCGCACGGCGTGCGATCGGCGCCATCGTCCCGCCGGCCGTCGAGGCGGGCGAGGAAGAGCAGCCACCGGCTGTGGAAAACGACCGCTAACCTGGGCTTTCCCGAGTGAGCGACCGCCGCAAGTACCTGCTGATCATGGGCGCGATCCTCGCCGCCGTCGTCGGCGCGGGCCTGCTCGCCGTCCCGGGCTCCCCGATCCACCGGAAGCCGACGCTCGGCCTGGACCTGCAAGGCGGGCTCGAGGTCGTCCTCAAGGCGGTGCCGCCGAAGGGCACGAAGGTCACGCCCGACGGGATGAGCACGGCCCAGTCGATCGTCCAGAGCCGCATCGACAAGCTCGGCGTCTCCTCGCCGGAGGTGCGCAAGCAGGGGAACGACCAGATCGTCGTCCAGCTGGCCGGCGTTCACGATCCTGCGAAGGCGGCGGCGCTGATCGGGAAGACGGCGCAGCTGCAGCTCTTCGACTTCGAGGCGGACCTCACCGGCCCGTCCATCGACACGAACGGCAACCCGGTCGCCACCCCGACGCTGTACGGCCTCCTCACGCAGATCCAGAAGGACGCGCAGAGCGGCGCGCCCGAGTCGTACTACCTCTTCCGCAACAAGTCGACGACGACGACCCAAGCGAAGGGGAAGGCGACGGCGACCGCCGAGCACTCGCTCCTGCAGGGGCCGGCTCCGACCGTGAAGGAGCTGCTCAAGCCGTACGGCGGGAAGCGTCCCGCGAACACGCAGGTGATGAAGGTCCCCGCGCACCGCGAGGTCGTCTCGTGCCCGACCTCGGCCGGCTGCCTCGGCGCGGCCGCGCCCTCACCGGGCGGCTCCTACTACTACCTCCTGAAGTACTACCCGACGCGCAAGGCCGCCCCGATCCCGGAGATGACGGGCACCGATCTCGTGCGCGGCGGCACGCGCGCGGACTTCGGCTCGTCGGGCCTGCCGGTCGTGCTCCTCCAGTTCACCGGCCACGGCTCCAAGGAGTTCGGGAAGATCACGAAGGCCGAGGCCCAGCGCGGCTCGACGAAGTTCGACCTCGCCGGCAAGCAGGGGAACTATCTCAACTACGTCCAGCACTTCGCGATCGTCCTGGACGGCCAGCTCCAGTCGACGCCGTACATCGACTTCGTGCGCAACCCGGACGGCATCCCCGGTCCGAACGCCGAGATCGACATGGGCCAGGGCGGGACGTTCACCGACGCGAAGAACCTCGCGCTCGTTCTCCAGACCGGCGCGCTGCCCTACAACTTCCAGCAGATCGCCCGCACCGACGTCTCGGCGACGCTCGGCAAGAGCTCGCTGACGCAGGCATGGCACGCGGCGCTCGTCGGCCTCGTCGTCGTCGCGATCCTGCTGCTGATCCTCTACCGCTTCCTCGGCCTCGTCGCCGTCTTCGGTCTTGCGATCTACGCGGCCCTCTACTACGCGGCGATCCTCCTCTTCAACGTCACGCTCACGCTGCCGGGCTTCGCGGGATTGATCCTCACCATCGGCGTCGCCGCGGACGCGAACGTGGTCGTGTTCGAACGCATCAAGGAAGAGGTGCGCGCCGGCAAGTCGGTGCGCGCGGCGATCGCGACCGGATACCAGCGGGGCTTCCACACGATTCTCGACGCGAACGTCGTGACGGGGATCACGGCGCTCGTCCTCTTCCTGATCGCGGTCGCGTCGGTGAAGGGCTTCGCGCTCATGCTGCTCATCGGCACGCTCATCTCGCTGCTCACCGCCGTAGCGGCGACGCGCGCGATGCTCGGCCTGCTCAGCGGCTTCCGCTGGTTCAACAACCCGCGCTTCATGGGAGCGCGCGCGCAATCCATCCCGCGGTGGCAGCAGATCGACGTCAACAGCCGCTCGCGCCGCCGGCTGTTCCTCGCGATCGCGACGGCAGCGATCGTCGCGAGCATCGCCGCCATCGCCTTCAAGGGCCTCAACCTCGGCATCGACTTCAGGGGCGGCACGCAGATGTCCTTCCAGACGAGGACCGAGCAGACGACGGGCACCGTCGAGTCGGTCTTCGCCAAGGACGGCTTCCGCGACGCGGTCGTGCAGGGCCGCGGCACGCAGTCGGGGACGAGGTACGAACAGTTCCAGGTGCGGACGAAGCACCTGACGAACCAGCAGCAGGCCAGGATCGTCGACGACCTGAAGCAGCAGGCCGGCCTCAAGGGGACGCCCGACGTCACGACCGTCTCCTCGAGCTTCAGCTCGCAGATCGCGCACGACGCGATCCTCGCCATCATCGTGTCGTTCCTGCTGATTGCGCTTTACATCGCCATGCGCTTCCAGTGGCGATTCGCGATCCCGATTCTGCGCACGCTGTTCAACGACATCCTCATCACGCTCGGGGTGTACGCGCTCAGCGGGCGAGAGGTGACGATCGACACCGTCGCCGCCGTCCTGACCGTGCTCGGCTACTCGATCTACGACACGATCATCGTGTTCGACCGGATCCGCGAGAACTTGCCGCTGATGCGGAAGGCGAGCTTCGCCACGATCGCGAACATCTCGGTCGCCGAGACGCTGCGACGCTCGATCACGACGTCGGCGCTGACGCTGCTTCCGATCGCGAGCCTGTACGTCTTCGGCGGCGCGACGCTCAAGGACTTCGCGTTCGCACTGCTCATCGGCATCGGCCTCGGCGCGGTGTCGACGATCTTCGTCGCGACTCCGTTCCTGACCGTGCTCATGGAACGCAGCCCGGAGTTCAAGCGCCGCGTCGCCCCGGAGGAGGTGGGCGACGGCTTCGGCGGCGCCGCGGTGCCCCGCCAGCTGCTCCGTGCGCTCGGCCGGACCGAGGCGGCGGACGACGGCGGCGAGCCGCCTCCCGTCGAGGAGCCCGAGCTCGTCGAGGTCGCCAAGCCCGCGCCGACGCAGGCGGGCGACCAGGCGCGCCGCGAGCGGCGGAAGCAGCGGCGGCGCTCGAGGCCGCACGGACGTGCCAGATAGCCCTCGGATCGTCGACGCGCTCGAGGAGCTGCTCGGCGAGCTCCCTGCGCGGGTCCGCGGCGGTCAGAAGCGCGCCGGCGAGCAGGGGATGTCCTTCCTGCGCGCGCTCGTGGAGGACCTGAACCTCGTTACGCGGGACGATCTCGACGAGCTCGAGCTTCGCGTGGCGCAACTGGAGCATCGTCTGACATTGCTCGAAGCGCGGCGCGACGGGCCGCAGCCGTAGGCCGGCGCAGCCGGTCGAACGTCGCCTGGAAGCGCTCGGCGTCGTACACGATGTACGCACACAGCACGGCGAGCGGCAGCTCACCCAGCGCAGCTTCGATCGCGGCTTCGAGCATCTCGCCGCCCGTGTGCGACGTGACGATGTCGAACCACGCGTCGCAGATGAGCATCGTCCCCGTCACGGCGGCGAAGATGCCGAGCCAGCGCAGCCGGCGGAACGCCGACCATGCGGTGGCGCCGAACGCCACGGCGAGCGCGACATCGAAGCCGACCCACGCGAGGTCGTAGCGGTCGCTCACGTGACGTGACGGAAGCGAGAACGTCAGCCACAGAGTCCAGGGAACGAGACCGATCGCGGCCAGCGCGAGCAGCCGCGGGATCCACCGGGGGAGGTGCGGACCGGTCGGCATGACCACGTTGTACCCTGAGCCGGTGAGACTGCGGATCCTGCGGAGCCCCAGGCCGGAGTCGCTCCTCGCCTGGGCCTCGGCGCTCGTGGGGGGGATCGGCATCGCATCGGCGCTCACGCCGGAGATGGCGAACCGCTCCGACCTGGTGCGGGGCCTGCTCCCACCGGGGTTCCCGGCCGCGGCCCGCGTCGGAGCGCTCGCGTTCGGGATCGTCCTCGTCTGGCTCGCGCGCTCGCTCGCCCGCCGCCGGCGGCGCGCCTGGCAGCTCGCCGTCGCGGTCGTCATCGCCTCCGCGGTCGCACACCTCGCGAAGGGGCTCGACGTCGAGGAGGCGTCGGTGACGCTCCTGCTCCTCGTGTTCCTCATCCGCTATCGCCGCCGCTTCGACGTCCCCGGCGACCCGGCCTCGACACGGCCGCTGCTCGCGGTCGTCGCGGCGGCCGCCGCGGTCGCCGCCGTCGTGCTCGGCTTCGAGCTCGGAGGAGGGGAGATCTCCGACCGGCTGTCGGACCTGTTCACCGCGCTCGGCCTGGTCCTGGGCTTCGGCGCCCTCTACCTGTGGCTGCGGCCGTTCACGCACAAGGTCGCGCAGACGGTGGGGGAACGCCGCGTCGCGCGAGCGCTCGTCGACGCGTACGGGAGCGACAGCCTGTCCTTCTTCGCGCTCCGGCGCGACAAGAGCTACTTCTTCTCTCCGACGAGACGTGCATTCCTCGCCTATCGCGTCGTCGCCGGAGCCGCGCTCGTGAGCGGCGACCCGGTCGGGGACGAGCACGAGCTGGACGCGCTCCTGGCCGAGTTCCGCTCGTTCGTGCGGGCCCACGGCTGGCGGTTCGCCGTGCTCGGCGCGTCGGACACGCAGCTCGACCGCTATCGCGCGCTCGGGCTCCGCCCGATCCTCATCGGCGAGGAGGCGGTCCTGCGGCCGGCGGACTTCTCGCTCGAGGGGCGGCCCATCCGAAAGGTACGGCAGTCGGTTTCGCGGCTGGTGAAGGCCGGCTACCGGTTCCGCGTGATCGCCGCCGAGGACGCCGACCCGAAGCTGCGTGCCGGGCTCGACGCCGTGTCGGCGCAGTGGCGCGGCAAGCAGCCCGAACGAGGCTTCAGCATGTCGATCGACGAGCTGTACATCGACGGCACCGTGTTCGCGATCGCCGAGAGCGCGAACGGAGAGGTCGGCGGCTTCCTCCATCTCGCACCGACGCCGGCCGGCGGGGCCTGGTCGCTGAGCACGATGCGCCGTCGCCCCGATGCGCCCAACGGCCTCACCGAGTTCCTGATCGCCGAGACGCTGGCGTGGGCGAAGGAGAACGGCGCCTCCGAGGTGTCGCTGAACTTCTGCGCGTTCACCGAGCTCATCTCGACGGAGCACGCGGTGACGATTCTGCGCCGCGTCGCGCGCCGCGCGCTCCTTGCGGCCGACAGCGTGTTCCAGCTCGAGCGTCTGTACTCGTTCAACCGGAAGTTCTTCCCCGAATGGCGGCCACGGTATCTCTGCGTCGAGCGACTGACCGACCTGCCGCGCGTCGGGCTCGCGTACCTCCACGTCGAGCAGCTCCTCGTCCCGCCGGGCCCGTGGACGCGCCGGCCCGAGAGGCAGCCCGAGCTCCTGTCACACTGACGCCCATGGCCCAGCCGGCGACGCGCAGCCTGAGCCGCCTGTCGGAGATCGCGCAGGTGATGGTGCGGCACGGCTTCGGCTACTTCTTCGAGGCCCACCGCCTGACCGACCTGCTCCCCGGGCGCTCGGCGACCGCGCGTCTCGCGGAAGCCGGGCCGTCGTCGGCGCGCGGCCTGCATCTGCGCGAGTCGCTCGAGGAGCTCGGTCCGACGTTCGTGAAGTTCGGCCAGCTCCTCTCGACGCGACCGGACGTCGTCCCGCCCGACATCGTCCAGGAGCTGCGCAAGCTGCAGGACGACGTTCGGCCGTTCCCGTACGAGCAGGCGGAGCGCGTCGTCGAGGAGGAGCTCGGCAACTCGATCGAGCGCCTCTTCATCGACTTCGACGCCACGCCTGTCGCGGCCGCGTCCATCGGACAGGTGCACAAGGCCACGCTCCCCAACGGCAAGCCGGTGGCGGTGAAGGTGCAGCGGCCGGACGCGGTGCGCCAGGTCGAGGCCGATCTCGTGCTGCTGTATCAGGCGGCGAAGCTGGTCAGGGAACGCGTCCGTGCGCTGGACTTCATCGACGCGCGCGCGCTCATCGACGAGTTCGCCCGTCAGATCCGGCAGGAGCTGGATTACCGGCTCGAGGGACGCAACGCGCAGGCGTTCCACCGCGACTTCGCGGGCGACCCGCACGTGCTCGTGCCGAGGGTCCACTGGACGTACACCCGCGCGCGTGTGCTCACGCTGGAGTGGCTCGAGGGCACGCAGCTCGCTGACGTCGACACGCTGGGCCTCTCGCTCGAGGAACGCCGCGAGATCGCGTACCTCATGACCGAGACGTGGATGACGATGATCTTCCGCCACGGTTTCTTCCACGGCGACCCGCATCCGGCGAACGTGCTCGTCATGGAGGAGGCCGGCGTCATCGGGCTCGTCGATTTCGGCTCTGCGGGAAAGCTCAGCGACGACGACATGACGAAGCTCACACGGCTGTTCATCGACGCTGCCGCCGAGAACGTCGACATGCTGCCGAAGGACCTGACCGACCTCGGCGTGCGCTATCCGAAGGAGCGCGAGGAGGAGTTCCTCGCCGAGCTGCGGGAGGTCTACTACCGCTACTACGGGGCGAGCCTCGCCGAGATCGATCCGATCCAGATCATCCGCGAGGCATTCCAGCTCATCTACACGATGAATCTTCGGCTGCCGACGCGCTATCTGCTGCTCGACCGGACGATCGCGTCGCTCGGGTCGGTCGGCATCGAGCTCTATCCCGACTTCAACGTCTTCGAGGTCGCCCGGCCCTATGCGCGCGGGCTCATGGTCGACCGGTTCACGCCGGAACGGATTGCGCGGCGCGCGCGACGCGACGCATTCCAGTACGCGCACATCCTGCGCGAGGCGCCGCACCAGATCCACGAGATCCTCGAGGAGCTGCGCGACGGCCAGATCGAGGTGGGCTTCGTGCACAAGGGGCTGGACGACCTTCTCGTCGACATGCAGAAGGTCGCGAACCGGCTCGTCGTCGCGCTCATCGTCACCGGCGGTCTCATCGGGTCGAGCCTCATCGGGATCTTCGCCACGGGCGGCCCGCAGTTCCTCGGCATCAACGTCATCTCGGTGATCGGCTTCGCTCTGTCCGCAGTCCTCGGTACGTGGCTCTTCTGGAGCATCGTCCGCAGCGAACGACTCTGACGGGCGTGCCTCGTTCGAGTGACGAACGGTCGGCCGGGAAGAACTAGACCTGGGAACTGCGGCGCTGCCGCCCCGGCGCGGCATGGTGCATATGTGCTCCGCCTCGCGTGCCTCCTCTTCTGTGACCGCTGCGATGCGGTCGCCGCGCGAACCCAGCGGGGCTGGCGCGCCTACCTGGAGGCCGTCGAGGGCGGCGCCCCGTCCGTCACCGTCTTGTGCCCGGAGTGCGCCGAGCGGCGGATCGGCGAGGACGAGGCCGGCCTGGAATGAACGCGCAGGTGATCGCGAACGGGTATGCGCTCGGTGCCGGCCTCCTCGGGCTGTGGCTCTTCGCCCGCTATCCGCGGTTCGGTCCACGGACGCTGAGAGGCACGACGGTGACCCTGGCCCTTGCCTTTTGCCTGCTGTCGGTCGCCGGTCCGGTGACCACCGCGGTGCAGTCCGCCGCGGGGCCGCTCGTCATGCTCCTCACTGCCTATCTTCCACTCCTGACGTTTGTCTTCTGGGCCGCGCTCCGCCTGTTGAACGCGGTCGTCGCGGTCGTCGATCGCGGGGCCTGATCGCGGGGGCGGCCCCGAGCCGCGTGTGGAGAAGAAGTCGCACTTCCGCGCGAAAGGACATCTGGCGCGCGCGGGGAGCGCGCGGCTACCGTCGCCGGCGTGACTGCATTGGTGCTCGCCGAGCCCGAGGCCTCGGTCCGCGGCTTCCTCGAACGACAGCTGTCGAGCGACGGCTTCGACGTGCTCGCCTTCGGCGACCCGTCGGAGCTACCGCGCGCCGCCGACCCCGACGTGCTGGTCCTCGGCGACCCCGAGGCGCTTGACCGCTGCCGGATCGGCGACTGCCCCGTGATCGTCCTCGGTCGCGCCGACGCATCGGAGCGCGTGCGCGCGCTCGAGCGCTGCGACGACTACCTGACGCGGCCGTTCGCCTACGAGGAGCTCGTGGCGCGCATCCGCGCCGTGCTCCGCCGCCGCGCCCCGCGCGACGAGCTGATCGACCTCGGCGAGCTCGTCGTCGACCGCGGCGGGAGGCGCGCCGTCGTCGACGGTCGGCCCCTGACGCTTGCGACGAAGGAGTATCAACTGCTGCTGCGGCTCGCGCAGGACCCCGACCGGGTGTTCACCCGCGAGCAGCTCCTCCGCGATGTGTGGGGCTACCGGACGTTCGTCCCGACGCGGACGGTCGAGTCGCACGCCTCACGCGTGCGCTGCAAGCTCGCTGCGGCCGGGCTTCCCGGCTGGATCGTGAACGTGTGGGGCGTCGGCTACAAGCTCAGGCCGGGCCTCTAGCACGTCGATCCGCCGCAGCAGGTACTCGATCCAGGCGAACTGCGCCGCCTGGATGACGAACATCGTCACGAACACGATGAGGACGACGAACCACATGCCGTTGTTATCGCCGCCGGTCGGCTCGGCCGCATCCGGTCCGACCCGTACCGCCGCGACGAGTCAGAGGATGGCGCCCTCGAGGCGGAGCAGCTGCTCCTTGCGGTGGAGGCCGCCGCCGTAGCCCGTCAGGCTGCCGTTCGCGCCGACGACGCGATGGCAGGGAAGGACGATCGGCACCGGGTTGCGGTTCATGACCGTGCCCACCGCGCGCGCTGCGCGCGGATTCCCCGCACGTGCCGCGAGCGCGCCGTACGTCGTCGTCTCCCCGTAGCCGACCCTCGCGAGCTCGTGCAGGACGCGCAGATAGAAGTCCGGCTGCGCGCGGAGGTCGGGCTCGACGTCGAAGTCGCGCCGATGCCCTTCGAGGTACTCGTCCAGCTCCCGGTGGAGGCGCTCGACCGGCCGAGAGGAGCGGAGCACGCGCGGGCCGTGGAGCCGCGCGAGCAGCTCCAGCTCGCGCTCGGGCTCCGGGTCGAACGTGATCCGGCAGACCCCGCGCTCGGTGACGCCGACGAGCAGCGGGCCGATCGCGGTGTCGTCGAAGACGTCGTAGGCCACGTCGAGCAGGCCCTCGGCGGCCGCGGCCGCGCGGAAGCGCTCGTCGATGTCGGAGGTCAGGATCTCGGTGGTCACTCCTTCTCCTTTCGCAGGCGCCGCACCCCTGCGGACGCCGCCTGACGCGCAGCCGACTCGGTCGACCCGAGCGCTGCGCCGATCTCGTCGTAGTCGAGGTCGTAGCCGTACCGGAGGACGACGGCCGCGCGCTCCTTCGGCGGCAGGCCGTCCGTGAGCGGGGCCAGCTCCTCGTAGGCGGGCCGCCCGTCCTCGGTGACGATCTCGGGCATCTCTCCCTGCGGGCGGTCGCGCCGCGCGCCGTCGCGGACGATGTTGTTCGCGATCGTCAGCGCCCACGCACGCAGGTGCTCGCCGTGCTCGAGCCGCTGGTACGCGCGGAGCGCGCGCAAGAACGTCTCCTGAAAGGCGTCCTCGGCCCGGTCCGGGCCGAGCTTGTGGACGAGGAACCTGAACACCTCGACCTTGTGGCTCTCGTAGAAGGCCTCGAACGGCGGGACGGCGACCGTCATCGACACATACAACGTACTGCCGGGCGAAGATGTGAGGCATGCGGGTGGCCGTGGTCGGACACGTGGAGTGGGTGCAGTTCGCCCGGGTGGAGCATGTGCCCGAGCCGGGGGAGATCGTGACAGCGCTCGACGTCTGGGAGGAGCCGGCCGGCGGCGGCGCGGTGGCGGCGGTCCAGCTCGCGAACCTGAACGGCTCCGTGGACTTCTACACCTCGCTCGGCGACGACGACATCGCGCGCCGGTCGCGCGAGCGGCTGAGCGCGCTCGGCGTCACGGTGCACGCCGGGGCCGCCGGCCAGCCCCAGCGCCGGGCGTTCACGTTCGTCGACGGCGACGGCGAGCGGACGATCACCGTCCTGGGGCCGAAGCTGCGTCCGTCCGGGGAGGACGGCTCGCTGCCGTGGGAGCGGCTCGCCCGCTGCGACGCCGTCTACTTCACCGGCGGCGACGTCGCCGCCGTCCGCGCCGCCCGCCGCGCACGCGTGCTCGCCGCCACCTCCCGTGAGCTGGCGACGCTCCATCGCGCCGGCCAGGAGCTCGACGCGCTCATCGGCAGCGGCGGGGACGTGGGCGAGTCGTTCGACGCCGTCGAGCTCGACCCGCCGCCGCGCCTCGTCGTCTCGACCTCGGGAGCGCTCGGCGGCTGGGTGCGTCCCGGCGGGCCGTTCCGCGCCGCGCCCATCCCCGGCCCGGTCTCGGACGCGTACGGCTGCGGCGACTGCTTCGCCGCCGGGTTCACGTACGGGCTCGGTGCCGGCATGAGCGTCGAGGACGCGCTCGCGCTCGCCGCGCGCTGCGGCGCGACGGTGCTCACCGGCCGCGGGCCCTACGAGCGCCAGCTCACTTCTGCCGATGTGGCCTCGTGATCGGGCCCTCCGGCCCGCCCACCGCGTTCGACCACATGAGCTGAATCGGCACCGTTCCGCTGCCGTCCGCGAGCGGAACCTCCTTCATGACGAGGTCGAGCCGCCCGCCCGACTCCGACATCGGAATGTCGCCGATCTCGCCGCCGCGCGGCGAATACCAGCCGAGCAGTCGTTCGGCGTCGGGCGACGAGCCCGCACGGATCGCATCCTCGACATCGGGATCGGTCCGCGTCTCCTGCAGCTCGTGGTACAGCGTCGCGCAGACGTTCTTCCACGGCTCGTCGAACGCGACGATGCCGTTGTCGCCTTCCGAGTAGACGGCGACGCAGTAGTACCGCTCAACGCTGTTCGTACGGATCGAGCCGTGGTATCCGCCGAGCCCGTGCTTCGAGTCGACGTCGGGGGTGTCGACGAGGACGGCGTCCTTCGGCAGGCACAGGCAGGTCACGGTCGAGGTCGCCGACTGCGCAGCGACGAACGTCTCGACCGTCTTGCGCGTGACACGCTTCGGCACCGTCCCGCCGTGCTGCTCCGAGCCCGCGAACGTCGCCGTCACCTCGGCGCCGGGGAAATACTGCGCGAGCACGTTGTTGAGGTCGCGGTCGCCCATCGCCGAGTCGATGGCATGGTCGAGCTGCGAGCGCTCGGTCTCGGTCCACGCCCCGAGGTAGAGGAGCGAATACCGGAGGTGGGGGAGGGTCCTGCCGCCGAAGAAGCGCAGGTCGAGCCCCGCTTCCGGGCCGAACCCGGGGGAGAGGACGGCGCTTCGGTACGAGGCCGCGGCCTCCGATTCCGGGCGGAGGACGACGCTGAGCGGTCCCTCGTAGACGCGGTTCCAGGTCTGGGTCTGGGCGGACATGGGGCTCCTTTCGTTCGAGCCGCAGGCCTGGTCGCCGCTGAGGCGCAGCGTACCCCTGGGCGGCGGCGGTGGGCAAGTGGGACGAGGGGTGGACAAGTGGGGACAAGTGGTTTAGAGTGGGGAGAAGTGGTAGAAAGGGACGCGGTCCCGGAATGCTCCTCGGAACCCACGAGCACACTCTCGACGACAAGAGCCGGCTCACGCTGCCGGCGAAATTCCGCCAGGCGTTCGCAGGCGGCGTCGTCGTCACGCGCGGCCTGGACTCGTGCCTCGTCGCCTTTCCGCGCGACGAGTGGGCGCGCAGCCAGAGCCGGATCGCCGAGCTCGACACGCTCAGCGGCGAGGCCCGCAGCCTCCAGCGCGTCGTCTACGCGAACGCGGTCGAGGGCGACCTCGACAAGCAGGGACGGATCGTGATCCCCGCCGCGTTGAAGGAGTTCGCAGCGCTCGACCGCGACGTCGTCGTCGCCGGTGTCAACGACCACCTCGAGATCTGGGATCGCGCCGCATGGCGGCGTGAGCTCACCGACTCCGAAGGGAGGATGCGGGATGTTGCCGAACGTCTTGCAGCCCAGCGCGACTGATCACGTCCCCGTCCTGGCGAGCGAGGTGCGCGAGAGCCTCGCCGTCCGTCCGGGAGAGACCGTCGTCGACGCGACCTTCGGCGCCGGTGGTCACGCGGCTCTTCTCGCGCACGATCTCCAGGGACGCGGCAGGCTGATCGCGATCGACCGCGACCCGACCGTTCGCACGTATTTCGAGCGGCTCGAGCGGCGCGCGGGCGTGCAGGCGCGGCTGCTCCGGGGTGACTTCGGCGTCGTCCTGCCGCAGCTCGCCGAGAACGGCGTCCGCGCGGATGCGATCCTCCTCGACCTCGGCGTGTCCTCCATGCAGGTCGACCGCCCCGAGCGAGGGTTCTCCTACGCCACGGACGCCCCGCTCGACATGCGCATGGACTCCTCGCAGGACCTCGACGCCCGAACGATCGTGAACGAGTGGTCCGAGCAGGAGCTGACGACGATCTTCCGCCGCTACGGCGAGGAGCGGTACGCGCGGCAGATCGTGCGTGCGATCGTGCGCCGTCGCCGCGAGACGCCGTTCGAGCGGACCGGCGAGCTCGTCGACACGATCAAGGCGGCGATCCCGGCCCCCGCGCGCTTCGGCGAGGGCCATCCCGCGAAGCGGGTGTTCCAGGCGCTGCGCATCGCCGTCAACGACGAGCTCGCCTCGCTCGAGCTCGCGCTGCCGGCCGCGCTCGAGATGCTTCGCCCCGGCGGACGCCTCGCAGTGATCTCGTTCCACTCGCTCGAGGACCGCATCGTCAAGCAGTTCCTGCGCGACCGCGAGCGCGGCTGCACGTGCCCGCCCGACTTCCCGGTGTGCGTGTGCGGCCACAAGCCGGAGCTGCGCGCCATCCAGCGGCGTCCGATCCGCCCGACCGAGGCGGAGATCGCGGCGAACCCGCGCAGTGCCTCGGCGCGCCTGCGCGCGGCGGTCAAGGCAGAGCAGTGACCGCGGTCGACTGGTTCGCAGAGGCTGTCCCCGTTGCCGCACCGGCACCTGCACCGGCGCGGGTGCGGGCGCGCCCGCGGCGCCGGTCGCGCCGGGTCGGCGGCGGCATCTTCTGGATCTCCGCGTTCGCGGTCCTGCTCGCCGGAGTGGTGGCCGTGAACGTCGCCGTGCTGCGCGCGAACGTCGCCGTCGACCGGCTGGACAAGCAGCAGCTGCAGCTTCAGGCCGAGAACGCAGCGCTCGCATCGCAGGTGTCGAGCGCCGGCGCGGCGATTCGCATCGAGCGGACTGCGCGACGCTTCGGCCTCGTTCCGGCCTCAGCGGCCGACACGATGTACCTCGATCTCGACAAACGCTGAATCGTGAGCCGCCTGGTCAACTCCCGCATCCGTCTCCTGCTGGTCCTGATCGTGCTCGTCTTCGGCGGGCTGCTCGCGCGCGAGGCCTGGATCGCGACCGTGCGCGCAGCGCCGCTCGCCGCGATGGCGCAGGCGCAGACGAAGGCGACCGTGACGCTGCCCGCCGGGCGAGGGACGATCTTCGATGCGGTCGGAACGCCGCTTGCGCTCGGCGAGCAGACGACGACCGTCTACGCCGACCCGAGGCAGGTGCGCGACGCGCGTGCCGAGGCGGCGGTTGCCGCTCGCGTGCTCGGGCTGAAGAAGGGGGCGGTGTATCGAGCGATCTCGGATCGGACACACGGCTTCGTCTACGTCGAGCGCAAGGCGCCGCCGGAGAAGGCGAGCGCTCTCGCGAAGCTGAAGCTGTCCGGCTTCGGCTTCTACGGCGAGGAGCGCCGCATGTACCCGCAGGCGTCGGTCGCCGCGCAGGTGCTCGGATACGCCGGCGTCGACAACGAGGGCCTCGCGGGCCTCGAGCTGGCGCTCAACGGCCGGCTCACCGGCGTCCCGGGACACGAGACGCTCGTCCGCGACCCCGTCGGGAACCCGATCAGCATCGACAGCGTCGTCCCGGCGCGCCAGGGCAAGGACGTCTTCCTCACCATCGACCACACGATCCAGGCGAACGCGGAACAGGTGCTGCGCGCGACCGTCGCCAAGTGGCACGCGAGGCACGCGACCGCGATCGTGCTCGACCCGCACACGGGCGGTGTGCTCGCGATGGCGACCGAGCCGGGCTACGACGCGAACGCGTACCCGCAGGCCTTCGCGAAGGGCATAACGGT
>Ga0070741_10013487_pt1 | contig 14414 bp, 12 predicted proteins | sample Coa_R1_4_FD_66440 | JGI IMG/M metagenome (GOLD analysis project Ga0070741, IMG submission 66440) | Surface soil microbial communities from Centralia Pennsylvania, which are recovering from an underground coalmine fire - Coalmine... | ecosystem: Environmental > Terrestrial > Soil > Unclassified ...
TACGTCGAAGTGCTCTGTTACCCGTTCGTCGGGCAGAAGGACTTCGACCAGCTGGGCGTGCCTGAGGACGATCCGCGACGCAACACGCTGCGACTGCTTAACCCGCTCTCCGACGAGCAGCCCGAGCTGCGTACCACGCTGCTGCCCGGTCTCTTGGCGACGCTGCGGCGCAACATCGGACGCGGCTTCAACGACGTGGCGCTGTTCGAGACCGGACTGATCTTCGCGCCGAAGCCCGGAGCGACGCCGCCGCCGCGGCTGACCACCGCGCACCGGCCCAGCGAGGAGCAGCTCGCCGCGCTCGACGCCGCGCTGCCGAACCAGCCGGCGCATGTCGCGGCCGTGCTCGCCGGCCTGCGTGAACCGGCTGGCTGGTGGGGCCCGGGCCGCCCGGCGGCGACGGATGCGAGCTCGACCCTGTGGGCCGACGCGATCGAGGCCGCGCGCACGGTCGCCCGTGCCTGCGGTGTCGAGCTGGAAGTGACGCAGGCTCAGTACGAGCCCTGGCACCCCGGCCGCTGCGCGCGGCTGCTGGTCGACGGCCGGGTCGTGGGCCACGCGGGCGAGCTGCACCCCAAGGTGCTGACCGAGCTGGGCCTGCCTCCGCGCACCAGCGCGATGGAGCTCGACTTCGACGCGCTGCTGCCGGCCCGCGACCTTCCGGTGCAGGGGCCGCTGGTCTCCACCTTCCCGGTGGCCACGCAGGACGTGGCCCTCGTGGTCGACCAGGGCGTCCCGGCGGCCACGGTCGAGTCCGCGCTGACCCGCGGCGCGGGCGTGCTGCTTGAGTCGATCAGCCTGTTCGACGTCTACCAGGGTGAGCGCATCGGCGAGGGCAAGAAGTCGCTGGCGTTCTCGCTGCGTTTCCGCGCCGCGGACCGGACGCTCACGGTCGAGGAGGCCACGCAGGCCCGCGACGCGGCGGTCAGCCTGGCGGCCGAGCAGACGGGCGCGGTACTGCGCGGCGCCTGACGGACCGCTAACGCGAGCTCAACCAGGTGTGCCCCTGCTGTCACTCGGCGGCAGGGGCACAGCTATTTGGCATTCGGCTGACCTTTGACGATCACTCAGTCCGGCGCTTGAGTAACAGGACCACCCCGCCGCCCCCTACCGCGATAACCAGCAACACTCCCAGGACCACCAACAGCGGGCTCAGGCTCGAGCCGGTGGAATGCGCGACCGGCGCGACGTCCAGCGGAGTGCTTCCGATCCCCGGCGTCGCGGAAGGCGAAGCAGCCGAAGCGGAGCCGGAGGAGGAGGCGAGCGCGGACGCGGACGCGGACGCCGAAGTGCCTGCCGAGGCGGAGGCCCCGGCCGACGGCGACGCTGATGCCGCGCTCCGGCCGGACTTCCCTCCGCCCGAACCTGAGCCGCCCCCGCCGCCCGACGAACCGGCCCCCGGCGTCCAGGTGAGGCTGGAGGCGTTGTTCCCGGAGTTCGGGTCGGGCATGGACACGAGCTGGTTCTGCATGGTCTGGAAGTAGCCTGCGATGCTCGCGTGCAGCGACAGCGGTCCGGTACCGCCGGAGAAGACCGGCTGCATTGGCATGTTGGCGCCCGAGCCCAGCTGAGACGTACAGGTCAGGGTGGATCCGGCCTGCGTGCACTGCCCGTCCACGTTGGAGACGGTGTAGTTCCCGAGCCCGGTGACCGTGATGACCGCCCTCGATACCCACGAGGGACCGTTGCTGTGCGCCCAGATGTTGATGCTGTTCGCGGGAGCCTGGTTGTTGAGCGTGACGGAAAGGTCCGCCTCGTTCGTGAACTCGACGGCGCCCGACGCCTGCGGACCGCCCGGGCCCACCCATCCGGCGGTGGTCGAGAAGCCGCACGATATGGCCGCGCAAACGCCCGGCGAGGACGACGAGCCCGAGTCGACCTGTAGCCAGAGGCTGCCCGCGCCCCAACCCGCCGACGACGGCGTGCAGGTGAAACCCCACGTCAAACCGGCGACGCCGACCGAGACACCACTCCTGCACGAGGCCCGGGTCGAAGCGCTGGCGCTGATTCCCCGGATGTACGTGGCGCCCTCGGTACCCCAGATGTCGATCTCCCCGCTCGATCCCACGATGGGGGAGCCCGAGGCGATGCTGATCGTCTGGCTGACGACGCCGCTGCCGACCCCCACGGAAACCGAATCGATCGACAGCCCGCTCGACGCGGCGCCGGCCGGCATCGCACTCACGCCGAGCCCGGCCGCGATCACCGCCCCCGCCGTGAGCAGGCGCCGAAGCGTGACAAATCCGGGGCGCAACGCCTGCGGCACCATTGTTCTTTTCTCCCACCCTGGAATGCGGCGGCTGAGCGTATCACCGCCCGTGGATAGGCCGTCAACGCTCAGCCTTAGCCGTATCCCGATCAACGCACTTCCGCTCCCGATGCCACGAGGTCACGACACCGGGTGGGTTACGACACCGGGAGGGGCTTCACCGTGAGCTGATATGACTGCTGAACGAGTCCATGTTCGTCCAGCAGCAGGAAAACCCTGGCCGCCCAGGCGACCTCGCCGGGCCGATCACCCGCGACGGGCTCCGCGAGGTGAATGGTGAATCGAAGCACGTCGCCGTGCACGCTCAAGTCGTTGTCCCAGCCCACGACGTATCGTCCGGTGGCGACGAACGCGTCGTGCGCCTCCTTCACCCGGTCGGCGATCCGTGCGCGCCCCTCAAAGCGCGCGCCTTCGACGAACTCGACGCCGTCCGCCGACCAGAGTGCGGCGACCGCATCGTGCCGCTTCGCGTCGTCCGCGATCGCCCACACCCCCAGATAGCGTTCGAGCGCTGCGTCCTCCGCGGCTTCGGTCTGCGTGGCCTCGGTCTGCGTGCCTTCCATGGCGTGATTCCTTCCTCGGCAATCTCCTCGGCCTCCTGGCCGTCGTCATCAGCCTTGGCGTTGCCGCAGTAGGAGGGTCAAGCGGCGCGAATACACGAAACCCTCCCCCTATGGGAGGGGCGCACAATGGCACGGTGGCCGCGAACGCTCCGACGACGCTTTCCATCGGGGACTTTTCCCGTGCGACGCACCTGACCGTCAAGATGCTGCGTCACTACCACCAGCTCGGCCTACTCGAGCCCGTCCAGATCGATCCTCAGACCGGGTACCGGCGGTATACGCCCGACCAGATCCCGACGGCTCAGGTGATCCGTCGTTTCCGCGCGCTGGAGATGCCGCTGGACGAGATCCGCGAAGTGATCGCGGCGCACGACCTGCCCACCCGTAACGCGCGGATCGCGCAGCACCTCGCGCGCCTCGAAGGAGAACTCGCCCGCACTCAAAGCGCTGTCAGCACACTGCGCGGTCTGCTGGAGCCCCGTGCTGCGCTCGCTCCGAGCGATGCCGACGTCGAGTTACGCAAAGCAGAGCCCACGCTCGCGGCCACGATTTCGGCGACCATCGATGCGGCGGATGCGCCCGCCTGGCTTCAGGGCGCGCTCGGCGAGCTGTACGCAACGCTCAACGCGCAGCAGATCAAGGCGACGGGCTGCGCCGGCGGCGTGTACGCCGATGGGACCTTCACCGAACACCGTGGTGAGGCGACGGTCTTCGTGCCATGCGATCGGCCGGTATCCCCGCTGGGCCGGGTGACGGCCGCGACCATCCCGATGGCCGAGCTCGCGGTGATCAAGCATGTCGGATCCCCTGGCGAGATCGACCGGTCGTACGGGCTGCTCGCCGCGTACGTCGCGAATCGTGCCATCTGCGTGGACGGGCCGATGCGCGAGTATTACTGCATCGGATCGCGCGAGACGCCGGACGAGTCGCGGTGGCTTACCGAAGTGTGCTGGCCGGTCTTCCACACCGGCGTTTGAGGAATCTCTTCACAGCCATTCGGGTGAGGCCGTGATCAGTGGTGGCATATTCATTCACGCTGCTGTATTGTCATGCACATGACGATCCGGATCGCGGTCGCGGGAGCGACCGGCTACGCGGGCGGGGAGATCCTGCGGATACTCCTCGGTCATCCCGCCGTGCTCGACGGGCGCGCGCAGATCGGGGCGCTGACGGCCTGGTCGAACGCCGGCACGCCGCTGGGGGAGCACCAGCCGCACCTCGGCCCGCTCGTCGACCGCGTGCTGGCCCCGACCGACACCGAGAACCTCGCCGGTCACGAGGTCGTCTTCCTCGCCCTGCCGCACGGCCAGTCCGGCGCTGTGGCGCAGGCCCTCGGTCCGGACGTGCTGATCATCGACTGCGGAGCCGACTTCCGGCTCGCCGACGCGGCGGCGTGGACCCGGTTCTACGGTTCGCCGCACGCCGGGACCTGGCCGTACGGGCTCCCGGAACTGCCCGGTGCCCGCGCGGCGCTGCAAGATACGAAGCGGGTAGCGGTACCCGGCTGCTTCCCCACCGTCTCCACGCTCGCGCTGTATCCGGCGCTCGCCGCCGGTCTCGCCGCACCCGAGGTCGTCATCACCGCGGTCACCGGCACGTCGGGCGCAGGCCGCTCGCTCAAGCCGCACCTGCTCGGTTCCGAGATCATGGGTAACGCCTCCGCCTATCAGGTCGGCGGCATCCACCGGCACATCCCGGAAATCGTCCAGAACCTCAGCCGGGCCGTGGCGGCCGATCCGGCCATCGCTCAGGACGGGCCGGGGCCGGCCGTGAGCGGCGTCGCGGGCAGCGGCTCCGGTCGCGTGTCAGTGTCCTTCACCCCGGTGCTCGCGCCGATGGCACGCGGCATTCTCGCCAGTTGCACGGCGCCCGTGCTACCCGGAGTCACCGCGCAGGACCTGCGCGCCGCCTACGAGAAGGCGTACTGCGACGAACCGTTCGTCACGCTGCTGCCCGAAGGCCGCTGGCCGCAGACCGCCGCGGTCCTCGGCTCCAACGCGGTGCACCTCCAAGTCGCCCTCGACGAAGCCGCGGGCCGGGTCACCGTGATCGGCGCCGTGGACAACCTCGCCAAGGGCACCGCAGGCGCGGCCGTGCAGTGCCTCAATCTCGCGCTCGGCTGGCCCGAAGGCTCGGGTCTCACCACGATCGGAGTGGCTCCGTGACCGACCAGTCCTCCCCGCAAGCCGAAGAACCGTCGCCCGGCGACTCGGCCGGGTTCATCCCGGCCGCCGACGAGATCGTCGCGGGCGGGTCGGGAGCAGCCGCCGGGATCCTGGACGCAGCCGACGCCGCCGCTGTCGCCGCGACCGCTTCGGCTGCCGCAGGCACATCGGTCTCCGCCGCCGAAGCAGCCGATGCCGACGCGACCGCCCCGGTCGCCGCAACTGCCTCGGCCGCCGCTGGCACCTCAGCCTCCGCCGGCGCCGCACTCGCCGCCGGTACAGCTAGCGGACCCGCACAGTCAGCCGCAGGCGTCGGTGTCGGCGTGACCGCGGCGCGCGGCTTCCGCGCCTCCGGCGTCGCCGCCGGGCTCAAGACCGCCGGCGCCCCGGACGTGGCCCTCGTCGTCAACGACGGACCGTCCCGCGCCGCGGCCGCCGTGTTCACCTCCAACCGGGTCAAGGCCGCTCCCGTGCTCTGGTCCCAGGAGGTCGCCAAGTCCGGCCTGCTGCACGCCGTGATCCTCAACTCCGGCGGAGCCAACGCCTGCACCGGCCCCCTCGGCTTCCAGGACACCCACGCCACCGCAGAGCACACCGCCAAACTCCTGGACGCCTCCGCCGGCGAGATCGCCGTCTGCTCCACCGGCCTGATCGGCGTCCGGTTGCCCATGGACAAGCTGCTGCCGGGCGTAACCGCCGCCGCCGAGACGCTCTCTGCCACCGGCGGCGCCGACGCGGCCGAGGCGATCCGCACCACCGACACCGTCGCGAAGACCGCGGTCGTGGCCCACGCATCAGGATTCGTCGTTGGCGGGATGGCCAAGGGCGCGGGCATGCTCGCCCCCGGCCTGGCCACCATGCTGTGCGTCATCACCACCGACGCCGACGTGCCGACCGACCTCCTCGATCCGGCCTTGCGCGCCGCAGTCGCGCACACCTTCGACCGGATCGACTCCGACGGCTGCATGTCCACCAACGACACCGTGATCCTCATGGCCTCCGGCGCCTCCGGCGTCACACCCGAGGCCGCGCAGTTCGAGGCCGCCGTGCACGAGGTCTGCGACTCGCTGGCCCGCCAGCTGATCGCGGACGCCGAAGGCGCGTCCAAGGAGATCCAGATCGAGGTCGTACACGCCGCCGACGAGCCCGACGCCCTGGAAGTCGCTCGCTCGATCGCCCGCAACAACCTGTTCAAGTGCGCCATCTACGGCGAGGACCCGAACTGGGGCCGAGTGCTTTCCGCGGTCGGGACCACGGCCGCACGCTTCGAACCCGACGAACTGGCGGTCGCGATCAATGGAGTCTGGGTGTGCCGGGACGGAGGCGTCGGCGAGGACCGCGAACTGTGCGATCTGAGCCCGCGTCAGGTGCACGTCATCGTCGACCTCAACGCGGGGGAGAGCACCGCCACCGTGTGGACCAACGACCTGTCCAAGGAATACGTGCACGAGAACTCGGCGTACTCGTCATGAAGACGATGGCGGGCGGCACCCGCTCCCAGGAGGCCCTGTCCAAGGCCCAGGTACTCACCCAGGCGCTGCCCTGGCTCTCCCGCTTCCACGGCGCGACGGTCGTCGTGAAGTTCGGCGGCAACGCGATGATCGACGAGGCGCTGAAGGCCGCCTTCGCCCAAGACGTGGTCTTCCTGCGCTACGCCGGCCTTCGCCCCGTCGTCGTACACGGCGGCGGCCCCCAGATCAGCCGGGAGCTGGAAAAGGCGGGTCTCGAATCCACCTTCACCGCCGGACTGCGGGTGACCACTCCCGAGGCCATGGAAGTGGTCCGCATGGTGCTCACCGGGCAGGTGCAGCGAGAGATCGTCGGCCTGGTCAACGCGCACGGCTCCTTCGCGGTCGGCATCTCCGGCGAGGACGGCAACACGCTGCTCGCCACCCGGCGCCTCGCCGAGGTCGACGGCGAACAGGTCGACATCGGCCGGGTCGGCGACGTGGCCGAGGTGGACGCCACGCTCATCAACGCCCTGCTGGACGACGGCCGCATCCCGGTCGTCTCCAGCGTCGCGCGCGCCGAGGACGGCGGCGTCTACAACGTCAACGCCGACACCGCGGCCGCCGCGCTCGCGGTCGGCCTCGGCGCGGAGAAGCTGGTCATCCTCACCGACGTCGAGGGGCTCTACGCCGACTGGCCCCCCGCCGGCGGAGCCGGCTCATCGGGCACTGCGGACGAGGTGATCAGCCAGCTGTCCGCCGACGAGCTCGAAAAGCTGCTGCCGAGCCTGTCCTCCGGCATGGCCCCCAAGATGGAGGCGTGCTTGCGCGCCGTGCGCGGCGGAGTCAAGGCCGCGCACGTGCTCGACGGGAGGGTCCAGCACTCCCTGCTGCTCGAAGTCTTCACCGACGAGGGGATCGGAACCATGGTGGTGTCCTCATGACCATCGCGACCGCCGAGGCACTGCCCGACCTGCACCCGCACACCGGCCTTTCCTCCGCCTGGACCGACCGCTACACCAGCTCGCTGATGAACACCTTCGGCCCGCCGAAGCGGGTGTTCGCCCGGGGCGAGGGCGCACAGCTCTGGGACGCCGACGGCAACCGCTACCTCGACCTGTTCGCGGGCATCGCTGTGAACGCCCTCGGCCACGCGCACCCGCTCATCGTCCAGGCGGTCACCGCGCAGCTGACCACGCTCGGCCACGTCGGCAACTTCTTCGCCACCGCCCCGCAGATCGCCCTGGCCGAACGCCTCATCCAGCTCGTCGACGCGCCGCAGGCCCGGGTCTACTTCTGCAATTCCGGCACCGAGGCGAACGAGGCGGCCTTCAAGCTCTCCCGGCTCACCGGCCGCACGAAGCTGGTCGCGACCGAAGGCGGCTTCCACGGGCGCACCATCGGCGCGCTCGCGCTGACCGGCAAGCCGGCCATCCGCGAGCCGTTCGAGCCGCTGCCCGGCGAGGTCACCTTCGTCCCCTACGGCGACACCGCGGCGCTCGAAGCAGCGATCGACGACGAGACCGCCGCGTTCATCGTCGAACCCATCCAGGGCGAGAAGGGGGTCGAGCCCGCACCGCCCGGCTACCTCACCGCGGCCCGCCGGATCACCGAACGCCGCGGCGCGCTGCTGATCCTCGACGAGGTCCAGACCGGCATCGCCCGCACCGGCACCTGGTTCCGCTATCAGGCCGAGGCCGCGCAGAACGGCGGCTGGCAGCCCGACGTCATCTCCCTGGCCAAGGGACTCGGCGGCGGCCTGCCGATCGGCGCCTCCATCGCCCTCGGCCGCGCCGCCGAGCTGTTCACGCCCGGCGCACACGGCACCACCTTCGGCGGGAACCCGATCGCCTGCGCCGCCGGACTCGCCGTGCTCTACGCGATCGAGCGGGACGGCCTGCTGGAAAACGTCAACGCCGTCGGCGCCCGGCTGCGGGACGGCATCCTCGCGCTCGGGCACCCCGCGGTGGCCGGCGTCCGCGGCGCCGGGCTGCTGTTGGCCATCGAGCTGCACGAAGCCGTCGCCCCCGCGCTCGCCGACGCCGCGCTGAACGCCGGATTCATCGTGAACCCGGTCAATCCGCAGGCGATCCGGCTGGCCCCGCCGCTCATCCTGACCGCCGCCCAGGCCGACGAATTCCTCGCGGCGCTGCCCGCCCTCCTCGACCCGTTCACCCCCGGGAGCAACTGATGGTGCGCCACTTCCTGCGGGACGACGACCTGACCCCGGCCGAGCAGGCTCAGGTACTCGACCTCGCCGACGCGCTGAAGGCCGATCCGCTCGGCCGCAAGGTGCTGGACGGCCCCAAGGCCGTCGCGGTGCTCTTCGACAAGCCGTCCACCCGCACCCGGGTCTCCTTCTCGGTCGGCATCGCGCAGCTCGGCGGCTACCCCCTCGTCATCGACGCGGGCAGCAGCCAGCTCGGCCGCGGCGAGCCGATCGAGGACACCGCCCGCGTGCTGGACCGCCAGGTCGCCGCGATCGTCTGGCGCACCTTCGAACAAGGCCGGCTCGAGGCCATGGCCGCGGTCTCCCGGGTCCCGGTGGTCAACGCCCTGACCGACGAGTTCCACCCCTGCCAGATCCTCGCCGACCTGCAGACCGTCCGCGAGCACAAGGGCCGGCTCGCCGGACTGACCATGACCTACCTCGGCGATGGCGCCAACAACATGGCGCACTCGTACCTGCTCGGCGGTGCGCTCGCCGGGATGCACGTGCGCATCGGCACCCCCGCCGACTACCTGCCCGATCCCGCGATCGTCGCCGACGCCGAGCGGATCGCGGCCGAGACCGGCGGCTCCGTCCAGGTGCTGCACGACGCCAAGGCCGCGGCCACCGACGCCGACGTGCTGGTCACCGACACGTGGGTGTCGATGGGCCAGGAGGCAGAGAAGAGCGACCGCGCCGAGGTCTTCAAGCCGTACGCCCTCGACGAAGCAGCCCTCGCGCTCGGCGCGCCCGACGCGATCGTGCTGCACTGCCTACCCGCGTACCGCGGCAAGGAGATCGCCGCGTCGGTGATCGACGGCCCGCAATCAGTGGTCTGGGACGAGGCCGAAAACCGCCTGCACGCCCAGAAGGCGCTGCTCACGTTCTTAATCGAGCACAGCGTCATCGAACACAGCTCGACCGCCCCCGAAGGCCCGCGACGATGACCAGCGAAACCGACGCCCAGGCCGCGCTGAGCGCGCTGACCACGGTCAACACCCGCCGCGCGCGTCACCAGCGGATCGCCGACCTGCTCAGCAAGCACAAGGTGCGCTCGCAGACCGCGCTCGCCGAACTGCTCGCCGAGGACGGCTACTCGGTCACCCAGGCCACCCTCTCCCGCGACCTCGACGAACTCGGCGCGGTCCGCATCCGGGACCGGGACGGTGCCCTGGTCTACGCGCTGCGCAGCGAGGGCGGCGACGGAGCCCCGCAGATCGCCCGCGAGGGCAGCGCCCTGGAGGCCCGGCTCAAGCGGCTGCTCGGCGAACTGCTGGTCACCGCGGAGGGCTCGGCCAACCTGGTGGTGCTGCGCACCCCACCCGGAGCCGCCCAGTTCCTCGCCTCGGCCATCGACCACGCGGACAACCACGGCGTCACCGCGGGTGTGATGGGCACCATCGCCGGCGACGACACCGTCCTGGTGATCTGCCGCGAACCGACCGGCGGCCCCGACCTGGCCCGCCAGCTCATCAGCGCCGCACAGCGCGGTTGAACCGCAAGCGCGGCTGACCGAGCCGGCGCCGCGACCCGAGACTGGTTCCACCTCCACAGACCCCGGCACCACGAAGGAGCACCCCATGACAGAGCGCGTAGTCCTCGCCTACTCCGGAGGATTGGACACCTCGGTCTGCATCGGCTGGATCGCCGAACAGACCGGAGCGGAAGTGATCGCCGTCGCCGTCGACGTCGGCCAGGGCGGCGAGGACCTGGAGACCATTCGCAAGCGAGCCCTGGACTGCGGCGCGGTCGAGGCCGAAGTCGCCGACGCCCGCACCGAGTTCGCCGAGGAGTACTGCCTGCCGGCGCTCAAGGCCAACGCCCTCTACATGGACCGCTACCCGCTGGTCTCCGCCCTCTCCCGGCCCACCATCGTCAAGCACCTGGTCGCCGCGGCCAAGAAGCACGGCGCCACCACCGTCGGACACGGCTGCACCGGCAAGGGCAACGACCAGGTCCGCTTCGAGGTCGGCATCCAGAGCCTCGCCCCCGAGCTCAAGTGCATCGCCCCGGTCCGCGACTACGGCATGACCCGGGACAAGGCCATCGCCTTCGCCGAGGCCAAGGCCCTGCCGATCGAGACCACGAAGAAGAACCCGTACTCGATCGACCAGAACGTCTGGGGCCGCGCCGTCGAGACCGGCTTCCTCGAGGACATCTGGAACGGCCCGATCGAGGACATCTACAGCTACACCGCCAACCCGGCCACCCCGCGCGAGCCCGACGAGCTGGTCATCGCCTTCGAGGCAGGCGTCCCGGTCGCCATCGACGGCAGGAAGGTCACCGTCCTGGAGGCGATCGTCGAGCTGAACAAGCGCGCCGGAGCCCAGGGCGTCGGCCGCCTCGACATGGTCGAGGACCGGCTGGTCGGCATCAAGTCCCGCGAGGTCTACGAGGCCCCCGGCGCCATCGCGCTGATCACCGCGCACCAGGAGCTCGAGAACGTCACGGTCGAGCGGGAGCTGGCCCGGTTCAAGCGCGGCGTCGAGCAGCGCTGGGGCGAGCTGGTCTACGACGGCCTGTGGTTCTCCCCGCTCAAGCGCGCCCTCGACGGCTTCATCGAGACCGCCAACGAGCACGTCACCGGCGAGATCCGGCTCTCCCTGCACGCCGGCCGCGCCTGGGTCACCGGCCGCCGCTCCGCCGTCTCCCTCTACGACTACAACCTGGCCACCTACGACTCCGAGGACGTCTTCGACCAGTCCCTGGCCAAGGGCTTCATCGACCTGTGGGGCCTGCCCTCCAAGATCGCCGCGCGGCGGGACCAGAAGGCCTGAGCACCGTGACCGACAGCACCAGCCCGCGGCTGCTCTGGAGCTCGCGGTTCAGCAGCGGTCCGAGTGACGCGCTGGCGGCGCTGTCCGCCAGCGTGCACTTCGACTGGCGGCTCGCCACCTACGACCTGGCCGGCTCGCGGGCCCACGCCCGCGCGCTGCACCGGGCCGGGCTGCTCACTGACGCGGAACTCGACGGCATGCTGCAGGGCTTGGACAAGCTTCAGGCCGACGTCGAGTCCGGCGCGTTCACCGCCACGATCGCCGACGAGGACTGCCACACCGCCCTGGAACGCGGACTGATCGATCGCATCGGCCCCGAGCTCGGCGGCCGGCTGCGCGCGGGCCGGTCCCGCAACGACCAGATCGCCACGCTCGGCCGGATGTTCCTGCGCGACCACGCCCGTGTCATCGCGCACCTGGTGACGGACCTGCAGCAGGCCCTCGTCGCGCAGGCCGAGGCGAACTTTGAGGTCGCGATGCCGGGCCGCACGCACCTGCAGCACGCGCAACCGGTCCTGCTCGCGCACCACCTGCTGGCGCACGTCCACGCGCTCGGCCGCGACGTCGACCGGCTGCGCGACTGGGACCGCCGCACCGACAGCTCGCCCTACGGCAGCGGCGCCCTCGCCGGCTCCACCCTCGGCCTCGACCCGCAGGCGGTCGCGACCGAGCTGGGCTTCAGCTCCAGTGCGGCGAACTCGATCGACGGCACCGCGTCCCGCGACTACGTCGCCGAATTCGCCTTCGTGGCCGCGATGATCGGCGTCGACGTCTCCCGGATCGCCGAGGAGGTGATCCTGTGGACCACCCGCGAGTTCCGCTTCGCGACCCTCGACGACGCCTACGCCACCGGTTCCTCGATCATGCCGCAGAAGAAGAACCCGGATATCGCGGAACTCGCCCGGGGAAAGGCCGGCCGCATGATCGGCAACCTCGCGGGGCTGCTCGCCACGCTCAAGGCGCTGCCGCTGGCCTACAACCGCGACCTGCAGGAGGACAAGGAGCCGGTCTTCGACTCCGTCGACACCCTCACCGTCCTGCTGCCCGCGTTCACCGGCATGATCGCGACGCTCATCTTCCACGGCGACCGCATGGCCGAGCTCGCCCCGCAGGGCTTCTCGCTGGCCACCGACATCGCCGAGTGGCTGGTGAAGCAGCGCGTCCCGTTCCGCGAGGCGCACGAGATCGCCGGGGCCTCGGTCCGCTACTGCGAGCAGCGCGGCCTCGAACTGTCCGACCTGACCGATGAGGACCTGGCCGCGATCGACGCCCGGTTGACCCCCGAGGTGAAGCGGGTGCTCACCGTTCCCGGCTCCCTCGCCTCCCGCGACGGCCGCGGGGGCACCGCTCCGGCTCGGGTGCGCGAGCAGCTCGACGAGTTGCAGCAGCTCCTGACGGCTCAGCGTGAGTGGTTCAGTGCCTGATCCGCTCGACCCGCTGCCCCGCAGCTTCTTCGACCGGCCGGTCCTCGAGGTCGCCCCCGACCTCCTGGGCCGGCTCGTCGTGCACCGCACCGAGGACGGCACGGTCACGGCGCGACTCACCGAAGTCGAGGCCTACGACGGCCCCAACGACCCCGGATCGCACGCGTTCCGCGGCCGCTCCAAGCGCAACGGCACCATGTTCGGCCCGCCCGGCCACGTGTACGTGTACTTCACCTATGGCATGCACTACTGCATGAACCTGGTCTGCGGCCCGCCCGGCATGCCCACCGGAATCCTGCTGCGTGCCGCCGAGATCACCGACGGCGCGGAACTCGCCCGCAAACGCCGGCTCACCGCCAAGTCGGACCGCGAGCTGGCACGGGGCCCGGCCCGCCTCGTCGAATCGCTCGCCGTCACACGCGGCGACGACGGCTCCGACGTCTGCGGCGACGGACCTCTCACCGTGCACCACGGCACGCCCCCGCCAAAGACACTGATACGCACCGGCCCCCGCGTTGGCCTCCGTGACGCCCCGGACTTCCCATGGCGCTTCTGGATCGACGGCGATCCCACCGTGAGCGTCTACCGGCCGCACGTTCCGAAGCGCAGAACCGGTTAGCGATCGCCGCGTACGATCGGGCAGGCTTGTACCGGGACACCTTCACCGGTCCCGCATGACACTTCCTGACCGCGAAGAGACGGACTGACCGTGACTGACATCGTCGACGAACTCAAGTGGCGGGGCTTGATCGCCCTCTCCACCGACGAAGAGGCCCTGCGCAAGGCCTTCGCCAACGGTCCGGTCACCTTCTATTGCGGATTCGACCCGACCGCGCCCAGCCTGCACATCGGCAACCTGGTCCAGCTGCTCACCATGCGCCGGATCCAGGACGCGGGCAACCTGCCGCTCGGCCTGGTCGGCGGCTCGACCGGTCTGATCGGCGACCCGAAGCCCACCGCCGAGCGCGTCCTCAACACCAAGGAGACCGTCGCGGAGTGGGTGGGGTACATCCGCGGGCAGGTCGAACGCTTCCTCGAATTCGACGGTCCCTACGGCGCGCGGATCGTGAACAACCTCGACTGGACCGCGCCCATGTCCGCGATCGACTTCCTGCGCGACATCGGCAAGCACTTCCGCGTGGGCAAGATGCTCTCCAAGGACGCGGTCAGCGCGCGCCTGAACTCCGAGGCCGGCATCAGCTACACCGAGTTCTCCTACCAGATCCTGCAGGGCCTGGACTTCCTGGAGCTCTACCGGCAGTACGGCTGCGTCCTGCAGACCGGCGGCAGCGACCAGTGGGGCAACCTCACCGCGGGCGTAGACCTGATCCACCGCGCCGAGGGAGTCTCGGTGCACGCCCTGGGCACGCCGCTGGTCACGAAGGCGGACGGCACGAAGTTCGGGAAGACCGAGGGCGGCTCGGTCTGGCTGGACGCCGAGCTGACGTCGCCGTACGCGTTCTACCAGTTCTGGCTCAACGCCGAGGACGCCAAGGTCGCCGAGTACCTGCGGATCTTCACCTTCCGCAGCAAGGCGCAGATCGAGGAGCTGGACGAGG
>Ga0070741_10013488_pt1 | contig 14413 bp, 13 predicted proteins | sample Coa_R1_4_FD_66440 | JGI IMG/M metagenome (GOLD analysis project Ga0070741, IMG submission 66440) | Surface soil microbial communities from Centralia Pennsylvania, which are recovering from an underground coalmine fire - Coalmine... | ecosystem: Environmental > Terrestrial > Soil > Unclassified ...
CATATTTATCCATAAGGCGCGGCGTCGTCGTCGGCAAGCAGAGAGTAGGCGGGGCGAGCGTCGGGTTGCGACGATCCACTCGGATATTTCCGTCTTCGGACGATCCGCCGAGAGGAGAGAGAAATGGCCACTGCTTGGGGAGCGCTCAGACGCCGGATCCTGACCCCCAGCTTCACGGAGGCGCAACTTTCGGTCCGCGGATTCCACGTGAAGGACGCGGCCGCGCGGAACATGCTGGAGACGATCGGCGAGACCTTCCTCACCGGATACTCGTACGCCGCCGAGGCGCGCGAGCCGCTGGAGGCCGAGGAGCGGCTGGAGCAGCTGCCGTGGCAGTTCCGCGGTTTCGCGTACGAGGGCGCCGGCATGGGCTTCGCGGTGCGCGACGGCCTGCCGTTCGGCGGCCGCCATGTCAGCCGGTTCCTGGAAGGCCGCGCCCAGAACCACATCTACATGGTCTACGTCGGGATCGGCTGGGCCATGGCCCGGCTGCCGCGGCTGCGCTGGGCGAAGGCGTCCACCGCGGCGTCGGATCCGCTGCTGCGCTGGCTCGTGCTGGACGGCTACGGCTTCCATCAGGCGTACTTCCGCACCGACCGGTACGTACACCAGCAGTATCAGGAGGCGAACTTCCCATGGCCGGCCGACGATTCAGCCGGGTACGCCCGCCGGGTCATCGACCAGGGTGTCGGGCGGGCGATCTGGTTCGTCGCCGGGGCGGATCCGAACCGGGCCGCCGATCTGATCGACGCGTTCGACGAGAGCCGCCTGCCCGACCTGTATGCCGGCGCGGGCCTGGCGTGCACGTATGCGGGCGCTGCGAACGAGGCTGAGCTTCAGACCTTCCTGACGCGCGCCGGGGCCCACGCGCCGCAGGTGGCGCAGGGCAGCGTGTTCGCCAGCGCCGCCCGGTTCCGCGCCGGGCTGGTAACCGAGCACACCACGCTGGCGGCCGCGCTGGTCACCGGCATCACCCCGCAAGAAGCGTCCGACCTGGCCGACGCGGCGCGCACCGAACCCTTCGCCGCCTCGGCCGCCCCCTCCTACGAACTTTGGCGCCAGCGCATCGTCTCCGGGCTCGCCCAACTGCGGACCGCCCCGTGACCACCACGCTTCCGCAGGTCGCGGCAGGCCGCCGCCGCATGCCCGGGCCGCCGCGCACCGCTACGCTGACCGTACTGAACCGGATGATGCGCAGCCGGCTGGACGTCATGACGTGGGCGGCGGCGCAGTACGGCGACGCGGTCCGGTTGCCGCTCGGTCCCAAGACGCTCTACTTCTTCAACCGCCCCGACCACGCGAAGCACGTCCTGGCCGACAACGCCGAGAACTACACAAAGGGGCTGGGCATGGTCCATGCCCGGCGCGCCCTCGGGGACGGCCTGCTCACCAGCGAGGGAGAGCTCTGGCGTAAGCAGCGCAAGACGATCCAGCCGGTGTTCCAGTCCAAGCGGATCGCCCGTCAGCTCGGCGCGATCAGCGACGAGGCCGAGCGGCTGACCGCCCGGCTGCGGGCCCACGTCGGTTCCGGCGGCGTGGACGTTCGCGAGGAGATGACCGCGTTTACGCTCGGCGTGCTCGGGCGCACCCTGGTGGACGCCGACCTGGGCGCGTTCGAGTCGCTCGGCGAGTCCTTCGAGGCCGTGCAGAACCAGGCCATGTTCGACGCGATCACGCTCGGCAAGGTGCCCCTGTGGCTCCCGCTGCCGCTGCAGACCCGTTTCCGGCGGGCGCGCCGGGATCTGCAGCGCATCGTCGACACGCTGGCCGCAGAGCGGGCCGCCCGGCCGACCGGCGACGACGTCGTGTCCCGGCTGATCGAGTCGGTCCGGCACGAACCCGACCAGCGCACCGGGCGCATCCGAATGCGCGACGAGATGGTGACCCTGCTGCTCGCCGGGCACGAGACCACGGCCAGCACCCTGAGCTGGGCGCTGCACCTGCTCGACGAACACCCGGAGGCCTGGACGCGGCTGCACGAGGAGGCCGTCGAGGTGTTCGGGCGCGGGCCGCTGAGCATCGAGAGCATGCACGGGCTCACCTACACCACGCGGGTCCTCGACGAGACCTTGCGCCTGCACCCGCCGGTCTGGCTGCTGCCGCGCATCGCCCGCGAGAGCGACGAGATCGGCGGGTTCCCGGTCCCGGCCGGCGCCGACGTGCTGCTGTGCCCGTACCTGCTGCATCGGCACCCGGAGTTCTGGGTCGCGCCGGAACGCTTCGATCCGGACCGCTTCGCCCCCGGCGCGGCGGCCGGCCGGAACCGCTACTCGTACATCCCGTTCGGCGCCGGGCCGCGGTTCTGCGTCGGAAACAGCCTCGGCATGATGGAGGCCACCGTCGTGCTCGCCACGATCGCGCGCGACCTGCGGCTCGCCAAGGTGCCCGGATATCGGGTTACCGGCGAGGCGATGATGACGCTGCGGGTGCGCGGCGGCCTGCCGATGACGGTGCGGCCCATGTCCTGACAGGGCGTCAGGAACCCGGTGTCGGCTGGACCGGGAGCCGAACGCAGAACACCGAATCGGCCGGGGCGGATTTCCGCCCCGGCCGATTCGTCGTCTCCGGATGTCGGTGCTATTGGCGCAGCCAGTCGGCCGTGCGCTCACCGATCATGATCGAGGTCAGGTTGGTGTTCGCGCGGACCGTGTTCGGCATGATCGAGGCGTCGCAGACGTAGAGCGACTCCAGGCCGTGCACCGCGCAGCGCTCGTCGACGACGGTCCAGGGGTCCTCCTCGGGGCCCATGCGCACCGTGCCGACCGGGTGATACGCGCTGTCCAGACTGGTCTTGACGTACTGCTGCATCATGTCGTCGTTGTCGATCATCGCCTCGCGCAGGATGACGAAGCCCTGCCCCAGGACGCGGACGCCTGGATGGTTGGCCAGGCGCCAGGCCGTGCGCACGCCCTCCACGAGCAGGCGCAGCTCTCGCCCGTCGTCGCCGAGGAAGTTCAGCTCGATCTGCGGCGGCGCCAGCGGATCCGTAGAGGTCAGGACAAGCGAGCCGCGGGAGCGCGGCCGCTGCGAGACCACCATGACGCCGGCGATCATCGTCGTGCCGGCGAGCATCTGCAGTTCGGGGAAGTGCTCGAGGTCGAAGTGGTTCACCATGTAGAACTGGAGATCGTTGGTCTCGTTCGAGCCGGGCGCGGTGGTGCGCAGGATCTCTTGCAGGAACGGCCCCGACGGGTCGCAGGCGCCGGCCTCGGGCACCAGGAACGCCCCGGTGCGCTGGTGGTCGACCAGGTTCGCGCCCACGCCGGGCAGGTCGGCGCGGCAGTCGATGCCGAGCCGCTTGAGCTGGTCGGCGGGGCCGATGCCGGAGCGCATGAGGATCGTCGGCGAGGCCACGGCGCCGGCCGAGAGGATCACGCGCCGGGCGCTGATCGTCTCCGAGCCGCCATCGGCCGTGCGGACCACCACACCGGTGGCGCGTGATCCCTCGAAGACGACGCGGTCCAGGATCGTGTGCACCCTCAAGTCGAGATTGCTGCGGTAGCGGATGGGGTGCAGGTAGGCCATCGCAGTGGTGACCCGGTCCACGACGTCCCGCCGGTTGGACGGAATCGGCCCGACCCCGGTGGACTCCGGGTGGTTGTGGTCCTTGGCCTCCGGGAAGCCCGCCTCCAAGCAGGACTCGACGAAGGCGAGCTGACCGGGCACCAGCTCCTCCGGACGCCAGCGCCGGATCGGGTACGGGCCGCCCCGACCGTGGTATTCGCCGCCGCCGAAGTCGAGGTCGTCCTCCAGCCGCTGGAAGTAAGGCAGTACCTCCCGCCACGACCAGGACGGGTTCCCGGCCGCCGCCCACTCGTCATAGTCCCCGGGCATGCCCCGCAGCGCGACCGTGGCCCCGACGGCCGAGGACCCGCCGGTCACCCGCCCGCGCGGGTAGCGGATCCGCCGCCCGTCGCGCACGTCGGCCTTGAACTGCCAGTCGTGGTCGTGGAAGGACATCGCATTGCCGGAGCGGATATCCTGCGGCGTCTCCTGCGGGGTGGGGTAGTCGGGGCCGGCTTCCAGGAGGAGCACCCGCCGCTTCGCGTCCTCGCTCAGACGCGCGGCGAGCACGGCGCCGGCCGACCCGGCGCCGACGATGATGTCATCGTATTGAGGCGTCATACAGGATCCTCACTGACCTGGGATGCGGGAAGCACGACGCGGCATCGGCGCACGTCGCTCGGGATACGCGCACTGATGCGCCCCTCGTGTCGAGGGTCGCAAGCGGGGCGCGGCGGGACTACTCCGGCATTGCCCGGAGCGGGCAGGTCGCGCGGGCGTCGTCCGCGCCGCCGCGGACCGGCCGCTGCCGCCGGGCACGGAGAAAGAAGCCTGACACCCGCGCCCGGCGGCACGCTTTTGTCGTCAACGCCGCGAGCTTCGGAGCCGCGGCGCGAAGGAGGCTGCAGCATGGCAGAGAACCAAGCGACGACGGAGCTCGAAGAGGCGCCGGCCGGAGTCAGCGCCATGATTCCCAACACCGCGAGGATCATGGACTACCTCCTCGGAGGGAGCGCCAACTTCGCGTCCGACCGCGCCGTGGGCGACACCGCGTTCGTCAACTGGCCGGGTGAGACCGGCGGGGTCGAGGGAGTGAAGGTCGACCTGCACGCGGCGCGCGACGCTCTGCGGCGCATCGTGCAGTATCTGGCCGGGGAGTGCGGGATTCGCCAGTTCCTCGACCTGGCCAGCGGGCTCCCCACGATGGACAACACCCACCTGGCCGCGCGTTCAGTCGCGCCCGGCTGCCGCGTCGTCTACGTCGACAACAACCCCTCGGTCGCGTCGCACGGGCAGTACCTGCTCGCGTCCGACCCCGACACGGTCTTCCTGCAGGCCGACTTCCGGGATCCGAAGGACATCGTGGCGCGGGCCTCCGAGACGCTCGACTTCACCCAGCCCGTCGGCCTCATCCTGTTCGGCGTGCTGCACTTCGTGGACGACGCCGACGGGCCGCAGCAGCTCCTCGACGACCTGCTCGCGGCCGTGCCCTCCGGCAGCTACCTCGCCCTGTCCCACTTCGCCAAGGACGACGTGGACTCGGCGCTGAACGCGATGCTGACGGAGATGGACAAGCAGACCGGCGACTCGGTGTTCCGCCGGACCCGCTCGGAAGTCGAGCGGTTCTTCGACGGCATGGACGTCGTGCCGCCCGGCGTGGTCGAGACCGAGCTGTGGCGGCCGCAGGTCCAGGGGCCCAAGCCGCTGCCCATGTGGGCCGGGCTGGCCCGCAAGCGGTGAACCGCCCATGTCGACACAGGTGAGGTACGACGACATCGTCGTGGGGGCGGGCAGCGCCGGCGCGGTGCTGGCTGCCCGGCTGAGCGAGGACCCCGCGCGGCGGGTGCTGCTGGTCGAGGCCGGGCCGCACTACCAGGCGGCCGGGAACACACCGGGCGACCTGCTCGACGCCAACAGCATGTCGCTGGTGGACCACAGCTGGGGGTTCACGGCCCGGCTCACCCGCGCCCGCCGGGTCATGTTCCCGCTGGGGAAGGTCACCGGCGGCTCCTCCGCGGTGGGCAACACGGTCGCGATCCGCGGCACGCCGCAGGACTACGACGAGTGGGCGCAGGCCGGCAATCCGCTGTGGTCCTGGGAGCAGGTGCTTCCGCTCTTCCAGGCCATCGAGGACGACCTGGACTTCGGCGACCGCGAGTTCCACGGCCGCGGCGGCCCGGTGCCCATCCGCCGGTGGCGCCCGGAAGAGCTGACCGCGGTGCAGCAGGAGTTCCTCGACGCCTGCCTGGCCGCCGGCCACCCCTGGTGCGAGGACCACAACCATCCGGAGTCCACCGGCGTCGGGCCGATCCCGTCGAACCGGCGCGACCTGCTGACCCGGGTCTCGACCGCGATGTCGTACCTGTGGCCAGCCGCCGGCCGGGAGAACCTGACGATTCTGCCGCGGGCCTTCGTGGACCGGGTCGTGTTCGAAGGCAACCACGCCGCGGGCGTGGCGGTGGCCGTCGACGGCGGCGGATTCCAGACGGTCCGCGGCCGGCGCGTGGTGTTGGCGGCCGGCGCGGTCGCCACGCCGGCGATCCTGCTGCGTTCGGGCATCGGACCCGCCGACGATCTGCGCGCGGTCGGCGTGCGGGTCCGCGCGGATCTGCCCGGCGTGGGCGCGGGGCTGACCGATCAGCCGCGGATCGGCGTGTTCATGACCCCCAAGCCGGGCTACGAGAACGAGGGCAAGTCAACCGGGCAGATCGTGACCCGGACCACCGATCTGCGGTTCAACGACCAGTACTTCGCGATGGTCAACCGCTTCGACCTCACGCACCACTTCCCCGAGCTGCGGCGGGTCGCCGGGGCGAAGGCGGTGTTCGGCGTGATGGTCGTGCTGCGCCGGCAGCATTCGCGCGGCCGCGTCAGCCTGGTGTCGGCCAATCCCTATGACGCCCCTGTCGTGGACCTCGGGTACCTGTCCGACGAGCGCGATTACGCCCTGCTCGCCGACGGCGTCCGGGGCTGCTGGGAGCTGGCCAGCTCGCCGAAGATCTTCGACAAGGGCGAGCAGCTGGTCGCGGTGGACGAGCGCACCATCTACGACGACGAGGCCTTGCGCGGCTACATCGAAAAGGCCGTCGACAGTGCCTACAACCCGGTGGGCACCACGCGCATGGGACCGGCCGCCGATCCGTTGGCGGTCGTCGACCAGCGCTGCGCGGTGCACGGGGTGGAGAACCTCCGCGTCGCGGATGCGTCGATCATGCCCAGCATGGTGTGCGCCAACACCCACCTGTCCGTCGTCCTGATCGGCGAACGGGCGTCCGCGCTCCTGCGCGAAGACTGACCGAACCGCACAAAGGCTGTGGCCCCGTCTCCGAGTTCGGAGACGGGGCCACAGCTGTATCAGAGCTATCACATGGGTCGGCCGGCAGGGCGGACCGAGGGGCTGTTGCTGTAGGCCGCGAGCAGCCACTTGCCGTCCCGCTTGGCGAGCACCCAGGTGGCGAATACGGTCCGCTCCGGCGGGGCCTCGGTTTCACCGGGGGCCAGCACGCCGGTCCGGCTGATGACCACGGCCGCCTCGTCGTTGAGGAACCTGACGTCCAGCACCTCGTCTGCCGCCCTCGTGCCCTTGAGCGGCCCCGCGAACGAGTGCCCCATCGCGGCGCGGATCTCCTCGCGCGACTTCATGTACACACCGGGCAGGATCGAGCTTGCGTTCTCGAGGTATTCGGCGACGAAGGCGTCCGCGTCTCCGTCGTTCCAGGCGTTGTAGACGCCCTCGAGAACCTCGAGGACGGCGGCCTCTTCCTTCTTCTGGTCTTGGGTGATCGTCACGATGGTTGCCTCTTCTCGCTTGGTGGGAAGGACCCGCGGCCGGCCGGTCACGGCGGCCGGCCGCGGCTTACGGGGTCGGGAAGAACGTGGTGATGAACTTCTCCCAGGCCCGTTCGCCGAACAGCACGCGCTGCGGCCGCAGCAGCCGCACCGGGATGCCGATGCGGTAGCGGATCCGGGGCCGCGGCACGGTGATCGCCTTCTCGATGACGGCGGCGACGTCGCCGGAGCGCAGGGACAGCCGGCCGCGGCCCTTCGGGTGCTCGACCTCGCGATAGGCACCGTGCCAGACGACGAAGCGCTCCCAGAAGTCGCCGTAGGGGTCGTCGTCGCCGGCGGCGGACCCGGGGGCCAGGCCCAGATCGCCCACGGTGGTCGGGACGAACGCGCCGAGGATCGGCGAGGGCTCGACGATCACGACCTTGATGCCGAACCGGGCCACCTCCAGCCGCAGCGAGTCGCCGATCGCCTCGAGCGCGTGCTTCGTGGCCTCGTAGTAGCCCCGTCCCGGGGTGGCGAAGAGCCCGAAGATCGAGGACATGATGACGATGCGGCCTGCGCGTTGCCGCCGCATGCCGGGCAGGACCAGTTGCGTCATCCGGGACAGCCCGTAGACGTTGGTCTCGAACTGGCGGCGCACGTCGTCCATCGGGGTCTGCTCGATCGTGCCGTTGAGGCTGTACGCGGCGTTATTGATCAGCACGCCGACCGCGCCGTGCTCGGCGGTGATCCGCTCCACCGCCGCCGCCATCGACTCCTCGTCGGTGACGTCGACACGCAGTGTGGTGATGCCCTCCTGAGCCAGGTCCTTGAGACCGTCCAGGCTCCGGCCGCTGGCGTACACCGGCCATCCGGCGCGGTGCAGTCGCAGCGCCAAGGTTCGCCCGGTGCCCGACGAGAGCCCGCTCAGGGAGGAGACGCCGGTGATCAGGACCGCACGGGACGGGTCCATATCCGACCCCTGCTTCAGTCGGTCGGGCCGGCCGCGGCGGCCGCGGCGGGCTCGGCAGACCCGGAGTCCTGCGGCAGCTCCTGCTGGGAGATCCGGCTCTTGGTCACCGTGGTGCCGAGCCCGAGGCCGTCCACAAGGCGGGTGATGAAGTTGAACAGCGCGGCGCAGAAGAACGCCTCGAGCAGGTCGTCCGTGCTCCAGCCGGCGTCAAGGGCGTGCTGCCAGTCCTCGTCGGTGATCTTGTAGGCGTTGCGGCTGAGCTTGGTCAGCAGCCGCAGCAGCACCTTGTGCCGCTCGTCCACCGGGAGGTCGTCGGGCGACCGGGCGGTCTCGATCGCGTGCGCGAGCTCCTCACTGCCGCCGAAGACCTGGAGGAAGAAGTTGTGCGTCCCCACGCAGTAAGGGCACTGATTGACCTGTGAGGTCCAGGCCGAGATCATCTCCCGGGTCTGCCGGGGCAGCTTGCCGTGGTTGAAGACGCCGTTGTACCCGGCCAGCATGGTCTCCAGCAGCTCCGGCTGGGAGGAGGTCAGGCGGAACATGTCGGGCACGAAGTTCAGCCCGGTCACCTGCTTGGCCCGCTCGTAGAGCTCTGCCAAACGCCCGGTCGCGTCCGCCTCGTCGATCAGGGGGACACGGACCCCCGAGTTCGGATCCATCTGCACGCCTCTCTTCTCTTGGGCCGACTGAAGGAAATCGTCGGCGTGAGCGCAGGCGGGCGGCTACTCCGAGCGTGCCCTCGCCGCCCCGCGTGGGCGTTGTCGCAGCTGGGGCCGGGTGATCGGGCCTTCGTCGGCAATCCGCGCCGGTTCTCCCGGCGCCGGCTCGAGCAACCTCGAAGAAGCCGTTTTGTCGCTGTTCACGGACACTGACCGCGTTGTCGCAAAACCTCCCCGCTGATTCGGCGCCTACCCGACGAGGAGACCACGTTGAGCGCAACCGCCCTCGAACCCATCGACGCTCCAGAACGCACCTCGCTGTTCGTCGACGGCCGCTTCCCGCGCCGCCGCGCCCTCGTCCTCGCGCTCAGCTTGCTCGGCGGGCTGCTGGTCGCCTACGCGTGGTCGGCTCAGACCGCCGACGACCGCATCGGCTTCAACACCGCGGACGCCCTGCTCGGCCACGACGCCAACAACACTCCGATCACCGGGATCGCCACCGGCATCCTGTTCGCCTTCGTCACCGGCCTCGCCGGATCGTTCACCGCCTGCAACGTCGCGGTGTTCGGCGCGGTCGGTCCGCTCGTCGGCCGGGCCGCGACCCGGCGCGACAAGCTGCGCGCCGCAGTGACGCCGCTGGGCTGGCTGGCCGTCGGCATGATCCCGGTGTCCGCGGCGTACGGCGCGCTCGTCGGCTTCATCGGCACGCGCATGCCGCAGTTCTCGACCGCGGTGTCGCACGGGATCTCGCCGCGTACCGCACAGTCGATGATCACGTTCGGCACCGTCGGCCTTGTCATGATCCTGATGGGCTTGGCCGCGCTCGGCCTGGTCCCGGACCCGTTGGCCGCCGTCTCCCGCCGGTTCCGCAACGCGCCGCTGGTCCTCATGGGCGCGCTGGTCGGGGCCTTCCTCATCGGACGCCCGTATCCGCTGTTCCGCGACATGTTCCGGCACGCCGCCAGCACCCACAACCCGCTGTACGGCGCGACCGCCTTCGCCCTGCAGTCGGTCGGGAACATCATCGTCATGTCTACGCTGTTCCTGGTGCTGTCCTTGGGGCTGGGCAGCCGGATCCAGCGCTGGCTCAATGCCAAGCCGGGCCGCGTGAGCACCGTCACCGCCGCGGCCTTCATCATCGCCGGGGCGTTCACGGTGATCTATTGGGACGTCCGCGTCCTCGGCCGGCTTCACTACATCTGGTTCCCGACGCCTCCGTGGAATTGAGCGCTCACGGAACCGTGGAAGTAAGCACTCGTGGGCCCGGCGGCAGGCTGCCGCCGGACCGACGCGTCAGGGCATCCGGACTTTGCGCATGAAAGCCGGCAGCAGCCACGGGCGCCGGCCAGAGATGCGCACCGCGCCGCTTAGGGCCGCGCGGACCGGGCTGACCCGGTGAAACAGCATCAGGTTCAAGGCCGCAGGCCGAAACCAGACCCGCACGTCGGCCCGGCCGGACGGCTCCTCTGCCCGGGCCACGCCGTCCTCGAGGACGAGCCGCGCCGGCACCGTGTGGGCCGAGCGGAACTCCACCGCGATGCTGCCGCGGCGGACCGGGCGGTCGTCGTCCAGCAGGCGGCCGACGCCGTTGCGGGCGATCTCGACGATGAACAAGTCGAAGAAGAGGGCTGCTTCGTCGTCCGGAATCCGCCACGGGGCCCGGATACCGCGGGCGATGTCCCGGCCGTGGATGTGCAGCTCGTTCATCATGTGGGCGAAGATGCCGGCCAAGGGCAGGCGGGAACCGCCGAGCCAGTCCACGAGCTCAGCCGGATCGTCGGCGGCGGTGCGGTCGAGCAGGTCCCGGATCGACGAGCGCAGCCGGGCGACCAGCGTCGCCGGGTCCCGTTCGGTGAAGGCACGCAGCTGCGTGGTGTTGAGGACCGCGGCCAAGTTGTCGACCGTCGTGGTCGGCATGTGTGCCCGCACTTCGGGGATCGGGACCGGCCGTCTCGGGCCGGCGGTGCCCAGGACCGTGTAGTTCCAGGCGACGCCGGTCACGTGCGCTGCCGTTTCGGCGACCGACCAGTGTTCGGTGGCGCGCGCCGAGGGGTCGGGCACGGATTCCACCAGGGCCGCGAACCGCTCGGCGCTGGCCTCGAGGGCGCAGCGGACGGTCGACCACTTCTCTCGGGTGACGCGGGTGGCCGCCGCCGCGTGCGTCAGCGTGTCCGCCATCGTTGCGCCTTTCCGCCCGGTCCGCCCGGGCTCGACTCGAGAAGATCCGGCGGCCGCGGCGGGCTCACGGGGCGGGGAACTGCCGCGCCACGAACTTGTCGAAGGCTGCGTCGGGCAGCAGCCGGCGCATGCTGAGAGCGCCGCGCGCGAGTGTGCCGACGGGGTAGCGGGCCTTGGGACTCTCGGCCAGGACGGCGCGCCGGATCGCCTGCGCCACCTGTTCCGGCGTCGCCGCGTACCGGCCCGCGGTGCTCTTGCCCTCGTGGACCTCGATCGCCCACGCCGCGAGTTCGTCGTAGAAATGCTGGTAGGCGCTGCCGGGCCGGCCGGCGAACTGCATCATCGCGGTCTCGAAGAACCGGGTGCGCACGGTCGCCGGCTCGATCAGCGCCACCCGGACGCCGAACTGCGCGACCTCCAGCCGCAGCGCGTCGCCGTAGGCCTCCACCGCGTGCTTCGTGGCCTGATACAGCCCGCCTCCGGGCGGCGAGAACCGCCCCAGGACCGAGGAGAGGAACACGATCCGGCCGGCGCCCTGCTCGCGCATTCCGGGCAGCACCAGCTGGGTCAGGCGCACGGCGCCGAACAGGTTGGTCTCGAACAGGGCGCGCGCGGTGTCCAGCGGGACGTCCTCGACCGCGCCGTGCACGCCGGTACCTGCGTTGTTGACCAGGGCACCGACCGCGCCGTGTTCTTCGGCGATCTGTTTCACGGCCGCCGACGCCGATTCCTCGTCGGTCACGTCTAATCGCAGGGTTTTGATGCCGAGCTGCGCCAACGGCGCCAGCGCGTCAGTGTCCCGGGCGGAGGCGTATACCGGCAGGCCCTCCCGGTGCAGCAGCAGCGCCGTGGCGCGGCCGATGCCGCTGGAACAGCCGGTGATCAGTACGGCGCGGGAGATCGCCATGTGCCAGATCCCTTCTCCTTCGAGGCCGCCGGCCCGACGCCGGCGACGACGGCCTGTAGCGCTCGTTCAGCCGGGCAGCGCGACCCGGTGCTCCCGCGGCATGTTGCGCCGCCGCAGGACCGGGACGGCCTCAGCCTGGAAGTCGAGGCCGCTGTCGAAGTCCTTGATCATCCCCTCTATGACCAGCAACGACAACAGCGGGAAGGCGAACTCCGGGGCCGGGAACAGGCCGAAGCGGCGTTGCAGGTCGAACAGCTTTCCGGCGAAGCGGGCCAGGTCGAACTGGCCGGACTTGGCGCCGGAGGCCTCCGCGACCAGCTTTGTCAGGGCACTGCGGAAGCCGTCGAGATCGCAGTCCCCGGCTATGTGCGCGGCGCTCTCGATCACGATCTGCGCGCAGGTCCAGCCGTCGCCCATCGCCATGTTGATGAAGAAGTCGGCGAAGGACCGGCGGATCGGGTCCGGTAGCCGGATCACGAAGCCCGCGTCGAGCATCACCAGGTCGGCGCGCTCGCCGAAGTACAGGTTGCCCGGGTGCAGGTCGCAGTGCACCACACCGTCGATGAACAGCATCTCGTAGACTGCGGCCAGGATCGCGCGCACGACCTGGCGCCGGGTGCCGGCGTCCAGGGCGCCCGGTTCGAAGCGCCGCAGCCCACTGATGTATTCCATCACCACGGTCTCTGGCGTGCACAGTTCGGGCAGCGGCTCGGGGATGCGCACATTGCCGAACCCGGCGAGGTTCGCCCGCAGCTCGGCCAGGGCCGCGGCCTCGGCCGCGAAGTCGAGCTGCCGCAGGATCGCCGAGCCGACCTGCTCGTGCATCACCTTGAACGGCATTCTCCGCAGTTTCGGAACGCTCCCGAGCGCGCCCATCAGGGCCCGGGCCAACGCGAAGTCCCGCTCCATCACGGGCTGGATCCCGGGCCGGCGCACCTTGACCGCCACCCGGCGGCCGTCCAGGGTCACGGCCTCGTGCACCGTCGCGATACTGCCGCAGGCCACCGGCGCCCACCCGAATTCGCGAAACGGCCAGGGCCTGTCGGCATAAGCGGCCCGCACCGCCCGCCGGATCCGGCGCGGGCTCGGCGGCGGCGCCGAGTCGGTCAGCCGGCCCAGCGGTTCGGTCAGCTGCGGCGGGAGCAGGTCCCTGCGGGTGCTCAGAAGCTGGCCGATCTTGATGTAGGACGGTCCGAGCCGAGTCAGCATTCCGACCCACCGCTCGCCGTTGCGCAGACCGCCCCTGCGGGCGGCGCCACGGCCGCGGCCTACACCGAGCAGGCCGCCGGACGCGGACGCGGCGAACAGCAGGCCGTATCCGAACACGGTGACGCCCACGCGCGCGGCGCGCAGCACCAGGCCGGCCGGTCGCAGCACAAGGCCCTTGGTCTCGCTCAAGATCGCCCCCAAGTCATGGTCGGTCTCCCGGCGGGACGCCGCTGTACGGGGATCATCGCGAGCGCCGGGCGGCTCGGGCTTCTTCCCGCGTGCCCAACGCGGCGGCCCAACGAAGCAGGTCCGGTCGGCAACCGTCACACCGCTCCCGCATCGTCGGCGGCCAGTTCCGCCTCCCAAAGCCGCTCATGGTGCGACAGTGCCGCCGTCGACGCCGCCAGCTCCCGGCCCGCGCGGACGGCTGCGGAAGAAGGATCACTCGGTGCCCCGCAGCCGTCACCCGAGTCCGTGATCGGGGTGGCGCGCGCACCGAGGCCGAGGAGAGTCAGTCCGGTTAAGACGTACTTCAGCAGCCAGAGCAGTGGCGTGCTCACAAATATCAATATTCTGACTGGTTTCACCTGGACCCGCCTCGCGTCGTGATGTCTCACTCCGGCGGCCCGCTTCCGCGGCGCGGTTGCGGACACCGCCACCGTTGCACGCATGCGGGCGGACGGCTTCTTTGAAGATGCCGCAGTAGAACGGGCGGATCAGGGGGCCGAACGTCGTGGGCAACCACGAAGACATTCCGCCGACTCGGCCCGGTTACCGTGACCTCGTCGGCCGTTCCAGGACCGACTCTGTAAACGCCCTGTGACGATGCCCGTCGTGTCGCCGCGACCGGCCGCTCACGAGGAAGGGGCCGGCCAGTGTTCAATCGTGTCGCCATCGTCAACCGCGCAGAGCCCGCGATGCGGCTCATCCACGCGGTCCGGGAACTGGGCGCCGACAGCGCCGCGTCGATCAAGACCATCGCACTGCACACCGATGTCGACCGCGACGCCGCCTTCGTGCGGGAAGCAGATATCGCCTATCACCTCGGCCCGGCCGGGAACCGGCCCTACCTGGACTTGGCAGTCCTGGAGCGGGCATTGCGGGAAACCGGCGCGGATGCGGCCTGGGTCGGCTGGGGCTTCGTCGCCGAGGACCCGGCGTTCGCCGAGCTGTGCGACCGGATCGGCGTCACGTTCGTCGGCCCGAGCGCGCAGG
>Ga0070741_10013489_pt1 | contig 14406 bp, 11 predicted proteins | sample Coa_R1_4_FD_66440 | JGI IMG/M metagenome (GOLD analysis project Ga0070741, IMG submission 66440) | Surface soil microbial communities from Centralia Pennsylvania, which are recovering from an underground coalmine fire - Coalmine... | ecosystem: Environmental > Terrestrial > Soil > Unclassified ...
CTGGGACGGCCCGGAGCTTGCCGCGGGGCTCGCGATGCGCGGGCGTGGAAGACACCTGGCCTCGATGGCGAGCGCGGAGACGGACCTGTTCGCTCCGCTCGCGCGCTCCCACGGCGACCTCGACGAGATCCTGGCCCCGCTCGCCGACGGCCCCTGGAGCCGGCTCACGCTCTGGCCGCTGGCCGCCGGCGAGCCGGCCACCGACCGCATCGAGGAGCACCTGCGAGCGCGCCGGTGGCTCACGATCCCGACCGTGCGCGAGACATGCCCGATCGTGGACACCAGCCGACCCTTCGACGAGTACGTGAGCACCCTCAGCGCCAACGCCCGCAAGCAGCTGCGGCGGGCCCGGCGGGCGCTCGAGGCCAGGGGCGAGCTTGAGGTCGCTGCCGTCCGCGCCGTGCCCGATGCGCGCGTCGCGGTCGAGGCCGGGCTCGCGCTCGAGGCCGCAGGCTGGAAGGGCCGCGCCGGGGGCGCGGCCCTGTCCGACCCGGCCAAGGCTCGCTTCTGGCGCTCGCTCTTCTCCCGCTTCCACGACCTGGGGGCGCTCCGGTGCTCGGAGCTGCGGCTCGATGGCGCCCTGATCGCGATCAGCCTCGACATCGTTCACCGGCGCCGCCTCTACCTGCTGAAGACCGCCTACGACGAGCGCTTCTCCGCCTTCTCCCCCGGCCACGTCCTGTACCTCGAGATGCTCCGGGCCTCCTGCGACGGCGAGATCGAGGCGCACGAGCTCCTGGGCCCGAGCCATCCATCCAAGGACCGCTACGCGACGGCGTCGCGAAAGACGCTCATCCTCCGCGCTTACCGTCGCCGCCCCGTGCCCGCCTTTCCCTACGGCGCCCGGCGCCTGCTCGCGCGACCGGCACGGCACCTCCGAAGGCGCCTTCGCCAGGCGGCGCTGCGGGCGAGCCGCGGCTGAGCGGCCGGCCTTCCGCCGCCTAGCAGGGCGACTGCTGGACCCGGACCGAGGCCGGCGGCTGCGGCGACGCCGGCGCGTTGGCTGGGTTGATCCAGACGAGCGCCTCGCGCACGTTGTTGTCGTCCCGCCGCTCGACGATCTGGTTGCGGGGATCCACCTTCTCGATCAGGCAGTAGCGCCCCTTGGGCAGGCCCGTGACATCGAGCGACTGGCCGTAGAGGCGCCACACGTACTGGTCGTACCAGCCCACCGAGGTGCCGGTGATGCCGTCCTTGGACTCGCATTGCGTCTCCATGTAGTAGGCGCTCTCGGGTGCGCCGGGGAGGCTGCTGTCGAACGGGCTGCTGTCGATGATGCAGAAGCTGATCTTGCGCCCGCGCGCCACCGTGCGGCCGGTGCTCTGGCGCTTGAGCAGGAAGCGCGCGTAGCCGTCCAGGTGGTAGTGGTCGTGCACCGCGTGGTAGTAGCGGCAGCCGGCCAGGTGCTTGCTGAAGCCGGTATCCGTATCGCGCTCGAAGATCCCGTCGCGATTGCGGTCGCGGAAGATCCTCTGGTAAACGAGCACGTCGTCGGTGGGATCGCCGTTACCGTTGCAGTCGTTTGGCTCGGCGCTTTCGTCCGGCGCGAACTCGAGCGGGCCGGGGCCGCGGTTCGCCACCTCGGTCGATATCCGCAGAACGACGCTTCCGGTCCCGGTGCACGCATCGTTCTTGAAGAGCACGTCGGGGCTCTCCTGGCAGAGCTTGATCGCGGCCAGCGGCCGGGCCACCAGGTCGGGCGGCAGCGTCGCGGCCGAGGCGCCGGAGGCGAGCTCGCCTCCGAGCGCGAAGGCAAGCACGACCGCGATCCCTGACCCGGCCCGCCTCGTCCCGCCGCTCACGGGCACATTATCCCCCCATCGCCGTGCGGGTGCGCGGCTGCCGCAGCCGACGTTAGGGTGCTTTCGTGGCAGCGTCCGACCCAGGCCCGGAAGCGCGGGCGGCGAGCCCGGCGGCATCGCCGCGGCTGCGGGCAGCCGGCGGCGCCATCGTGCTGCTGGCTCTGGCGGCGGTGCTGGGGATCTGGGCCTGGCAGAAGGGCGCTTACTTCGGCACCGCCCTCTACCCGGGCACCGTCGCGCTCTGCGCCGTGCTCGTCATCCTGCTCGCTTCGGCGCCCGCCCCTCGGCTTCGCTCCCGGCCCGCGCTGATCGCGGCGCTTGCGGCGCTTGCGGCGCTCGGCCTCTGGGCCGCTGCGTCGGCCCTCTGGAGCCCGGCGCCGGCGGTCGCGATCGCGGACGCTCAGCGCATCCTCACCTATCTCGTGATCCTCGCTCTGGCGATCTGGGGCGGCGCGCTCCTCGCCGATCGCCCCCACCTGCCCATGGCGGCGGCATGCCTCGCCGGCTTGATCGCCGCGCTCATCACCGCGGTCGCGATCAGCACCGGCCACGACCTCGCCCTGTACCTCGACAGCGGCACGCTCCAGTTCCCCCTGGGCTACCGGAACGCCAACGCAGCCTTCTTCCTGATCGCCGTTTGGCCCTCCGTGATCCTCGCCGCGAGCGGGCGACTCGACTGGCGCCTGCGCGCCCTCGCCCTCGGGGCCGCAACGCTCTGCCTCGAGCTGGGCATGCTCTCGCAGAGCCGCGGCTCGCTCATCGGCGCCGCCCTGGCTCTCATCGTCTACGTCGTGGCCTCGCGAGACCGGGCCCGCGCCGCGCTCTGGCTGGCGCTCGCCGCCCTGCCCGCGCTGATCGTGATCGGCCCTCTGGCGCACCTGTTCCACGCTGCCCACGAGGACAGCCGGCCGGAGGTCGTTGCCGCCCTGCACTCGGCCGGGCATGCCGCGCTCGCCGGGGCCGGGCTTGCCCTCGTGGCCGGGGCCGCGGTCGCGATAGCGGGGCGGCGGTGGCCAGCCTCGGAGCGGACGCTCGCCGTCGCCAACCGGGCCGTCACCGCGGGCGCGGTTACCGCGGTGCTCGCGGGAGCCGTGGCGTTCGTCGCCCTGACTCACGATCCCTTCGAGTGGATCGGCAGCAAGGTCAAGGAGTTCCGCACCCAGGGCACGCCGTCCTTCCGCCACTCCCCCACGCGCTTCGGGCTCGCCACCGGCAGCTCCCGCTACCCGATCTGGCGCGTGGCGCTGGACGAGGCCGCCGACCATCCGCTCCTCGGCCTCGGCGGCGGCGGTTTTCACTTCAGCTACCTGCGCAACAACGACGGCAAGGGCCCGGAGACGGTCAGGGACGCGCACAGCGTGGAGCTCGAGATCCTCTCCGAGCTCGGCATCCCGGGCCTCGCTGCGCTCCTGGTCTGCCTTGGCGCCCTGGCCACCGGCGCGGCCCGCTCGCGGAGCGCCGGCCCGGATGCGACTGCCGCCTCGGCCGCGGCCCTCTCGGGCGGTGCGTACTGGCTCGGCCACGCCTCCGTGGACTGGTTCTGGCCCTATCCGGCGGTGACCGCGCTGGCGCTGGCGCTGCTCGGCTTCGCCTGTGGTCTCGACGTGGCGGTTGGGCGGCGGAGCCCCGGCTCGATGCCCTGGGGCCGCTGGATGGCAGGAGCGGCGGCGTGCCTGCTCGCCCTCTCGGTCGTCCCTCCGTACCTCAGCGACCGCTACGTGAACGCCGCCTACGACACCTGGCAGAGCGACCGCATGGCCGCGTACCGCGATCTCGAGCGGGCGGCAGACTTGAACCCGCTGAGCGAGGACCCGTACCTCGCGGAGGGGTTGATCGCGAAGGCCGCGCGCGATCGCCGCCGCGCCATCGCCGCTTTTCGCGATGCGCTGAGCCGCACGCCCGACGATTGGACGCCCCATTACTACCTTGCCCTTCTGGCCGAGCGTCGCAACCCCCGGGCCGCCCTGCGCGAGATCCGCGCCGCCGCGCGGCTCGCGCCTCACGAGCCGCCCATCGCCATCGCGAGGCGCAGGATCGAGGCCCGCCTCGATCACCGCCAGCGCACGCCACCTGGCACGCCCACGAGACGGTCCTGACCCTTGCCCGATGGCAGCGCGCTCTAGGCGTCGGCGAGCGTGCTCGGCGACGCCTCGGTCCCGAGGATGAAGCGCTCGCCCGGCGTCGGCAGCGCCCGGTGCGCGTCGCGGAACGTGACCAGCGCGGTCTCGATCAGGATCAGAAGGTCGGCGAAGACCGAGCGATGCTTGATGTAGAAGAGGTCGTGACAGGCCTTCCACGCTGAACCCAGCTCCGAGCCGCTGTACCCGCAGCGCACGGCGGCCCAGCCGGTGACGCCCGGCTTGACCAGGTGGCGGCGGCTGTAGTGGGGGATGTCGCCCTCGAGGCCCTCCACGATCTCCGGGCGCTCCGGGCGGGGACCGACCAGGGTCATCTCGCCGCGCAGGACGTTCCAGAGCTGCGGCAGCTCGTCGAGGTGCGTGCGCCGCAGCACGCGGCCCACGGCCGTAACCCGCTCGTCGTCGGCCGAGGCCCACTGCGGGCGACCGTCGGCCTCCGCGTCCACGGCCATCGTCCGCAGCTTGACGATCTCGAACGCGCGACCGCGCGCGCCGAGGCGCTGCTGGCGGTAGAACACCGGCCGCCCGTCCTCGAGCGCCACCGCCGCCGCGCACACCGCGATGAGGGGCAGCGAGACCAGCAGCAGCGGGATCCCGAGGACCAGATCGAAGAGGCGCTTGGGGAGAGCGCCGCTGGAACGGAACCGGGGGTGCGTGATGTAGCGGTACCAGGCCGCATCGATGGTCCCGATCGGGACGTGCCCGAACAGCTCCTCGTAGAGCTGGCTCGCGGCCAGCACGCGGACGCCATGGTCCACGCACAGCGCTGCGACCTCGCCGGAGATCGCGGCCTCTGTGCTCTCGGTCCCGCAGTCGCCCGGCCCGCAGACGACGAGGTCGATGCCCTCCCGCTCGACCACGGCGCCCACTTCGCCGATCGCGCCCAGCCAGCGCAGCGCCCCGGCACCGGGCGCGACCGGCCCGTCGCCGAGCCAGCCGACGACGTGAAACCCGCGCACCCTCGCCACTGCGAGCTCGCGGATCAGGTCGCGCACGAAGCCGTGCCCGCCGGCGACGGCGACCCGGATGCGCGCCGCCTCGTCGACCCGCATCTTGGTCCAGTAGCCCAGCGCCGCGACGAGCCAGGCGCCGAACACCGGGGCCACGAACTCGCCCGCGGGCCGGGGCGAGCCTGCGAGCGCCAGCAGTAGCAGCGCGAGGAGGGCACCTCCCACTGGCGCCGCGAGCGTCAGGAACGCGCGCGCCGCGGGCAGAAGCGAAAGCGGGAACCGGGTCCGCTCAAACGCTTGCGCGCAGCCGAACGTGGTCGCGAAGGCGATGACGCCGATGCCCGCATCCTGGACGTGGAGGGCGGCGAGGGCCGCGGCAGCGGCCGCTGGTGCCAAGCGCAGGCCGGCGAAGTCGATCGACCTCCGCGCCTGCACCGGGGAGAGCCGGAGGCGCCGCCCGGGCGCGCCCACTCGCCCGGGCATCCCGTCCAGGACCCCGGTCCCGCCCGCGGCGGCACCCGCTTGGTCGGCGCGCAGCACGGCCCGAACGAACCTGGGCTAGGCGCTCTCCGAGCGCGCGATCCGCCTCAGGGCGAGGCCACCCCCAACCAGGACCACCGCCATCGCACCCAGCACGCCGAGGTCGGCGCCGGTGAAGGGAAGCCCGGCGATCGTCTGCTCGCCTCCGCTCCCTCCGCTCGGGCTGTTGGACCCGGACGCCTGCGTGCCCTGGGGCGGGCTGGGGTGGGAGTACTGGTTTGCGGTCGGGCTCGAGAGGGTGCTGCCGCCGTGGGCCGCGAAGGCGCCCGCCGGAACGAGCAGAGCCGCGCACACGAGCACCACCCCCACTCCCGCCATGGCTCTCAAGCGATTACGCAATGCTGCCTCCTCGATCAAACTTGATGGGACATCCGGAAAGCAACCTCCGTTCCATGGGACCAGCCCCCTGCGGACCCTGCAGACCTTGGCGCTTCCGCACTTGCGAGGGAAATCATGACCATGCCGGGGGGCTGAGGGAAGGTGAAAAGCCCTGTCTTCGTTCCCCCGTCCCGTGCCCTAGAGGGCATGGGGCCCACCTCCCCACGTAGGGGTTATTTATCCCCCAGGGCTTCCCTGCCACGCTGGCTGCCAAACACGGCCTCGACCGCGCGTCCTGGCTCTCGCACGCCGAACTCCTCGCGCAGGCGCTGCGCGATGGCCGCGGCATCGGTCCCGTCGAGCGCCATCTGGATCGCGATCAAGCGCACGCCTTCGGGGACCCGGCCCGCGTCTGCACGCGCCTCGCCGAGCTCGCGCGGCGTGGGGCTGGGCCGGCGGCGGACCGGGGCCGCGACGGCCCCGGGACGCTGCGCGCGCTCCGGCCGCTCACGCGCAGGCACAGGCTCCGGGCGCTCCGGCTGCGGCGCCCGGGGAGGCGCCTGGAAGCTCGACGCGCGCGCCTTCTCGAGCTGCTCGCGCGCCCGCTCCAGGACGCCGGCGATGAGCTCCGTCTCGCGCCCGATTCCGTCGGCCCGCTCGGCAAGGGTCTGAAGCAGCTCACGCAGCACCGCGTGGCTCACCTTGTTCGCCGAGCCACGAGGCGTGCCCGGGGCGCCCAGCAGCTCGACGCGCCGGCGAAGCTCGCCGGCCACCGCGTTCGAGTCCTCGCCCAGCTTGCGGAGGTGGTCGGCGACCGATGCCAGCAGCTCGTGCGAGGCGGGCCCGGACAGCGGTTCGGGGCCGGCGGCAGCCGAGCCCATGGCGATTGCCCGGGCTTGGTCGCCGCGATCGCCAGCCGTGCCGGCCGCGGGCACGCTCCTAGCCGCTTCACGCTCCACGGGGCAAACGACCATAGCCGACGGAAAGCTCCCGGCGGCGCAGTTAACCCCCGTTTCGGCGAGGCTCCCGGCGCAAGTTCACCGGCTCTGCGTAGGGTCGCTCCTGCGCTGGCGTGCCGCGCCTGTAACAATCGGGCACTCGCGATGGCGACCCGCCCCGAAACCGCAACGCCCGACTGGCTGCGGCCCCCGGCCGAGCAGGCCGGGCTCAGCTACTACGTCGAGGTGGCCCGCGAGCGGTGGCTCGTGATCGTCGCCGCCATCGGCCTCTGCATCGCCGGCGCCGTCGTCTACCTGGCTCTGGCCAGCAAGTCCTACGAGGCCGAGGCGGATCTGCTCATCACGCCCGCGTCGCCGAACGACGAGCTCCTGACGTCACTCGGCGTCATGCACTCGTCGAGCGACCCGACCAGCGACGTCGAGACGGCGGCGAAGCTGGTGACGACCGTGGATGTCGCGAACCGGGTCAGGAGGGCGCTAGGCAGCAACAGGAGCGCGACATCCCTGCTGAAGGACGTGAGCGCCGCGCCGGTGGGGCAGAGCGCGATCGTCGCCGTGACCGCGCACGCTCCCTCCGCGACCGCCGCCGCGGACCTCGCCAACGCCTTCGCAAAGGCTGCGGTCGCCGAGCGGACGGCGCGGCTTCACGACCGCATCGACCAGATTCTCCCCCAGGTCCAGGCCGAGCTCCAGGGCGGCGGCACCGCACAGGTCGCCCCCGGCGCCAGCCTGCGCAGCGAGTACGCGAGGCTGCAGTTCCTTCGCAGTGTGCCGGATCCCACGATCTCGGTCGAGACCACCGCCGTGCCGCCCGCCTCGCCGGCCTCGCCGAAGCCGAAGCTGACGCTCGGCGCCGCCGGGCTGGCCGGGCTCGTGCTCGGTATCGGGGCGGCGTTCGCGGCCCAGACCCTCGATCCGCGGCTGCGGCGCGAGCAGCAGCTCCGCGCCCGCTACCAGCTTCCGATCCTGGCCCGCGTGCCGCGGCAGTCGTCGCGCCGCGGTAGGCCACTCTCCCCGACCGCCGTCACCCCCCCGGCTCGCGAGGCCTACCGTGCCCTGCGGGCGAACATCACGGCCGCCCGCGTGCGCAGCGGGGAGCCACAGGCGGTGCTGATCACGGGCTCGGCGCCGGCGGAGGGCAAGACGACGACGGCCGTGAACCTGGCTACCTCGCTGGCGATGGCCGGCTCGGAGACGATCCTGATCGAGGCCGACCTGCGGCGCCCGGCGATCGCGGACACCCTCGGCATCGCCGCGGAGACGGGCGTCGTAAGCACCTTGCTCGAGAACGCCTCGCTTCGCGACTCGCTGATCACGATGCCCCTGTTCCCGCACCTCAAGCTCCTCCTCGCCGACTACCGGGGCGGCTGGGTCAGCGAACTGTTCTCGCTCGACGCCGCCCAGCACTTGGTGACCGAGGCGAAGCGGATCGCCGACTTCGTCGTCATCGACTCGCCGCCCCTCACCGCGGTCGTCGACGCGCTGCCGCTCGCGCGCCAGGCGGACGACGTGGTGATGGTGACCCGACTCGGGGTCACGCGCCTCGACAAGCTCCAGGAGCTGGCCGAGCTGCTCGCGGCGAACAACATCACTCCGCTTGGCTTCGCGCTGATCGGCACGCCTCACCCCGAGCGCGGCTACTCCTACTACGCTGGCTCCGAACGGCCCGGCGAGGGGCTGCCCACCGCCCCGCGGCAGCCGGAGCCCGCCCGCGGGGAAGGCACCAAGACGCCGGGCGGCGAGGCTCCGCGCGTGGCCGCCGAGAGCGAGGACGCCGGCCGGCGGGCGCGGACGGGCTATACCGAGCGGCCCTGGCGCAGCTGAGCGCGGCCCGGGGCGGATCCACCGGCCAGAAAAGCAGCCAGGCGTTCGGCCTCGGAGTCCGCGGTCCTCGCGCGCGCGTAGTCGAGCCCCGCCCGCACCATCCGCGCGCGGCGCTCACCATCCGCGGCTAGCGACGCCACGGCCGCGGCCATCGCGCCCGGATCGCCGGGGGGAACGAGCGCGACCGCGTCGCCCGCCGCCGCCCGGATCCCGCCCACGTCGGCGCTAACCACGGGCAGGCCGGCGGCGAATGCCTCGATCAGGACCTGCGGCAATCCCTCCGTCCACGAGGAGTGGACCAGCACGTGGCTTGAGCGGTACAGCCGGTTGAGCTCCTCGCCGAACGGCACGTAGCCACGGAGCTCGGCCGCCCCTTCCTGGCCGAGCTCGCGCAGGCGATTGGCGAGGGCGTCGCGAAGCTCGCCCTCCCCGCAAACCACGAGCCGCCAGCGGGGCTGCTCGCGGTTCAGCTCGGCCAGCACTTCGGCTAGGAGAAGCGGGTTCTTCTCGGTCTCGAGCCGGCCGACGCTGAGCATGCGGAGCTCGCCCTCGTAGGAGCGCGCGAGCGCCTCGGCGAGGGGGATCAGGTCGGATTCCTCGATTAGCGACACGGTGATCTCCAAGCGCGCCCGGGCGCGCCGGTACCGCCGGGCGAGGTCGGGGCCGACGACAACCACCGGAAGCGCGAGGGAGAGGGCCCTGAACGCCCCCTCGAGCGCCAGGGCGAGCGCCCGCAGGCCGGCGCGCCCCGGGTGACGGCTGCGCACGTAGGCGGGAAGGTCCTGGCGCACGCCGAGCACGACCCGGCGGCCGCGCAGGCGGGCGACGAGCGCGAACGCGATCGCAAGCGGATGCGGGCCCAGGAGCCAGACGCAATCAACGTTGGCCATCGCGCGCCAGAAGGACCCGAGGGAGCGGATCAGCGCCGGGGCTGCGCGCAGGGGCTCCGAGAGCCTCGGGTAGTAGGGCAGCTCGACGAGCTCGACGTCGCCGACCGGGTAGCGGGCCGCCCCGCTGGGCGGGCTAAGCCGCCCGATCAGGGTGAGGCGCTCCACGTGGGGCCTGAGCCGGCTGAGGAAGAGCGCGAATGCGCGCTCGGCGAATACGCCGCCGCCGTGACGGTGGTACGCGTAGTCGGTATAGACGGCGAGGCGCATCGAAGGCGATCGCGGCTCACCCCGGGCGGGGGCGGCCGAAGGGCGTCCGCTGGGCGAGCAGGGGGTGGCGAGGGATGAGCAGGCGGAACGCCGCCTTGCGCGCGAAGGCAGCCGCTCGCCGCCGGCGCGACGCCCAGTAGCGCTCGAAGCGGTCGGCCGCGGCCTCGAGCTCGGGGCGCGGGGCGATGAGCGACATGGCCCGCAGCTGGTTGATGTGGAGCCTGTGATAGGCCGGGCTTGCCACGTTGACCAGCCGGCGGGGGAACAGGTCGTAACGCGACCACGATCCGGTGTCCCAGCGCCCGACGTTCGCGGCGAGCGTATCGGCGCCGAGCTCGAACTCCGCCATCGCACCGCCGTCCCCGAAGGCGATCCCGACGTCGTAATAGCCCCAGAGCGCGTAGATGCCGCCGTTCAGCACCAGCGAGGGCGGGTCGGTGGGGAACTCCTCGAGGAAGAAACCGTCGCCGAGCTCGACCCGGAGGCCGCGGTCGGCGCGCCAGCGCCCCAGCGGCAGAAGCGCGTCGCGAGCGGCCTCGGCGAAGCGCTCCTCCCGGGTCGCGCGGTAGACGCGCACGAACAGGCTCGCCGCCTCCCCCTGCGCCATCGCGGAGAGCCATGGCGGCTTGATCCGGAACGTGTGCGTCATCGGCCTGTGGTGGACCCAGCCTCCGCGATTCGGCCCCCTCCGCTGCTGCTCGCCCAGCAGGTATTCCGCCGCGTCAAGGGCCGCGGCGAGCCAGGCGTCGCCCTCGCCTTCGAGGTAGCGCTCGTAGCATCCCAGCCCCCACTGCGCGGCGACCACGTAGTGCTGATCCGAAGCCCGCACCGCGCGCCAGCCATCCTCCCAGCGCGGCGCTCGTGCCTTGAGGCTGAAGTCGATGAAGTAGCCGGCCACCTCGCCCGGGCGTACCCGCGTTCCCACCGGGAGCACCAGATTGGCGGCCGAGCTCAGGAAGCCTGAGTAGCCGCTCCCGTGCCTCGAGCGAGCGGCGGCGCGGTCGCCGCCTCGCAACTTCCTGTCGCTCACCGCCATCACCCTATGCTGCCGCGAGGATGGCGAAGCCTGAGCCGATGCGGGGCTGGGAGGCAGAGCTCGTGCACGAGCCGCGCCGGATCGGCGAGCTCGAGGCCGACTGGCGAGAGCTCGCTCTCGCGTGCGGGAATGCGTTCGTGACCCCCGAGTGGGTGCGGGCCTGGCTCGAGGAGTACGGCGCAGACGAGGGGCTCCTGGTCGCGGTCGCCCGCGACGAGCGCGGAACGGCCCGGGGGGTGCTGCCGCTAGTGGCCGACGGCCGCGGAGCCGGCCGCTTCCCGGGCTCCGGCTTCGGCGACTGCTTTCACCCGGCCAGCGCCGAGGCCGACCAGGGCACGGTGGCGCGGGTGCTGGGCGCCGCGCTCGCGGCTGAGCCCGAGGCACCGCGCGCGCTGGTCCTCGAGAACGTCCCGGCCAGCGAGACCTGGTGGCACGAGCTCGCGAGGGCAGGGGGCTGGGCGCGCCCGCTTGCGGGGCGGCTGGTGGCCCTGCCGGCCGTCGAGCTCGGCGGCCGCACCTGGGAGGAGTACCTGGCCACCCGCAGCCGCAACCTGCGCAGCCAGATCGGGCGACGGCGCCGAGCCCTGGAGCGCGAGCACGATTTCTGCGTGCGGTGGAGCGACGCAGCCAGCGTCGAGGCCGACATCCGCCTGCTGTTCCGCCTCCACGACCTGCGCCGGCGCGAGCTCGCCGGAGACTCGTCGCTCGCCGGGGAGCGCGTGCGCCGCTTCCACGCGCGCTTCGCCCGGTCGCTCGCCGAGCGGGGGTGGCTGCGCCTCGCCTTCCTGGAGCTCGACGGGGAGGCCGTGGCCGGCTGGTACGGCTGGCGCCTCGGCGAGCGGTTCGCCTACTACCAGGCAGGCTTCGACCCGCGCTGGGCGAGCAGGAGCGTCGGCTTCGTGCTCTTCGCCGAGACGATCCGGGCGGCCGCGGCCGAAGGCGCCCGCGTCTACGACATGCTGCTCGGCGAGGAGCCGTTCAAGCTCCGCTTCGCCGATGGGCAGCGCGCGGTGTGCACGGCCGTGCTCGCGCCGCCCCTGAGCCGCGCCCGCCTCCTCGGGGCCGCCGAGGCGCGCCTGCGGGCAGCGGGCCGCCGCCTGCCGGACCCTCTGCGGCGGTCGGTGAGGCGCCGCGCGGCCGCGCTCCTCGCCCGGCTCCCGATGGCGCGGCACCGCTAGCGCGACCCGGGCTCGAGCTCGGCTGTCGCAAGGCCGGCCACCCGGCGGGCGAGATCCGGCAGCCCGCTCTCATCGCAGGCGCGCGCCCAGGCCTCGAGCTCCCGCGCCTCCACAACGACTCCAAGGCGCAGCGACTCGCGCTCGCGCTGGGCGGCGCGCTCCCCCGGGTAGCGCACGGAACCCTCGCCCTCGCGCGGGGGGAGCCGATGGAGGGCAGCCATCAGATCGCCCAGGCGCGCAGGGCCGGAGCGGTCCGCGATGCCCGCAGGGTCCAGGACGAGGAAGATCTGGCCGAGGTTCTGCCTGCGTGCGGGGTCCCCGAACATGGGCGCGGCGTCGCGATCGAAGTCGGCGCCCGCGAGGAGCACGGCGAGAAGCTGGATCGCCATCGCGAGCCCGCTGCCCTTGGCACCGCCGAACGGAAGCAGGCTCCCGGCCAGCGCCGCCTCGGCGTCGGTGGTCGGCTGGCCCGTGGCGTCGATCGCGACGCCGGCGGGTATCGGCTCGCCCGCGTCGCGGGCCGCGATCACCTTGCCCCGTGCCACGACCGAGGTCGCGATGTCGAGCACGAACTCGTCCCGGCCGGGGATAGGCGCCGCGATCGCGAGCGGGTTCGATCCCAGAAACGGCGCCCCGGCGCCGTGCGGAGCGATCCCCGCGGGCCCGTTCGATGCCACGAGCGCGAGCATCCCCGCCCGCGCCGCCCGCATGGCGTAGAAGCCGGCGGCCCCGAAGTGCCCTGCGCCGCCGAGCGCCACGACCCCGAGCCCGTGGGCGGCGGCACGCTCGATGGCCAGGTCGGTGGCCCTCAGAGCCGCGGCGGGCCCGAGCGCTCCGGCCGCGTCGACCCTGACGAGCCCGCCGCGCTCGGCCACGACCCGCATGCCGGCGGTTCCGCGGGCCGACCCGGCGCCCACGCGCCGCATGTAAGCGGGCAGGCGCGAGATCCCATGCGAGGGGATCCCGCGCAGGTTGGCGTACAGCAGCACGGCGGCAGCGGCGGCGGCATCCTCGGCTTCCAGCCCGAGCCCTGTGAAGGACTCGCGGACCAGTCGCTCGAGAGCGCCGGCGGGAACGCGGAGCGCGCCCGTCACGGCCTACACGTGGAGGAGGACGAAGCCGTCCTCGATCGAGGTGGGGTAGGTCTCCACCCGCTCGGCGCCTTGCTCCGGCGGCTCCACCGTCACCTCGTAGCTGCGCACCCGCGTCGCGTGCGGGTTGAAGACGCTGCGGCCGGTGGTGATGTCGAACTCCCAGCCGTGCCACGGGCAGCGGATGACCTCGCCCTCGCGCGACCAGCGATACTCGCCCGGCGGGCCCGGAAGCGGCGTGCCCACGATCCGGCCCGCGCAGAGCGGCGCGCCCTGGTGCGGGCAGGCGTTGCGGAGCGCGTAGAAGCGGCCCTTTACGTTGAACACGCCGATCGAGCGGCCCGCGACCTCGACGATCCTGCGCTCGCCCGGCGGTATCTCGCCGACCCGGCCGACGACGTGGGTGGCCATCAGCCCAGGCCGTAGAGCGCGCGCGCGTTCGCCGAGAAGATCGCCTCGTGCAGCGCTGGCGGCAGGCGCGGGAACGCGCGCGTTGGCGAGTCGAAGTCGTAGTGCGGGTAATCGCTCGAGAACATGAGCAGGTGCTCGGCGTCCATCATCTCGAGGACCTGCAGCAGGTGCGAGTCGTCGTCGGGGCGCTCGAGCGGCTGCGTGGTGAGCCTGACGTGGTCGCGCAGGTACTCCGACGGAGGCTTGCGGACCCAGGGGACCTCGGGCCGCAGCGCCTTCCAGTGCGCGTCGAGCCGCCACATGAGCGGCGCCAGCCAGGCGACCCCGCCCTCGACGAGGACGATCCGCAGGCCCGGGAAGCGCTCGAAGGTCCCTTCGGTGAGCATGCTGATCAGGTGCGCCTGGAAGGCGAGCGACATCGCTGCGTGCCACTCGATGTAGTGCGTCGGGTAGCCGGGAGTGGGCTGCTCGTTGATGCCCATGCCCTCGGTGCCGGGGTGGATGGCGAGGGGGAGGCCGTGGCGCTCGCAGGCGGCGTAGATCGGGTTGTACATGCGCTGGCCGAAGGGCGCGCGGGCACCGGAGTCCATGGTGACCTGGACCATGTGCGGATGGTCCGCCCAGCGGTCGATCTCGGCTGCGGCGCGCTCGGGGTCCTGCTGGGCGATCGTGATCGATCCCTTGAAGGCCCCGTCGTGGTTGTGCTCCTCGAGCCAGGTTTCGGCGAGCCAGCGGTTGTAGGCGGCGGCGATCGCGGCGCCGTAGTCGGGGTCGGGGTGGATGTTGCAGAAGGTGCGGCAGATCAGGATCGCGTAGGCGACCCCGTATTCCTCGATGAGCTGGGCGCGCAGGAAGCTTGGGTCCGAGCCGGGCGGGCCACCGCCGGGCGGGACGCTGTCCACGCGCCCGGTCTGGAGCGGCAGGTAGAAGGCGCGCTTCTCGCCGCCGAAGCGCTCGCGCCACGGCATGTCCATGTAGCGGCGGACGTCCTCGGGGCTGCGG
>Ga0070741_10013490_pt1 | contig 14406 bp, 14 predicted proteins | sample Coa_R1_4_FD_66440 | JGI IMG/M metagenome (GOLD analysis project Ga0070741, IMG submission 66440) | Surface soil microbial communities from Centralia Pennsylvania, which are recovering from an underground coalmine fire - Coalmine... | ecosystem: Environmental > Terrestrial > Soil > Unclassified ...
CCGCTGCACCGGGCGGTTCGGCTCGAGCGAGAGCTCCAGACGCCCGCACACATCTACTTCAAGTACGAAGGGGTCTCCCCGGCCGGGTCCCACAAGCCCAACACCGCGATCGCCCAGGCCTACTACAACAAGGAGGCGGGTATCCGGCGTATGGCTACCGAGACCGGCGCAGGTCAGTGGGGCTCGTCGCTCGCGATGGCCTGCAACTTCTTCGGGCTCGAATGCCTCGTCTTCATGGTGAGGGCCTCGTTCGAGCAGAAGCCCTACCGCCGGATCTTCATGGAGACCTTCGGGGCGGAGGTGCGGCCATCGCCGTCCCCCACCACGGAGGCCGGGAAGAAGATCCTCGCCGAGCACCCCGACTCGACGGGATCACTCGGGATCGCGATCAGCGAGGCGATCGAGATCGCCGCCACGAGCTCGGACACCAACTACTCGATCGGCTCGTGTCTGAACCACGTGCTCCTGCACCAGACGGTGATCGGGCTCGAGGCGCAACGGCAGATGGAGATGGCCGGCGAGCGGCCCGACGTCGTGGTCGGGTGTGTCGGCGGCGGGTCCAACTACGGCGGTCTCGCCTATCCGTTCATGGCTGGCCGGCTGCGCGGCGAAACCCCGGGGATGCGGTTCCTGGCCACGGAGCCGGCGGCATGCCCGACGCTCACGAAGGGCAGGTTCGCCTACGACTTCGGGGACACCGCCCAGCTCACGCCGCTGCTCCCCATGTACACGCTCGGGCACGACTTCGTCCCGGCGCCGGTGCACGCCGGGGGCCTCCGGTACCACGGGGACGCGCCCTCGCTGTCGTTGCTCGTCAGGGAGGGGCACATGGAAGCCGCCGCCTACTCGCAGAACGAGGTGTTCGAGGCCGCGGTGCTGTTCGCCCAGACGCAGGGAATCGTCCCGGCGCCCGAGTCCGCCCATGCGATCCGGGGAGCGATCAACGAGGCGATCGCCGCCAGGGAAGCCGGAGAGGAGCGGGTGATCCTCATCGGTCTCTCGGGTCACGGGCACTTCGACATGCAGGCGTACGACGACTACCTGAACGGACGGCTGCCCGAGGTGGAGTTCGATCCGGCGGACGAGGAGGCGGCGCTCGCGGGCCTGCCCGAGATCCCGCTCGGCTGACCCGGTCAGGGCTCGTCGGCCCGGAAACCACTCGGGTCGACCTCGGCGAGTCTGCGCTCGAGGAATCGGCGTTCGGCCGGATTTCCCGCCAGCTCGAGCGCACGCAGGTAGGCCTCCCCGGCCTCGCCGTCACGATGCAGTCTCCGGAGGAGGTCGGCTCTGGCCGAGTGGAAGAGGTGGTAGCCGCCGAGCTCGGCCGCGAGGGGCTCGAGCATCCGCAGGCCGTGCTCCGGCCCGTCGGCCATGGCGACCGCAACGGCCCGGTTGAGCTCGACGACCGGTGAGGGCACCATGGCCGCGAGGACGCCGTAGAGGGCGGCGATCTGCGGCCAGTCGGTGTCCTCCGGTCTCGGGGCTCGAGCGTGGAGGGCCGCGATCGCGGCCTGGACCTGGTACGGGCCAGGGCGACCCCGACCCAACGTCGCGTCCACCATCGCCAGGCCCTCGTCGATCATCTCGTGGTCCCACCGGGAGCGATCCTGGTCCTCGAGCAGGACGAGATCGCCGTTGCCGTCCGTGCGCGCGTCGCGCCGCGAGTGCTGGAGGAGCATCAACGCGAGCAGGCCCTCGGTCTCCGGCTCGCCCGGGAGGAGATCGGCGAGCACCCGTCCGAGGCGGATCGCCTCGTCGCAGAGATCGACCCGCAGGAGCGAACCGCCGCTCGCGACGTACCCCTCGTTGAAGATCAGGTACAGGACCGCCAGGACCGAGGACAGGCGGCCGGCGAGGAGCTCGGGGGGAGGGACGCGATAGGGGATGCCCGCTTCCCGGATCTTCCGCTTGGCCCGCACGAGCCGCTGCGCCATCGCCGCCTCGCTCGTGAGGAACGCCCGCGCGATCTCGGGCGTCGTGAGCCCGCCGAGAGTGCGCAGCGTGAGCGCAACGCGCGCCTCCGGCGAAAGCGCCGGGTGGCAGCAGGTGAAGATCAGGCACAGTCGGTCGTCGGGGATCCCCGTCATCTCGTTGTCGCGATCCAGCGCCTCGAGCCCGGCGAGCTGGCGGAGCGTCTCGGTCTTCTCTCGGAGCCGGCGCTCGCGGCGGAGCCGGTCGATCGCTCGGTTTCTGGCCGTGGTGGTGATCCAGGCCCCCGGGTTCTCGGGCACTCCTCGCTCGGGCCAGGTGGCGAGGGCCGTGAGGAAGGCCTCCTGCACCGCGTCCTCGGCGAGGTCGAAGTCACCGAGGACGCGGATCAAGGTGGCGACCGACCGTCCGCGCTCCCGGCGGAACACGCGATCGACGGCCTCGCGGGCGGCGAGCGCTTCTGCGGAAGCGATCCCTACATCTCCCGGACCGGGCGGATCTCGACCGACCCCCGTCCCATGATCGGCATTCGCGAGGCCGCCTCGATCGCCTGGTCGAGGTGCTCGCAGTCCACGAGGTAGTAACCGCCGAGCTGCTCCTTGGTCTCCGCGAACGGGCCGTCCGTCGTCAGGACGGCGCCGCCCTGCTCCCGGACGGTCGTGGCGGTGCTCGTCGGCTGAAGCGCATCCCCCGCGAGCTTCCACCCCTGCGCCCGGAGCCACCCGTCGTAGTCGTACCAGGCCTTCTCCGAGACCTCCAGCTCCCCCGGCGACATCGCCGCAGCGGCCCTCTCGTCGCCGTAGATCAGCAGCAGGTACTGCATGCCGTCCTCCCTTCCACGTGGGACCGACCGGTCGTCAATTCCACCCTAGCGACGAACCGGCGCACGCGGGATCGACGGCGCAGGCTAGGCTAGTGCGCGCCATGGCGGCGGCAGAGATCGACCCGCTCGACTACCTCGAGATCGACCGGCTCCTCACCGACGAGGAGCGGGCCATCCGGGACGCCGTCCGGGGCTTCGTCCGCGAGCGGATCCTCCCCGGCATCGGGGAGTGGTTCGAGGCCTCGGAGTTCCCGCGCGACGTGGCCAAGGGTCTGGCCGACCTCGGCCTGCTCGGGATGCACCTGACGGGCTACGAGTGCGCAGGCGCGAACGCGGTCTCCTACGGCCTGGCCTGCCTGGAGCTCGAGGCGGGGGACAGTGGCTTCCGCTCGTTCGTCTCGGTGCAGGGCTCGCTCTGCATGTTCCCGATCTGGAAGTACGGGAGCGAGGAGCAGAGGCGACGATACCTGCCGCCCATGGCGAGAGGAGAGGTCATCGGCTGCTTCGGCCTGACCGAACCGGACTTCGGAAGCGATCCCGCCCGGATGCGCACCTCGGCCAGGCGCGACGGACGCGACTGGGTCCTCTCCGGCACCAAGATGTGGATCACGAACGGCGGGATCGCCGACCTGGCCATCGTGTGGGCGAGAACGGACGAGGGCGTTCGTGGGTTCCTCGTGCCGACCGACGCGCCCGGCTTCTCCGCGCACGACATCCACCGCAAGCTCTCGCTCCGCGCCTCCGTCACCTCCGAGCTCGTCCTGGATGAGGTTCGCCTGCCCGAGGAGGCCGTCCTGCCCGGCGTGGTCGGGATGAAGGGTCCGCTCTCGTGCCTCAGCGAGGCTCGATACGGCATCGTGTGGGGCTCGATGGGCGCGGCGCGGGCGTGCTTCGAGGCGGCGCTCGAGTATGCGAAGACGCGCGTGCAGTGGGGCAGGCCGATCGCCGGGTTCCAGCTCACGCAGGAGAAGCTCGCGAACATGGCGGTCGAGATCAACAAGGGCCTGCTCCTCGCCCTCCATCTCGGGCGGATGAAGGACGAGGGCCGTCTCCGCCCCCCGCAGGTCTCGATGGGCAAGCTGAACAACGTGCGCGAGGCGCTCCGCATCGCCAGAGAGGCTCGGAGCATCCTCGGGGCGAGCGGCATCACGCTCGAATACCCGGTGATCCGGCACATGAACAACCTCGAATCGGTGCTTACCTACGAGGGGACCGGCGAGATCCACACGCTGATCGTGGGCGAGGCGCTCACCGGCATGCGCGCCTACGAGTAGGGGTCGGGTCGGTTCGCCGCGGGCTGGCTCGCGCCGGCCCGCCCTCGGCCGGACGGTCCGACCCCGCGCCAAACGGTCCGACCCCGCGCCAAACGCACGCCGTCGGGTAGCCTGTCGGCGCACCGAACGAGGCCAGGCACAACGATCGAGAACGAGGAGGTCCACATGGCGCGGGAGATCGACTGGGCGCTTCTGGAGAAGGCGGTCGACATCACGGCGTCGGCGGTCCGCGGGTCGCTCGGGGGGGAGAACAGCCAGCCGCCCAAGTTTGCCGCCGACGTCTTCCGGGAGGTGTGGTCGGCGCTCAAGGAGGCGTCGGCCGACCTCCCCGAGCGCGGCAAGCCGGGGTTTTGACCTAGGCCGCGTGAGGATCCCGTGGCGTCGTCCCCGGCCGCTCTCCGGAAGCTCCGCGCCCCCATCCTCGCCTGGTACGAGCCGCGGACGCATCTGTATCCGTGGAGGTCCACCCGCGATCCATACCGAATCTTGCTCTCTGAGCTCATGCTCCAGCAGACGCAGGCGTCGCGGGTCGCGCCGGCCTACCGGACCTTCCTGAGCAGGTACCCGACGCTCTCCGCCCTCGCCCGGGCGCCTAGGGGGGAGGTCGTCGCAGCCTGGAACGGCCTCGGGTACAACCGCCGCGCGGTCTCGCTCAGCGAGGCGGCGAGGACGATCGTGCGCGACCATCGCGGCCGGATCCCGCCGGAGCCGGAGGTCCTCGCCCGGCTTCCCGGCATCGGTCCGTACACGGCTGCCGCGATCGCCTCGCTCGCCTTCGGACGCGCCGTGCCCGCGATCGACACGAACGTGCGCCGCGTGGTCTCGAGGGTGCTCCTGGGAGTCGACGTCGGCGGTGTGCGAGACGCCGAAGTCCGGGAGCTCGCCGAGCGGTGGGTCGACCCAGACGATCCCGGCGCGTGGAACCAGGCGCTGATGGACCTCGGCCGGGAGGTCTGCCGTCCGCGCCCGCGGTGCGAACGCTGTCCGGTCCGGGCCGGGTGCCGGTTCCTCGTCGAGGGCGCCCAGCTGCGGCCGGCCGCTCGGCGGCGAGCGCCGTTTCGCGGATCGGTCCGCGAGGCCCGGGGCGCGGTCGTTCGGAGCCTTCGACCCGGGTCGTCGGCCACGCTCGGCGCGCTCGTCGCTCGCACGGGGCTCGACCACGGGCGGATCGCCCGGGCGGTCGCCTCCCTGGACGCAGACGGCTTGGTCCAAGCCGGTCCGGCGGCGCTGGCCGGACGGCCGCTGGGGCGCGTCCGTCTGCGTTCCTGACGGGCGCCGGCGCGCCCCGGTTCTGCCGGCCGGGGGGCCGGGGAACGCCCTCGGCGCTCGGGGCGTCCAAGCTCGCGAACGCACCGGCCGGGATCGGCCGCCGGTCTTCGCCGAAGGGAGGCCCCAATGCGCCGCGTCCTCGTCCTCACCGTTGGGTTCCTCGCCGCCGCCGGCGCCGTTGGATACGCCGTCACATCGCATTCGGGGCAGGGCGGCGGCGGAAGGGCACCCATGGCGAGCGCGTCGCCGGTCTCCGGGAGCGGCCACGCGCCGACGGCTGCCGGCCAGGGCGATCTCACGCTTCGCGGCGCCCCCTCGGCTGCGAGCGTGGAGGTCTCGGCCCTCGGCGAACTCCCTCCGATCGGGCCCGACATCGTCAAGACGGCTCGGATCTCGATCCAGGTCAAGAAGGGCGGGTTCCAAGGCGCGTTCGACGCCGCGTCCACGATCGCGGCCACGTTCGGAGGGTACGTGCAGGACTCGACGATGGCCGGGACCAGGACGAAGTCGGGCACGCTCACCATCAGAGTCCCGAGCGCGAGCTTCGACGAGGTAATGAGCGATCTCCGCGGCATCGGGACGGTCCAGCGGCAGTCGATCTCGGGGCGGGACGTGACCTCGGAGTTCGTCGACCTCCAGGCCCGGCTCCGCACGTGGACGGCCCAGGAGGCCGTGCTGCTCAAGCTGATGCGGCAGGCGGCGTCGGTGGAGGCCACGCTCCGCGTCCAGAACCAGCTCCAGGACGTGCAGTTTCGCATCGAGCAGATCAAGGGCCAGCTCCGCGTCGTGCAGAACCAGACCTCGCTCGCCACCATCCAGGTCGACATCCGCGAGGTGGGCGCGCCCGTTCGTGTGGAGCCGGCTGGGGTGAAGCGGCCGAGCATCGCCGAGGCGTGGAACCGCGCGCTCGCGGGTTTCCTTGCCGTGATCTACGCGATGGTCGTTGGGCTCGGTTACGTCGTGCCGGTGACGCTCGCGGGTGTTGGCGTCTGGCTCGGCTACCGTCGGATCCGGCCGCGCCCGGCCGTCTCCTGACGCCGGGGAACCCAGAGCAGGGGAACCCAGAGCTGGCTCCCGCCGCGATCCGCCGACGCCGGTCCGCCGAACGTCTGGGGGCCGGAGCGAGCCTCAGTCGCCCCTCAGCGCCGGGGCGACCTCCTCGGTGAAGAGCTCGACCGCGCGCGCAGCCGTCTCGAAGTCCATCCCCGGGTAGTGCAGCCGCACGATCAGGTGGAGCTCGGAGCGATCACCGAAAGCCTCGACGAGGGGGCGGAGTCGCCGGGCGACCTCGGCCGGCGTGCCCGCCGCGGTCCATCGACGCATCGTGGCCTCATCCGGAGGGATCGGCTCCAGCTCGTCCTGCTCCGGGGTGTCCGCCCCCGCGTCCCAGGCCGCGTAGGTGCCGAGCTGGTGAGCGACCCCGGGTCGCGCGATCTCCCAGGCATCGCCTTCCCGTGACACGAACGCGTTCTGCAGGAGCGCGAGCCCGAGCCCCCTCGGGTCTTTGCCGACCTCGCGCGCTCCCTCGTCGAACAACGCGAGTGCCGGACGGACGTCCTCGATCGCGTCGGCGTCGGTGATATAGCCGTCGCCGAGGCGTCCCGCCCGCCTGACCGCCCGCTCCGCGTACCCACCGAGGTATATGGGCGGCCCGCCCGGACGCGCGGGAGGCGGGGTCACCTTGACCCGGTCGTACCGGTAGCGCCGGCCCTGAAACGAGAATCGCCGTCCGGTCCAGGCGCGTCGGAGGATCTCGATTGTCTCCGTCGTTCGAGTGAGCCGCTCCTGCCTCGGCACGCCGAACATCCGGAACTCCTCCTCGCGCCACCCGATGCCGAGCCCCAGGATCAGCCGCCCCTCGGAGAGCTGATCGACGACCGCGGCATCCTCGGCCAGACGCAGCGGGTCGTGGAACGGCGTGAGGGCGACGCCGGTGCCGAGGCCGATGTGCTCCGTCACCGCGGCGAACGCGGCGAGCATCGGCAGGAGGGAGGGAAGGTAGCCGTCGGACGCGCCGTGATGCTCGCTCACCCACGCGGAATCGAACCCGACGGCCTCGGCCAAGCGAACGAGGTCGAGGATCTCGCGGTACTCGCGGGCGAACGGGTGCTCCGAACCAGGCGGGACCTGCCCCGTGAACAGGCCGAGCCCGATCCGCACGCTCACGAGCGAACCGTACTGTCGGCCGCGACGATGCTCAAACACGCCGTGCCCGGCCCGGCGGAGGCGCTGAAAGCCCTTCGTCGAGCATTCCGGCAGGATTGAAATGATAATCATTCTCGTTTAATCTCGGTCGTGTGCGTCCCGGACGGATGTTCTCGTCGGCTTTGCTCGTGCTGGCCCTTGCGGCGGGGGCGGCAGACTGCGGAGACGCGTCGGGGAGCGGAGTGCACGTGGTGGCCTCGTTCTACCCACTCGCCTGGGCGGCGGAGCGGGTGGGCGGGTCGCGCGTGAGCGTCGAGGACCTGACGCCGCCGGGCGTGGACGCCCACGACACCTCACTGTCGGCCCGCCAGCGGGCGGATATCGAGACCGCGGACGTCGTGCTCATCCTCGGTCGGTTCGGGTTTCAGCCGGAGGTCGAACGCGCCGCGTCGGACGCCTCGGGGGTGGTGGTCGAGGTCGCGAGGGGCCTCGCGCTCGCGCCGTCGCGCCAGGCCGATCTCGAGTTCGACCCCCACGTGTGGCTCGATCCGGTGCTGATGCAGCGGATCGTTCGCGAGGTTGCGGACGGGATCGTGCGAGCCGACCCCGCGGGACGCTCGGGGTATCGCCGCCGTGAGGCGGCCGTTCTCCGAGATCTAGCGGTGCTCGACGATGCCTACCGAACGGGCCTGGCGACCTGCCGGTTCCGAACCTTCGTCACCACGCACGAGGCCTTCGGGTACCTCGCGGCGCGGTACGGGCTCACGCAGCTCGGGATCGAGGGGCTCACCCCGGAGAGCGAGCCCTCGGCCGCCCGGATCCAGGCCGCGACCGACGCGATCCGCTCCGGGACCGCTGCGCCCGGGATCTTCTTCGAGTCCACCGACGAGGGTCGCCGGGTGGGGCGGAGCGTGGCTGCGGATGTCGGGGTTCCCGCCCTTCCGCTGGGCACGCTCGAGTCCGCTCCCTCGCCCGGCGACTACCTCTCGGTCATGCGCGCCAATCTCTCGAGCCTCCGGAAGGGGCTGGGGTGTCCGAGCTGACCCTGCAGCTCGCAGAGGTTCGCTTCGGGTATGGCCCTGTGCCGATCCTGGACGGCGTCGACCTGGCGCTCGGATCCGGTGAGTTCACGGTCCTCGCGGGGGCGAACGGCAGCGGCAAGTCCACGCTGCTCAAGCTCCTCGTTGGACTGCTCCGGCCCGACGCCGGCACCGTGCGCGTGCTGGGCGGTTCGCCGACCGATCCGGGGATCCGGCGACAGGTGGGCTACGCGCCGCAGGGTCTTCGCATGGCCACGTCGCTCCCGGTCTCGGTCACGGAGGTCGTTGCCGCCGGACTCGCCCCCTCCAAGGGGGTGCTCCGGCGGCTGGATCGCAAGGACTGGACCCGGGTGACCGAGGCGATCGAGGCGGTGGGGCTCGGCGACCTCTCGGCCGAGTGCCTGTTCGAGCTGTCCGGAGGGCAGCAGCAGCGCGCCATCCTGGCCCGCGCGCTCGTTGGCCACCCACGCCTGCTCCTGCTCGACGAGCCGACGACCGGGATCGACCAGCGCCTGCGCCCCGCACTCGTCCGCGAGCTCCGGCGCCGCGCCGACGACGGCGCGACGGTGATCGCCGTCTCGCACGACCCGGACGAGTTCCACGAGGTGTGCGAGCGGATCCTCGTGATCGTCGAGGGCCGGCTGGAGCCGATCACGCACGAGGAGTTCCACCATCAGTTCCACGAGCACGGAGCGCCTGCATGAGCCGGCTCTTGATCGACTTCGCCATCCAGGCGTACCTGGCAGGCGCCGCCGTGGGGATCGCCGCCCCGCTGATCGGATGCTTCCTCGTGCAGCGGCGACTGTCCCTGATCGGCGACGCAACCGGGCATCTCGCGTTCGCCGGGGTCGCCATCGGCGTGGCGGCGGGAGTGGCCCCGCTCTGGGGCGCGCTCCTCACCGCCGTCGTCGGAGCCGTCGCCCTGGAGTGGCTGCGCGCCAAGGGTCGCCTCGCCGGAGACTTGTCGCTGGCGCTGATCTTCTACCTCGGCCTCGCGCTCGGGCTCGTGGTCCTGTCCGCCCACGGGGGGCTGACGGCATCCGCCACGGGGGTGCTGTTCGGCTCGATCTTCACGATCACATGGCTGGACGTGTGGACGATCGCCGTCTTGTGCGCCCTGGTGGTCGGGGCCGTGGCGCTCTTCTACAAGGAGCTCGTCGCCGTGGCGCTCGACGAGGAGACCGCGCGGGCCTCGGGTCTTCCGGTCGACGCGCTGAACGTCCTGCTCGTCGTGCTCACGGCGCTGCTGGTGGCCGCGGGGATGCGGGTCGTCGGTCTGCTGCTCGTCGCGGCCCTCCTGGTGATCCCCGTGGCCGCCGGCGCGAGGCTCGCCCACTCGTTTCGAAGCGCCATGCTGTGGGCGATCGCGGCGGGCCTGACCTCGACGATCGCCGGCCTGGTCGTGGCCCTCCTGCAGGGAACGATCGCGCCCGGCGGCACCATCGTGCTCACGGCCGCGACGGTCTTCGCCGTGGCTGCCGTCGTCGGGCGCCGAGCCGCCCGGCGCCACCCGCGGAGTGCGGCGACATGATGCCCGTGGGGCAGGTGCTCGGCGAGGCGGGTCTGAAGGCGACCCGACAGCGGACCGCGATCGTGCGCGCGCTCGAGCGCTCGGGGCGCCCGATCACGGCCCAGGCCCTGCACGCCCGGCTCGGCAGGTCGGGGAACGGACCGGGGCTCGCGACGATCTACCGCACGCTCCAGGCGCTCGAGCAGGCCGGCTACGCTCGCACGTTCCCGGCCGGCGAGGGCGAGCTCTCGTACAAGCTCTGCGATCCCGGACACCATCACCACCTGATCTGCGAGCGCTGCGGGCTCGTGGTCGAGATCCCCTCGTGCGAGGTGGAGGCGTGGGCGAGCGAGGCGGCGCATCGTCGGGGGTTCACGCTGTCCTGGCACCAGGCCGACGTCTTCGGGCTGTGTCCGCAGTGCGCAAGCGGCGCTCGTGTCAGGGAGTAATGTACGGCTTGGAAGGTCGAGGGATCTCCTCGATCGTGTTCGCGTTGACGATCACCTCGCGTCCGAGTGGGTAGATGGTCCCGCGTACATCTACCCAGTCGTTCGCTTGGAAGCGTCCGGGCGGCACGTTCACGACCCGCACCTGGGCGATCGTCGCGTCGGCGACACAGCAGGTGATGATGTAGCGTGTCAGCAGGAACTCGTCGGCCGGGGTGTCCGCGTACCGACTCACGAATCCAATGAACTCGACCGTCGACCCCGCGCGCTTGGCGAGCGCCTCCTCACCCTCTCTGGTCGTCTGAGCGGCTGCGACATCGATCAGCGTGAGTGGACCGATGCCAATGTCCCCGACTGGGGTTGCGAGCCCCGCGCCGGTGAACCCAGTCCGTTTGCTCGCGGAAAAGCTGCCGAGCGTGACGGGAGGAAGAGCCATCACGAGGACCACCGGGACGACCATCATCCCCAAGACCCACGCCTCGCGGATCGACAGTGGCTCCGGCGAGTGAACGCGTGAAGCGGCCAGCCGGCCTGCCGCCGCACCCGTGAGGAGCACGGCTCCAACTGGCACCACCCAGCTGGTCCGTGTTGACAAGTACAGGTTGTAGCGGCCCGAGATCAGCAGGAACCAGAAGAGCGCAGCCCACGCGAGGAGGACGAGGCCCCCGGCGACGCGAGCGTGGCTGAAGCGGCGCGCGGCACGACCGGTCAGGGCCGTCGGGACGTTGCGGGTCGCGACGTGGCTCATCCCACCACTACCTTGAGCCACATGGCCCCGACGAGCGTAGTGCCCGCCACGGCGAGAACCAGGGTCCGGTAGAAGCCGCGACGGAACGTCCCCATATAGAGGGCGGACAACTTGAAGTCCACCATCGGCCCGAAGACCAGGAACGCGAGCTGCGCCGCGGGGCCGAACTGCACGAACGATGCCGCGATGAACGCATCGGACTCCGAGCACAGCGAAAGCACAAATGCCAACCCCATCATGACTACGAGATCGATGACAGGTGCCCCTGCGACCCGATCGATGACCGTCGCGGGCAGGAACGTCTGAACCATCGCCGCGATGGTGGCCCCCAAGACAAGGAACCGACCCATATACAGGAAATCGTTGCCGAGGTGTACGAAGAACCGTCGCCAGCTGGCCTCCGGCCGTTCGAGCTCGAGGGGGAAGGGCCGCCCCCGTTCGTCGGGTCGAGGGCGAAGCAATTCCTCCGGCGAACGGTTGCCGACCACCCAGCCGACGACGACGGCCACGACCAGGCCGAGCCCGAAACGCCCGAGGACCATCGTCCACAGCGAGGCGCGCCCACGGTAGGCGACGAAGGTCGATGCGATCACGACCGGATTGAGGACGGGGGCAGCGAGCATGAACGTCACGGCCGCAGAGGGCAGGAGACCCTTGGCGATCAGCCGTCGAGCCACAGGGACCGATCCACACTCGCAGATTGGGAACGCGATGCCAGCGATGCCCGCCGCGGGAAGCTGGAGGGGCTTTGGCAGGTGCGCGAGGCGTTCGAGCACACCGATCGGCACGAATACCTCGATGATCGCTGCAGCGAGCGCGCCGAGCAGCACGAACGGTAGCGCTTGGATGATGAGGGAACCGAAGATCACGAAGAAGGTCTGCATCCAGGCGATGCGCTGGGAGCCGACGAACCGGAGAGCAATCGCCATGAGTAGGAGTGTTGCCCCGATGGCCAGCCCGGTTCGGGACGAAACGGCTCGCGGGCTACGTCGAGCCTCGTACGTATCCGCCATCAGCAGTACCTCGCGAAGGAGACCGCGAATCCCTGGAACGAGTCATCCATGATGTGCCGACCGCGACCGTCTGTCACTTGCAAGAGCGCCTGAACCGCCGCGTCACCGGAGATTCCGAGCCTTGCGAGCTCGCTCTGGTCGAGGAACAGGCCGCCGGGCACGACGCCCGAGACCAGCCGGGCTCCGTGAGCCGCAGCAGCGTCGACTTGGGAGACGAGTCGGGAGATGGCGGCGGCCAGGGGCGGTGTGGCAGGTCGGGCCTCACCGGTCCCGGCGACGGCGACCACCAGGGACCCGCCCGATGCACGTGCGGCCGCCGACACGATCGCCCGTGTGCGAGCGTCCATCGAGCGGATCGTCCCGTCCAGGACGACGGCCAGGATGTCGGGATTCTCATCGCGCCCGAACCCGGTGGCCACCATTCGCCGTGCCGCGTGGACGGCACCCCAACCCCGGGCGATCACGACAGCATCTCGATCATGCTTGAGATACCAGTTGCCGCCGATGATCCCGCGGTCAGCCGTGTCGGGAGCGACGAGTCCGATCTTGGGGCGCTGCTCCATCGCCTGATCCAGGTCGTCTGCAAGTGTGGCGATCACCGACAGCGGGCTTTGGGGGCCCCAAGCGCGGACGAGCCGGCCCTTGTCGTTGCGCAAGAGCGTTCCCGTGATCCCGTGCTGGGACGGGAGGCCGCCCGTCCCGATCGTCGTGAGCGTTGCCGCTGGATCGAGTGGGAGCGACCCGGTGTCACCGTCGAGCGTCCCCACACCGGATCGCATCATTGACCGCAGGTACGGCCAGGCGTGTGGAGATCGGCGGAGCTGCCCGCTCCCGATTCCCGTCCACGCGATCTCGACGACGAGACGGGGCCGAGCGCCGTCCGCCACGCCGCTCAGCGCTCGGCCGGCTCGAACGTCCGGATGCGGGCGCCGGAATCCGATGATCTTGGAGAGCGTGGGAGCGATCTGATCGAGGCCGACCGTCGACGGAACCTGCGCCGTGCTCGACACCCCGGTGCCCCAGAACACGATCGGGACGAGCGTGGATGGCCCGCCGGATACCGAAGGCCAGGCGGCCGCAAGCCCTGATCGATCGTCGGTCCCCCCCCAAAGCGTTGGGGCCGTCGTCACGGCGAGAACGTCGGGGGAGCGACCCTCGCGGTAGCCTGCCGCGATCTCGGTCTTCAGGTTCTCGGGAAGAGGGCAGAAAGGGATGCGAACCGTTCCGCGGTTGTCTGAGTGGCAGGATCGACCTGCGCACGTGGCTCGGAGCACTCCGGCCGGGACACCGATCGCGCCCAGGACCAAGAACAGAACGAGGAGACGACGGCCCGACACGATGCCGTCACCGTACCGCGATTCCGTGGGTTGTGGTCGTGTTCCGGTGGAACGGATTGATCGTCGCTTGCCGTTTCGCGGGCTTTGGTGTTTCGTATGGGCCTCGTGACTCCCCGACGGCTGCTCGCGCTCGCGTTCGTCCTGTTGTTGCTGGCACCGTCGTGCATCGGCTCCGGCGCGGAGGGAGCGAGTGGAGCCCGGAGCGCAACGATCACTCCGGGACAGGGACCCCCGACGTCCGTGCCTGCCTCGGTCCCGGTCGCGTCGTCGAGCGTCGGGACCGCCTCGCCGCAGCCCCGGAGCATGCAGGCGGTGGCGTGCTCGATCCCGCACGAGTGGCTGCTTCGGACCTGGCGTGGCTACCGGCCCGACCGCAGCGGTCAGATCGTGATGCTGCCGAACGAGTACGACTTCGTTGGCTCCGGGCTCCCACACGTCGGTCCGTGGGCGTACGTGAACGACGTCCCTCTGTTCTGGTACGGCCCCGGCCACGTCGCAGCCAGGGGGGTCGTGAACCGGCCGGTGACCGTCGCGGGCATCGCGCCGACAGAGGCTAGGTTCCTTCATTTCGACCAGTTTCACGCTCCGGACGGGATCCCCATGGACGAGGCGATCCTGCCCGGTCAGCAGCCTCCGAAGCTGATCGTGACGATGGTCTGGGACGCGGGCGGCATGGACGTGCTGGACACGTGGAAGGACGCTTGGCCGTACCTCCGCTCGTTGATCCCGCAAGGTACGTGGTACTCGCATGCGACGGTTGGCTCGTCGCCCACGAGCACGGCACAGATCCACGCGACGATCGGAACCGGCGCCTTCCCCGACCATCACGGCATCGTGGGGCACCGGTTGACGATCGGCGATCGAATCACCAC
>Ga0070741_10013491_pt1 | contig 14405 bp, 18 predicted proteins | sample Coa_R1_4_FD_66440 | JGI IMG/M metagenome (GOLD analysis project Ga0070741, IMG submission 66440) | Surface soil microbial communities from Centralia Pennsylvania, which are recovering from an underground coalmine fire - Coalmine... | ecosystem: Environmental > Terrestrial > Soil > Unclassified ...
GCCGAGCTCAGGCAGCGCTGCCATAGACGTCCATCAGCTGGAGGCGGGTCGCCTGGAGACGTTCGAGCATCACCGCCGAGAACCGCGAGAGCAGCTCGTAGCCGAAGGCCCGATCGGCCTCGCACTTGCCGCGCAGGCAGGCGCCGTCGAAGGCGACCGCGCGCACGGCGTCGAGCGCCCGGGCGTCGTAGTGCCACCGGTAGGGCGGGAACAGCCACGACCAGCCGAGCACGTCGTCCTCGTCGATCGTCTCGATCGTCAGCGCGCCGCGTCCCGGGACGAAGGTCTCGAGCAGCACGCGGCCGCGACGGACGAGGTAGAAGGTGTCGGCTCGGTCGCCCTCGCGGAAGATGTACTCGCCGGCCTCGAAGCCGGTGTTCTGCCCGCAGCCGGCGATCAGCTCGAGGTGTGGCCGGCTGAGCCCGGCGAAGATCGGGCTCGCGGCGGCGACCTCGTGGAGGGACTTCATGCGGCCTCCCTTCCGGTCGCGCGCAGCGCGGCGACCTCCTCCGTGATGTCGATCCCGACCGGGCACCACGTGATGCAGCGCCCGCAGCCGACGCAGCCGGAGCTGCCGAACTGGTCGTGCCAGGTGCCGAGCTTGTGCGTCAGCCACTGCCGGTAGCGCGCCTTCGGCGACTGCCGGACCGGGCCGCCGTGGATGTACGAGTAGTCGAGCGAGAAGCACGAGTCCCAGATGCGCGAGCGCTCGGCGCCGCCCTGCAGGTCGTTCGCGTCGGTGACCGCCGTGCAGAAGCACGTCGGGCACGCGAGCGTGCAGTTGCCGCAGGTCAGGCAGCGCTCGGCGACCTCGTCGAAGCGCGGATGCTCGAGGCTCGCGCGCAGCAGGTCGCGGATGCCGTCGGTCTCGAGGCTGCGACCCATCCGCTGGCGTGCCCGATCCGCCTGCTCGGCCGCCTCCGCCCGGTCGGCGTTGGTCGGCGGCCTTCCGGGGAGCTCGGCGAGGAGCTCCTCGCCGCGCTCGCTGCCCGCCTCGGCGAGAAACCGGAGCCCGCCGTCGAGCAGCTCGGTCAGGAGCAGATCGTAGCCGCCGTCGGCGGTCGGGCCGGTGCCCATCGAGGCGCAGAAGCACGTACCGCCCGGCTCGTGGCAGTTGACCGCGACGAGGAAGACGCCTGAGCGCCGCGCCGCGTAGTCGCGATCGGCGTACCGTCCGCCGAGCAGCACGTGGTCCTGGATCGCGATCGCCGCGAGCTCGCAGGGGCGGACGCCGACGAAGGCGAGCGGCGCGTTCTCCAGCTGCTCCTCCTCGACCTCGAGCCCGTCGGGACGCTGCGTCGCGCGCCAGAGGCGGATCTTCGGCGGGAGGAGGAAGCGCTTCCACGAGGTCGGCCCGACCGCGTAGCCGAAGCGGGCGTCGTCGTCCCGCCGCTCGAGGCGGTAGGATCCGCCGTCCTGGACGTCGGTCCAGCCGACTGGGAGGTCTGCGGCCGAGCCCAGGTCGTCGTAGACGATCGCGCCGCCGCGCACGACCGGCCCGATGACCCGGAACCCTCGCGCCAGGAGCGCCGCGACGAGAGCGTCGAGCGCGTCGCCGGGGAGCACGCGTGTCATCACAGGCAGCGTCGCGGTCGGCGGGGACGACGCCATCGGGACTGGGACTGACCCGGCCTGCGGCTTTCCCGCGGCCGCCTCCGGAGCGGCCCCGATGCGCTCGCGGAGGGGAGCGTCGACCTTCCAGGCGTGGTGTCGTCGAACTCGACCGTCGCTCGGCGCCGGTACCGCGCCCGGGGCGTGGTGCAGGGCGTCGGGTTCCGGCCGTTCGTCTACCGGCTCGCGCGCGAGCGCGACCTGGCCGGCTTCGTCCTCAACGACGGCGACGGCGTCGTGATCGAGGTCGAGGGCGCCGAGCTCGACCGCTTTGCGGAGGAGCTGCTCGTGCGCGCGCCATCGCTCGCCAGGATCGCCTCCCTCTCCGCCGAGCCGCTCGCGGCGGTCGGAGAGCGCGGCTTCCGGATCGTCGAGAGCGTGCCCGAGGGTCGCTCCGCGCTGATCCCGCCGGACGTCGCCACCTGCGACGACTGCCTGCGGGAGCTGTTCGACCCGGCGGACCGGCGTTACCGGTACCCGTTCGTGAACTGCACCCAGTGCGGGCCGCGGTTCACGATCGTCCGCGGTGTCCCGTACGACCGCCCGAACACGACGATGGCGGGCTTCCCGCTCTGCCCCGACTGCCGGCGCGAGTACGAGGACCTGAGCGACCGCCGCTTCCACGCCGAGCCGATCGCGTGCCCCGCCTGCGGGCCGGGGCTCTCGATGCCGCTCGAGGACGCAGCGGCGGTGCTGCGCGAGGGCGGGATCCTCGCCGTGAAGGGCCTGGGCGGCTACCACCTCGCGTGCCTCGCGGAGGACGAGCGCGCGGTCGGCCGGCTCCGGTCGCGCAAGCGCCGCGAGGAGAAGCCGTTCGCGCTGATGACGGCGGCGGTCGACGCGCTCGCCGACCCGACGCCGGCCGAGCGGGCGCTCCTCGGCTCCCGCGAGCGGCCGATCGTGCTCGTGCGCCGGCGTGCCGACGCACCGGTCGCGGAGTCGGTCGCCCCCGGCTCGCCGTGGCTCGGGGTGATGCTCCCCTACACCCCGCTCCACCACCTGCTCTGCAGCGACGTCGGCGCGGCCCTCGTGATGACGAGCGGCAACCTCTCGGACGAGCCGATCGCGTACGAGGACGCCGAGGCCCGGGCCCGCCTGGGCGGCGTCGCAGACGCGTTCCTCTCCCACGACCGCTCGATCCACCGCCGCTGCGAGGACTCCGTCGTGCGCGCGGCCTTTCCCGTCCGGCGGTCACGCGGGTTCGCACCCGCCCCGCTCCCGCTCTCCTCGCCGCCCCTGGTCGCGGTCGGCGCGGAGCTGAAGTCGACCTTCTGCGTCGCGACGCCCGAGGGCGCCTTCCTCTCGCCTCACCTGGGCGACCTCGACTCGGCCGCCGCGTACGACGCGTTCCGGGACGACCTCCGCCTCTACCTGGAGATGCTCGGCGTCCAGCCGGAGGCGATCGCCCACGACCTGCACCCGGAGTACCTCTCGACGAAGTGGGCAAAGGAGCAGGGCCTGCCCCTCGTCGGCGTCCAGCATCACCACGCGCACGCCGCCGCCTGCCTGGCCGAGCACGCCGAGGAGGGACCCGCGCTCGCGCTCGTCTTCGACGGGACCGGCTACGGCACCGACGGCACGCTGTGGGGCGGCGAGCTTCTCCGCTGCGACCTCGGCGGCTTCGACCGCGTCGCCTCGCTGGACCCGGTCCCGCTGCCCGGCGGCGAGGCGGCGATCCGCGAGCCGTGGCGCGTCGCCGCCGTGCTGCTCGAGCGCGCCGGGCTGCCGGTCCCGTGGGAGCGCTGGGAGCTGGTGCGCGAGAGCCTGAAGGCGAACGCGCCGCTCGCCTCCGGGATGGGTCGTCTGTTCGACGCGGTCGCAGCGCTGGTCGGTGTCCGCGAGCGCGTCTCCTACGAGGGCCAGGCCGCGATCGAGCTCGAGCAGCTCGCCGCCGACGTCCCGGCCGCACCCTGGCCGTGGCAGTTCGGCGACACGACCGGCTTGGTGGCGACGTGTCAGTCGGAGCTGGCGCACGGCCGCGCGCGGCCCGAGGTCGCGGCGGCCTTCCACGAGACGGTGGCGGCCGGCGCGGCTGCCGCGTGCGCCGCCGCGGGAGGGCCGGGGACGGTCGTGCTCTCCGGCGGGACGTTCCAGAACCTGCGGCTGCTCCAGTCGACCAGGGCACGGCTCGACGCGGCCGGGTTCCGCGTCCTCACCCACCGCCGCGTGCCCCCGAACGACGGCGGGATCAGCTACGGACAGGCGGCGATCGCCGCCAGGAGGCTGGCCTGATGTGCCTCGGGATTCCCGCGCAGCTCGTCGGGGTCGTCGAGCCGGGGGTCGCGACCGCTGAGGTCTCCGGCGTCCGCCGGCGGGTGTCGACCGCGCTCGTCCCGGAGGCGAAGGTCGGCGACTGGGTGCTCGTGCACGTCGGGTTCGCCCTGCACACGATCGACGAGGACGAGGCCGCGCGGACCCTCGCGCTCCTCGAGCAGATCGAGTGGTGAGGATGAAGTTCGTCGACGAGTTCCGAGACCCCGCGCTCGCCCGGCGGCTCGCGCGCGAGATCGCCACGCTCGTTCGCGCGGGCGAGCCGGTCCGGATCATGGAGGTCTGCGGCGGCCACACGCACGCGATCGCCAAGCACGGGCTGGAGGACCTGCTCCCGCCGGAGGTCGAGTACCTGCACGGCCCGGGCTGTCCGGTGTGCGTGATCCCGAGAAGCCGGGTCGACGACGCGATCTCCCTCGCCGAGCGTCCGGAGGTCACGCTCGCGACCTTCGGCGACCTGCTCAGGGTTCCCGGGGGTCGCGGGACGCTGCTCGAGGCGAAGGCGCGGGGCGCCGACGTGCGGATGGTCTACTCGCCGCTCGACGCGCTGGCGCTCGCGCAGGCGGAGCCGGAGCGGGAGGTCGTCTTCTTCGCGATCGGGTTCGAGACGACGGCGCCCGCGACCGCGGTCACGCTGCTCCGCGCGCGCGAGGCCGCCACGCCGAACTTCGCGGTCTTCTGCAACCACGTCGCGATCATCCCGCCCTTGCAGGCGATCCTGGCCACGCCCGGCGTCAGGATCGATGCGTTCATCGCGCCCGGCCACGTCTCGACCGTGATCGGCACCGAGCCCTACCGGTTCATCGCCGAGGAGCACGGCAAGCAGGTCGTCGTCGCGGCGTTCGAGCCGCTCGACCTGCTCCACGCGACGGCGATGATCCTCCGCCAGCGCGCCGAGGGCCGCTGCGAGGTCGAGAACCAGTACACGCGCGTCGTCCGGCGCGAGGGGAACCCGCGGGCGCTGGCGGCGATCGCCGAGACGATGGAGCTGCGGGAGACGTTCGAGTGGCGCGGCCTCGGCTTCATCCCCCGGAGCGCGCACCGCCTGCGACCCGAGTTCGCCCGCTGGGACGCGGAGGCGCGGTTCGAGCTTCCCCACGCTCCGGCGTCCGACCCGAAGGCCTGCCAGTGCGGCCAGGTGCTCGTCGGCGCGATCAAGCCCTTCGAGTGCAAGGTGTTCGGCACCGCCTGCACGCCCGAGCGCCCGCTCGGAACGTGCATGGTCTCGGCCGAGGGCGCCTGCGCCGCCTACTACAGCTATGGCCGTCGCGCTGCGTGAGGAGGTCGTCACGCTGGCGCACGGCGCCGGCGGCACGTCGACGCGGAGGCTCGTCGAGGGCCTGTTCGTCGAGGAGCTGGCGAACCCGCTGCTCGCCGCGCTCGGCGACGCGGCCGTCGGCGACGGGCTCGCGTTCACGACCGACTCCTTCGTCGTCAAGCCGCTCTTCTTCCCGGGCGGCGACATCGGCGAGCTGGCGGTGAACGGGACGGTGAACGACCTCGCCGTCGCCGGCGCCGAGCCGCGCTGGCTGTCGGCCGGGTTCGTGATCGAGGAGGGCTTCGCCGTCAGCGACCTCCGCCGGATCGCGCGCTCGATGGCCCGGGCGGCCGACCGGGCCGGGGTCCTCGTCGTCGCCGGCGACACGAAGGTGGTCGAGCGCGGCAGCGCCGACGGGCTGTTCGTGACGACAGCCGGAGTCGGGCGGATGCGCACGAGCTTCGGCGCTCCGCAGGCGGGCGACCGCGTGCTCGTCTCCGGGACGGTCGGCGACCACGGCTTCGCCGTCCTCGTCGCCCGGGGCGAGCTCCGGCTCGAGACGGCGCTCGAGAGCGACACCGCCCCGCTCCACGAGCTAGCCGCGGCGCTCGGACAGCTCGGGCCCGCGCTCCGCTTCATGCGCGACCCGACCCGCGGCGGCCTGGCGACGACGCTGAACGAGCTCGCGCGATCGACGGCGCTCGGCGTCCGGCTCGACGAGGCGGCGATCCCGGTCCGGCCGGAGGTCGCCGGCGCCGCCGAGATCCTCGGGATCGACCCGCTCGACGTCGCGAACGAGGGCAAGCTCGTCGCCGTCGTGGCGGCGGAGGCGGCGGACGACGCGCTCGCGGCGCTGAGCGGGCACGAGCTCGGACGGGACGCCGCGATCGTCGGCGAGCTGACCGCCGACCGCCCCGGCCTCGTGCTGCTCGACACCGCCTTCGGCGGCAGCCGGATCGTGGACATGCTCGTCGGCGACCCGCTGCCGCGGATCTGCTAGGAGGAGCGACCGGCCGAGCGAACCCGCAGGACGACCTCGAGGCCGCCCGCCGGCGCGTCGCGAAGCTCCACCTCGCCTCCGTCCGACTCGACCAAGCGCTTCACGATCGCCAGGCCGAGCCCCGACCCGTCCCCCGCGGCGCGACCGCGCCAGAAGCGGTCGAACGCGCGCTCGCGCTCCTCCGGCGTCAGCCCGGGACCCTGGTCGCAGACGCGAAGCTCGACCCAGGGCGGGACCGCCGCCGCCTGGAGCACGATCCGGCCCCCGGGCGACGACGCCTCGACGGCGTTCTCGATCAGGTTGTCGAGCGCCTGGCGCAGCCGCTCTTCGCCCGCCTGCACCGGCGGCGTCGCGGCGGCGCGCACCTCGAGGACGAGCCCGTGCTCCTTCGCAAACGCGGTCCAGGCCTCGGCGCGCTCGTGCAGCAGCGCTGCCGGCTCGATCCGGGCCGGAGGATCGGCGGCAGCGTCTGCTCGGGCGAGCGCGAGCAGACGCTCGACGAGCTCCGCCAGCCTGTCGACCTCGGCGAGCGCGCCGGCGAGCTCTGCCCGGGTGACCTCGTCGACGCCGTGCTCGAGGTTCTCGAGCCGCAGCCGGACCGCCGTCAGCGGGGTACGCAGCTGGTGCGACGCGTCGGCGACGAACTCCCGTTGCGAGGCGAGCAGGTGCTCCACCCGCGCGACCATGTCGTTGAAGACGGCTGCGAGCGAGCGCACCTCGGGTGGCCCTTCCGCCGCGGGGGCACGCGCAGCGAGGTCGCCCGCGCCGACCGCCGCCGCCGCCTGCTCGACGCCGCGAAGCGGGCGTGTCACGAAGCGCGCGAGGCCCAGTCCCAGGGCCGCCGCGAGCGCGAGGACGACGAGCGCGATGCCACCCAGGATCAGCCAGAACCGTCGGATCCGCGCGTCGACGGCGGAGGTCGGGTACGTGATCCGCACCGCCCCCTCGACGCGGCCGCCGGAGGCGACCGGCAGGGCGACGTACAGGAGCTTGCCGCCGAGCGTCGCGGAGCGCCGTATGCCGCTCGTCGTCCGCCCACCGAGCGCCGCGGCGATCTCGGGCCGGTTGGCAAAGCTGCGCGCGCTTCGTCCCGAGGGATCGGTGTCGATCACCGCGATCCCGCGGCGGTCGACGATCACCACCCGGCCGCCGGTGTCACGGCGATACCGGTATGCGACCGCGGCGACTGCGTCGAGTCGGCGTGCGGAGGCGCCGCGCAGGGCGTCGTCGGCGATCGAGGCGAGCGCGACGGCGTCGCGCTCGACCTTCGCGACGAGATCGCCCCGCTCGGTCTGCGCGTTGCGGATGCCGAGCGGGACCTCCAGCGCGACGAGCACGAAGACGGTTAGCCCGAGGTAGCCGAGCAGGAGGCGCCGGTTCACGGCGCGCGGAGCCGGAACCCTACCCCGCGCACCGTCTCGACCCAGCGCGGGTCGCCGAGCTTGCGCCGGAGGCCGGCAACGTGCACGTCGATCGTCTTCGACGATCCGAACCAGCTGGTCTGCCACACCTCGTCGAGGAGGCGTCTGCGACTGACCACGGCTCCGGGGTCGTGGGCGAGCACGCACAGGAGGTCGAACTCCTTCGGCGTGAGCTGGAGCTCGTCACCGGCGAGGAGCACGCGACGCGCGCGCTCGTCGACCTCGAGCTCTCCGACCTTCAGCAGTCTCGCCTGGCCGTCGTGGGACTGCAGGCGGCGCATCACGGCTCGAATGCGCGCGATCAGCTCGCGGGACCCGAACGGCTTGACGACGTAGTCGTCGGCGCCGAGCTCGAGCCCGACCACGCGGTCGGACTCCTCGCCCCGTGCGGTGACGACGATGATCGGGACCGAGGAGCGGGCGCGCAGCTCTCGGCAGACGTCGAGACCGTCCGCATCCGGCAGGCGCAGGTCGAGCAGCACGAGGTCGGGTTCGCTCGCGGCGAGCGCGGCTGCGCCGCTCGCGACCCGCTCGACCGCGTATCCCTCGCGCCGAAGCGCCTCGGCGAGCGGCTCGGCGATCGCGTCCTCGTCCTCGACGAGCAGGATCCTCACGGCAGCATCCTCGCCGTCGGGAGGGGCAGCGTCATCGGTGCTTTACCGAATCTTGGGCTTTTGCTGGTCAATCCTCGGCAAACGCTGGCCCGGGCCCAACGCGCGCGCCTCTACGTTGGGCCTGTCCACCAGGAGGTGTCCGATGAAAAAGCTCCACGTGTTCGCTGTCGCCCTGCTGCTGGCGCTCGCAGCCGTCTTCGGCCTGCTCGCCGCGACCCGGACCGCCGGCATCGCGACGATCGCCGCCCGGCCGCAGGCTGACCGGGCGGCGATCACGGCGCGCCAGCACCGGCTCGACCGCGTCCAGGCGTCGCTGCGGAAGGCGCTCGCTGACCGGCCGCCCGCGCTGCCGGCATTGCGGAGACCCGCCAACTCGAGCGCCGTCGCGACGCGCGTCGTCTACCGCCGCCCCGCGCCGGTCGTCGTGATCAAGCATCGCGCCGGCGGAGAACACGAGTCCTTCGACGACGAGCGCGGTGACGAGCGCGATGACTAGTCACGTCGGCCGCCTGTACGCGCTCGCGCTCGCGCTGCTCGTCTTCTTCCTCGCCTGGGCGACGTTCGCGGCCCGGCCCTGGGCCGGCACCGCCGGCGCGAGCCCGCAGCTCCGCTCGCTCGCGGCTCGCGAGCAGCGGCTTCGGCGCGAGAGCATCGCCGTGCGCCGCGTCGTCGCGCAGCGCTGGGCCGTCTACCGCGCCCAGCTGCGCCAGCGTCAGGCGCTGAACGCGGCTGCCGCCACGGCGCCCGCAGCCGCGCCTCCCGTTCGGGTCGTCACCCTGCCGCCGCTGACGATCACGAGGACGTCATGATCCAGCGCCGGACGTTTCCCGCGATGGGGACGACGGTCGAGCTGCTCGTCGATGCCGACGAGGCGGACGCGGCCTTGGACGCTGCCGAGGGCGAGTTCCACCGGCTGGAGGCTGCGCTGAGCCGGTTCCGCCCTGAGTCGGAGCTCTCGCTCCTGAACCGCACCGGCTCGGTCGATCCCAGTCCCGACCTCCGGCGCGTGGTCGAGCTCGCACTCGACGGCCGGCAGCGCACCGGCGGCCGCTTCGACCCGACGGTGCACGACGCCCTCGTGGCCGCGGGGTACGACCGCTCGTTCGAGCAGGTGCCGCCCGATGCCCCCGAGCGCTCCGCCGGCGCCGCCTGCGGCGGAAGCGTCGCCGTGGGTGAGCGCATCGAGCTCGCGCCCGGCGTCAGGGTCGACCTCGGCGGGATCGGCAAGGGCTACGCCGCGGAACGCGCGGCCGAGTTGCTCGCCCTCGCCGGCCCCTGCCTGGTCAACGCGGGCGGCGACGTGGCCGTGCGCGGCGGAAGCTGGCCCGTCGGCGTCCAGACGCATGACGGGACCCTGTCGCTCGAGCTGACCGCCGGCGGGCTGGCCACCTCCGGCATCGACCGGCGGCGATGGCGGCGCGGAGGAAACGAGCTCCACCACATCGTCGATCCGCAGACGGGTGTGCCGGCGCAGACGGACCTACTGCGGATCACGGTCGTCGCCGCCGATCTCGTCGAGGCGGAGATCTGGGGGAAGGCGCTGCTGATCGCCGGAGCCTGCGCGGCCGAGGCGGAGGCGGAGGTCCGTCGACTGCCGGCCGTGATCGTCACCCGCGACGGGCGCACGGTCCTCGCCGGGGGCCTGGCATGAAAGATCCGACCTTCTGGCTGCTCGCGCGGGCGAGCGGGATGACCGCCTACGTGCTGCTCACCTCGGCCGTTCTCGGCGGCTTGATCCTCAAGGCACGGCCGTTCGGCCGGCGGCTGCGGGCCGCCACCGTCACCGACATCCACCGGTTCCTCGCGACGCTCGCCCTCGGGGCGGTGGGCATCCACGGGCTCGCGCTCGTGCTCGACTCGACGGTGCGGATCCGGCTCGGAGCCCTGCTCGTGCCCGGCCTCTCCCCGTACCGGCCACTGGCCGTCGGACTCGGGGTCGTCGCCGCCGAGCTGACGGCCCTCGTCGCCGTCTCGTTTCCGTTGCGAAAACGAATCGGCCAGCGTTCGTGGCGCCGTCTGCACTGGGCCACGTATGGGATCTTCGTCGCTGCCTCGGCGCACGGCCTCGCGGCCGGAACCGACACGGCCCGACTCTTCCCGCTCTACGTGGGCGCGGTATTCGCCGTGGTGCTCGCGACGGCGTGGCGTGCCCTCACCCGACCGCAGAAAGGAGTACCCCGTGTTCAAGATCGTGATCGACCGCTCCCTGTGTAGCGGCTTCGGCGCTTGCATCGACGCCGCCCCGCTCGCGATCGAGCTGGACGACGAAGGGCTCGCCCGCGTCGTCGTCCGTGAGACCGACGACGAGGCCGTCCTCGACGCTGCTTCCGCCTGCCCGATGGGGGCGATCGAGGTGCGCGAGGTCGAGGCGGCATGAAGCCGCGTCGGGTCGTCGTCGTCGGCGCCGGCCTCGCCGGCGCACGAGTGGCCGAGACACTGCGCGCGCGCGGATTCGACGGCGACGTGGTCCTGCTCGGCGCGGAGCCGGTCGCGCCGTACGAGCGCCCGGCGCTTTCGAAGGAGTACCTCGCGGGCACCCGGCGGGCCAGCCAGCTTGCGCTCCGCCCGCCGGGGTTCTGGCCGTCGCGTGCGATCGAGCTCCGGCTCGGCGAGCCCGTGGTCGGCGTCGACTACGGCAGGCGCGTCGTCGTCACGTGCCGTGGCGCCGAGCTGGCGTGGGATGCACTGGTGCTCGCGACCGGCGCCCGCGCACGCCGGCTGCCGATCGACGCGCCGGGGGCGCATTCGCTTCGGACCCTCGCCGACGCGGCCGCGCTGCGCAGGGAGCTCGCGCCCGGGAGACGACTGCTGCTGATCGGCGGAGGCTTCGTCGGGGCGGAGGTCGCCTCGACGGCCTCCGCTCTCGGCCTCGAGGTCGCCGTGCTCGAGGCTGGGCCGGCGCCCCTCGCACGTCAGCTCGGGGATCAGGTCGGAACCGTGCTCGCCGCTCGCTACCGCGAGCACGGGATCGAGCTGCACACGAACGCCAGTGTCCGCTCGATCGAGCGCGGCCCGACCTCGAAGGGAGTCGTCGCCGTCCTCGGCGACGGCCGGAGGGTGCCGGCCGACACCGCTCTCGTCGCCGTCGGGGTCGAGCCCGAGCGGACGCTGTTGCCGCCGTGCCCGGTGCAGGCCGTGTACGCCTGCGGCGACGTCGCCGGCGCAGGCCACTGGACAAGCGCCGCCCACGATGCCGTCGCCGTCGCCCACCGTATCCTCGGCCTCGAGCCACCACCCGCCCCACCGCCGTACGTGTGGTCCGACCAGCTCGGCCTGCGCCTGCAGCTGGTCGGTGCGCCGGGAGACGCAGCCGATGTCGAGCTCGAAGGCAGCGAGGGCTCCTTCGCCGCCCGCTACCGCAGGTCTGACGGCAGGCTCGTGGCAGCGCTCCTCGCCAACCGCCCTGACGAGGTTGCGGGCCTGCGTCGCGAGCTAGCGTTCGCGGCATGAGCCGTAGGCTCGACGGAGGTTCACACCGGCGTAGGCTCGACGGAGCCGGCAACGAGCGCAGGCGCCGGCTCGGCCGGCGCCGGAGCGGGCTACGAGCGCAGGTGCCGGCTTTGCCGGCGCCGGAGCGGGCATGAGCAGGACGCTTCTCGCCCTGCTGCTCACGGTTGCCGCGGCGGTGGTCGTCAACGTGATGCTGCTGCGCGTGGCAGCGTCCAACGACGACCCTGTGGGGAAGCTGACGCCGCGCGTCGACCTGCCGGCCGCGCCGGCAGACGTGGTCCGGCCCCGCACCGGCCCGCTCGAGCACGACGACCACAGCGACGACTGAGACGCGCCTCGCGCGGCCTCCGGCGGCGCGCGGCGGAGCGGGTGCGCCGCTACGGCCCTGTTCAGTAGTTCGCCGCAGCCTGGTTCACCGACCGCCCCGATGGTCGAGCAGCCCGGAGCGGTGATCGTTGCCTCGACACACGAGGAAAGGGGATCGGGATGGCCGTCCTGACGAAGCCGAGGCGACGGCCCCGCACGGCGATCGAGGTCGAGCCCGAGATCGCGGAGACGATCGTCGAGGCGCGGTCGGTCGACAAGCGCTACGACACCGGCAAGGTCGAGGTCCACGCCCTGCGCGACGTCAGCTTCTCCGTCCGCAGAGGCGAGATGGTCGCGATCATGGGGCCGAGCGGGTCGGGCAAGACGACCCTGCTCAACTGCCTGTCGGGGCTGGACGCGATCGACTCGGGCGACGTCGTGATCGACGGCGTCTCGCTCGGCGAGATGTCGGACGAGGCGCGCACCGACTACCGCGCTCGCCGCATGGGGTTCGTCTTCCAGTTCTACAACCTGATTCCGGTGCTCAGCGCCGTCGAGAACGTCGAGCTGCCGCTGCTCGTCGCCCGCGTCCCCGCCAAGGAGGCGCGGCAGAAGGCGCTGGCGGCGCTCGAGATGGTCGGTCTCGGCGAGCGGGCCGAGCACGTGCCGGACGAGCTCTCGGGCGGTCAGCGCCAGCGCGCGACGATCGCGCGCGCGCTCGTCAACGAGCCGGCGATCGTCTGGGCGGACGAGCCGACGGGCGACCTCGACAGCGAGAACGCCGAGGAGATCGTCGCGCTGATGCGCCAGCTGAACCGCGATCGCGGCTTGACCTTCCTGATCGTGACCCACGACATCGGCGTCGGCCGGTCGACGGACCGGATCGTGCGCATGGTCGACGGGCAGATCGTCGACGAAGAGCAGCTGGAGGTGAGGTGAGATGGTCGCGCGCGTGACACTGGCCGAGGTCGACACGGTTCGTGTGCCGCTGAGAGACGCAATCGAGGTCTACGAGCGCTCCGTTCTGCCCGCGCTGCGCGAGCAGGAGGGCTACGAGGGGAGCTACGTGCTCGCGACGCCGGAAGGGAAGGCGATGGTGATCACCTTCTGGACCGACGAGGAGTTGGCCGCGGCCGGGGTCGAGAGCGGCTTCTACGCGGAGCAGGTCGAGAAGTTCGTCACCGTGTACCGCACGCCGCCCGGCCGCGAGCTCTACGAGGTCGTCGTCGCCGAGGCGCCCGCGGTCGCGACGTACTGAGGGGGCGACCATGCACAAGTTGTTCGGCATCCCCGTCGACGGGCTGGCGCTCGTCCTCGCAGCACTGCTCGTCCTGGCCCTGAGCTTCGTGCTCGTCCTGGGCCTTCGCAACCGGATCTTCCTCAGACTCGGCATCCGCAACGTCCGCCGGCGGCGTGCGCGGACGGCACTGATCGTCGTCGGCCTGATGCTCGGCACCGCGATCATCGCCGCCGCGCTCGCGACCGGCGACACGATGAGCCAGACGATCCGCTCCTCGGCGACGGCCGCGCTCGGTCAGACCGACGAGGTGGTCGCGGCCAAGGCCTCGAAGAGGCGCTCGCGATGGAGTCGGGCGGAACCGCGTCACGGTACTTCCCGCAGAGGGACGCGGACCGGATCGCCGCCGAGACACGCAGCTCCGGCCTCGTCGACGGCGTCGCGCCCGTGATCGTCGAGGACGTGGCGGCGCTGGACGTCTCGACCCGGCAGCACGAGCCTCGGGTGACGCTGTTCGCGTCCGATCCGAGCCGTCTCGGCGGCTTCGGCGACATCCGCAGCGGCGGCGAGACCCTCTCGCTCGCCGACCTGCGGCCCGGCGAGCTCTACTTGAACGCTGAGGGCGCGGACAAGCTCGGCGCGCGGGCGGACGACACGATCCGCCTGCTCGCCGGCACGTCGAGCGCAACCTTTCGCGTCCGCGCCGTCGTCGAGTACGAAGGCGGAGCGACCGACGGCGCGGGCGTCCTGCTCCCGCTCGCACCCGCGCAGCGGCTGCTCGGCAAGCCGGGCCTGATCCGGGCGGTCTTCGTCTCGAACACGGGCGGCGTCGGAGCGACGGACGAGGTCATGCGGCTGCTGCAGCCGGTCGTCGCGCCGCTCGGCCTCCAGGCCGACAACACGAAGGAGGACGCGCTCCAGACCGCCGACGAGGCGGGCTCGGCCTTCATGTCGTTCTTCACGACGTTCGGGTCCTTCTCGATCGCGGCGGGCATCCTGCTGATCTTCCTGATCTTCGTGATGCTGGCCGCGGAGCGCCGCGGCGAGCTCGGGATCGCCCGAGCCGTCGGCACGCGGCGGCGTCACCTCGTCCAGATGTTCCTGTACGAGGGCGTGACGTACGACCTCGTCGCCGCGCTCGTCGGGGCTCTGGTCGGCATCGCCGTCGCCTACGGGATGGTGCTCGTGATGGAGGGCGCCTTCGCGAGCGTGGACGACTTCCACATCTCCTACTCGG
>Ga0070741_10013492_pt1 | contig 14403 bp, 13 predicted proteins | sample Coa_R1_4_FD_66440 | JGI IMG/M metagenome (GOLD analysis project Ga0070741, IMG submission 66440) | Surface soil microbial communities from Centralia Pennsylvania, which are recovering from an underground coalmine fire - Coalmine... | ecosystem: Environmental > Terrestrial > Soil > Unclassified ...
TTCGAGGCAATGTCACGCGGGTCGGCTTCGGTGCTCGCGGCGACGGGCGCGATCTCGGCCGTCACGGCGGCAGCACGCGCCGGTGCGGTCCCGCTGCGTGCGCTGGCGGCGACGCCGCAGGCGGTGCTCGACGGACGCATCTGGCTGCTCGCGACGAGCGCCGTGGTCGCCGACCGGCCGGCCGCCGCCTCGATCCTCGGCTTCCTCGTCGTCGGCCTCGTCGTCGTCCGGCTCTGCGGTCCGCGGGTCGCCTGGGCGGCGGGCGCGGGCGGCCATGTCGTCTCCGCCCTCGTCCTCTACGCCGCGCTCGGCGCGACGAGGCTCGTCGATCCCGACGGCGTGCAGGACCTCCTGCACCTGCCGGACTTCGGCACCTCGGCCGTGATCGCCGCCTGGATCGGCGCCGTCGCCTGTGTGCTCTGGCAGCGCGGCCGGCGCACCGAAGGCGTCGCGCTCGTCGTCGTCTCCGGGCTCGTCGGCTGGTACCTCAAAGGCGCGCTCGACGCGCTCGACGCGGAGCACGTCGTCGCGCTCGCGGTGGGCGCCGCCGCCGTGCGCCTCCGGCCCGGCCGCGTGCCGCGGCTCCGCCCGACTCCGGCACATTCTTAGCGTTTTCGAATCGGAAAGATCCGCCGGGAGGCTCACCGAGAACTTACATTGAGGAACGACGATCCGACCGTCAGCGAACGAGGGGAGAGACGTGGAACCGGCTGAGGTGAACGAACGGCTCGAGCAGGCGCTCTTCGAGATCAGGAGGGTAATCGCCGGCCAGGACCAGATGCTCGAGCGCGTGCTCGTCTGCCTGCTCGCGCAGGGCCACCTCCTGATCGAGGGAGTCCCGGGTCTCGCGAAGACGCTGACGATCAAGACGACCGCCGGCGTGCTCGGCGGCACCTTCGCCCGCGTCCAGTTCACCCCCGACCTCGTGCCCGCCGACCTCGTCGGCACGCGCATCTACCGGGCCGACCAGGGCGCGTTCGACACGGAGCTCGGGCCGGTCTTCTGCAACTTCCTGCTCGCGGACGAGATCAACCGTGCGCCCGCGAAGGTGCAGTCGGCCCTGCTCGAGGTGATGCAGGAGCGGCAGGTGACGATCGCGCACACGACGTATCCCGTGCCGGAGCCGTTCCTCGTGATGGCGACGCAGAACCCGATCGAGTCGGAGGGGACCTACCCTCTGCCGGAGGCGCAGATCGACCGGTTCATGCTGAAGATCCTGATCGACTATCCGGAGCACGACGAGGAGCTGACGATCGTGCAACGGCAGCTGACGGCGCCGCCGCAGCTGCGCGAGGCGCTCACGCTCGACGACCTGAAGGAGCTGCAGCGTCAGGTGTTCGACGTGTACGTCGACCCGTCGCTGATCAGCTACGCGGTCCAGCTCGCCACGGCGACGCGCAAGCCGGCGCCGCAGCACGTCGAGCACATCGCGTTCGGCGCCAGCCCGCGCGGGCCGATCAGCATCACCCAGGCGGCGCGCGCGCTCGCGCTCATCCGCGGCCGCGACTACGTGACGACCGAGGACATGCGCGCGATCGCCAAGGACGCGCTGCGCCACCGCCTCGTCCTCAGCTACACCGCGCTCGCCGAAGGCGTGACCGCGGATCGCATCCTCGACTCCGTGCTCGCGACGGTTCCCGTGCCCGAGGTCAGCCTGGCCCGGCCGTGAGGACAGCGCCCTTCCTCGCCGCCGGAACCCCGGAGCGCCCAGGCCCCGGGCCGTTGCCGGCCGAGGCGCTGCGCGCGCTGCAGATCCACGTCGTGCGCCGCCTGCAGGGCATCCTCGCGGGCGACTACCGCTCGTCCCGGTACGGCGAGGGGACCGAGCTCGCGCTGCTGCGCACCTACGTGCCCGGCGACGACGTCCGCACGATCGAGTGGAACGTCACCGCGCGCACGGGAGAGCCGTACGTTCGCGTCAACCTCGCCGAGCGCGTGCTCGTGTCGTGGCTCCTGCTCGACACGTCACCGTCGATGCAGTTCGGTACGGCCGACCGGCGCAAAGCCGACGTCGCCGACGGCGTCGCGATCGCGATCGGTCACGTCGCGACGCGCCGCGGCAACCGGCTCGGCGTGATCACGTTCGGCGACGCCGAGCCGACGATCCTGCCCCCGGCGCAGGGGCGGAACGGCCTGCTCGGACTGCTCGAGGCGCTCCAGGTCGAACGCGCCGTCGAAGGCGGCGGTGCGACCTCGCTGGGCGATGCGCTCGCGCGCACGTCGTCGATCGCGCGACAGCGCGGCGCCGTCGTGATCGTGTCCGACTTCCGCGGCCCCCTCGACTGGCGCAAGCCGCTGCTGCAGCTGATGAGCCGCCACGAGGTGCTGGCCGTCGAGATCCGCGACCCACGCGAGCAGGAGCTGCCCGACGTCGGCGAGCTGTGGCTCGTCGATCCGGAGACCGGCCGCCAGGTCCGGGTCGACACGCGCAGCTCCGCGTTGCGCGAGCGGTTCGCCGCGGCCGCGGCGGAGGAGCGCTCCGGGGTCTCGCGCGTCCTCTCCGCGCTCGGCGTGCCGCATGCGGTGCTGACGACGCAGGGCGACTGGCTGCGACCGCTCGCAGCATTTCTCGGAGGCCCTCGCCGTTGACCTTCGACCGTCCGTACGTGCTGATCGCGCTCCTCGCCGTGCCGGCGGTGCTACTGCTCTGGCGTGCGAACGAGCGGCGACGGACGGACGGCGCGGCCGCGTTCGCGACGCCCTCGCTGCTGCCGAACCTCGTGCCGGCCTCGCCGGGCTGGCGGCGATCGCTGCCGCTCGGGCTCTTCCTCGCCGCGCTCGCCGCGCTCGTCATCGGGATCGCACGACCGCACGCGAAGGTGTCGGTTCCGCGCAACGAGGCGACCGTCATCCTGGCGATCGACGTGTCCCGTTCGATGACCGCGACCGACGTCCAGCCGAGCCGTCTCGCCGCCGCACAGAATGCGGCGGATTCATTCCTCACGCGGATCCCGGACAAGTACAGCGTCGGCGTCGTGGGCTTCGGCACTCGAGCCTTCGTCGCGCTGCCGCCGACGACGGACCGTGCGCTCGCCCGGGACGCGCTCGCCTCGCTGCGCCCGAGCGAAGGCACGGCGATCGGCGACGCGATCATGCTCGCCACACGGCTCGGCCGCGAGCAGCGGGCGAGCGACGGCTTCGTCCCGCCGACGTCGGTGCTCATCATCTCGGACGGCGCCCGCGACGGCGGCCGGACGGCACCGGAGGTCGCGGCCAAGCATGCAGCCGCCGTGCACATCCCGGTGTCGACCGTCCTCGTCGGCACGGAGAGCGGCGTCGTGCAGACGAAGCTCGTCGGCGGCTATACCGAGGATGTGCAGGTGCCGCCGAGCCCGACGACGCTCCAGCAGATCGCGCACCTGAGCGGCGGCGAGTTCTTCCGCGCGCGGACGACAGCGGCGCTCACGTCCGTGTACAAGACGCTCGCGACGCGCGTCGGCCACAAGACCGAGCGCCGGCAGCTGAGCGATCTCTTCGCCGGCGGTGCGATCCTCCTGCTGCTCGCCGGCGGCGGGCTCTCCTCGCTCTGGTTCCGGAGGCTCGTCCCGTGAGGCGTGTCGCGGTCCTCGTCGTGCTGGCGGCCGCGTGCGCCGTCGTCGCCTCGCCCGCGTCGGCGACGAACGAGTGCAAGGGCCTCAAGGTGTGCGTCCCGATCGCGGGCCCGTGGGTGCTCGCGATGCCCGGCCAGGTGCAGTACCAGCTCTCGTGCCCGAAGCGGTTCATCATCGGCGGCCTCGACGCCGAGCTCTCGAGCCGCGGCATCGACGTCGGCTTCGTCGGCGGCCTCGGCAGCCCGGTCAACCCGGGCATCACGACCTCGCAGAGCGTGATCTTCCTCGGCCGGCTCCTGCACGGCCGCGACCCCGCCCCGACCTTCCGTCCCCACATCGGCTGCATTCCCGCCGCGGGCGGCGGCCAGCGCGTCCCGACCGCCTACCACGCCTTCCCGCCCGGAAAGCCGAGCACGCGCGAGCTGAAGCAGATCGCCGTGCGCTCGGGCGTGCACGGCGCGACGGCGGCCTGCGCGAAGGGAGAACGGCTCGTCGCCGCGACGCACGCAATCGGCTTCCGCGTCACCGTCCCGCCGACGGCCGCGCTCGCACATGCCGTCGCCGTCAGCCAACGCATCAGCGGCGGTCGCGTGCACCTCACGATCCGCGCCGGGCCCAGCACCCACGCCGTCGTGCAGGTCGACCTCGTCTGCGGAGTCCTGCCGTGAACTTCGGGCACCCGCTGCTGCTGCTGACGCTCCTCGTGATCCCGGTCGCGATCGCCGCGCAGCGCGTGATCGCACGCCGGCGGGTGCGCTATGCCGTCCGGTATACGAACGTCGACGTGCTCGCGAGCGTCGCCGCCGCCGGACGGCCGTGGCGGCGCTGGCTGGCCGCAGCCGTGTTCCTGTTCGCGCTCGGAGTGCTGTGCGTGGCGGTCTCGCGGCCGCACATGCACCGCCTCGTCGCCAGCGACAACGCGACGATCGTGCTCGTGCTCGACGTCTCCGGCTCGATGAACGCCCAGGACGTGAAGCCGACGCGCCTCATCGCCGCGGAGAAGGCGCTGCACACGTTCATCGGGAAGGTGCCCGCCCGCTTCAAGGTCGGCCTGATCCTGTTCGCCGGCGAGGCCGAGGTGGCAGCGCCGCCGACGACCGATCACGCGCTCGTCGACGAAGCGGTCGACAACGCCGCCTACTTCAACGGCTTCGGCGGCACCGCGATCGGCGACGCGATCGCGACGGCCGTCCAGGTCGGCCTGCACTCCGCCGGCATCACAGGGACGTCGTCGAGCGCGCTCGCACAGTCGAACGAGCTCGCGTCGTACGTCACGGCCGCCCGGAAGCCGTCGAGCACGCTCGTCTCGATCCTGTTCCTCTCCGACGGCCACCAGACCCGCGGCTCGCTGACGCCGCTCGCCGGCGCGAACAAGGCGAAGGCCGCCGGGATCCCCGTCTACACCGTCGCGCTCGGCACGACGGGCCAGACCTCGATGCGAGGCTTCCCCGGCGGCTTCCCCGGCAACCCGCAGGGCGGCAACGGCGGCTTCAGCTACGGCTTCGGACTGCGGGGCCTCGCACCCGACCCGAAGACGCTGCGCGCGATCGCGGTGCGGACGGGCGGCAAGTTCTATCGCGCGAAGACCGCGGGAACGGTGCAATCGGTCTACTCGTCGCTCGGCTCGCGCATCGGCCGCAAGCCAGGGAACGTCGAGATCACCGACTGGTTCCTGATCGCGGGAGCAGGACTGCTCCTGCTCGGCGGCGTGCTGTCGGCGCTGTGGTCGCCGAAGCTGCCGTAGCTACGCGCGCACGAGCGGCTTGTACTTGATGCGGTGCGGCTCGAGCGCCTCGGCGCCTCGGGTCTCCGTCACCCAGGCGGCGTACTCGCCCCACGTCCCCTCGAACCACGTCGCCTGCGACTCGCCCTCGAAAGCGAGGATGTGCGTCGCGACGCGGTCGAGGAACCAGCGATCGTGTGTGATCACGACGGCGCAGCCCGCGAACTCGAGCAGCGCATCCTCGAGGGCGCGCAGCGTGTCGACGTCGAGATCGTTCGTCGGCTCGTCGAGCAGCAGCACGTTGCCGCCGCTCGCGAGCAGCTTCGCGAGGTGGACGCGGTTGCGCTCGCCGCCGGAGAGGTCGCCGACTCGCTTCTGCTGGTCGCCGCCCTTGAAGTTGAACCACGAGACGTACTGCCGCGAGTTCACCTCGCGCTTGCCGAGCACCATCGTGTCGCGACCACCGCTGATCTCCTTCCACACGGTGTTCGCAGCGTTCAGGTCGCCGCGCGACTGGTCGACGTAGGCGAGCTGCACGGTGTCGCCGACCTTCAGCGACCCCGCGTCGGGCGTCTCCTCGCCGGCGATCATGCGGAAGAGCGTCGTCTTGCCCGCGCCGTTCGGCCCGACGACGCCGACGATGCCGGCAGGCGGCAGCGAGAACGTCAGATCCTCGACGAGAAGCCTGTCCCCGAAGCCCTTCTGCACGCCCTCCGCGTCGATCACGAGGCCCCCGAGGCGCGGCCCGGGCGGGATGTGGATCTCGACCTTGTCGAGCTTCACGTTCTGCTCCTCCGCGAGCAGCTGCTCGTACGCGCCGAGACGCGCTTTCGACTTTGCGTGCCGCGCGCGCGGGCTCATGCGCACCCACTCGAGCTCGCGTGCGAGCGTGCGACGGCGGGCGGACTCCTGCTTCTCTTCCATCGCGAGCCGCTCCTGCTTCTGCTCGAGCCAGCTCGAATAGTTGCCCTGGAAGGGGATGCCGCGGCCCCGGTCGAGCTCGAGGATCCACCCCGCGACGTTGTCGAGGAAGTAGCGGTCGTGCGTGACTGCGACGACGGTGCCCTTGTAGTCGGCCAGGAAGCGCTCGAGCCACGCGACCGACTCGGCGTCGAGGTGGTTCGTCGGCTCGTCGAGGAGCAGGAGGTCGGGAGCAGAGAGGAGCAGCCGGCAGAGCGCGACCCGGCGCCGCTCTCCGCCCGAGAGGGTCGAGACGTCGCGATCGCCGTCCGGCACCCGCAGCGCGTCCATCGCGTGGTCGAGGTGCGCGTCGAGCTGCCACGCGTCGGTGCGGTCGATCGTGTCCTGCACCTTCGCCTGCTCGGCGAGGAGCGCGTCGTAGTCGGCGTCCGGCTCCGCGAAGGCGGCCGAGATCTCGTTGAAGCGGTCGAGCAGGTCCCGCAGCTCGCGAACGCCGTCCTCGACGTTTCCGCGCACGTCCTTCTCGGGGTCGAGCCAGGGCTCCTGCTCGAGGAGGCCGACCGTCGCGTTCGGCGCGAGTTCGGCCGTGCCCGAGGACGGCTCTTCCTTCCCGGCCATGATGCGCAGGACCGTCGACTTGCCGGCCCCGTTCGGGCCGAGCACGCCGATCTTCGCGCCCGGGAAGAACGACAGCGAGATGTTCGCCAGCACCTGGCGGTCCGGGCCGTAGAACTTGTCGACCCGGTACATCGTGAAGATGTATTCGCTGCTCATCGAGTGGCCGACTGTACCGGATGTCCTTTCAAAGGCTTAATGCCTGCTTGACCTGGCATCCGTACGGTGCGTGCCGTGGGAAAGCAGCTCGCCCTCGTCGTCGTCGCCCTCGTCGCAGTGCTCGTTGCGGCGGGCCAGCTCGCGCGTGCCGCCGGTTCGCCGCCGCTCCGGAACGATTCCCGGCCGACCTGGTCCTCCGACGCCCGCTTCCTCGCCTTCGACGCGGGCGGAACCACCGCCTCGCTCGTCCCGGTCGGCCACGGCGGCGAGCACCGCCTCCTGTCGGGCATCGTCCGCGGCTGGCGTCCGGGCGGCGACGAGTTCCTCGTCCAGCGCGGGTCTCTGACGGAGGTCGTCGCAAGCGACGGCCGGGTCGTCGCCGCGCTGAACGGGACGTTCGCGTCGTGGTCTCCCGACGGCGGACGGATCGCGTACGTCCGCGACGGAGCGCTCTACGCCTCGGACGCGACGGGTGACGCCGCGAAGCGTCTCTTCGCACCGGTCGAGCTTCCAACCTGGGAGCTCGACGGCCCCGTCTGGTCTCCGGACGGCAGCGCGATCGCGCTCGCGACGACGAGCGGCTTGCGTGTGGTGAACACCGACGGCAGCGGCTCCCACGTCGTCTTCAGCGGCGAGAACCAGAGCGTCGACCCCTCGTGGTCGCATCACGGCACGATCGCCTTCGAGCGCGACGCCGGCCCCCACTGGTCGATCTGGAGCGTGAATGCCGACGGCACCGACGCGCACGCGCTGCTCGCGAGCGCGACGTCGGACTACCGGTTCCCGCAGTACAGCCCGACCGACGCTCTCGCCTTCACGACGGACAAGCAGCACATTCCCGGCGGCGCCACCCAATACCAGTACGCGCTCTACGTCCAGCCGTCCGACGGGTCACCGCCGTACCGCGTGCTCGACGACGTCCGGCCCGACGAGCCGGCAGTCTGGTCGTACAGCGGTGCACAGCTCGCTGCGGCCGCCGGCGAGGAGTGCAAGCGGTGGGGCGTCTACGTCGTGTCGTCCACGAAGGTTCCGCTCCCGCACGGAAACCGGCGGACGAACCTCTGCCGCTTCGACGGCAACGCAGCGGCAAACACGCTCAAGGGCACGCCGTACTTCGACATCATCAACGGCAACGGAGGCAACGACGTCCTCTACGGCGAAGGCGGGAACGACAAGCTCTCCGGCGAGAACGGGAACGACACGATCTACGGGGGCGACGGCAACGACTTCATCCTCGCCGGCCCCGGCAACGACCGCGTCTACGGCGGCGCCGGGAACGACGTGATCATCCCCGGGAACGGCCGCGACCGGATCGACTGCGGACCCGGAGACGACACGGTCGAGGGGGCAGGCCCGCTCGACACGATCGCCCGCAACTGCGAGCACGTGAAGCGCTAGCGCAGGATCCCCGTGTGCCCGAGCGAGTACCGCCCCGGCTGCGGCCAGACGCAGAGGCCGTGCGGTCCCTGCCCGACCGGGATCTTCGCGAGCAGCCGTCCGTCCCTCGTCGAGATCGCGTAGACGACGGCGTTCCAGCGCCCGGTCAGCCACAGCACCTTGCCGTTGGCAGAGACGTTGCCCATGTCGGGGCTGCCGCCGCCCGGAATCGTCCACGTCGCGACGACGCGCCGCCGGCGGAACGAGACGACCGAGATCGAGCCGGCGCCGCGGTTCGTCACGTAGAGGTAGCGGTCGTCGCGGCTCGGATAGAGCCCGTGTGCGCCGGCGCCCGTCGGCACGAACCGGAGCACGCGCAGCGAGTCGCCGTCGACGAGCCAGACGCCGTCCGCGCCCATGTCCGCGACGTAGAAGACGCGACCGTCCGGCGAGAGCTTCACGTCCTGCGGCACGGCACCCGGCCGGAGCTTCAGCACGCCGACGACACGCTGGTGCGGAATGTCGACCTTCAGGAGCTCGCCCGAGAACTCGCAGCTGACGATCGCGTACGTCCCGTCCGCCGAGAAGTCCATGTGGTCGACGCCGGCACACGGGACTTGCAGCGAGTGGACGAGCCTGAAGGTGTGCGCGTTCCGGAAGTCGAGCCGGTGCAGACGCTCGGCAACGACGATCGCGTACCGGCCGTCGGGCGTGAAGTACATGTTGTACGGGTCGGCCACCGGAATCGGCCGCCCTGGCTTTCCGGTCTTCGGGTCGATCGGCGTGAGCGAGTTGCCGAGGTCGTTCGTGACGTACAGCGTCCTCAGGTTCCATGCCGGCACGACGTGCTGCGGCAGCGCACCGACCGCGAATCGGCGCACGACCCTGAACGTCCGCTGGTCGATCACGTCGACCGTGTTGCTGTCGCTGTTCGGGACGTAGACATACGGCTTCGCGCCGCGCACGGCCGGGCTCAGGTCGGACGGGCGGTCGGCCGCATAGACGTTGACGGCCCCGCCCTCCGACTGGACCTTCCGCGGCTCGCCCGGAACGAGCTCCGTGAGCGTCGAGACGGTTCCTGCCCGGCCGTGGCCGCCGGCGACGAGGATGCTCCGTCCCCCGCCCACAGCCGCGAGATCCGACAGCGGCTCGGGCAAGGCGCCGGCCCTGCGGACACGTCCCGTGCGCAGGTCGATCGCGACGATGCGGGCGGTCGGCGTGTCGAGGACCGCGCCGCGGCCCCCGATCACGAACACGGTGTCGCCGATTGCCGCGGCGGCGGCGTGCGTCGTCGGGGCGGGGAGCAATGGCACATGTGTCCCCACGCCCACTGTGGGTGTGTACACATGCACACTCCTGCTCGCGGAGCCGTCCTCGAGCGAGCCGCCGGCAATCACGAGCCTCCCGTCCGCCGCCGCGACGGCTGCGTAGCGGACCGGTTGCGGCAGGTGCGCGACGACGCGGGCGCTGTGACCGGGACGCCACGCGACGATCGTGTCGAGCCAGCGCGTTCCGGTGTAGCCGCCGACGATGTACGCCGTTCGGCCGATGACCGCCGCGGACTGGTCCGAGCTGCCGACGGGCAGATGCCCCACCGGCTGCGCCGCACCGGTGCGCGGGTCGATCATCAGGATCGTGTCGATCTGGGCGGTGCCGGTGCCGCCGCCGAAGAGATACGTCGCCCGTCCGATCGTGACGGCAGCAGAGTCGTGGAGCGCCGTGGGGATGCTGCCGACGCTGCGAGAGCCGGCGCGGGTCGCAGTGACGATCTCGTTCGACGAGACATCTGCCGGCGTGAGTCCGCCGACGAGCACGGCGCCGCCGCCGAAGGGCGCGGCCGCGGCGTCCTGGATCGGGTTCGCGAGCGTGCCGGCGCTCGTCGCCACGAGCCTGCGGATCGGCTTCGGCTCCACCGGCCGCTGCTGCCTGTGCGGCGGCGGCACGACGAGGGTCGTCGTCGCCGTGCGCCGATGCCCGCCGCCGCAGCCGGCGAGCAGCGCGACGAGCGCAACGAGCGGAAGAGCGCGGCGCATCCGGCGGATGCTGCCCGACGCGTCGTGAACGACACGTGAACGCTCGATCTTGCGGGTCGACCGAACTGCTGGCATCGTCGGAGCGTGCGCCCGCTCGCCGTCGCCGCCGCAGCGCTCGTCCTCGTGCCTGCGGCCTCCGCCTGGACCCCGCTCCCGGGCGCGGTTCAGAACATCGTCGAGCCGTCGATGCTGGAGACCGCCGCCGGAACGATGCTCGTCTCGTACGAGCTGCCGAACGCCGACGAGATCATGGTCGCGCGCAACCACGGCACGCCGAAGGCGGTCGTGACGGGCGACCCGATCGCCGGCCAGACGCAGCTCGTCCAGCAGCCGAGCGGCGCGATCCAGCTCTATTTCCCGAACGCCGCCGGCGTCGGGCGCCTGCAGTCGACCGACGACGGCCAGACGTGGACGGGCCCCTTCCAGACGCAGTCGCACGACGTCGCGGGGGTCGAGGGCGCGGCGGTCGCGCCGGACGGCACGCCGTACTTCGTGCAGACCCACACGGGCGCAGTGAACGTCTTCCGGGGCCTCGACGGCGAGACCGTCGCGAACGTCTTCACGCCCTGCTGCGGGTACGGAGCGTCGCTCGCGATCGACACGACCGGCCAGATCCAGGTCGCGTTCTACTCGAATGCAACCGCGGACGGCACCTTTCTCTACGAGCACCTGAACCCGGACCTCACGGTCGCGAGCTCGACGCTGCTGAAGCCGACCGCACCGCACGACGACCGCGTGCCCCTCGTCTCGGACCACTCCGGGCACACCTTCATGGCCTGGCCGCCCGGCTACCCGACCGCAACGGGCTTCACGGTCGTGCCGTTCGCCGCGGGCTCGCCCGCCGGAGACGGCGTCGACTTCCGCGGCTCCTTCGGCGGGGGCGATCCGCATGCCGCGCTCGCCGTCGACAAGGCCGATCGTCTGTGGGCGGTCTGGTCGGCAGGCGGTGCCGTGCATGCCGCACGCTCGCGCACGCACGGGCAGACCTTCGGCGCCGTCGACTCCGCGAGCGTTCCCGGCACGATCTACGAGGTCTCCGCCGCGCCGGTCTCCGCGGGCACGGGCGCCGTCGACGTGATCGTCAACACCGGTTCGGCGCTCGCCGAGCAGACGCTCCTGCCGGGTCTCTCGGTGCGCGTGACCGCGAAGAAGCGGAAGGTCGGCAAGAAGACCGTCGTGTCGCACGTCGTGCAGGCGCTCGACGACGGCTTCGGCGTCCCCCACGCGACCTTCAGGATCGGCGGTCGGACGATCAAGGGCGACGCGTCGGGCAAGGCCACGGTGCCCGCAGGCTCAGGGAAAGCTGCGGCCGCCGGCTACGCGGGCGCATCGTTCAAAGTTCCGTAGTCCGTACCATGGGAGCGTGGCTGTAGCGGCCGGCACCCAGACGCTCGACGCGCGCGCGATCCGCGCCGACTTCCCGATCTTCGAGCAGCGGATCCACGGGAAGCCGCTCGCCTACCTCGATTCGGCGAACAGCTCGCAGAAGCCGCGCCAGGTGATCGACGCGATGTCGGAGTTCTATGCGACGTCGTATGCGAACGTCCACCGCGCCGTGCACGTGCTCGGTGAGAGAGCGACCGCGGGGCTCGAGGGCGCGCGCGAGAAGGTGGCGTCGTTCCTGAACGCGCCGGAGGCGCGCGAGGTGATCTTCGTGCGCAACGCGACCGAGGCGTTCAACCTCGTCGCCTACGCGTGGGGCGGCAACAACCTCGGCCCAGGTGACGCGGTCGTCGTCACCGAGCTCGAGCACCACTCGAACTTCGTCCCCTGGCAGTACATCGCGCACCGACAGGGGGCTGCGTTTCTCATGCTCGAGATCGACGCAAACGGCGATCCGGACCTTTCGGGTCTCGGCCGGATCGCCCGCGACCATACGGTGAAGGTCGTCGCGACGAATCTCGTCTCGAACTCGCTCGGCACGATCCACGACCTCGCGCCGCTCGTTCGCTGGGCGCACGAGCAGGGCGCGATCTTCGTCTGCGACGCAGCACAGGCCGCCCCGCACATGGCCGTCGACGTTCAGGCCTTGGACGTCGACTTCCTCGCGCTCTCGGGCCACAAGCTGTGCGGCCCGTCCGGGATCGGCGCGCTGTGGGGGCGCGCCGCGCTGCTCGAGCGGATGGAGCCGTTCCTGCTCGGCGGACACATGATCAACTCGGTGCGCTACGACCGGACGACGTGGGGCGAGCTGCCGCACAAGTTCGAAGCCGGGACGTCGCCGATCGTCGAGGCGTACGGCCTCGGAGTCGCCATCGACTACCTGACCGCCGCCGGGCTCGACGCGATCGAGGCGCACGAGCACGAGCTCGCGGCCTACGCGCTCGGCCGGCTCGGCGAGCTCGACTGGTTGACGCTCTACGGTCCGCCCGCCGAGCGGCGCGCCGGGATCGTGTCGTTCGACGTCGAAGGCATCCATCCGCACGACGTCGCGCAGATCCTCGACCTGCAGGGCGTCGCGATCCGCGCCGGGCATCATTGCTGCCAGCCGCTGATGGCGAAGCTCGGAGTCGCGGCGACGAACCGCGCGAGCTTCTACCTCTACACCGTGCGAGAGGAGATCGACCAGCTCGTCGACGGGCTCCATGCCGTGCGTAAGGTGTTTGCATGAACGAGTTCGACCAGATGTACCGCGAGGTCATCCTCGACCACTACAAGAATCCGCGCGGCCACGGCGTGATCGACGAGGCCGACGCGCACGCGGACGGACAGAACCCGCTCTGCGGCGACGAGGTCTCGATCTACGTCGCCTTCGCCGAGGACGGCGAGACGATCGACGAGGTGAAGTTCGCCGGACGCGGCTGCGCGATCTCCCAGGCGGCCACCTCGATGCTCACCGAGATGGTCGCCGGCAGGACGGCGACCGAGGTCGCGACGCTCGACAAGGACGAGCTGCTCGAGGAGATCGGCATCGAGCTGAGCGCGATCCGGCTCAAGTGCGCGCTCCTCGGTCTGACGACGCTGAAGATCGCCCTGCACAAGGCGAAGGGCACGCCGCTTCCCGAAGGCCTTCCAGGCTTCGACGAGCTCGAGCTGAATTGACGCAGTTCGACGTCGCGCCGGCGGACGAGTTCCCGCCCGGCTCGGTGAAGCTCGTGACGATCGGCCCCGGCACCTTCGTCGGCGTCTACAACTGCGGCGGCTCGCTCTACGCGATCGAGGATCGCTGCTCGCACGACGACGGCCCGCTCTGCGAAGGCGACTGGGAGGAGGAGCGCTGCACCGTCGTCTGCCCGCGCCACGGCTCGGCGTTCGAGCTCTCGACCGGGCGGCCGCTCTCGCTGCCCGCCTACGAGCCCGTGCAGACCTATCCCGTCGAGATCGTCGACGGCGTCGTCAGGGTGACCGTTGACTGAGCGCGAGCGCTGCTGGCCGACGAGCGACCCGCTCTACATCGCCTATCACGACGAGGAGTGGGGCAGGCCGGTCGCGGACGAGCGAGGGCTCTACGAGCGGCTCTGCCTCGAGGGCTTCCAGTCGGGGCTCTCGTGGCTGACGATCCTGCGCAAGCGCGAGGCGTTCCGCGCCGCGTTCGCCGGCTTCGACCCGGATGCGGTCGCGCGCTTCGGCGAGCAGGACGTCGGCCGCCTGCTCGGCGACGCGAGCATCGTCCGCCACCGCGGCAAGATCGAGGCGGCGATCGCGAATGCGCGCGGCGTGCTCGCGCTCCGCGAGCAGGACGCGCCGCTCCCCGAGCTCGTCTGGGAGTACCGCCGCGACGGCCCCGCTCCGACCGCGTGGGCGGCCGAGACGCCCGCGTCGCGCGAGCTCTCGAAGCGCCTGAAGGCGGCGGGCTTCCGCTTCGTCGGCCCGACGACGGTGTACTCGACGATGCAGGCGTGCGGGATCGTGAACGACCACCGCGCCACGTGCTGGGTCCGCGACGACGTCGAGGACGCTAGGACTCGAGCAGCTGCTTCAGCCGCTCGAAGTCGCGCCTGAACTGCTTCTCCGCGCGGCGGGCCATGATGCCGGCGGCGAAGCCGGGGAGCATGCCCGGATCGCCCTCGCCGACGACGGTGAG
>Ga0070741_10013493_pt1 | contig 14403 bp, 9 predicted proteins | sample Coa_R1_4_FD_66440 | JGI IMG/M metagenome (GOLD analysis project Ga0070741, IMG submission 66440) | Surface soil microbial communities from Centralia Pennsylvania, which are recovering from an underground coalmine fire - Coalmine... | ecosystem: Environmental > Terrestrial > Soil > Unclassified ...
CGTCCTGACGGGACGCCGGAAAACACCTCTCCTTCGCATTGAACTGATAACACCAAACTACTTCGGCAAACGAAAACTACCTCGCACACCCCACACAACTCGTTGCGCCTCAACGTTGAAACACCTTATAACACAAATGTTCAATAGGCTTTTCTTCGTTCCCGGTACACCTTTTGCAACAAAAGCACATGTTCTGTTAAATCTCTGGGTGTCGTCCTGTGATAAGAAGTAAAAAGCAGTTTCCAGGCTGGTCACGCTCCTCGAAGCAGACCTCAGCCTTTAAGAAATCCCCGGCACCGCGCCCGCCACGCCGGCTCCGAATATACCTCCGCTTGTTCCCGCATTTTTCCGCGCTTCTGCCATCCGATTTCACTGTTGAACCCTGATTTTCCCGCTGCCCCGGCGCACCGCGGCCCAACCAAACCCCATCAAATGAAACTCAAACACCTCCCCATCTTCGCCCTCTGCGCCGGTATTCTGACGGCGCGCGCGGCGGACAACCTCCAGCATCCCATCCTTTCCATCTCCTCCAATAGCGGCAGCTCAGCCAACACCGTGCTCAGCACCTGGACGGAGTCGCAGTACACAAACTTCTTCACCCCGCGCTACGCCCCGCGCAACAACGGCTACGGCTTCGCGCCCGCCGTTGTCTCCGGCGACACCGGCTGGTCCTGGAGCCAGAACAGCCCCACCAATCTCACCAGCACTCCCAGCGGCACAATCTTTCCCAATCCAAATACCACCACCTACCCAATCTTCACCCAGGCCGTCACCACCTTCACCGGCGATACGGTCCAGGCGCCTTATTATCTCGCGGCCGGAAGTTCGAGCAGCAAATCGCTCGTCTTCAATGTCATTTCCTACAATCAACTCGGCAAACGCGACAGCGACCTCGGCAATCTCGCCGGCGCCTACGTCAATACCAGCATCAGCCAGGCAACGCGCGACACCTACGCCCGCCGCATAGCCATCGAACTGCTGGATTGGGCGCGCTGGTATCCGGACTACACGCTCACCGGCAAGAACAGCGCCTCATTCATCAATACCAGCCCCACTTACATCCTCGACCAGGACCGCCAGCGCGCCAGCGACCACAATGGCCTCGCTCACGAATGGAACGACACTCCCCTCAAGGCGTTTGATGCCATTTACGACAGCGACGTTCTCACGAACATGAACGCGGAATTCGGTTTCGACGTCCGCGATTACATCACCAGCAACATCTTCTTCATGGAAGGCGATTTCTTCGTCAACAACGTCCCCATTTCCGTCGCCACCGGCAGCAATCTCTCCGGCCCTTACGATGTCCTCCCCGAAGTCGCCCGCGTGCTCAACCGCCCCGATTACATCGTCTGGCTCGACCAATACCTCACCGCCACCGTCACCGACCGCATCAACCGCGACGGCCTGAACGAAGAAGGCCAGGGCTATTCTCTCAACTACATCCAGGCGAACATCACCGCCGCCCAGAATACCCGCAATTACTTCCTCACTCGCCCCGCCACTAATGCCCAGTTTACCGCCATCAGCAACCGCGCCGTCGTCTACGCCAACACACTCGGGTTCGGCCAGTCACAATGGTCCGTCGCCTGCCTGCCGAACGGCCAGTTGGCCTCCTTCGGCGACACCACCTTCGACACCTATTTCTCCAGCCGCAGCACCGGCAACTCCGTCGTGCTCGGCGCGTACGGCCATGTCGTCATGGGCGCAGGCAACACGAGCGGCACCGCGGTCCAGGTGAACCAGCAATACGCCGGCCAGGAAAACCACATGCGTTCGGACACCACCGCCTACGCGCTATGGGCTTTCGGCAACGAATACCTCGGGAACGTCCGCTATTACAACGGCTCCATCGGCCGCAACTGGGGCGAACAAATGCTGGAAAAAGACTCTGTCGTCATCGACCGCACCGACCTCTCCCCGTTCCCCGCCGCTGAAACTTACGGCAACGCCAACCTGAACCTCTACGAGCCCGGCAACAATGGCCTCGCCGTCACCGAAATTGACGGCTATCGCGATTACTCCAGCAAGGCCTCGCGTTATCAGCGTTTGCTTTTCCTGAATTCCGCCGATCTCAACAAACCCTATGTCGTGGACGTCTTCCGCGTCACCGGCGGCACCAATCACGACTACACCTTCCACGGCGCAATCCGCTGGACCCAGTCCGGCGTGTGCAGTTTCCCGCTCGTCACCAACAACAACCAATATCCCATGCTCGAACCCGGCGACCCCGCCTGGAGCCTCTCCACTGACACGCCGTACTACGGCTTCTTCCGCGGCATCAGCAGCAACACCGCCCCCGGCAATTTCTACCTGACCTACCTGGACACAAACCGCTCCACCGCGCGCGACACGCGCCTCTGGATGACCGCCGACCCGAACGTCTACAACGTTTACCTCGGCTGGACGCCCGTGCCCGCCCGCGACAACACGGTCCCGACGAACTTCTTCAATTACCTCAACCTAACCCGCCCGTCCGCCGTCATCCGCCACCGCGTTGCCAGCGGACCGCTCTCCGATTTGTTCGTCAGCGTCGTCGAACCGATCAACGCCGGCACCACCAACATCGTTTCCGTCCAGCGCCTCCCCATGAACGGCAGCAGCACTGAATCCTGCGCCCTTCAAATCACCTTCAACGACGGCCGCGTGGACACCTACGTCGTCAATCTCCAAAACCCGAAGGTCGCCGGCTCCACCGGCGGTTCGGCGAGCGTTTCCACCGCCGACGGAACCTACGCGCTCAACGGCCGCATCGGCGTGGAAATGGACCGGCCCAACGCCGATTCCCGAGTCTGGACTGTCAATGCAACCGATTTCAAATATCCCCATCGCGAGCTCTCCACCCCCGCGAACACCTATTACTCCGGCCTGGTCTCCGGCTCGACGCGCATCTTCGACGGCGCCGCTTACAACGCCTTCACCACCACCACGCCGCTGCCTACCGGCACCGCGCTGCGCGGCAAATCATTCTCACTCACGCACGGAACACTTTCCGGCAGCGGCACCACCAACATCAGCGAAATGTACGTCATCGATCAGGTGGTCCTCAGCAACGGATTCTACTACGTCTGTTTCACCAACGATCACTACCTGGAAATCACCAACGGCGTGACCAGCGTCGAACAGGTCGCCCCGCTGCGCACCTTCACCACGAGCAATTCCTTCGAAATCGCGCTCACCGCGTTTGCCGGCCAGATCTCTTCGATCGCCGACCAAAACATTACGCCCAGCGGTTCGAGCGGTCCGATCAGCTTCAACTTCGGCAACCTCGGGACCACCTCCGGCTCCTCGCTCCAGGTGCTCGCCTCTTCTTCAAATCCCACGCTCGTGCCCAACGGCAATATTGTCATCGGCGGCAGCGGCACCAATCGCACCGTCACCATCTCCCCCGCTGCGGGCCAGACTGGCACCTCTGTGATCACGCTCTCCGTCACTGATGGTACCTGGACGAACAGCCGCTCTTTCAACGCCATTGTCGCCACTTACGCTCTCACCACCACGCCAGCCACCCAGGCCGTGCTCTCCGGCGGCAGCGCCAATTTCACCAATGTTGTCATCGCGACCAACGGATCCGGTACCGTGAGCTTCGGTGTGACCGGCCTGCCCGCCGGTGCCAACGCCAGCTTCAATCCGCTGACTCTCTCCAACGGCGGCACCAACGTCATGACCATCACCACCACCTCCAACACCACGCCCGCCGGCAGTTATCCGCTCACCGTCACGGCCACAGCGGGACCCCAGGTTGCCTCGAACACCGTCACGCTCGTGGTCAATGTCGTCAATCCCATGCCCGGCTGGGTCACCTGGACCGGCGGCAGCGCCGGCACCGCCAATTGGAGCGACTCCGCCAACTGGAGTTCCGCGCTCGCCCCGGGAAATTCTCTCAATTTCAGCGGTCTCCTCCGCCTCAATGCCGTCAATGACACGACCGCCGGCACAAGTTATTCCAATATCGTTTTCAACCCGGGCGCAGCCGCCTTCACGCTGACCGGCAATCCCATCACCCTCGTCACCGGCATCACGAACAACTCCTCCGTCACGCAGACGATCGATCTCGGCATCAATTTCTCCAATAGCATCACGCTCAACGGCGCGAGCGGCCCGCTCCTCATCGGCGGCGGCTTCACCAACCGCTTCGGCGCGCCCGGTTCCACCACCGTCACCCTCGCCGGCGCCGGCACGCTCGTGAATCTTCTCAGCAGCTTCAACAATCCCGGCGGCACCAACATCCTCCTGCTCAACAGCCCCTCCGCCAACTGGACGCTCGACGACAACAACACCTCTGCCACCATGACGGTCCCCTGGGTGATCTCGGTCAACAACGGCGCCTTCAATTACGGCGATGCCAGCAACGCGCCCAATCTCACGCTCACCACGCCCAACAACGTGCCGCAGGACAACCAGGTCGGGACCGTTACCGGTGGCGTCGGCGTATTTAATTTCGTCAACGGCACGCTCACCACCTCCGCGCGTTTCAATACCGCCACCGCCCAGAATTCCACCGGCATCGTCAACCAGGTGGGCGGCGTCTGGAACATGGGCTCGCAATTCCAGGGCGCCAACGGCGGCAGCACCGGTGAGATGTCCATTGTCAATCTCAGCGGCGGCACGATGAACATCAGCGGCGGCGGCGGCACATTCTACGTCGCCAGCCGCGGCACCGGTTTGCTGAACATCAGCAACGCCACTCTCAATTGCAGCACCCTCGATGTCGCCCGCAATCTCACCGGCGCATTCGAACAGCACGGCACGGTCAATCTCAATGGCGGCACGCTCATGGTGAACAGCATCCTCAAGGACGCCTCCACCAACACCAGCACCGGCGCGTTCAACTTCAATGGCGGCACGCTCCAGGCCAAACAGAACAACGCCGCCTTCATCTCCACCACCAACGCCACCCCGCTCGTGCTCACCGTCAAATCCGGCGGCGCCATCATCGATGACGGCGGATTCTCCATCACCAACCCGCTCCCGCTCCAGCATGACGCCACCCTCGGTTCCACGCCCGACGGCGGCCTCACCAAACTCGATACCGGCACCCTCGCCCTCACCGGCACGAACACCTACACCGGCAGCACCACACTGAGCAACGGCACCCTCGCCCTCGCCGGCACCGGCTCGATCAGCAATAGCGCGAACATCTACCTGGCCGCCGGTGCAACCCTCGACGCCAGCAAACGCAACGACGGCGCCTTGAACATCGTTTCCGGCCAGACCTTGAGCGGCAATGGTTCGCTCGTGGGAAATGCCGTAATCGCAGGCGTTATCTCGCCCGGCGCGGACACCGTCGGCTCCATATCCAACACCAGCGGCTCAATCACCTTCGCTGCGGGCGGTGATTATCTCTTCGACATGAACGACGCCGTCGGCCAGGTGGGCACCAACTGGGATTTTCTTTCCGCGACCGGCGCTCTCGATTGCGAAGCCACCGCTGGCAATCCGTTCGTCGTCACCTTGCGCTCCATTGATAACAACATCAACGACGGCAATCCGGGCGCCGCGGATTTCGGTAACAGTTCTTCGCAAAGCTGGACCATGGCCACCGGTTCCAGCGTCCTCAACTTCGCCGCCAACAAGTTCAGCGTGGACGATTCACACTTCCAAAACGATCTCGCCGGCGGCTTTTTCACTGTTACCGCCGGCGGCCCCTCCTTGCAGGTCACTTTTGTTCCGAACAATCCTCCCGCTGCCAACGATTCCACTGTCTACCTGCCGCAGAACGGCAGCGTGCAGATTTCCCTCGCCGGCCTCGCCTCGCTCTGGGGTGATCCCGACGGCGATCCCGTCCAGTTCCTCGGCGTGAATCCCCTCAGCGCCAACGGAAACAGCGTCACCACCGATGGCACATACATTCACTATTCAAGCCCCACCAACCTGTCCGACTTGATCTCCTACACCATCGGCGACATCCGCACGAACCCGCCCGCCATTTATCGCCCCGGCGACACCCAGCGAACCGGCACAGGTGTCATTCACATCCTGCCGCCGCCCGCCATTCGCAGCCTTTCCAAGACCGGAAATAACCTCGTCTTCAGCGGCTCCAACGGCGCGCCGAACGGGATCTACTACGTCCTGACCTCCACCAACGCCGCTCAATCCCTCGGCTCCTGGACCGTCCTTTCAACCAACAGCATTGACGCCACCGGCAACTTCATCTTCACCAACCCCGTCGCCCCCAACACCCCGCAGCGCTTTTACCTCCTGAAGTTCCAGTAGTACATTGACGGAGCAATTGTGGAGTCGCGGCTTTCCATCTGTCGGGATTGTGAATCAAGCTTCGCTGCCTTTGGCAAGCAAGCTTACGCCCGAAGCCTCTCTCCCCCTCTCCGCCACGGAGTGGGGGAGAGGGACGGGGAGAGGTGGCATCTTCTGCGAGCGAAGCGAGTTCCATTGTTCCAAAACTCGTTTTGGCCTGTCCGAAGCCCGACATGCGAGATGGCTTCCAGTGTTGAGGAGAATTCAGAACCCGGACTATCCCATTTTCCCCTTGCAGCTTGGATCTTCCCCTACTTCGCCCTCCCCTCCGCCTCCTTGCAACAAGCCACCAGCGCCTTCAGCAACAAATCATCATCCCCCTTCCGCTGCGCCGCAGCCGACGCAACCATGGGCGCCGGCGGCGCAAGCGCCACAAACACCGCCTGCGGATGCGGCAACTGGCTCACCTCCGCCGGCGCCAGCGTTACCCCTTTTCCCGCCGCCACCAATGCGAGCAGCGCCGTGAGATTTTCCACGCGTTCGCGAAATCGCGGAACAAATCCCGCCGCCCGGCATGCATCGCAGATCGCCGCGTTCCGCCCCGGAAATTTCTCCTCATCAAACCCGATGAATTCCTCTCCCTTCAACGCGGACAATTCGATGCGCTTCCGAAGCGCCAGCAAATGATTGTCCGGCAGCACCGCTTGGAACGGCAGTCGCTTCAAAACGGTCACAGTGAATTCCCGTTCCGCTTCCGACCACGGGTTCCCAATCAACCCCAGGTCAATCTTCGTTTCGCGCAAGGCCTTCACCTGCTCTCCCGGCGACATCTCGCGCAGCTCCACCTGTATTCCCGGATGCTCCCGGGAAAATCGCCTCAGTGCCGGCGTCACGATGCTCGCCAGCACCGGCGCGATGTAACCCACTGTGATCGTCTTCCGGGATTGCTGCTTGAACGCCTCCATCTCCTTCACCGCCTCCGCACTGCGGCGCAGCAAGTCGCGCGCATGCGCCAGGAACGCCTCACCGGCGGGCGTCAACTGAAGCCCGTTCTTCTCGCGCCGGAACAATTCCACTCCCAATTCCTCCTCCAGGTCCCGCACCTGCCGGCTCACCGCCGGTTGCGAAATCCGCAGTCGCGCCGACGCCCGGCTGATGTTCAACTCCTCCGCCACCGTCACGAAATAACGCAGATGCCGCAATTCCATCGCGGCGCTGCTATAACCCAAAGGCATGGACCCATAAAGAACAAAGCATTGGCCGCCGGCCCCGCCCGGAGACACGTTGAACCATGAAAACAATGACCAATTTAAAAGATACGATGAATAAACCGACCATCACCAAACGCCCCGCGGATGCCCGCGGCCAAACCGAGTTCGGCTGGCTCCATAGCCGGCACACGTTCTCGTTCGGGAACTATTTCGATCCCGATAACATGGGCTTCCGTTCGCTTCGCGTCATCAACGACGACGTCGTCGAAGCGGGCCAGGGATTCGGCGAACACCCGCATCGCGATGCCGAAATTTTCAGCTACGTGATCTCGGGCGAACTGGAGCACAAGGATTCCATGGGCAACGGCCGCGTCATCAAGGCCGGCGACCTCCAATACATGAGCGCCGGACGTGGTGTGCTGCACAGCGAGTTCAACCCATCCGCGCGGGAACCGGTGCACTTCCTGCAAGTCTGGCTCAAGCCCCAGATGGGCGGCGGCGAACCGCGTTACGCGGAGAAAAGCCTGGGCAGCGACGCGAAACCGAACGCCCTCACCCTGCTCTTCGCCGGTGAACCACGCGACGGCGCCATTGCCATCCGGGCCGACGCGGAAGTGTTCCTCGGTCAGCTCGACACAGGCCGATCGCTGGAATATCGTCCGCGACCCGGACGCGCCCAATGGCTCCACGTGTTCAAAGGCGAATTAACAGTCCTCGGCGAGCATCTCGGCCCTGGCGACGGAGCCGCCATCGAAAACGCCGAATCCTTGGTCCTCAAGAGCCAGGCCGACGCGCAATTCCTGCTCTTCGACCTGAAGTAAGCATCCGAAATGCGGCTGTGTTCCACCTTTGGGAACCAGCCGCAGCAATCCCCTCCAGCCCACCGTGCGCGCTCCGACTGCGGTTCCCCAAACCACGCGCCAGCGTCTTGGACTGCGGCGGCGAAGACGCCGCTTTCCTCGCGGCCCATTAATTAAGACCCGCCGCCACAAAAACACACCCGCTCCATTCTGCCAAAGGCCCTCTTTCTCCGATGCCCGCCGTGAGCGAATCTTGGGCCTGCGAAGGCCCGTGTCAAAGGCCTGCCATGAGCGAGGTCCTAACCTTGCGAAGGGCGCGTCGAAGGCCTGCCATGAGCAAGGCCCCCAAGAGGGGCCGCGTCGAATGGGATCATTGCACGTTTCGTGTCTCACGAGAACGAGCCAATCGTTTCAGTTCCACGATATTGCCGTTGACGAGTGCCAACTTCTTTGCAGGAGACCAATGCTTAAGTTGCCGTTCGCGTTTAACGGCGCTTGATCGATCTGGATGAGGCTCGGAATAAAGCAGTTCAACAGGCCGAAACATCGCCGTCGTCCTGCAGGCGGTCCCCGATTGATGATGGGCAACTCGGACAGCGAGGTTTTCCGTTGATCCCACGTAAAGCTGATCGTTGCTCAGGCGAAGTATGTAAACGCGAAACGGCATGAACGGTGAAATTTTGTCGGACGGCCTGCCATGAGCGAGGTCCTAAGCTTGCGAAGGGCGTGTCGAAGGCCTGCCATGAGCAAGGCCCCACGAGGGGCCGCGTCGAATGGCTCCAAAGGAAGGACTCGAACCTTCAACCCATCGGTTAATCCCGACGAGTCGGGACTCTGCCATTGAGCAAAGTCTCCCGAATCCACCGCGCCGATTTCATCTTCTTGATTTCGCGCTCCCTCAGCATGGCGGCCGATCGGGTCGGGTGCTCTTCGCTCCAAACCAACTCCCATGGAACGTTCTTTCGGGTGAATTGGCCGTTGACCTGCTCTTTGCAATTGTGGGAGTCAAGCCGGGTCGGGAGGTCGCCAGTCTGGCCAATATAGAATTTTCCTGCGCGATTTTGAAGAATATATACCCAAAACATACCCCAAAATGGCTCCAAAGGAAGGACTCGAACCTTCAACCCATCGGTTAACAGCCGATTGCTCTACCATTGAGCTACTTTGGATCCCAAAGGACGCGCAATTTACAAAGCCAAAACCCTTGCGTCAATTGGATTTTACCCCGATTCAGCCGCGCTGGCAACGCGGACAATAAAACGTGCTCCGCGCACCCTGCACCAGCCGCCGAATGGGTGTCGAACACCTCGGACACGCCTTCCCCGCCCGATCGTAAACCCGGAATCTCTCCTCGTAAAAACCCGAATCCCCGCCCTCGCTGCCATAGTAAAACAACCCGTCCCGTCCCCCAATCCCGGCGAAATCAAGCGGGATCTTGCTCCCCGCCGCAATCGCCCCCTCCAACACCTCCCGAATCGCCCGCCACAACCGCTCGGCCTGTTCCCTCCGGAGTCGCTTGCCGGTGAGCCTCGGCGAAATCCCGGCCCGGAACAGGGCCTCGCTCGCATAAATGTTCCCCACTCCGGCCACCAACCCCTGATCGAGCAGCTTTGTCTTGATCGCCTGGCTTGATCCCTTCAACCGGGAAAACAGGTAATCCGCCGTGAACTCCGGCCCAAGCGGCTCCGGCCCCAGCCTCTCCAGCGCGCTGACATCCAGCGTCAACCGCCCGAAATATCTCGTGTCCTCGAACACCAGTTCACCGCGGTCCAGTTTCACCACCACCGCCGCGTGCTTGGGCAACGGTTTATTCCCGGCACGCAGATACATGCGCCCAGTCATTCCCAGGTGACCCAGCAATATCATCGAACCTCCGCTCCCTGCATCCCTCAAAGTGAACACCAGATATTTGCCGCGCCTTGTCACACTCTTGAAACTCGCGCCCTCCAACGCGCCCCCAAACTTATCCGCGCTCGACGGCGCGATACTCCGCGCCCGCCGTACGTCCACACTTCGGATCGTCCTCCGTTTCAGGAGCGGCGCCAGGTGGCGGACCAGGATTTCAACCTCGGGAAGCTCAGGCATGGGCGGGCAATAAAGCGAGCACCTGCTCGTCCGTCGTCTGCGGAAATGAATGATAATACTGTCCCACCGCCATGAAATCGGGATCCACAATCAGCGCAATCACCTCATCGGCCACGCGCCCCAGACGGTTGACGCCGCTCACCGACGCCACCGGCACCGCGATCGTCACCACCGCGGCTCCCTGTTCCTTCGCCGCCAGCACCGCCGCCTCCGCTGTCGCGCCCGTCGCCAACCCGTCGTCCACAATCAACACCTTCCTGCCCGCGAGATCAGTTCGTCCGCCCGGATGAAACTTGGCCTCGTAATCGTGCAATCTCTCCGTCTCCTCGGTAATGACCTCCGCCAACTCCACGCGATTCACGCGATTCGCCCGCATTGCCTGCTCGTCCAGAATCACCACGCCGGGCTCCGCCAGCGCTCCCACGGCAAACTCCCGATGCCGCGGATGCCCAACTTTCCGCACCACTAGCACCTCCAGCGGTTTACCCAGCAGGCAGGCCACCTCAGCCGCGACCACCACGCCGCCACGCGGCAGCCCGAGCACAATGTCGATCGGCACTCCCCGCGCAGCCACCTGTCCCCCAAGCTCCCGTCCTGCCTGCTCGCGCGATGAAAACATCAACGTAATCTCGCGCTTCCCTCGCCGAAAAGCAACGGGCCGGCCCCTACGATGTCACCAGCGTGCCCACCTGCTCGCCCATCACAATGCGCCGCAGGTTGTGCGGCCGGAAGAAATCAAACACCACGATCGGCATCTTGTTGTCCATGCACAACGAGAACGCGGTCGAGTCCATCACTTTCAATTGCTTCTGCAGCGCCTCCAGGTAACTGATCCGCTGATATCGCTTGGCGTTGGGATTCTTCTTCGGGTCGCTGTCGTAAACCCCGTCCACCTTCGTGGCCTTCAGAATCACTTCGGCCCCGATCTCATTCGCCCGTAACGCCGCCGCCGTGTCCGTCGAGAAATAGGGATTGCCCGTCCCGCCGCCGAAAATCACCACCCGCCCCTTCTCCAAATGCCGCACCGCGCGCCGTCGGATAAACGTCTCCGCCACCTGCGCCATCGTGATCGCCGTCTGCACGCGCGTCGCAATCCCCAGCTTTTCCAGCGCGTCCTGCAGCGCCAGTGAATTGATCACCGTCGCCAGCATCCCCATGTAATCGCCCGTCGCGCGCTCGATCCCCCGCTCGCTCCCCGCCAGCCCGCGAAAAATATTTCCGCCGCCGATCACCACCACCATCTCCACTCCCAGCTCGCGCACCTCGCCAATCTGCTGCGCCATGTCGTGGACGGCCTCCGGCGAAATTCCCACACCCGATTCCCCGCCAAGCGCCTCGCCGCTCAACTTGAGCAGAATGCGCCGGTACCTGGGTTTGCTGGCTTTTTTCATAGCTGTGTCCGCTTCCCGAACGATGCGCTGCGTTTGTAACAACCCCCTCACAACCCGTCAAACCATATGCTGCCCGCGCTCACGATTCAAAGTAGGAGTCCATCCCGGAATCCATCATGCGGCGCAAGGGGAGCGCGCGTGTCCCCACCCGCAGCGATTGCGATGGCAAGATTCGGCCTGTGGTGCGGGGAGAGTCGGAGAGAGAGGTTTCATTCATCTCACCAATCGAATCCCTCCGCTATTTTCGAAACTCCTTCGCCCCGTCTGACGCGTACAAAAAAAGAGCATCCTCACGGACGCTCTTCGCAAAATAATCCCGCCCCGGCTCAACTCACCGCCTCGCCCACCTGGAAGCGCACGAACTGCCGGATCGTGATCTCGTCGCCCAATTGCTTGGCCACCGAGCCCACGTGCTCCTTCACCGTCACTTCCGAATTCCGCTTCACGAAACCCTGGTCCAGCAGGCAATAACCCTGATAAAACTTCTCCAGCTTGCCCTCGACGATCTTCTCAATCGCCTTCGGCGGCTTGTTCTTCACCTGCTCGGCGGCGATTTCCTTTTCCTTCGCCAGCACATCGGCCGGCACCTGCTCGCGCGAAACCACAAACGGATTTCCCGCCGCGATTTGCAGCGTGATGTCCCGCACCAGTTGCTTGAAATCCTCCTGGCCCACGGTGGCTTCCTTGCCCGCGCCAACCTCCACCAGCACGCCCACCTTCGCACCGGTGTGAATGTAAGCCGCCACCATTCCGTTGCCGCTCACTTCCAGGCGGTGAAACCGGGAAATCTGGATGTTCTCGCCGATCTTCGCGATCTGCGCGGTCCGCGCCGCCTCGAGGTCCGCCTTCGGATCCGCCAGCAACGTCTTCGCCACCTCGTCGCAAAACGCCCGAAACATCTCGTTGCGCGCCACGAAATCGGTCTCGCAATTGATCTCCACCAGGATGCCCGCGCGCGCGTCGCGTTGGATGCTCTGCGCGATCACCCCCTCGTTGGCGCTCTTGCCCGCCCGCTTGGCCGCCGTCGCCGCGCCCTTCTTGCGCAGCACGTCCACCGCCTGGTCCATGTTGCCATTCGTCTCAGTCAGCGCCTTCTTGCAATCCATCAGGCCCGCGTTCGTCATCTCCCGCAGCTTCGCCACCATTCCCGCCGTAATCTCAGCCATAAAAGTCAGTTCGTTTGTGTTTTGGATTGAAAATGAATCCGGAGGATGGATTCCAGCCCCGGCGTTCCACGCCGGTCCCGGCTCACCCTCCATTGAAATATCGGCTTAACCCTGCAGGGTTGCCAGTTGTTCCGGGGTTGCCGGAACTGCCGCCGGTTCCGCGGGTGCTGCCGGAGCCGCCGCCTCGGGCTGCTGTGCCGCCGCGGCCACCGCCACTTCGGCCTCGCGACGCCGCGCATACTTCGCTTCATATTCCGCGTGCGCCTGCGTCACCGTCTGCCCAATCGTGCTCAAAATCACCCGCACCGACCGGATCGCGTCATCGTTGCCTGCGATCGGAAAATCCACCAGGTCCGGATCGCAGTTCGTGTCCACGATCGCCACCACCGGGATCTTCAACCGCCGCGCTTCCGCCACCGCGTTGTGCTCCCGCTTGATGTCCACCACGAACATCGCCGCCGGATACTTGTCCATCGACCGGATGCCGTCGAAATACTTGAACAACCGCGCCGCCTCGCGCCGGATCATCGACTGCTCCTGCTTCACGTAATTGTTGATGGTGCCGTCGGTCTCCATCTTCTCGATCTCCTTCATCCGCGCGATCGACCGCTTCACCGTCTGGAAATTCGTCAACGTGCCGCCGAGCCACCGCTCGGTCACATAAAACTGTCCGCATTCCTTCGCCGTTTCCTTCACCGCCTGCTGCGCCTGCTTCTTCGTTCCCACGAACAGCACCCGGCCGCCCTTGGCCACCGTGGTCGACAGGTAATTGCACGCCGCCTCCAGCCCCGCCGCCGTCTTGCTCAGGTCGATGATGTGAATGCCGTTGCGCGCATCAAAGATGAACGGCTTCATCTTCGGATTCCAACGCTTCGTTTGATGCCCAAAATGGACACCCGCCTCCAACAATTCCTTAACGCCAATACTGATCACAATTTTCCTTTGGTTAAAAGCCCGCCGATCTCCGGCGAACCATCCCGCGGAACACGGGATTATTCCATTTGTTATTGTGGCCACCGTGCCCAACCGGGCTCCGGCAATTTTAAGGCCGTTTCACTCTTCCACACGTTCGTCCCAAACCGGGCCTCCCGCAAAAAGAGCGCGCTAACCTACCAGAATCCCACCCCATGGCAACGCTTATTTGGCGCACCTTGTTGGCGCACGGCGGCTCCCCCATCCGTCCCATCCGTCCCATTCGTCCCATTTGTCCCATTCCGGATTCACCCCAGCCCGCCCGACCCCAAATAGCTGCGATTAGCTGCGCATACCCCTGCGCTCCCGACGCAACCCCTTGCAAATCAACCATTGCATCTCTTCCAATATCTGCGCGCCGTCGCGCCTAAGCCGCGTTCCCGCGTGCCTTTCGCAGGAGGAGCGCGCCCGTGTCCGGAGGACCAGGCGCAGCGATGACCGCCCGGCCAACGCTTCCACCCCACCCAAACCACTCGCTCATATTGGAGCTCGGATTTATTTGGATCTTGGATCTTGCGAGCTTGGATCTTCCGCGCCCACGGCGCGCCCCCCCTCCCCCCATATGCTTCTTATCCCGAAAAAA
>Ga0070741_10013494_pt1 | contig 14402 bp, 16 predicted proteins | sample Coa_R1_4_FD_66440 | JGI IMG/M metagenome (GOLD analysis project Ga0070741, IMG submission 66440) | Surface soil microbial communities from Centralia Pennsylvania, which are recovering from an underground coalmine fire - Coalmine... | ecosystem: Environmental > Terrestrial > Soil > Unclassified ...
GGATCCGGCGCGGATTGCGGCGCCGGCTGAAGGCGTCTTCAGGAACGGGCGAGGATCCGCTCGACGAGCAGCGTGCGCTGGATCTGGCCGGTTGCCGCGGTGCGTGGCAGCGCGTCGACCACCTCGACCCGGCGCGGCTGCTTGAAGGGCGCGAGCCGCCCGGCGCAGTGCGCGCGCACCGACTCGACGTCGACGTCGTCGATGCCGGCACGGGGCACCACGACGGCGCAGACGATCTCGCCCCACTGCGCGTCCGGGATGCCGACCACCGCGACCTCGGCGATCGCGGGGTGACTCGACAGTGCGGCCTCCACCTCGCCCGGCGCCACGGTCTCCCCGCCGGTGCGGAGCACGTCACGGGCCCGGCCGACGATCGACAGGTAGCCCTCGTCGTCGAGCACCCCGAGATCGCCGGTGTGGTACCAGCCGTCGCGCAGCGCCGACGCGGTCGCGTCGGGCTGCTCGAAGTAGCCGTCCATCAGGAACTCGCTGCGCACGCACACCTCGCCGCCGTCGAGCTTCACCGAGACCGTGGGTTGCGGGATCCCGACGGACCCCGGCTTGCGGGCGAGATCGGCGTGGGGCAGCACCGTGGCCGGCCCCGCTTCGGTCGAGCCGTAGAAGATCCGCGTGACCGTGCCCGGGAACGCGTCACGCAACGCGGCGACGAGCTCGGGCGGCGTCGCGGAGGTTCCGGTGTCGACCTCGCGGAGGCTCGACAGGTCGTACCCGCCGATGCCGTGGTCGAGGACGCGGGCCCAGACCGCCGGGATGCAGTACAGGCGGGTCGCCCGGCGGCGCTCGACGGTCGACAGGAGCGTGTCGGCATCCGCGGTCGTGGCGAGATGGACGGCGGCACGGGACTGCCACGCGTTCAGCGCCATCGACCAGCCCGCCATGTGGAACAGCGGGAACATGCAGACGGTCGACTCGCTGCCGTCCGCGAGGAGGTTCGGGAAGCTGCGCAGGAAGCTCGCCCGGTGCGAGATCACGACGCCCTTCGAGCGCCCGGTGCTGCCGCTCGTGAAGAACACCACGTGCGGATCGTGCTCGTCGAGACCGTGCGTGACGACGTCGTCGGCGCTCTCGCGGTTCGCGGCCGACTCGAGCCGAGTCTCCGTGAGGACGGGGACGTCCCAGTCCGCGGCTACGTCGGCACGGGCCTCGTCGACGACGAGCAGGCGCGGTTTCGCGTACGACACGACCTCGCCCGCCTCGGCCGGGCCGAGCCGAGCGTTGACCGGAGCGAACGCCGCGCCGAGCTTGGCCGCGGCGGCGAAGAGCGGCATGGCGTCGAGCGACGTGTCACCCCACCAGGCGAGCCGGTCGCGGTGGCCGACACCGGCCGCCGCCAGCGCCCGGGCGGTGCGGTTCGCCCGGGCGTCGAGCTCCCCGAAGCAGAGCTCGGCGGCGCCGAGGGTCGCGGCCGGTGCCCGGGGCCGGACGCGCGCGGCGTGGCGCACGACGTCGCCGACCAGGAGCGGCATGGGCGGAGTTTTCACGGCGTTGTTTTCCTGCGCAACCCGGACCAATCCACCCACAACCCGCCCAAACAGCCGTCAAGCAGGGTGTAGGCAACGCCGACAGAGAGAGCAGACCGGCGTCGGCCGGTCGTGGCGGATTGTCCTGGAGGCAAGGGGTGCGACGCCGGAGTCCTGCGGTGATGCGCGGCGTGCTCGTCGCGGCGCTTCTGAGCATCGCCACCGCGTGCGCCACGGTGCAGCCGACGGATACGCCACCGGCGCCGGCGAGCCCCGGAGCTCCGACCGCGACGATCCCGGCTCCGGCCGGGCTGACCGCGATCCCGCGTCCCGACGGCGCGACCGTGCGCGAGAACGGCGAGTGGTACTGGGCGCCCGCACCCGGCGGCCGCATCGTGACCCTGAGCGTGTTCCGCCCCGCCGTGTTCGCGCTCGACGCCGGCGACGCGCGCCCGACCGTCGTCATCCTGCACGGCGGCGACGGCTTCCGCCGCCTCTACGAGGACCTCGCGCAGCGCTACGCGAACCAGGGCTTCCTGGCGATCACCGGGTGCTGGTTCCAGGCGGACGGCCCGCCGCCCAACGCCGACGAGATCGACTGCCGGCAGGCGCCGAGCTGGAAGGGGATGAACTCGTCGTCGGTCGCGGACGTCGACGCGCTGGTCGCCGCGGCGCGCCAGGTGCCGGGCGTCGACCCGGGCCAGCTCGTGATCGTGGGGCATTCCTACGGCGCCGGCGTCGCGCTCCTCCGGGCCGCGTCCGGTCACGACGAGCCTGTGGTCGCGTCGAGCGGCTTCCTCGCGCCGAGCCCGCTCGGGACGGCGATCCCGCTGCCGACCGACGACTTCGCGTCCCGGCACGCGGCCACCATTCACGCACCGGTGCTCGTCGTGCACGCGGGGAGCGGGTACGACTACATCACGCCCACCGGGCAGGCCCAGGCGTTTGCCAACGCGATGGCCGCCGCCGGGCATCCGGCGACCACCGTCTACCTCGCGGCACCGGCCGGCCACGCGTTCCCCTGGCAGCCGCCCTTCGACGCCGTCTATCTCGCCGACGCGGTCGGCTGGATCCGCGCCCACCTGCCCTGACGGCTCCCACCTGGTAGACCTCCGCCCGGGGCGACACCGATTCGGGGGAACGGGGATATGGGGACGGTCTTCCACGAGGACGACGGTGACCTCGCGGCGATCGCGGGGGAGTCGGTCGCGGTCGTCGGGTACGGGAACCAGGGGCGGTCGTGGGCGCTCAACCTGCGCGACTCCGGGTGCGACGTGCGCGTCTGCGTGCGCGCCGACGCGTCGCGCGAGCAGGCCGTCGCCGACGGCTTCGCGCCGCTCGACCTCGCGGACGCCGGCGATGCCGGCATCGTCTGCGTTCTCGTGCCCGACGACGTCATCCCGTCGCTGCCGTTGCGCCGGCGGGCCGACGGGCTGACCGTCGTCGCCAGCGGCTACACGCTCGCCTTCCACCGCTTCGAACCGGACGGCGACGTGGGCATGGTCGCGCCACGCATGCTCGGGCCCGAGGTGCGTCGCTGCTACGAGGAGGGCATCGGCTTCATCACCGCGGTCGGCGTCGAGCGCGACGTCACGGGCCGGGCCCAGGAGCGGGTGCTCGCCGTGGCCAAGGCGATCGGCGGTCTCCGCCAGGGCGCGATCGAGCTGACGCCGCGCCAGGAGGCGATCCTCGACCTCGCCGTCGAGCAGGCGCTCTCACCCGTGCTGACGCTCGTCAACAACACGTTCGTGCAGGTGATGCTCGAGCAGGGGATCCCGCTCGAGGCCGTCGTCACCGAGCTGGTCCTGTCGGGCGAGGTCGAGCGCACCATGCGGCTCGTGCGCGAGGGCGGCTACGCGGCCCAGTTCGAGTTCCATTCGCCGACCAGCCAGTACGGCCAGCTGACCCGGCGCGGGGCCTACGACCTGCCCGAGCTGGGCGAGACGATGCGGCGGCTGGTCGACGACATCGCGTCCGGCCGGTTCGCCGACGAGTGGGACGCCGAGCGCGACGCGGGGTATCCCAGGCTGGTGGAGCTGCGCGAGCAGTTCGCGGGCCCGGCCGTCCGGGAGTTCGAGGAGGATCTCCGCCGCCGGCTCGGACCAGGACTTGTCAAACGACAATAGTTGTTGATAGTCTGTTGCTCGCTATGAAGACGGCCGACGAGCTCACCGACCTGTTCCGGACCCGCGGGTTGCGGGTCACGCCCCAGCGCCAGGTGATCTTCCGCCTGCTCCACGGCAACGACGCGCACCCGACGGTGGAGGCCCTCTACGACTCGGCCCGGGCGGAGATGCCCACGATCTCGCTCAAGACCGTCTACCAGACGGTCCACGACCTCGAGGCCATGGGCGAGGTCACGCTCCTCGACCTCGGGACCGGCAGCGTGCGCGTCGATCCCAACGTCGAACACCGCCACCACCACCTGATCTGCTCCGTGTGCGGCAAGGTCCGCGACGTCACCGTCGACGTCGGGAGCCTCCGTCTCGCGCCGCGTGACCGGCGGGGGTTCTCCGTCGCCGACGTGCAGGTGCACTTCCGGGGCGTGTGCGAGGAGTGCGCGCCCTCGGCGTCGGCGTAGCGACGTCGCCGGAACCGAACGACCCGTCCCGAGTCCCGAGTCCCGAGTCCCGAGTCCCGAGTCCCGTAAACAACTGCCAAGCAGAGGAAGAAGGAGCACGATGCCCGATCTCAAGGGAAGCAACACCGAGTCGAACCTCAAGGAGGCCTTCGCCGGTGAGAGCCAGGCGAACCGGCGGTACCTCTACTTCGCCCAGAAGGCCGACGTCGAGGGCTACCCCGACATCTCGGCGCTCTTCCGCTCGGTCGCCGAGGGCGAGACCGGCCACGCGTTCGGCCACTTCGACTTCCTGGCCGAGGTCGGCGATCCGGTGACCGGCGAGAAGGTCGGCGCGACGGCCGACAACCTCAGGTCGGCGATCGCCGGCGAGACGTACGAGTACACCGAGATGTACCCGGGCTTCGCGAAGACGGCGCGTGACGAGGGCTTCGAGGAGATCGCGGAGTGGCTCGAGACGCTCGCCCGCGCCGAGAAGAGCCACGCCGGCCGCTTCACCTCCGGCCTGGAGTCGGTCACGAGCTGAGGCCGGCCCCTGCACGACGGTTCGGTCACGGCCCCGGGGCAGCACCCCGGGGCCGTCGCCTCGCACCGCCCGGAAACGAGCACTCCGAGGTCCCCCCAAGGTGACGACCAATCTCTACGACCCGCGCGACGCGTCGTACCTCGACCCGGCCGCGGCGCGCGCCGAGCGCGACCGGACGTTCCAGGTTTGCTCCGACTGCCGCATCTGCGTGCGGCTCTGCCCGAGCTTCAAGGACCTGTTCCGGATGATCGACGAGCGCGACGACGGCGCACGCGACGTCACGTTCCTGTCCGACGAGCAGCACCGCCGGGTCGTCGACGAGTGCTACCAGTGCAAGCTCTGCTCCGTCGTCTGCCCGTACACACCCGACCAGGGTCAGGAGTGGAAGATCGACTTCCCGCGCCTGATGCTGCGGTCGCTCGCGATCCAGGCGCGTGCCGGGAAGGCGGGGAAGGGCGCGCGGCTGCTCGCCCGCACCGACGTGCAGGGCCGGCTGGCGACGACCTTCGCGCCCGTGGTCAACCGGGCGGCGACGGTCCGGCCCGTCCGCCGGGCGATGGAGAAGGTGACGGGGATCGCCGCCGACCGGCTGCTGCCCACCTACCCGCGCGAGCGTTTCTCGAAGTGGTTCCGCCGCCGGCCGGCGCGGCGAGAAGCAGGGGAGCGGGGCGACAAGGTCGCGTTGTTCGCGACGTGCCTGGTCGAGTACCAGGAACCGGCGATCGGCAAGGCCGTCGTCGGCGTCTGCGAGCACAACGGCATCGGCTGCTCGCTGCCCGAGGGGCAGGTCTGCTGCGGCATGCCGTGGCTCGACGCCGGTGACGTTCAGAAGTTCGAAGCGCTCGCGCGCCGCAACGTCGACGCGCTCGCTCCCGCCGTACGGGAGGGGCGGACCGTCGTCGTCCCGCAGCCGACGTGCGCGTACGTCCTGAAGTACGAGTACCCCGACTTCCTCGGCACCGACGACGCGCGGCTCGTCGCCGAGCACACCCGCGACGCAGCCGAGTTCCTGATGGAGGAGCACCGTGCCGACCCGCTCGACACGCGCTTCGAGGGCACGACGTACGACACGATCACGTGGCACGCCGCGTGCCACTCGCGCGCCCAGCAGATGGGCCCGAGGAGCCGTGACCTGATGGCACTGACCGGCGCCGAGGTCACCGTCGTCGAGCGGTGCTCGGCCATCGACGGCACCTGGGGCCTGCGGGCCGAGAACCTCGAGATGGCCCACCGCATCGCGAAGCCACTGATGGACGCGGTCGCCGCGGCCGGCACCCGGCTCGTCGCCGGCGACTGCCATCTCGCCAACACCGCGATCCGGGAGGCGACCGGCGCCGTCCCGGTCCACCCGGTGCAGGTGCTGGCGCGGGCCTACGGCGTCGAGGACGGCGAGCCTCCCATCCGGCCCGGGCGGCCCGCGGCGTCGGGCGTCGCACGACGAGAAGGAGTGACATGAGGAAGCTGACCGTCGACGACATCGTCGACCTGCGCGCGTACGAGCGCGAACGGCCCGAGTTCCGCGCCCGCATCATCGAGACGAAGAAGCGACGCCGGCTGGGGCTCGGTCCGTTGATGACGATCGTGTTCGAGAACACCGACACCATGCGCTTCCAGGTGCAGGAGATGGCGCGTGCCGAGCGCATGCTGCGCGACGAGCAGATCGAGCACGAGGTCGCGACCTACAACGAGCTCATCCCCGACCCGGGTGAGCTGTCCGCGACGCTGTTCATCGAGATCACCGAGAGCTCGGAGCTGCCGGTGTGGCTGCCCAAGCTGGTCGGGATCCAGCGCCACGTCGCGATCGACGTCGCCGGCGAGCGGGTGCCCGCGGCCGAGGTCGACGAGGAGCGGCTGACGAGGGAGGACGAGATCACGTCGACCGTCCACTACTTGCGGTTCCGGTTCACCGCGGAGCAGCAGGCCACGTTCGCGGCCGGGCCAGTACGCATCGTCGTCGACCATCCCGAGTACCAGGCGGAGGTGGAGCTGACGCGCGAGCAGCGCGTCGAGCTCGCGTCCGACTTCGTCGCGTAGGGCATCGTCGTGCACATCTCGATCAAGCGGCTCGACCCCGACCTGCCGCTCCCGGCCCAGCAGCATCCCGACGACGCCGGCTACGACCTGCACGCCCGCGAGTCGGTCGTGCTCGAAGCGGGTGGCGGGCGCGCGCTCGTCCCGACCGGCGTCGCGGTCGCGATCCCGTCGGGGTACGCGGGGCTCGTCCTGCCCCGATCGGGGCTCGCGCTCAAGCACGGTGTCACGTGCCTGAACACGCCGGGCCTGATCGACCCGCTGTACCGCGGCGAGCTCAAGGTCCTGCTCGTCAACACCGACCCGGCCGAGCCCTACGAGGTCCACCGGTGCGACCGCATCGCGCAGCTCGTGGTCACCGCGGTCGCGATGGTCGAGTGGCACGTCGTCGACGACCTTGAGACGACCGTCCGCGACACCTTCGGCTTCGGCAGCACCGGCCGCTGACCGCATCCCGCTCCGGTTCCGGGCACGCTGCACCTCGGGTACCGATGCGGAGCGTGCCGCGAACGGGGAGAGGGCGGTTCCGGTAGGGTCCGGCGCCGTGAGCGAGCGTCGTGAACGCAGGTTCCGGTTCGGGTTGCAGGTGCTGCGGGCGGGCTCGGCCCGCGAGCTGCGTGCGACGGCCCGCAAGGCCGAGGACCTCGGCTTCTCGACGATCTTCTTCCCCGACCACTTCGTCGACCACCCGCTCGCGCCGATCCCCGCGATGGCCGCGGCCGCGGAGGCGACCACGACACTGCGGGTCGGCACCTGCGTGCTCGGCAACGACTACAAGCACCCGGTCGTGCTCGCGACCGAGGCCGCGACCGTCGACCTCCTGTCCGACGGGCGGCTCGAGCTCGGCCTCGGCGCCGGGTGGATGACCGCCGACTACGAGCGCGGCGGCTTCCCGCTCGACCCGCCGCGGGTGCGCATCGAGCGGCTGGCCGAGGCGCTCGCCGTCCTCAAGGGCCTGTGGGCCGACGGACCCTTCACCTTCGAGGGCCGCCACTACCGGATCGACGGCCTCGACGGCGAGCCCAAGCCGGTGCAACGGCCGCACCCGCCGATCATCGTGGGCGGCGGAGGCAGGCGGGTCCTCTCGCTCGCGGCGCGTGAGGCCGACATCGTCGGGATCAACGCGAACCTCCGCAGCGGCAAGGCCGACGACCCGACCACCGCACCGTCGATGAACCTCGACGCGACCGACCAGAAGCTCGCATGGGTGCGCGAGGCGGCCGGTGACCGTTTCGACCACCTGGAGATCCAGGTGCTCGCCGGTTTCGTGCACTTCACCGACGACTCCCGCTCGATCGCCGAGGCGATGGCGCCGTTCTTCGAGTCGACGCCGGAGCAGGTGTTCGACTCGCCCGTCGCGCTCGTCGGCACCGCCGAGGAGATGGTCGAGACGCTCCTCCGGCGACGCGAACGCTGGCAGATGAGCTACCACGTGCTGCCCGCGGAGACGATCGACCAGACCGCGCCGATCGTCGCGAAGCTCGCCGGCACCTGACGCGGGGAGGCGACGATGGCCCACGACCGGAAGTTCCGCTTCGGCGTCCAGATCTCGAACGCCACCTCCGCGAACGACTGGCGTGAGAAGGCACGCAAGATGGAGGACCTCGGTTACTCGACGCTGTTCATGCCCGACCACTTCGTCGGCATGCAGCTCGCGCCGATGGTCGGGATCTCGTTCGCCGCCGCCGCCACGGAGCATCTGCGCATCGGCATGCTCGTGCTGGGCAACGACTACAAGCACCCCGCAGTCGTCGCCAAGGAGGCGGCGACGGTCGACCTCCTGTCGGACGGCCGGCTCGAGTTGGGTCTCGGCGCGGGCTGGCAGCGGACCGACTACGACGCGCTCGGCCTGCCGTACGACCCTGCGGCCGTGCGCATCGAGCGGCTGGCCGAGGCCGTCGAGATCGTCAAGGGCGCGTGGGCCGAGGGGCCGTTCGACTTCGCGGGTCGCCACTACACGATCCGCGGGTACGACGCGCAGCCGAAGCCGGTGCAGCGGCCGCACCCACCGGTCCTGCTCGGCGGTGGCGGGCGCCGGATGCTGCAGCTCGCGGGCCGGGTGGCCGACATCGTCGGCATCAACCCCAACCTGCGGCGCGGCCAGGTGACCGACGACGCGGTGAAGAGCACGCTCGCCGACGTGACCCGTCAGAAGCTCGCCTGGGTGCGCCAGGGCGCGGGCGACCGGTTCGACGACGTCGAGCTCCAGATCCGTTACTTCATGGCCGCGATCCACGACGACGCGCTGGGCCTCGCCGGCCAGCTCGCGCCCGGGTTCGGGATCACCGCCGAGGAGGCGATCGACTCCGCGATCGCGCTGGTCGGTACGGTCGACGAGGTCTGCGGCCGTCTCGTGCAGCGCCGGGAGGAGTGGGGCGTCTCCTACGTCGTGCTCGGCGAGGACGTGTTCGAGGCGTTCGCGCCCGTCGTCGCCCGCCTCGCCGGCACCTGAGTCGGAGGCCTCGGTGCCGACCGTCGACCGTGACGTTGCAGAGCGAATCGCCCGCGACTGGCTCGACGCGTGGAACGCGCACGACGCCCGCCGCGTCGTCGCCCACTTCGCCGACGACGTCTCGGTCGCCTCGCCGCTGATCGAGCTGCGCTACACCGGGTCGGGCGGGCGGCTGCAGGGCCGCGACGCCGTGCTCGCCTACTACGAGGCGGGCCTGGAGCTCTTCCCCGACCTCCGTTTCGAGCTCGTCGAGGTGCTGCGCGGCGTCGACGAGGTCACGATCGTCTACCGCAACCATCGCGGCGTACTGGTCGCCGAGGCGCTCGCCCTGGGTGCCGACGGCCGGGTCGTGGCCGTGCGCGTCGGCTACGGCGAGGAGCCCGGCGACCGCCCCTGACCCCCGGGACCCCGGAAGACGGCTCCCGTCCGCCGGCCCGGCGTTGCTAGAGTCGTGGGCTCACGCGGACGTGGCTCAGTTGGTAGAGCATCACCTTGCCAAGGTGAGGGTCGCGGGTTCGAGTCCCGTCGTCCGCTCCATTCTTTCAGCAGGTCAGGACGCTATTTCGGGGCGTCCGCGAGGGCCGTCGAAGGGGCGCGATTTCGCCCGTCGGCCGTCTGTAGGCCGTCGGAGCTTCGGGAGCCGCCGCCGCGAAGACCTCCTCGAGACTCGCCGCGGCGCGCCGTTCCATGCCGGATCGGCCCCCCTTCGCCCGCGGTGAAGACGAACGCGTCATCGGACGGGTAGCGCCCGACATGCTCGCCGATCATCGCGGCGACCGCGCGCGGGATCGGCACCGACCGACGCGTGCCCGTCTTCGTCGGCCCGATCGTGAACCGCCCGTGAACCTCCGCCGCGCCTTCGACAACATCGATCGTCCCGGCGAGCACACTCACCCGTGCGACCGTGAGCGCGCTCCAAGCTCGCCCGCTCGGAGCCCGCTGTACGCCGCCGCCACGATGAGGGCTGGCGTTGTCTCGTCCACGGTGGGCAAGAGACGCCTGTGTCCTCTTCGAGCGTGGCGGCGCCCCAAGGATTCAGCGGCGTCGATATCCTCCGGAGCCGAGAGCGAAACGACCCGGCTCACCGGAGAGCCGGACCGTTCCGCGGATGCGACCCTTTGACGGGCGCAATCCGCGGCTACCCGCGGCGGTTCGAGCCGAAACCGAAGGACGCCCGACCGGGAGCGGTCGGGCGTCCTTCTCGGAGGGCTCGCAACCAGATGGTCTGGCCGCCGTGCTGGGATCCTCTACTTCCACTCGGCTGCGCCGCGGCAGGCGGATCGCACGCAGCGTGATGGGTGCGTCGACGTGCCGCACGACGTTGGACACGGAGTTGGTCGGTGAGCAACTCGGTGATCTCTCCGAAGCCGTCGAGCTTCCTTGTCTGAGTCCGGCCATGACCCGATTGTCGCTGGATGTGCAGCCAAACGACGACGGTGAAGTCGCGGTCGTCGTTGCAGGCGAGATCGAGCCCGAACCGTCCGAGAGTCACCGACAGAGACCGAGAAGCCGCACCGAGCGCGGGATGGGCGAATCGACGGCGGTCGCCGTGCGGCGTATTGTCCGAGGCAGAAGTTCTGCTCTGGAGTGACGTTCGTTTCGGCTCGGCCCGGACCCCGCTCTACCGACCACGCGCCTCTCCTCGGGGAATGGCGGCCGACATGCCCGAGATGATCATTCCACTCAGTGGGGCAGCCGACTCGCCTCGAACTGCGCGTACCGCGGTCTCTGGCTTCTGTTCTAGTCAACACGTCGCCGCCTGGCTGATCACGGACGTGGTTCTCGCGGTCAGCGAACTGGTCACCAACGCCGTCGTGCATGGCCGCCCGCCAATCGAACTGAGCGCCACGCGCGCCGACGATCGGCTCCGAATCGGTGTCAGCGATGCTGAGCCGCAGTTCGCTCCCGCGCCCGCGTTGGGCGTGCTCGCGGTCGGCGGGCGCGGATTGCGGATCGTGGCCGCGCTCGCCGATGAGACCGGCGTCGACTGTCACCCGACCACGAAGACCGTCTGGGCGTCCTGGAGGTTGACGTAGGCCGCGCGCTGCGCGCTCGGCCTCGCCACAATCGCAGCCGACACCAACCACGCGCCGGTGATCCTGCGCAACGCCCTCAGCGCGGCCGCCCTGCTCGCACGCTCGGCCGATTGCTCGATGGTGGGCTCGACATCCACGGGCGGAGTACCGGCGCCGCCGTCCGGGAAGCACGACCCGCACAGGGTGGCACGGGCCCACTTCGTGCTCGATCGCAGTCCGCGATGACACTCGGGGTCGACTTCGGTCGCGAACAAGTGTGTGTAGGTCAGGTCAGGTCAGGTCTCCGGTCGAGTCCGGCACAGGCGTTTAGGGGCGAGACGGCCGGGTAGACCACGCGCAGTGCCACAGGGCGATGGCAGAGGAGTCACCGCCATGAAGACGCTGATACGTCTCGTCGTTGGCGCTGCGCTCGCCGCCGGTATCGTGCCGCTACTCGCCGGGCCTGCCTCAGGACACCAACTCTCCGGCACAACGATCAACTGCGCGCAGGTGTCAGGCACGTTCCACGACTTCGGCCCGTCCGATCACCCCATCGTCTGGCACGTCAACGTCGGATCGAACGGATGGCAGACGTTCACCGCTACGGAGTCGCCCCAGACGTTCGTGGGCACCGGAACCGCGACGGCCGATATCACCGCGATGACCGACGAACTGCATGGGTCGAGCGCGACTGTGGAAGCGTTCGCGACCTGGCCTGGGGATCAGTCGGCAACGACCAGCGCAACCGTGACGTGCGGCGTTCCGCAGGTCGGCCCCGCGACGCCGCCGCAGGTCGGTGGGATCGAAGCGACCGCGCCCGGGACTTCGGGCGTCAGCACTCTCGTCGCACCTGCGGCGCCGGTCCCGGCTGCCGCAAGGTTCACCGCCTGACCCTCGCATCAGGTAGTCGTTCGCCGCGCGGCTCGGGGGCTGCGCGAAGCTGGGCGAGCCCGCGCGGATCAGACGATGGCCCACACAGCGCGTGTGTGGGTCATCGTCGCGCTCAGCGGCGATGGCGGCCGACCTGAGTCAACCCGGCTCGGCGTTGGCGCGCTTCGTCTGAGATCTCCGCCGACGATCGCACGACCTCCGTCGTCGGGATGCGTTGCCCGCGGAGGTTCGGTGCTGGAATCGTCGACGTCGATTCGGATGCTCTGCGGCTGGCTGGCAGGTCGCACGCAGCGACGGGCGGAGCGTTGGCTCGTCAGTGGCGAGGGTGGATCGACGATCCGTAGTCGAAGTCGGTGGCGAACGATGCGTGCCGCTTCCCGCGGATTTCCCACCGCAGGGCGGGATCGCGCGACTCGAGGGCGCGACCGGCGAACTCGGTGCCGGGATGGTCGAATCCGGGAATGCCGCACTGCACGTCGCCGGGATCGGAAACCGCTCCTTCGGCGTCGACCGTGACGTAGCCGACGACATCGATCCGTTTGCGGGGGGCGACGTGCTCAACCGTGATGTGCGCGGGCCGGACTGCGTGCACGTCGCCGATCGCGGGCCCGTACAGGTCCGAGACGGTGCCGCCGGCGCGGCCGAGGAAGATCTCGGCGAGTGCGCTTCGTTGCGCGACGTCGCCGCGGTCGTCGACGTACAGGACCACTTCCCACTTTGTGCTGGGCTGGACGTTGTCGAAGTAGCGCAGGGACATCACCACCAGGAGGTCGGACAGGTCGATGTCACCCCAGCGACCTTCGTGTATGTGCCACGACAAAGTGCCGAAGCACTCCCCGAACGATGACGGGCCGCCCGGCGATCCGCCGACGCTGCGACACGGACAGATGGCCTCGCAGTTGCACGCCTCGAAGTAGGACCCGCGTACCCGCCATTCGCCCTCAGGTGGCATCTACATTCCGCCCATGCCGCCGGCGTGCACCACGTGGTTGAGGCCGGGTGCGATTCCCGGCGCGAAGATCACGAGCACCGCAAGCACGAGCGCGGAGCCACCGAGCGCGCGGCCGAACTGCGGTCCCCACGCGGACATCTTCTCGACGAGCACGACCGCCGCGAGCACGATCATCGCCGCGACGTTCATCAGCCCGAACACCACGAGCAAGGCCATCAGGGCCCAGCAGCAGCCGAGACAGAACGCGCCGTGGTGCATGCCAACCCGGAGGTCACGGGTGCGTCCGCGGTACGCGGCGTACTTCAGTGTGAAACCGAGCGGCGAACGGCAGTGCGCGAGGCAGCGTTCCTTGAATGGCGTGAGCTGGTACACACCGCACGCCACGAAGATCAACGCGGCGAGCGCGGTAGCCGCGGTCTGGCTGTCGTCGACGAGCCGGTCGGCAATCCATGCGAGCCCGAACGCGGGGAAGGCCGCCGCCGACCAGACCAGGAGATATCCGGCCGCGAACGTGGCCAGACGCGCAGTGCGGTGCTCACGGAACGAACGCGTATAGAGCGACCCGAACGGCGTCACCGACGGCAGCATCATCGCCGTCATCATCAGCGACCACACCGCAACGAACGAGCCGAACCCGAGGCCCATCGAGCCCGACATCGAGCCCATGTCGCCGGCGACCGCGACGACGCCCAACCATGCAGCCGCAGCGGCGAGCAACAGCACCGAAGCCGACGGCGTGAGCCGCCGCAGGCTTGGGACTGTGGAACTCGCGCTCACGCCGCCCAGGAGAATGGCGCCGAGTGGCCGTTCTGTCCCACGTTCGCGAACGAGAGCCCGAACGCGTCGGTGCGCGAGCGATTCGCCTTTGCGATCGTGAGCGTCGAATTGAACGGCACCGCCATGCCCGTGAGCATCGACACCTCACCAGTCGCGCTGCCTGGTGGGACGAAGTCCTCGATCTCGATGTCGACCGCGTTCCCCACCTTCACCGAGTGCAGACGTCCGTCATCGACGAACTCGATCGGCGCCTGCTCCACGCCGAGCATCTCACCCACGAGTGCAGCGACGACCTCCAGCGGCCCGCCGAGTGCGCCGCTGAACACACCACCAAGCTTCTCGACTTGCTCTGGGGTCGCGCCGTCATCGACGAACATCCCGACTCGCCAGTTGCCCTCGGCCATCATCTTCGGCGTGTCGGCGAGGAGTACGACCTTGCGACCGTCCACATCCACACCGTCAACGGTGCCCTGCTCGATGTTGAAGGCGATGACCACTTCGCACCGGTCGTAGTCGGCGGGCATGCTGAGTCCCGAGGTGGTACACGGGCACACCATGTCACACGAGCAGTTCTCGAAGTACGTGCCGCGAATGTTCCACGCCATCGCGCACCGCCTCCCCCCACTCGGCCGCATGCTGACGAGCTGTCCATAGTCTTTCGACAGCCGCCGCCTCTGTCAACGAGCATCGGCCGCCACC
>Ga0070741_10013495_pt1 | contig 14401 bp, 19 predicted proteins | sample Coa_R1_4_FD_66440 | JGI IMG/M metagenome (GOLD analysis project Ga0070741, IMG submission 66440) | Surface soil microbial communities from Centralia Pennsylvania, which are recovering from an underground coalmine fire - Coalmine... | ecosystem: Environmental > Terrestrial > Soil > Unclassified ...
ACGCCGTCGCGGTATTCCGGGCGGAGGAGATGACGGAGGAGCAGGCTGACCACTTCGCGATCGCCGACCATGCCGCCGGCATCCTTGGTCCGTTTGGCCTCCGGGCTGTCGAGCAGTGCGCTCACCACCACCGGCTCGCAGGTGAGATCGCGGGCCTTGGCGATGAAAGACGTATTCGTGCCCTTGCCTGCGCCGGGCGCGCCGCCGAGGAGAATAAATTCCTTGGGAAAGCGCAGGTTTTCGCGGCCAAAATCAGCCTCCAGGCCCTGCCAGATCGATTCAAAGATCAGCTGTGCATCCTTGATTTCGAGGTCGGGCAAACGGGCGCCGCCATCGGCGACAGGCGCCGGCGCGGCGGTTTGGATGGGGCCGGAGGAGGACATGGACGGCGAAAAGGGCGGCCAGCATGCAGATTTCCCGCCGGGATTCGACACAAGAATCGATCTCCTCCGCGACGCCGGACCGGGGCGGAGCGCCGAACGCAGGCTAGGGCTTGGCCGGGGCCGGCTGGGGTGTCTCCGAAGGGGAGGAAGGACGGGGCGTGCCGGCGAACTTGTTGATAATGGGCGCGAGGCGGTTGAGGCGGATGCTCGGCGGCGGCGTGGCGTCAATCAGCGCGAGGAATTTTTCCCGGCGTTGCAGCAGCAATTGCCGGAGGACGGCTTTTTGTTGGTCGTCGAGTTTGAGCTGGTCGGTCAAATGGTCAACGGCGAGCGGCACGACGACGATGGAGGTCATGCCCTCGACCGGCTCGTTGAAAAACGGCAGGGTGAGGGTGGCGCTACCGGCGGAAGTGGTCTGGACGGTGGGCAGCGGAGAAGCGGCGCGCCGGGCCTTCAGGCCCTCGAGGTAGCGCTGATGCATTTTTTCGTACTGCTCGCGCTGGTCGGGCCGGAGGATGGCCTCGAAATCGCGCCGAAAAACCTCGTTGAGGATATCCAGCTTTTGCCGGAAGGCGTCGATATCCGGCTTCATCCGCTCGATTTCGGCGTTGATTTTGGACACGGCCGCAGGGTCGAGCTGCAAGTGGACGTCGAACGAGCGGCTGCGGATCTCGCCGAGCAAAGCGATGGGTGGGGCAAGGAGGGCGCGATGGCGCTGCGTCCAGACGCCCGCGCCAAAACCGACGGCAAAAACCAGAACGGTAAGCGCGGCGATGAGCAGGCGCAGCTTCATGGGGCGGAGGCGAACGAATCGGCTTGGGCCGAAATCTGCTGCCAGTCGGCAAGCGCCTCCTGATTGGTCTCCTCCAGGTCATAGACATGGACGAGCACCACCACGAGCAGGCAGACGGCGGCGGTGCAGGCCGCGAGGAGAAACTGCCCCCTGGCCCGGCGCACGGCATTGGCGGGCGCATGGAGCGCGCGCAGCACGCAGTCCGCAAAATCCGGCGGGAGCTGCGCGGCGGCGCGACGGTAGAGCGCGTGCCAGGCCTTGGAAGTGTCAGGAGTCAGGTTCATAAATCTTGCGAAGTTGTTCGCGGGCGCGGTGGAGGCGGGCTTTGACGGCGGCGACGGTGGTGCGGGTGATGGCGGCCATTTCGACCTGGCTGCGTCCTTCCTGGGCGAGGGCGAGGAGGGCGCGGTCCTTCGGTTTCAATTGTTGCAGGGCGTGATGCAGGGCGTCGAGTTCGGCGGCGTCAACCGTCGTGTCGGTTTCGGGGATGGTTTCGTGTTCGGTTTCAATCGGGGTGAAAAAGCGCCGCCATTTTTCACGGCGAAGGTGATCAATGCAACTGTTGCGGGCGAGGCGGAAAAGCCAGGCCTCGAAATGCTCGACGTCATCGAGGCGGTCGAGGGCGCGGAACATCTTGATGAAAATAACCTGGGCCAGATCCTCCACGGAACTGCTCTGGCCGGTGATGGCATAGACAAAGCCGGCCACGCGCTGTTGATAACGGACAAGGAGCGCGCGCTGGGCGACGTCGTGGCCCTGCTGGGCGCGGCGGACGAGATCGGCCAGCTCGGTCGAATCAGAAATGTCCATGCAGAATACATCTGGTTGTGACTCGTTTGACGCAAAATGTCGCGCGAAAGTTGCGCCGCCGGGCCGATGGGTTGTAGACCGTATGCCGCGGTATGCAAATTGCCCAGAAAGGAAAAATTTTGTGCGGCAAAATGCATGGAAAGGACATTGTTAAGTTTTATTGAGTTTGGTCCAACCCCTTGCAGGGGAAAGGCTAATTTTGCCGGCCGCGCGCCTGGCATGGAAATAGCGAGGAATAGTTGCTTTCTTCTCTATGATCAACTGGGTCATCACCTTTCTCTTGCTCGCCCTGGTCTGCGCCGTGCTGGGTTTTTTTGGAACCGAGTATGACTTTGCTGGTCATTCCGCATGCATTCTTGCCGGTTGCTTTTCTGCCGTAGCGCTGATACTGTGGTTTGTAGATCGGACCAGGCGCCCACGGCTCCACTGAAAGGCGGACCGGAGTGAGTGGTTCTTTTACCGGAGAAATTTTTTTTGAATTCCCGGAGCAATAGCTTCGGGATTGTTAGTTGAAGCTGGACCTGGCGGGGCTGCCTTAGGCGGCCCCGCCTTGGCTTTTCAGGTTGGCCTGCGGGAGCGCAAAAGTTAGTTTTTTTCACGCCAAAAATTTTATGCGTGTTCTCATCGTCGATGATGAAGTGAGCATTCGGAAGACCACCACCATCGCGGTGGAAACCATGGGGCACGAAGTGGTGAGTGCGCCGGGCGGGCTCCGCGCCTTGAAGATGCTGGAGACCGAGGCCTTCGACGTCTGTTTTCTCGACCTCAATCTCGCCGGCGAGGACGGACTCGACGTGCTCGACAAGCTGCAGAAGGCCGCGCCTGGGATGGCCGTGGTCATGTTCACCGCCTATGCCACGATCAGCGCCGCGGTCGACGCGATGCGCAAGGGGGCGTTTGATTTCATTCCAAAACCTTTTACGCCTGACCAAATCCGCCAGGTATTGGGAAAAATTTCCAAGACGCGTTCGCTGGAGCAGCGGGTTAAGCAGCTGGAAAACCAACTGGCCGCCGAGTCGCCGGAGATCGACCTCAGTTCGGCGGAGCCCGCACTGCAAAAGACCCTCTCCATCGCCTTCAAGGCGGCGGAAACCCCCGCCACCGTCCTCATTCTCGGCCCGAGCGGAACGGGCAAGAGCGTGCTTGCGCGCGAAATTCACCGCCGGAGCGCGCAGCGCGACGCCGCTTTTGTCACCGTCAACTGCCCTTCGCTCTCCCGCGAGCTGTTGGAGAGCGAGCTCTTCGGTCACGTCAAGGGTTCCTTCACTGGGGCGGTCGCCGACACCTTCGGCAAGGTGGCCGCCGCCGATGGCGGCACGCTTTTCCTCGACGAGATCGGCGAGATGCCGCTGGAAATTCAACCCAAGCTTCTGCGCCTGCTGCAGGAGCGCGAGTACGAGCGCGTCGGCGAAGCCAAGCCGCGCAAGGCCAACGTCCGCGTCATCGCCGCGACCAACCGCGATCCGGCCGAGGAAGTGAAAGCCGGCCGCTTCCGCGAGGACCTTTTCTACCGGCTGAACGTGATCAACGTCGCCCTGCCTGGCCTGAAAGACCGCCCGGCCGATCTCCCGCGCCTGGCCGACAACTACCTGAAGTTCTTTGTCGCGCGCATCGGCAAGAAGGTGACGGGCTTCTCGCCCCAGGTTCGCGACGCCTTTTCCAGTTACGCCTGGCCGGGCAACCTCCGCGAGCTCCGCAACGTCATCGAGCGGGCGGTCATTCTCGCCAACGGCAGCGTGATCGAACTGGCCGACCTGCCGGAAAACTTTTCCCGCACCCAGCCCGACGCCGCCATTGCGGTCGGTGCCCGGGTCAGCATCGCCGACCTGGAGACCGAGCACATCCGCCGCATTCTCGGTCTCGCCAAAAATCTCGATGAGGCGGCTCGCATCCTCGACATTGACCCCGCCACCCTTTATCGCAAGCGTCATAAACTCGGCCTCGTTTAGGCCGCGCTATGCTTCGCACGCGCCTCTATCTCGGGCTGCTTCCGCTCCTCCTTCTCTTCATCGCCGTCGGTCTCTATGCGGTCTACACCTGCCGCGAGCTCGCCCGCTCGATCGAACACGATCTGATTTCCAGCTACGACGCGCTGCGCGCCTGTTACGAGATGCGCAAGGCCGCCACCGAGATGGACAGCGCCCTTGCCGCCGCCTCGCACGGGGACGCGCTGGCGGCGCGCACCGCCTACGTCCAGCAGCGTGCCCGCTTCGAGAAGAATTTTCATGAGCAGGAGCTGGCCTCGTCCGGCACGGCCCGCGCCCCGCTGATCCAAAAGCTGGACGCGGCCTACAGCCGGTTCACCGCCCAAGGTGACCGGCTTTTCGACCAGGGCACGCTCTCGCCGCTGGAGACGCTGCGTGAAACCGAGACGTCGCTCTTCGCCACCCTTCAGGCGATCGACGACATCACCCAGCGCGACACCGATGCCTTGCGCAGTGCGGAGGCCCGGGCTTCCAACCTGGCGCGTTTCAGCATCAATTTTCTCGCGGTGGCCATGGTCGTGGCGATCCTGCTTTCGCTCTACCTTTCCTACCAGCTGGCCCGTCTGCTCTTGCGGCCGATCCGAACCCTGACCGACGCCGCCGTCGCGCTCGGCGAGGGCCGGCTCGACCGCGACGCCCCGGTCATTTCCAACGACGAGCTGGGCGAGCTGGCCCGCGCCTTCAACACCATGGCGGCCAAGCTCCGCACCTACCGGCAGGCCACGACCGAGGAAATGCTCCGCGCGCAGCGGACGATGGAGGCCACGCTCAACTCCGTGCCCGATCCGGTGTTCGTCATTTCCCGGGCCGGGGTGCACGAACTCCGGAATCCGGCCGCTGAAGCCCTCGCGCAATCGCCTGAATTTGCCCACGGATTTCCTCCGGTGCTGGTCGAGCCGCTCCAGCAGGTGATGGCCACGGGCAACCATTATCTGCCGACGGGCTATGACCACGTGGTCACCCTCAATCTCGGCTCGGAGGACCGCCACTTTCTTCCCCGCATCCTCGCCATTGGCGACGCTGCCAGCGGCTTCAGCGGCGCCGCCCTGCTCCTCCAGGATGTGACCAAATTCCGGCTGCTCGATGACGCCAAAAGCAATCTCGTCGGCACGGTCAGCCACGAGTTGAAGACCCCCCTTACCAGCCTGAGCATGGCCATCTACCTGCTCCTCGAGCAAAATATCGGCCAGCTCAACCCGGGGCAACGCGAGCTGATCGAGACGGCCCGTGACGATGCCGACCGGCTCCTGCGCATTCTCAACGACCTGCTCGACTTGAGCCGGCTGGAAAGCGGCGTTTCCCAGCTGCATTTTTCCCGGCGGCCGGTGCGCGACCTTCTCACCGCCATGGCCCGCGAGATGCACGCCATCGCCGAGGCCGCCCGGCAGACCATCGAGGTGAAGGTCGGCGAAGGGCTCGGTTCCGTCGACGTCGATCCCGACCGCATCCGCCATGTTTTTGTCAACCTTCTGACCAACGCTTCCAAATACTCGCCCTCCGGCTCGGTCATCGTCCTCTACGCGGAGGCCGCGCCCGACAACTTTATCCGTTTTGGCGTGCGCGATCAGGGGCCGGGAATTCCGGCGGAAAGCGTGCCGTTCATTTTCGAGAAATTCTACCGTGTGCCCGCCCAGCCGAAGAAGGGCGCCGGGCTCGGTCTGACCATCGCCCGGGAAATTGTGGTGGCCCACGGCGGCTCGATCGCCTGCGCCAGCCGGCCCGGCGCGGGCAGCGATTTTTATTTTCTTCTGCCAAAATTCGCCGCACAACGGCGCTTTGCCGGTGTCAGTGGGACGCACTAAATCCTCAATCCCCATGCGCACGTTCATCGCCATCATCCTCATTGCCGCCGGCATCGGCCTTATCTGGCACGGTTTTCAAGTCCGCAATTCGCTCAAGGGCAAAGCCCAGGAGGCAGGATCCGAATTGCATCAGAGTTTGAACGGCAATTCCTCCGTCACCGACGCCACTTGGTTTTTTGTCGGCGGCGGCGTCATTGTCATCGCGGGCGTGGCCACCGCGGTGAAACGCTGAATTCTCGGCTGTATTTTGCACGGCGGAGGGAAGGGCGGATGTGCGCTTTGCATGAAGATCGCGCCAGGCGGGGGCGGCCTCCGTCCGCCAGAAATTTTTTATCCTTTAAGCCCAAGGCACATACGCTGCGCCCTTTCCGCTAGCACGATTCATGTTTCCTCCTCTTGAGGCGCATTTTTTTCGCACCGTAACCTTCAACCTGATTCCCACCATGAAACGAAACAACCGTTCTGAAACCCTCGCCGACACCCCCGAGCAGCTCCTGGAGACGCTCCGGCAACTCGTGGCCGAAACCGAGCAGCTCCTTTCCGACGCCAGCGGTCCGGCGATGGACAAAGTGGAAGACATCCGCAGCCGCATCAGTGACGCCAGCGAATCGCTGCAGGAATTCTACGGCTCGGCCCGGCAGCGACTCATCGCCGGCGCGCGGCGCACCGACGAAACCATCCGCGAGCATCCTTACGAGTCGCTCGCGGTCAGCCTCGGCCTCGGCCTCCTGCTCGGCGTGTTGCTCCGCCGTTCCAAGTGACGTCATGGCTCCATCACCGCCCACCGGATTCCTCGGCTCGTTGCGGCAGCTCGGCGACGGCCTGATTGCCAGCGTGGAGGACCGCCTCAAGCTTTTTGCGGCGGAACTGCAGGAGGAAAAATATCGCGTCATCCAGACCTTCATCTGGATCAGCGCGGCGATTTTCACCGCCGCCATGGCGGTCACGTTCGCCAGCCTCACCCTGGTTTACGCCTTCTGGGAATCGGCACGACTCGCCGCGCTCGGCGGGCTGACGCTGGTCTATCTTGCCGGCTTCATCGCCATCGTTCTGCTTTTTCGCCGCTACCTGGCGCGTCAACCGCGGCCGTTTGCCGACACCTTGCACGAGCTGTCCGCCGACCGGTCATGTTTCCACAGCAGGAACTGACCCATCTTGCCCGCCACAAGCAGCGGCTGCGGGCACGCATCGCGGAAGAGCGGGCCGCCTGTTGCGCCGCCGTCCGCTCCGTGACCCGTCCGCTCCGCTGGATCGACCGGTTGCACGCCCGCTGGCGGGGCTTGTCGCCGCTGCTCAGGGCCGCGGCCATGCCGGCGGCGGTTTTATTGCCATGGAAATTGCTGCCGCGAAAAACCCCCTTGCGCGGCTGGCTTCGCTGGGCGCCCATCGCCTGGCGGCTGACCGGGCGCATCCTGCGCAAGTGAGCCGGGCCGCGCGGTTCAGGTCGCGCGGCTGGGCAGGGTGGCGAGCGTTTCCCGCAGGACGGCGAGGAATTGCTCGGTTCCGCGGCTTTGAAAGCGCTGCAGGTGACGCAGCACGTGAATGGTGCGTTTGGGCGCGCGGCCGGAAAGATTGCGGTAAACCAGCGTGCCGGCATCCTCCGGCGCCCGCACCATCAGCGGCAGGATGGAGATGCCGGCGCCGAGCGACACCAGGGCCTTGACCGTGGCGATCTGGGCGCAGAGATGCCCGATGTGCGGTTCGAAGTCATGGTCGCCGCAAAACCGCTGGATTTGCTCCGCCAGGCTGCTGCCGTCGCCGGTGAGAATGAACGTTTCTTCCGCCAGGTCGGCCGGCGTGACACGCGACTTGGTGGCGAGGCGGTGATCCTTGCCGACGACGAGAAGAAGCGGTTCATGGAAGACCGGTTCAACCGAAAGGCGGCGGTCGTTGACGGGCAGTGAAATAATGGCCAGGTCCAGCTCGCCTTCCGCCACGGCATGGGCCAGCTGGCCGCGGAAATTCTCCCGCGTCTGCACCTCCAGATAGGGATGCAGCTCCCGACAGCGGGTGAGCAGCCGCGGCATGAGAAAGGGCGCAATGGTGTTCGAGGCGCCCACACTGATGCGCCGCCGGGCGTGGGCATCATCGCGCAGATCGCGGCTGGCGTCATCGACGTCGGCCAGGATGCGGCGGGCGCGCTCAAGAAAGGTCGTACCCGCCTCGGTCGGCACGGCCCGCCGGCCCAAGCGGTGGAAAAGCTTGTGGCCCAGCTCGCGCTCAAGCTTCATAATTTGCTGGCTGAGAGAAGGCTGGGTAACATTTATTCGCTGGGCGGCGCGGGTGAAATTGCCGCTCTCGGCGATGGCGACGACGTAACGAAGTTGGTGTAGTTCCATAGTTTGAAGCAATGGCAGCGATAATAACAAATAATTTTGATAATGCCAGAACGGGGTTATGATATGCGCGGCCGGATTCTCCGGTCACTTAACCTAAATCAGAAAATAAACATGAAACAGACAACCCTCGTAGGGTTCCAGCTCGCGGCGGTCGTTGCCGCAGTGGTCTTGATGGCTGCTGGTATCGTGGCCCGTGCCCATTCCGACGCTTTTATGGTCGGTGGGTCGGTGCTGGCGATGCTTGCCATCGCGGCCTTCGACTACCGCGCGGGTTGGAAGCGGTTTCTTAGCAAGTAATTGCTGAAAAAACGCTATGCGAGAGGCCGGGGCGCAAGCCTCGGCCTCTTTCGTTTTGGGGCTGGCGGGGCCGGCTCGCCAAAGGAGGCGCCGACCGTTTCAGGCTGCCGGCGTGACAGGGGTCGCCGGAGGCAGCGCCGGGCGCTTCACAAACGCGGCCGCCACCAGTGAAATCACCGTTCCCCATATGACCGTGCCGATAAAACCGACCACGATTTGCATACCCGGCTGCAGAAACATACGCATAAAGTTCTGGGCCTGTTCCAGCTTGGCGCCGCTCACTCCCTTCGCTTCCAGCTTGGCCGTCTCCGCCTGCATGATCACATCAGTAAAGTCCGGATTGATGAAGCGCAGATAGACATAATAAAAAATCGTGCCAAAGAGCGCGGCGAAGAGCGTCACCATCATGCCGGCGCCGAGCGCGCGGCCGTAGCTGAATTCCTCCGTGGCGGGCGCGGCGGCGCGGCGCGCGCGCATGCCCAGAACCAGGCCGGTGATGGTGATCACCGGACTGGCGATCGCCGCGACAATCTGGGCGAGGCGCAGTTTTTCCGGATCGGAATGAAAACCGAGGAGATAGAAAATCAGGGTCAGGATCGCGTTGGCCAGGGCGAGAAGGAAGCCGTAGGTGAGGTAGGTTTTCATGGATGACGCAGTCTGGTCCGGCCCCGCCGGCAAGGCAATACCGGCGTCCGGTTTAGTCGCGCCGCAGCGTCACCACGGTTGCGCCCCATCCGCCGCTGGTTTCGTCGCCGGAACGGAAATCCTGCACCAGCGGCGACCGGCGCAGCCACGCCTGCACCGTGGCGCGCAGCGTCCCGGTGCCCTTGCCGTGCACCACCCGGACGGAAAAGATACCCTGCTTCCGGCATTCCTCGAAATAGGCCGGAAGCAGCCGGCCGATGTCGCGCGGCGAGAAGGTGTGAAGATCGAGCTCGCCGGTGATGGGCAGGGGAACGGGCGCCTCGTCGCTCGGCATGACGTCAATTTTCGCCGTGCTCGAAATCGGGCAACTCGTCCCGCGGCCGGGGCTCAAGAGGGCCGGCCGAGGGGGGAGGAGGATTCGGGGCACCGGTCTTCACCACCGTTGCCGGCGGGGCGGGCCTGGCTGGCGGCTTGGGCGGTTCGTCCAGCGCGCGCTTAAATTCCTCCTCGATACCGGAGGTAGCTTTCTTGAACTCGCGAATGGCCTTGCCCAGACCCCGGGCGAAGTCCGGCAGCTTCTCTCCGCCAAAGAATATCAGCACGGCGGCCATGATCAGCACCAGCTCGGTGCCGCCGAGGTCGAAAATCGCGAGAAAGGGTGCAAGGCAGGGCATGACGTTATAATAGCCTCATCGCCAGGCCGGAGGCAACTCGCGAGCGTGGTTCTTTTTCAGCGGCTTATTGTACGCGCACTTCGACGAGGAAGCTTTGCGTGCCGCCGGCGGGCACAAAGTGCAGACCGACCTTGTTGCCGGGGCCATTGGGCGGCCCCATCCACGGTTCGACGCAGAAAAAGGGCGAATCGTCCGCGAACGTCCAGGTCACGACCGTCGCGTCCGGCGGAGGCACCCGTTCCACCCCGTGCCCGACGATGATCCGGCCGGAACCGGCCTTGTCCCCGAACACGACCTCGCGGCTGCGCAGGCCGGTGTGAATGCAGTCGACCAGCTCCTTGTTGGTGAGGTTTTCCTCGCCGGACAGGCGCGGGCCGGGCACGAGCTTGCCGGTGGTGAAATCGTGCCGGAAGGTCTTGGTCGCGGGAAGGCGGATGGTGTAATCGGCGCGGGTGAGGTTTTCGCTCCACGGCACGGTAAAATAAAAATGGTGGCCGGCGCTCCACGGCAGCGGCGTGGTCCCCAGGTTTTTCAGGGTGAACTCGCAGAACAGCCCGAGCGGTTCGAAGCGGTAGCTGACAGTGAATTCATAGTCGAACGGATAGCAGGTGCGGGCCTCCTCGCCGGGCACGAACTGCGCGGTAAAGCCGCGCTCGTTGGCGTGCACGACCTTGAAATCGCCCTGGCGGGCGATGCCATGCAGCGGCATCGGCCGGCGCACGCCGTCGGGCGCGCGCCAGAAATAAATGTCGTTGCCGTCAAAGGTGCGGCCGCTGAAGGGAAAAAGGACCGGATTGCCGCCGCGCACCTTGTGAAATTCGTCGAGCGTGTTCAGCTCGGGCCAGTAGAGCACATCGCGCACGCTGCCGTCGCCCAGGGTGACATTCCAGTTCATGAGCCGCGCGCCGCGTTCCGGCAGGGCCAGGAAGGTCGAGGGGCCCACTTTCCAGCGTTGGAGCGTCGCATCGAGATAGGAGATCTTTTCCATGCGGCTCCTACAAAGCACGCCCCCGCGCCCGGCGCAAAGATTTTTCCGAAGCAATTGGGCAACGGGGTGGAAACAATTCCGGCGGTTGTAATCGGCCGGCGCTTGCCAGGGGCGATGAGTTAATTTATGGATCGAAGCTTATGTCGGGGAAATTTTCCAGGATCCTCCTCGCGGTACTGGCGGCGGCGCTGGCCGTCACCAGTGCGCGGGCGGACACCCCGGCTCCGGCGAAGCCGGCGGTGGTTTTCGTGATTCCCGTGCGCGAGGAGATCGCCGACCCCGTTCTCTACATTCTGCGGCGCGGCCTGAAGGACGCCATCGCCCAAAAAGCCGACCTGGTCGTGCTCGACATGGAGACGCTCGGCGGATCCGCCCAGACCGCCCTCGACATGATGGATGCCCTGGACAAATACCCCGGCAAGACCCTCACCTACGTGAACAACCAGGCGATGTCCGCCGGCGCGTTTATCGCGGCCGCCACCGGCGAAATCTGGTTTTCCCCCGACGGTGTCATCGGCGCAGCCGCGCCGGTCACGTCGCAGGGCGAGGACATCCCGGAAACGATGCGCCTCAAACTCACCAGTTTCTTGCGGGCAAAGATCCGCGCCATCAGCGAGGGCAAAGGCTACCGTGGCGAAGTCATTTCCGCCATGATCGACAAGGATTATGAGCTGAAAATCGGCGATCAGGTGATCAAGCCCAAGGGCGAGCTGCTCTCCTTGACCGCGGTGGAGGCGGCCAAGGCCTACGGCACGCCGCCGCAGCCGCTGCTCTCCTCCGGCACGGCGAAAACCCTCGACGATCTGCTGGCGAAGAAATTCGGCGCCAGCGGCTACACCATTAACCGCCTCGAAGTCACCTGGTCGGAGCAGTTCGCCGTCTGGCTCAACGCCCTTTCCCCCGTGCTCATCGGCCTGGGGCTGCTGGCTTTCTTTCTCGAATTCAAGCTGCCCAGTCACGGCGCCTTCGCCCTGGCCGGGGCCGGCCTGATCGCGCTGGTCTTTCTCGGGCATTTCGTGGCCGGTTTTTCCGGCCACGAACCGCTGATCGTTTTCGCCCTCGGCGCCATCCTCCTCGCTCTTGAGCTGATGTTCTTCCACAGCGCCGGCTTTCTCGGCCTGGTCGGTCTGCTTCTGATGGCCGGGTCCCTCGTCTGGTCGATGGCCGATCTCTGGCCCAATCAGCCGCTGACGCTTTCCGGCGGTGTCTTCCTCATGCCGTTGATCAATTTCAGCCTCGGTCTCGTCATCGCCGTCGCCTTGGCGGCCGTCCTGGCGCGGTTTTTGCCCCGCAGCTGGCTATGGGACCGGATCGTGATCGGTGCCACGATCGGCGCGGCGGCGCAGGCGGCCGGTACCGCACCCGAGCAGGCGCCCTCGCTCGAGGCGCTGGTCGGCCGGCGCGGGGTGGCGGCAACGGCGTTGCGGCCGGCCGGCCAGATCGAAATCGACGGCCGTCGCTATGAGGCCCAGGCCGCGCTCGGCGCGATCGACCCTGGCACGGCGGTGATCGTCATCCGGCGTTCCGATTTCAGCCTCATCGTGGAAAGGGCCGGCGCATGAGCTCGATTCTGCTCCTCTTCTTGCTCGCCCTGGTGTTTCTCTTCTTCGAGGTGTTCACCCCCGGCCCGATCTTTGGCATTCTGGGCGCTTTGACCCTGGTCGGTGGCGTGACCGTGGCCTCGGTCGACTACGGCGCGAGCGGCGGGCTGACCGCGGCGGTCAGCGCGCTGGCGGCGGTGGGCGCGACCCTTTATGCGGAACTGGTCTGGCTGCCGAAGACCCGCTTCGCCCGGAAACTTTCGATCACCGCCGTGTCCGACGCGACCAGCCAGCCGCCCCTGGCCCATCCCGACGAAGTGGTGGGCCGGCCGGCCGAGGCGCTGACCACGCTCGCCCCGAGCGGCTACGTGCTGGTGGAGGGCCGGCGCTACGAAGCCTTCTGCCAGAACGGGCACGCGCCGCGCGGCACGCCGCTGCGCGTGACCGGACTCGACAATTTCCGTCTCATCGTCACCAAAAACTAAATACAATGCAACTTGCTACTGTCCTGCTCATCATCGGCGCGGTCATCGCCGTCGTCATCCTCGCGCTGATTTTTTCCTTCATCAGCGTGTGGGTGAAGGCATTTCTCAACGGCGCGCCTGTCGGCATCTTCAAACTCGTGGCCATGCGCTTCGGCGGCGTGCCCTACGGCCTGGTGGTCGAGGCGCGCATCAACGCGGTCAAGTCCGGCATCAACCTCTCGACCGACCAGATCTCCGCGCAATACCTCGCCGGCGGCAACGTCGTTTCCACCGTCCAGGCCCTGATCGCCGCCCAGAAGGCCGGTTTGGCGCTGGATTGGAACCGGGCCTGCGCCATCGACCTCGCCACCAAGGGCTCGGAAAAATCGGTGGTTGAGGCGGTGCGGACCTCGGTCGATCCCAAGGTCATCGACTGTCCGAACCCGGCCAGCGGACGCACCACAATCGACGGCGTGGCCAAGGACGGCATCCAGGTGAAGGTGAAGGCGCGCGTGACCGTGCGCACGCATCTCGAGCGTTTCGTCGGTGGCGCGAAGGAGGAAACCATCATTGCCCGCGTGGGCGAAGGCATCGTCTCCACCATCGGCTCCGCGGAAAGCTACAAAACCGTGCTCGAGTCGCCCGACAGCATCTCCAAAACCGTGCTCGCGCGCGGTCTCGACGTCGGCTCGGCCTTCGAGATCCTTTCCATCGACATCGCCGACGTGGACGTGGGCGAGAACATCGGCGCCAAGCTGCAGGAGGCGCAGGCCGAGGCGAACAAGAGCATTGCGCAGGCCCAGGCCGAAATCCGCCGGGCCGCGGCGGTGGCGGTCGAACAGGAGATGAAGGCGAAAACCCAGGAAATGCAGGCCAAGGTCGTCGAGGCGCAGGCGCAGGTGCCGCTGGCCATGGCCGAGGCCTTCCGCTCCGGCCGCCTGGGCGTGATGGATTACTACCGGATGCAAAATATCCAGTCCGATACGGACATGCGGTCGAGCATCGCAAACCCCGAGCAGAAAAAATAAAATTGCATGGACTGGCTCTTCAAAAACCTCGGGGTTTTCATCTTCATCGCCATCGCGGTGGCGAGCATGCTGTCGAAACTGAGGAAGGCCGCCACGCAGTCGCAGGCGCGGAAGGCACTCGAGCCGGTCCGCACCGGCGATTCCGAGGCGGCGTCGCGCACCCGGCAGATTCAGGAGGAGATCCGTCGCAAGATTGCGCAGCGAGCCGGCCGCGTCCCGACCGCCGCGGTTCCGCCGGTGATGGCACGGCCGGCAGCGCAACCGCCCGCGCTGCCGCCGCAGAATATCTTTGAAGAATTGAAACGCCAGATGGCGCGGGCCGAGAAATTCGCCGCCGACGCCCAGGTGCAGTTGCGCGAGATCGATGAGGAGGCGGAACGCGAAGAGGCCGAAACCCGCCGGTTGGCGGAGGCGCGGCGCAAGCAGCAGGAAGCGCAGCGCGCAGCGGAGACCTCCACGATTTATCGCGCCAGCGCGCCGTCCGCCGCATCGGACCGGCGGTCTAAACTGCTGGCGGCGTTGCGCGAGCCCCAGAGTTTGCGGGAGGCGTTGGTGCTGCGGGAAATCCTCGGTGCCCCGCCCGGACTGCGGTAAGTCCGCTTATTCGATGCGGGCGCGGTCATAGCCGGTCGTGGGCATGCCGTAGAGGTGG
>Ga0070741_10013496_pt1 | contig 14401 bp, 12 predicted proteins | sample Coa_R1_4_FD_66440 | JGI IMG/M metagenome (GOLD analysis project Ga0070741, IMG submission 66440) | Surface soil microbial communities from Centralia Pennsylvania, which are recovering from an underground coalmine fire - Coalmine... | ecosystem: Environmental > Terrestrial > Soil > Unclassified ...
CACAAGCCGGTAGTCCATCCTGTGAGGTTGTCGTTCCCCTCACGAAGCCAGAAAGCGAGCAATGGCGCAAGCAAGCAATCAAGACAACGCTAGAACACGCTATGACACGCTCTGTTTTTTGGAACTATATATGATGACATTCTGGTAGGCAAGGGACTTCAGGGCGCTTACTTACGACCAAAAATCATCCACCTGGATACTTCTTGTGAGCATTGGCGTTACGATTATCATCAATCACGCGCACATGTTCTTCTGGAGTAACACAGACATGATCGTTGTAAGTCGCCATACGAAACACATAACCACTGATACAGGAACCATCAGGATTAACCCTCTGGCTGGCAAGCTGATTATCGCTTACTACCTGGGCTTGCTGATCCGGTGTGACACAGACATTGTCGTAGGGAGTTGCCAGGCGGTAGACATAGCCATCAATACAGGCATTCTGCATCACTGTTGGCGAGGGCGTCAGCGATGAGGTTGACGCTGTTGTCGGCGTTGACGCTGGTTGTAGAGTTGGCGTCGATTGAGGTGTTTGATTCTGACTATTTGCTCCAGAAGTATTCGCCTGGGTGTTTTGGTTTGCCGTAGGAGTGGTATTTACTGATGAACTCTGGTTTCCACTAGGAGACGCATTCACTGATAAACTCTGATTGCCTGCAGGAGTGGTATTTACTGATGAACCACGGTTTCCAGCGGTAGGTGGGCTTTCCACCTGGTTGCTTTGAGAACCTTGACTGGATGCAGGGGAAGACAATCGCTTAGTAGCGGTCAGACTGTACGAATACACAGGTGGAGAAGATAGCGTTGAAGGTTCTTTGCTTCTTGCAGGCATTAATGATGATAAGAGAAAAAATAGCAGCGCTGCCAGTAGCAGTAAGCTGGCCACGATAATGATACGCATCGTTCGCAGATTCTGCGTAGCAGTTACCAGCCTGCGCTGCGATGAGAGAGGTGGAAAGGGCTTTTTTGCTGAGAATGCACCTGAGTTGGTCATGGCAGCATCGTGCCCTGGCGCTTTGAATGCTGCAACTCCCTCAGACGGGGTCATCAGAACAGTGGCAGCATCATCCGAATGTTTCAGGATAGCGGCTTGCAGCGATGGTCGTGGTGACACTGAGGAAACACCTTGCGAAGACACTGCACTGTCTATAGAAACAGGGTTAGCGGGCCGGCCGTAGTGCTTGAGCGCCGTAGCAAAATCCTGAATAGAGGGAAAACGATATTGAGGTTCCTTGGCGAGCGCCTTCAACACGGCGTTCTCGACTTCCAGCGTAATAGTCGGATTTTGCTGGCGCAAAGGGGGCATAGGAGCATAGAGATGTTGGGCACATACTTCAGAAAAAGTGCCACGAAAAGGATGCATACCGGAAAGCCACTCGTAAGCAGCCATAGCTAACGCATATTGATCACTACTCGCTCGAGGCTTGCCCATAATCTGTTCAGGAGCCATATACAAGGCTGTACCGGCAGTGGCTTTGGTGCTCTGAGACGTTGATGAAGTAGCAAACAGCGCAATACCAAAATCACTGAGGAGTAACTCTTGATGGCGTCCCACGAGCATATTTTCAGGCTTCACATCACGATGGATCAACTTGCGATCATGAGCATACTGTAATGCGCCTGCCAATTGCTCAACATAGGTAATCACATCGTTAAGAGGCGCCGGGGACCCCTTAGGATGGCGTTGCCGCAGGGTGCCATAAGGAGCATAGTTCATGATCAGAAATGGCACACTATGTTCGATGCCACAATCAAGCACGCGCACAATCGAAGGATGCTCCAGATCGGCAATCGTACGAGCTTCACGCAGAAAAGCTTCTTGATCACGCGCCACCAATCGCGTATGCAATATTTTGATGGCAACCAGCGATTTCAAATGCAGATGTTCACCCAGATAGACATCGGCGAACCCACCCTGACCGAGCAAGCGAGTTAAGCGATAGTTGCCAAATTGTTGGCCGATACGATCTATCACTATTCTGCCTCCTTATGAGACATATGCGATTACTTAACGAGATAGTATGGAACCTATAAAGTGCCCATTTGCGAGGCCGCGGCACGATAGAGAGCTTTGCCCAATAAGAAGGTGTGCTATATGAAGGTTGTAACTGTCATAATTCGATAATTATTCACATTCATCTTACAGAACTACAGGAAGGCTATAAAGAGGTTCTAGTTCGAGAAAGTTCCTACACACTATTAACGCTGCTATAGTACAAATTCCGCCTTGAATTATTGAATTTATTCGTCGAGTTAGAAGTCATTGCAAAGAGGCCAAAGGTTTGTTTTTGCCCAATCAACTCGCATCTGTGGCGCTTTTCTGGAGAATTGCCCAGGCAAGGTGTAATTCCACTTTACCAGCAAGCATACAGAGCATGTTTGGTTGGTAAAGTAGAATTATACTTGAGATTGCTATAAACGCGAGTTGCTCGGGACAGGATTTGCACTATCAGAAGATGCGATTACTCCTGACCCGGCGAGCAGGAAAAAGGTGGAGATGTTGCTATTCCATCGCTGCCGCGTTGCGCATCCACATCTCGACAGGGTGATCTTGCATAAACCCGGCGCCCCCCATGATTTGTACGGCGTCTATGGTCGCTGATTGCGCGATTTTTAAGGCTTGATGCTGGGCAGCTTCGACATCGCGGACAAGCAACTCGGGTTCAGCAGCACGATCCCAGTTGACAGCTGCATTCCAGAGCAGTAAGCGCGCAGCATCAAGTTTCATCGCCATTTCGGCAACCATGAAGGCGATGCCCTGATAAGAGACAATCGGACGGCCAAAGGCGATACGTTCCTCAGCATATTTGCCTGCATATTCAAGTGCAGCACGGGCCGTACCACAGGCAACACCCGCACGCAGGAGACTGTAGAGCAGAGCAGCACGTAGCACACCGCTGTTGCCAGGCTCCCCTAGCAGGGCAGATGCAGGAATAGCGGTCTCGTTGAAGGCATAAGAAACACTTGGCGCGGCCAGCAAGCCCAGCTTTTGCTCATCACGTTCGATCTGTATATGCGCTTGCTCAGGAAGCACTGCGGCACATAACCCATCGGTACCTGTTGTCCCCTCCAGACGCACCAGCACGACACGTGGATAAGATCGTTCACCGTGGATCACATCGCGCTTGGTACCATTGATGAGATAGTCTTGACCTTCGCGGCGGGCGGTTGCGCTGATCTCACCAATCGAGTAGCCACCAGTACGCTCGGCAAAAGCCAGACTACCACGTACCTGCATTGCACTCTGCTCGTCACAGAAGGGCACAATATACTGTTCTTGCTGGCCTGGGTTGCCGGCCAGAGCTACAGCTAGCGGCCCCATCATAGAGCCAAGAATATTCATCGCCAGGCCAGCATCACCAAAACCGAGTTCTTCAGCGATCAGGGCATATGTGAAGGCATCTATCGGACCAGAGCCACCAAACGCTTCCGGGAAAGGCGTGGTCAGGCCAGTTTGCGTAAGGGTTTGCATCAATGCGAGCGAAATATCACCATTGTTTTCAGAGGAGCGTCCCTGCAAGCGTAATTGCTCTACAGCAATGCTGTGCGCCAGGCGACGGATCTCTTCTTGTTCTTCCGTTGGAGAGAAATCGAGCATGAAATTACATCCTTTCGATACTCGCTACCAGGGTTGAGCCTCGTTGCGTTCTTCAGCCTTGAAATGAGTTGTGTCTACCCACCTCCTATAAGTATACAATTTCTCGTCCGTGTATAACAGAAGAGAAAAAGAACTCAGGAGCAGAATATAAGGATGAAAAAGATTTTTCTGGACATAGGGGCTAATGGTTCTGAGTCCAGAAGATTCTCTTCAGCCTTATACATCACACAGTAAGATAATCGACTCATATTTATATAATTTTATATTAGATGAGCAGCAGAAGATCTTAGCAATAGAGCATTTTACAGCGCTTGCTTTAAGTGACCCATATATCTACAAACATCACAGAAATTTTTTCTTCAAGGTACGAGCGCCTCTGTTACAGTTAAGCCTTATACACGTTTCAAACTAAAGAAGAGATCAGTAAAAATTATTATGGTCCGTGTGGGTTTGCTTAGTCATACCCATTTTTCATTAGCAAAATATACTAACGTTCTCTTTCCGTCCACGACAAATGAAGGTGGGTACCTCTATTATGAATAAGGATACGACCCGGAGGCTTGGCAATTACCGGCTGGTGCGCCTGCTCGGCAGAGGTGGCTTCGGGAGAGTCTACCTTGGAGAACACATCTATCTGAACACCCCTGCTGCTATCAAGGTTCTGCATACACACCTGTCTCAAGAGGAGAGTATGCGCTTTCTGACTGAAGCACGTCTGATTGCCGGTCTTGAGCATCCCAACATTGTACGCATCCTGGATTTTGGGATGGAGGGATACATGCCATATCTGGTTATGCCCTACGCGCCCAACGGCACACTCCATCAACGGCACCCTAGAGGCACACTTCTCCCATTACCACTCATCGTGCAGTACGTTCAGCAAATAGCAGATGGCTTGCAATATGCTCATGACCTCAAGCTGATCCATCGAGATATCAAGCCCGAAAATCTTTTACTGGGACGCAAAGATGAGGTGTTGCTCAGCGATTTTGGTCTTGCCATCGTTTCCCAAAGCTCTGTTGATATACAGGACCAGGGAAGAGCCGGGACAACTCTCTATATGGCCCCTGAACAACTACAGGGAAAACCAAGCCGGGCCAGCGATCAGTATGCACTTGGCATTGTCACCTATGAGTGGCTCTGCGGGCATGCGCCGTTTCTCGGCACCGAATATGAGATTGCGATGCAGCATATTCAGACTCCACCACCCCCCTTACATGAGCGCATACCAACTATCCCCCCCATTATCGAGCAAGTGGTGATGAGAACGCTTGCAAAGTCTACCGATCAACGTTTTCCGCAAGTACAGGAGTTTGCCCAGGCTCTGGCACAGGCATATCATAGAGCACTGCTGGACAAGACAACGGTAGCGAAAGGGCAAGGGATAAGCAAAACTTCTACACAGTTGGAAGCACGCAACACATTTAGCAATACGACTGGAACTCCTGAGACACCCGATTCCTCTGTAGACATCCCGCAAACCACCAGTCACGCCGAGATCATTGCCTCAACACCGCACTTGCCAGTCACGCCACGTACCACCGAAACTAGGCAAGTAAAGCGCAGCGAAATCTCGACCGTTTCGCAAAATGAGGCACGCCAACACCACCAGGAATTGTCTGTTTCTCCACTGGCAATCAATAACTCTTACAACAAGCAACAGGACGGGCAGATCTCATCACCGCTAATCAATAGCCTTCACAACATTGACAACAAGCGACAGTATGGACAGATCCTATCAACAACAGGCCAATCGCTCTCCTCTTCACCTATTCAGACACAGAAGGTTGCTTCCCAGATAGAGCAACCTTTGCCGCAAAACACACGACGCTCCCGACGTAAGGTGGTAGCAGGTCTGATTAGCACAGCGGTGTTTGGCGCAGGTGCACTCTGGTACCTGTTTGATCATCCGCAACCGACATCCCAGGGTACAATAGCTACGCAGACTCCTCCTGGTGGCAATACTACGTTGAATGGGACGGGAGGGACAGGCACGGCAGGAACGCCCAGAGCGACTCAAACAGGAAACACTACTCAGATTACGACTTCTTCTCCTGCATCAACTACGACCACTACCACAAAGGGACAGGGCACTACAACTACAACAACAGCTACCAATAGCACAACATCTCTACAATCAGCTGGAACTGCTCAGCCTACCACCCCAGGGTCCACCACCCAGCCTACCACGACTCAGCCCACATCTCCAGCTACATTGTCATCCAATCCAACACCAACCAGCCAGGCTACGCCAACCCAGACAACAGCACTGACAGTACAGATTGACACAGGTAGCTTGCCGCTCAAGCTCACCCTTAATTCGACGTATCAGGTGACCGTCATCACAAACAAAGCCAATATTCCCGTTGTGTTACACGTGAGTTATAGCACAGGAGACACACAAACGCTTGGCTCCCAATATACTGGCGCTAATGGGAAAACTACATTTAACTGGACACCTGGTGTGAAGTCTCTCCTCGGTATCAGTGTTGTCACAGCAACGTTGACAGCAAGCGGGACAAACACAGATGGGCAAACAGTAGATTCTAATAGCGTCCAGCTCACATTAACATCTCTATGAGCGGTAATTTGAAACCTCTATCAGGTTACCATCGGGATCACGCAGATAGACCGACAGAATTGATCCTGTGGCCCCGATTTTACTGACTGGCCCCTCGATGATCGGAACATTGCAAGCCCGCAGATGCGCAATGACTTGTTCAAGAGGGATCTGCGTAATCAAGCAAAGGTCCCCCGAGCCAGGAGTCGGCTTGAGCGCTTTGGGCTCAAACTCTTTGCCCGACTCGTGCAAGTTAATTTTTTGCTGGCCGAATTGTAGCGCCTTGCGCTTCTCACCGAAGGTTACAACTTGTATGCCCAGGACGCGGGTGTAGAATTCACAGGTTTGCTCTATGTTGCGCACCGTCAGCACAAGGTGATCGAGACGATCTATCTGCATAAATCCTCCGGGAATCCTTAGGTGAACTCTATCAGGCCACGAATGTTTTCACCAGCAAGCAAATCAGCATAGGCTGTGTTGACCTGATCAAGTGTATAGGTTCTTGATACAAGCTCGTCGAGTTTGAGTTTGCCAGCCTGGTACATGGCAAGCAGGTTGGGGATATCGTGGCGCGGCTGCGAATCTCCAAAGAGCGTGCCCATAACCGCTTTCTGATAGAGTACGAACTCAAGCGGCGGTATGGGGATAGATGTAACTGTGGTAGGAGCCAGGCCAATGATCACGATAGTTCCGTTCTTGCCGGTACAGGTATAGCATTGGCCAATAGTTTCGGGCATGGCAATGGCATCAAAGGCATAGTCTACGCCCTGTCCCCCTGTCAGATCAGTAACAACTTGCGCGACATCTTCCTTCTGAGCATTGATGATGTGTGTAGCACCAAATTCTCGGGCTTTTTCGAGCTTGAAATCGTAGATATCTACAGCGATAATCATACGTGCACCGACAAGGGCAGCCCCCTGAACAGCATTTGTGCCAATACCCCCACAGCCAACAACCAGAACTGTACTCCCAGGCTCGACTTTGGCCCGATGAATCACCGCACCTACGCCAGTGATTACAGAGCAGCCAACCAGCACAGCCCGGTTGAGCGGGTAAGCATCATCGATCACAACGATGGAGATATCGGGCACAACTGTACGCTCGCTAAAGGTTGAGACAAGGCAGAACTGGCCGATATTGACATCATCGCGATGCATGCGGAACGTCCCATCGAGCTGCGCCCCCACCAGAGTCGTCGCTCCCAGGTTACAGAGGTTTGCATGCCCAGAGGTACAATAGCGGCAGGAACCACACGAGGGTATCCAGCTCAACACAACATGGTCGCCGGGCTTGCAATTGGTAACGCCAGAACCAACAGCCTCAACGACACCCGCGCCCTCGTGTCCAAGCGCCATTGGAAGATAGCTGGGAAGGTCACCCGTAACGATGTGGTAATCGGAGTGGCAGATCCCCGCAGCAACCATGCGCACCAGCACCTCATGGTTTCCCGGTGGATCAAGCTCAACTTCTTCAATGCGAATAGGTTCACCAGGAGCATAAATAACAGCAGCGCGTGTCTTCATTGACTTCTTTCCTCCTGAGAATAGAGAGAACCACCTAACTAGACAGTAGCTTGAAGCACTACAAAGAACATTTACCAGTTAGAGCAAGGTTCTGGTTAAACCCCCATCGACCTGGATCGTGGTTCCAGTAATGTAGGATGCTTGCTCTGAGGCCAGAAATGCAACCAGTGCGCCCAACTCGGCAGGTTTGCCAAGGCGACCCATAGGAATACCTGAGCCCTGGGCAAATTCTTTGAGCAGTTCATCCTCGCTCAAGCCGCTCTCTGCTATTGCTCTCTTAACAGGCGTATCAAAAAAGCGGTCGGTGAGGAGACTACCGGGACAAACATTGTTGACCGTAATGTTATCAGGCGCGAGATCGATAGAGAGCGATTTCGTCAGGCCGATGACGCCCGGACGTATGCTGTTAGAGAGCACGAGGTTATCGATGGGCTGCTTTACCGAGGTACTGACGATGGTGATAATGCGACCGCTGCCAGTCTTGCGCATATGGGGCAGAACAAAGCGCACCATACGCACAACGCTGAGAAACGTCAGTTCATAAGCAGCTAGCCATTGAGCATCATTAAAGTCGGGGAATTTGCCACGCGGTGGGCCACCAGCGTTGTTCACGAGGATATCGATACGGCCAAATTCGCTTACAGCAGCGTCGACAATACGCTCCAGATCTTCCTCCCTGGTCACATCGGTGGGCACGCCAATCACCGGAACCCGATTGTTGGAAGATTGACGCAGACCTTCCACAGCCTGATTCAGCGTAGCCTGGTTACGTGCACCGATTACAAGGTTTGTCCCTTCGGCAGCGAGCGCGGCAGCACTGGCACGCCCAAGTCCCTTGCTCGCTGCCAGGACAATTGCTACTTTACCCCTGAGACCTAAATCCATATGGCTCCTTACACAGTTGTAGTCAGATCAATGTTCCAGCTATTCTGCAACAGCTTATTGAACATTGCAAGATAATTATATAGCAAAACTGCTATTTCTTGCTCTGAGAACCATACATATGCAGGAAGCGGAGCAAACTACAAAAGGATGGGGAAAATAGGCACTCATGCAAATGGCTGTCGAATAATCGTTTGCAGCCTTTCAGGGGCTGTCCGTGTCGCATCTTTCAGATAGATCTCGTGATGTTTTGCCCTGAGTTTCCAATTGTTGGCCTCAATAAAAGCATGCAGCTTCGCTACCGTTGGACCTTCTTGCGCATAAGAGCCAATGTGCATGATCTGGACAGATGGCCCCTCGTGAAGGGCTGTAAAGCGCATGTGAGCAAGCGCAGATAGATCTTTCTTTTTGCTCACGTTAGACCTGGCTTCCTCAAACAACTCCCTGGTCACATAGACCGGTTGCATAATCATAACTGTCCATTTCCAGGCATCTTTGTCCTCAACCTGAAACGGTGTCCCTTCATTCATCCACCACAGGCCCTCAAGCGGCATCACTCCATAATCAACAGTGCTTGCAATATTGGCGCTTCCACCTTTTTTTAGCAGGAACTTGAGTGTGTAGGAGACAGAGAATAAGGCTGCAACAGCGTCCTTATAGCACTTTGCAGTGTTTGGATTGCCTTCACCATCAATCATAAGAAAGTTCATCTCCGGGACATCAACAACCGCGACCTCTCTGGTCGAGGGAGAATAGAATTGCTTAAGTTGCTTCTTGAGATCAATTTTTTCCATTGACATTCCCTCCTTCTCAGTAATGAGAGAAGTATATGCTGATATTCTGGACATCCGTTGTCAGGATTTATGAGGAATTTTGAACCATGATCACTCTATATAAATTGTTAACGCGTGAGATAGCCAGCATCGACGGGTAAGGCAGTGCCGGTTATGTGGCGTGCTTCATCCGAGGCAAGCCAGAGCGTGGCAGCACTGACGGCTTCTGGTGGAAGAAAATCTCGATTAGTAAAGAGGTTGAACTGGTTCATGACGGAAAGCGCATGCTCATAGGTGGCATCTGGGCCAGGGCCGCTGGCAAACTCGTTGTAGAGGGCCTGGTTACGAGACATCGCGGTATCAATGCTGGTGGGACAGACGGCGTTGACGTTGATATCGTAGGGGGCCAGTTCGATAGCAAGCGTTTTGACCAGGCCGAGAACGCCGTGCTTGGCTGCAACGTAATGGGCCAGGTTTGCCATACCCTTTAGCCCAGCCGTCGATGAGATGCAAATGATTTTGCCGCTACGCCGGGGGAGCATTTGCGGGATACAGACTTTACAGGTGATCCAGGCCCCCTTGAGACAGACATTAATGGTCGCGTCCCACTGTTCCTCGGTGAGTTCCCAGGCAGGAGCAAACGAGTAGAGGCCAGCATTAGCTACCACGATATCGATTGGTCCGAGTTCGCACTGTCCATGCTCTGCCAGCACTTGCATAGCCGCCAGATCGGTTACATCAGCCTGCTCAGCAATGACAGAACAACCCATCTGCTCAAGTTCCTGGGCAAGGACTGCTAGCTCTTCAGGTTGCGCCAGCGAGTAGGGAACGGTTGGGTCCTGGCGACAGGCATCACATAGAATCAGGCGCGCACCCTCACGAGCAAATGCCAGGGCATGAGCGCGGCCTATGCCATGTGCCGCACCGGTAATTAAGGCAACGCGATCTAGAAAACGAGGATGTATGTTTTTTTCGCCGTACATTACTCCCTGCTTTCTTTCAGGATACGAGGAACGACTAATAGGTATCGGGGGAGCAACAAATCAATAGTCTCTTCAGAGCATAACATCTGCGTCACCTGTCTGCAAGCTTGATAAAACGAAACGTTGGGATCGTTGGGAAGAAATATCATACCATCTGCTGCTCTAGAGCCTTCCTTGCGGTATTCTTGTTACTCGTTGGGAGAGCAAAGGGTTGATTGCTCTTTGCTCTCCGTAAATCTAGCTATTCTGCGGTGCCCAGGAATAAGCGCAACCAGTAGGGCCACGAGGCAGCATATTTTGATGCAACAGTTGGCTCACAATACTGAACGAAGCGATACCAGGACAGGCCCCGGCAGAGTTTGCCTATGCGCAGGGCCAGTTCAAAAGCTTCGCGCAGGTGTTCTATAGGAGCATAGACCGTCCAGGGAGTCAGGTAGGCATCGCGCAGGCGTTCTTGCTTTTCCTGGTCGTACTTCAGGAGGTACTTCGCAACGCGTTGCACAACGGTAAACGAGCAAAAGGGATGGGTAATGGCACTTTCGGCCCAATCAAAGAAGATGTAGCCATTGCCGTTCACCATTACGTTTCCCCCATGCAGATCATCATGATGCAACGCCTCTGATATGCGATAGTCGGCCAGTTGCTTACATAGTTCCTCAAGTTCTGGCAGAACGTTTTTCAAGCGCTCCCATTCTTCTTCGCTCATTTCCTTCCCAATAAGCAAGGCAGATGTGTTGGCAAAGGCCGTTGCAAAAAGAGACGGCAGCTTGCTCAAACGGCGATCAGGGCAACCATGCGCCAGCAAAACATCTACGTGGGCGATAGATGCTATTTGCAAGCGCGCAAAGTCAGCCACCAGTTCTTCCCAACAAGTAATGCTCTCCTTCAGGTCCTTCTGTTCGCTCAAAGGTATACCAGCATCTTCCATGAGAAACCAGTTGCGCTGCTCCTCGATGGTCAGAACATGCGGAATCTTGTCCGGCCAGAGCCGGGATAATGCCTGGGTGAGGGCTGGTTCATAGCTAAAGGCAGAATCAGATGGTTTGAAGTAGAGATTACCGGAGGTGGTGGGCACACGCAAGACACAGGACCAGTCCTGTACATCAACCTGTTCTATTGGACCATCGGGCTGATAGTGCAGCTGTGTGAGCTGACTGTCAATCCAGGAGCTAGCACACGCAAACCAGCCAAAACGCGCCCAGGGACGACGCAGAGCCGGAATGTTACGCTCGTCAAGCTCCCTGAACCATGTTTCGAGCACAGGCTGGTGATCTGCGATAGCAAGCGTCAGGTTGGATAAATCGGACAAGGCAACCCAACGACCATGATCTGGAAGCTTGCAGTGAGAGCTATGATTTTCCAGGGCGTACACCAGGTGTACATCCTCGCTATCCACTCCGTAGCGATCATAGGCGCAGTAGAGCGTGGTAACATCAAGATCAAACATCTCGTTTACGATCTGATTGAGCATCGCAGCGCTATCGAGCGGCTCAGCGATAGGGCAGCGTGGCAATGTCCAGCCTGCCTCGGTCTCAAACAGGAGCAGAAGCGGCTCACTGATGTGAGGAATAATCACATAGATATCGTTTTGTTTCTCTAGCATCTGTTTCATCCTTTTCTTGTTTGTATTGTGGGAGACTTTGTGATGGAGAAACAGCCCGCGAGCCAGCAGCGGAAGACATAAAAGGGCCGTGGGCTGTTTTATCTGAAAGTTGCCCACGGCCTGATCACTTAGTGCTTTGTTCGTAAAGTATTGGGCGTATTCTTTGACAGATGAGAAAATAGGCCCCTGCATCTGGTATTGCTCTCCTCTAGTTGGATGAGTTTTCGTTCAATGGGTTTTCCGATATAGCCTTCACGTAATTTAGCATTGTAGCTCTTATCGATGCAAGCTTTGAGTTCTTGCTCGATACTGTAGTAGCGGGCAACGCTCAGAGCTGTACGGATAACATCCTGCAACTCTTTGACGTAGGATCAGGATCTCTATAAAAATCTATCATAAGGCTTCCTTATGATAGATTTTTATAGAGATCCTGATCCTACCTCGGGTTGCGAAAGAACCAACATTCTAGGAATTTTGTAATATTTAGCTCTTTTTAATTGATCTACCATAGATAATGCTTTATACTTTAGGAAGTCCTGGGGAGCTTCTTTTAGTATGTGATTGAAAAAGAGTCACATGTTGTTCTGACTATGGGTGGAAACAAAGACGTCCCGCAGTGTTGAACAGATTGCAACTATCTTATCGCGGCCCCTCACCACAATTAGGCAGATTATCCGTGATTTTGAGACATCTGATATCATAGCACGATCATAACGGCTTGTCGTTCATCTTACTGCATTTCTTTTCAAGAAACGAAAGGGGGATGTGGCGTTTCTTCACGGAGGAAGAGAGACCACAATGATAGATTATGCAATCTATTGTAACCCAAGAGGGATCTTCAGCAGACCGTTTATTCGGCTGGTGGTATCGTATTGCCGCACCAGCAGAGGTATCAGCAGAGGCTCCATTACGCAAGCGCATGCGTGTGCGCAGTGGTAAGTTAACAAGTGTTATCTTTCTCGTTGAAATTATTATCGTGCTGGCAAACTTAATAGTGGACATCTTAGACGTCCCATTCGCAGTTCCATCGCTGGCGATCTTGCTCACCGTCGTATGGGTCGGGGTGATTTTGAATCGTATCGGTAAAACGACTCTCGCAGGAATACTCGTTCTCGTGATCCTGGAGATGGGCCCGACCGCCAACTTTTTCATCACTCCAGGCGGATTGTCTCCGTTTACACTATCAATCTTCGATTATAATATCCAGGTAGCAAGAAGGCGCGGAAAACCTCTTCAGGCATACAAAACGGGAACTTCACTTGATGCATTGATTATGGAAATTTCCAAGGGGATAGTCGCTCCTCAACGGCCGAATGATCAACCGATCGGCCCCAACCAATTTTTCCAGTAGGATTCTCAGCAATGGTAAGCAGGATGGTGTAGATCCTAACAGCGTTAGCGTCACGCCACCACCTGCATACGTAACAGCAAGAAGGAGGTTTTGATGAAGCTCAAGGTTCTTTCAGAAGCGCAGGTCGAGCATTTTATGGAGTATGGCTACGTCAGGCTCACGGAGGCGTTTCCGCGCAAGAACGCTCTTGCAGCGCAAGATTACATCTGGCAGCAAATCGAGAAGCAGGGGGTGCTCAGAGATGATCATTCCACCTGGACGATTCCCAGGGTGCATCTCAGGGAGCAATACCACGATCCTGTATTTCAAGCCTGCGCGACCGAGCGGCTGGCCGATGCCATCGAGGATCTGCTGGGGCGGGATCGTTGGGCCAAACGCGAGAGCTTCGCGACCGATGGCTGGGGATGGTGGCCAGTCAACTTTTCGGTAGGGGGAGGCCAGCCCTGGGATGTGCCAACAGGAGGATGGCACTGGGATGGGTCGCACTTCCGCCATTATCTCAATAGCCGCGAGCAAGGGCTGCTCCTGCTCTGTATCTTTTCCGACGTTGCTTCCCGTGGTGGCGCGAGCGTGGTGGCAGAAGGATCACACCACCTGGTCGCTCGCTATTTACAGCAATTCCCCGACGGCCTGGAGCATAAAGAGGCACTTATTGGCTTCAGGACGAGCCATCCCTGGATTGCCGATCTGGTCGGGCAAGGAGCGGATGGGGAACAATCCACTGCCGGGAGCCGGAGAGAGCGCTTGATGTCTGCGCAGACGGATGCAGACGGCTTTCGTCTGTGTGTAGCGGAGGCCACAGCAGAGCCAGGCGATGTCTTCCTGTGCCATCCCTTCCTGTACCATGCTAGCGCGCCAAACGTGCTGGGGGTGCCGCGCTTCATGTGCAACAGGACCACGCCCCTGAAAGAACGTATGAACTTTCAGCGCGAGGATGGCAACTACTCGCCCGTTGAGCTGAGCATTCGCAAAGCTCTCAAAATAGCCTGACGTGCTTGCTGATTTTGGCTAACCAGGCACGCGTCTCTCGCGGCGAACGGAGACGAACGATATTGAGATGTGTATATTGGGGCTGGCTAACGAGATCGGTATAGGTGTGCCTATTCTTGCGATGGGTTTGTAGCG
>Ga0070741_10013497_pt1 | contig 14399 bp, 14 predicted proteins | sample Coa_R1_4_FD_66440 | JGI IMG/M metagenome (GOLD analysis project Ga0070741, IMG submission 66440) | Surface soil microbial communities from Centralia Pennsylvania, which are recovering from an underground coalmine fire - Coalmine... | ecosystem: Environmental > Terrestrial > Soil > Unclassified ...
GCGCCGTCCATGTGCGTCGCGAGGCCCGCGGCGTGCGCAGTCTCGGCGACCTCGCGGAGCGTCGCGAGCGGCCACACGGCGCCACCGCCGAAATTCGACGTTTGCTCGACTTCCACTAAGCGCTGTCGCGGCGCATAAGGCCGGTCCGCCCGCAGTTTTTCGCGAAGCTCCGCGGCCGTGAAGATGCCGCGGCGACCCGGAATCGTATTGAGCATCACGCCCGCCAGCGCACCGGGCCCGCCGGCTTCGTAGCCGATGACGTGCGAGGTCGCGTCGCAGATGACTTCGTCGCCGGGCCGGCAGTGCACAGCGAGCGCAATCTCGTTGCACATCGTGCCGGAAGGCAGGAACAACGCCGCCTCCTTGCCGAGCAGATCGGCGCAGCGCGCGACGAGCCTGTTAACGGTCGGGTCTTCGTTGGCGCGCTCGTCGCCGACCTCGGCGTCGGCCATGGCCTGCCGCATGGCGCGGGTCGGTTTGGTCTTCGTGTCGCTGAAAAGATCGATCATCGGTACCTCCGGGCGGATGGAGAGCATCGCAACGCTTTCGATTTCGGGCAAGGGGCCGGCTAGAATGCGCGCGAGGACCCGCCCATGACGCCACGACTCATCGCCATCCTGCTGCTTGCGACCGCGGGCGCCGTTCATGCGGCCGACGTGCACAAGTGCACGGACGCCAACGAACGCATCACGTTCCAGGACAAACCTTGTCCAGAAGGCAGCGGCGACGTCACGGTGCACATTCCCGATCCACCGCCTCCGCCGCCCGATGCAGACGCTCCGCGCGAGGGCGGCACGCCGAGCGATGCCTCCGCAGGCTTGCCGCCGACAGCGCCGCCGGCACCGACGACACCGGCGGCCCCGGACGGCGGCGCCGGCACGACCACTCCGCTGTGGATCTGCACGCGCCCCGAGGACGGCTCGCAATACATGAGCCGCGACGGCGCGACGCCTCCACGCATGGTGCCGGCCGGGATCATGGGCGTTCCGAGCAAGAGCCTCGATTCCGCCTACGCCGGCAGCAACGGCATCGGCGTTTCGGCCCCCGGCGTGCGCAAGACGCCGGTCGACAAATCGCCGCAAGCGGCCGTCGCGGGCGACTACGTGGCCGTGCAGGACAGCTGCCAGCGCGCGACGAAGGAACAGGCCTGCACGTGGTTCCAGCAGGAATACGACCGCCTCTACGAACGCAAGCGCCACGCGTTCAACGACGAGAAAGCGACGATCCAACCGCAGCTCGACCAGCTCGGCAAGGATCTCGACGGCTGCTGATCGCTGCTCCGCGTCGCGCGACGCGGCTCAAGGCGACAAAGCGAACGCGCTGTGGCGCTGCTCGTGATCGAGCAGGAAGCGCTTGACGGGCAGACCGCCGCCGAAGCCCGTGAGGCTGCCGTCCGCGCCGACGACGCGATGGCACGGCACGACGATCGGCAGCGGATTGCGCGCGTTCGCCGAGCCGACGGCGCGGCTCGCGGAAACGTCGCCCAATCGGCGCGCGAGCTCGCCGTAGCTCGTCGTAGCGCCGTACGGGATGCGCCGAAGCTCGTCCCAAACCCGTAGCTGGAAATCGCTGCCGACGGGAGCGAGCGGCAGATCGAATTCGGTCAGGCGGCCCGCGAAGTAGGCGAGGAGCTGGGTGCGCACTTCGCGCAATGCGCCGGGGCCATGCTCCCAATCCTCGCCGACGCGTGTCGGATAGCGGCCCGTCTCGAAATCGACGTGGCGCAATCCCTGCCCATCGAGCGCGAGCATGAGGCGCCCGACCGGGGTCGGCAGATAGTCGTAGTACATGGCGCCACTTTACGCCTGACTGCGCCAGAGGTGCAGCACGGCGTAGGCGCGATAGGGACGCCAGGCGCGCGCGATTTCGTCGAGCTCGCGCGTGGCGATCGGGATGCCGTCGCGCGAGACCGCCTTGCGCAGCACGAGATCGGCGGCCGGAAACGCATCGGGGTTGTGCAGACCGCGCATCGCGATGTAATGCGCCGTCCAGGGCCCGATGCCGGGCAGCGCGACGCACGACGCCACGAACGCGTCGAGCGCTTGATCGGGATCGAAATGCAAGCTGCCCGCGCAGACGGCTTGCGCGATCGCGCGCAGGCTCGCGGCGCGGGCGCGCGTGATCCCGAGGCTCGCGAGGTCGGCGTCGGCAAGCACCTCGGGCGACGGAAAAACGTGGGCATTTCCGCCCGCCGAAACGCCGAAGCGCTGCACGAGTCGCACGGCGAGCGTGCGCGCCGCGGCCACGCTCACCTGCTGGCCGAGCACCGCACGCACGGCGATCTCGAAGCCGTCCCAACCGCCCGGCACGCGCTGCCCCGGATGCGCCGTGACGAGCCGCTTGAGCAGGCGCCGGCGGCCGAGTTGCGCATTGACCGCTTCGATGTCGGCGTCGACATCGAACATACGGCGCATGCGCGCTTCGGCCTCGGCGACGACGCGAGCGTCGTCGCAATCGATGCGCAGTGCGAGCGCGCCGCGCTCGCCCATGCGCAGCTCGAGCGCTCCGGGCACGCCGTGCAAGACGAAACGGCGCCGATAGCCCGCCGCGTCGACTTCCTCGAGGCCCGGAATCGTGCGCCGCGCGAAAAACGCGAGCAGCGCAGCGAAATCGTAGGGTTCACGGTAGGCAAGCGCGAATTCGGGCATCGCTCAGAACCCGTAGCGCAGGAAACCGCCGTCGACCGCGACGCATTCGCCCGTGATGTACGACGCGGCGGGCAGGCACAGGAACGCCACGGCCGCAGCGACCTCCTCGGGCTCGCCGATGCGGCCCATCGGCGTGCGCGCGAGCACTTCCTCGAGATACTCCGGATCGGCGAGCGCGGACTCGGTGCGCTGCGTGCGGATGTACCACGGAGCCACGGCATTCACGCGGATGCCGTCGGCCGCCCACTCGCAGGCGAGGTTACGGGTGAGCTGCGCAAGCGCCGCCTTGGCCATGCCGTACGGAGCGCCCGTGCGCAAGTGGACGAGCCCCGAGACCGAAGCGACATTGACGATCGCGGCATTCGCATGCTCGGCCAAATGCGGATGCGCGAGCCGGCTGAGCTCGAACGCCGACAGCGTGTTCATGTCGATGACCGAGCGCACTTCGTCGCTCGTGTAGTCGAGCGCAGGCTTGGTGACGTTGCCTCCCGCATTGTTGACGAGCAGCGACGGCGAGACGCCGAGGTCGGCGATCCAGTCGAAAATCTCGAGACGCTGCTCGCCCTCGTTCACGTCGGCCGCGAAGGCGAAGAACTCGCGCTGCGGAAATTCATCGGCGAGCTCGGCGCGAACCTGCTCCAGATGGACCTCGTCGCGCGCGATCATGAGCACGTCGGCGCCGAGCCCGGCAAGCTCGCGCGCGCAGGCAAGCCCGATGCCTTTGCTCGCACCCGTCACGAGCGCGGCCTCGCCGTCCAGTCGCCACCGGGCTGGGTTCGTCGTCATCTTGCCTCCTCCGGTCCGGAACCGCGCCGCCGCGCCTTGCCGGCTGCGGCAGCCCGGCGCAGACTGTAGCGACCGATTGAGGAGAGTGCCATGCGCCGTTCCATGTTCGTCACCGCCGCCCTGCTAACGCTCGCCGCCTGCTCGGGCGCGAACGCGCCGCCGCCGCCGTCGCAGAGCCAAGCGCAAACCCCGCCGCCCGCCGACAAGACCGTCTTCGACACGCAGCTCAAAGCCTTGCAAAAGGCCAAGGACGTGCAGAAGACCGTCGACAAGCAACAAGCCGACGCCGACAAGAAACTCGAGGACGCCGGCGGGTGAACTCTCGCGCTTGCGCGCTGCCCTGGCGCGTCGCGCTGCACTGACGTCGTTCTTGCCCTAAGACGATTGTCCGTTCCGACACGCGGACAGGTCGTAAGAATTCATCGTGAGCTCCATGCCCAAACTCCGCATCCAAAGCTTTGCCGTATCGCTCGACGGCTTCGGCGCCGGGCCCGACCAGAGTCTCGAACATCCGCTCGGCGTCGGCGGTCCCGAGCTCATGGACTGGTTCTTCCACACGCGCTCGTGGCGGAGCATGCACGGCTACGAAGACGGCGAAACGGGGCTCGACGACACGATCGCCGCTCGAGGTTTCGAGAACATCGGCGCGTGGATTCTCGGGCGCAACATGTTCGGACCTGTGCGCGGCCCGTGGCCCGACGAAAGTTGGAAGGGCTGGTGGGGCGAAGAACCGCCGTATCACACACCCGTGTTCGTGCTCACGCACCATGCACGCGCGCCGCTCGCGATGCGAGGCGGCACGGAATTCCGCTTCGTCACCGGCGGTATCCATGCGGCGCTCGAACAGGCGAAGGCGGCCGCGGGCGGCCGCGACGTGCGACTCGGCGGCGGCGTCGCAACGATCCGCGAATTCCTGCGCGCCGGGCTCGTCGACGAAATCCATCTTGCGATGAGACCCGTACTGCTCGGCCGCGGCGAGCCGTTGTTCGGCGGTCTCGATCTGCGCGCGCTCGGCTACGTGTGCGTCGAGCACGTCGCCGGAGAACGCGCGCTGCATGTGTTCCTGCGCAAGCGCGCGTGAGTCCGCTCAGCGGATCTCGCAGAAGCAATACGCGAACACGCCGATCTTTCCGTCCGACACGCTGCGCAACAAACGCAGGTTGTCGCGGACCGTCGGCGCTTCGAGCCAGTCGCGTCCGACTTGCGGCACCACCGCGCGGGCGACGCGCGCGTCCGCTTCGCTGTTGAAGCTCAGCGCCAGGCGCTCCCAGAACGTGAGCTCTTTCTCGACGTAGGTCAGGTGATAATCGCTGCCGAGATTCGCCGCCTGGGCCGCCGCCGCTGCCGCGTCGTTCAGACCGCCGAGCTCGTCGACGAGCCCGCGCTCCTTGGCCTGCTCGCCGCTCCAGACGCGGCCGCGCGCGATCGCGTCGATCTCTTCGGGCTTCTTGTTGCGCGCCTTGGCGACATTGCCGACGAAATCGCGATAGCCCTTGTCGATGACGGTCTGGATCACGTCGCCGATCTTCGGATCGAGCGGGCGGCGCACGTCGAAGGCGCCCGCGAACGGTGTCGTGCCCACGCCGTCGGTGTGCACGCCGATCTTGGCCAGCGTATCGGGAAAATTCGCGATGAGCCCGAAGATGCCGATCGATCCGGTGATCGTCGTCGGCTCGGCGAAGATGCGGTTGGCATTCATCGAGATCCAATAACCGCCCGAAGCGGCGACGTCGCCCATCGATACGACGACGGGTTTGCCCGCGGTGCGCGTGAGCTCGACCTCGCGGCGGATCAGCTCCGAAGCGAACACTTCGCCGCCCGGCGAATTGACGCGCAGCACGACGGCCTTGACCGCATCGTCCTCGCGCGCCTGGCGGATCAGGCGCGAGGTCGAATCGCCGCCGACCGTGCCGGGCGCCTGGTCGCCGTCAACGATTTCGCCCTCGGCGACGACGACCGCCACTTGCGGGCGCGTGTCGATGGCCTGCTCGCGTTCGACCAGGCGCGCATAGTCCTGGAAATCGATCTGGCGGAACGTCTTGTGCTCGGCGACGCCTTTCTCGACGAGCATGGCGCGCGCTTCATCGCGCGTCGCGAGCTTGTCGACGAGCTTTTCCTTGAGCGCGAGAGCGGCGAGATCGCCGTTCGTCGATTTGATGAGGTCGGGATAGTTCTGGATGTCGGCGGTGAGCGCGGCCGGATCGAGCTTGCGCGCGGCGGCGACGTCCTTGAGGTAGTCGCCCCAGATGCCGTTCATCCAATAGAGATCGGCTTCCTTCGCTTCCGCGGAGGAATCGTTGCGCACGTACGGCTCGGCCGCCGATTTGTATTCGCCCACGCGGAACAGGTGCACGGCGACGCCGAGCTTGTCGAGCAGATCTTTGTAATAGGTGCGATAGCGGCCGAGGCCCTCGAGCAGGATCGCGCCTTGCGGGTGCAGCAGGATCTCGTCGGCGTGCGCGGCGAGATAGTACTGGCCCTGCGTCATGTTGTTGGCGACCGCGACGACGTCCTTGCCGCTCTTGCGGAAGCGGTCGACGGCGGCACCGATCTCGCGCAGCGTTGAAAAGCCCGCGCTCTCGATCTCGTCGGGCTTGATGACCAGACGCTCGATGCGGCTGTCCTTGGCCGCGGCGTCGATCGTGGCGACGATGTCGCGCAACTGTACTTCCTTGGTACGGTCGCCGAACAGGCTCGAGAACGCTCGCTCGGCGGGCTCGGCGGTATACTGTTCCACAATGTTGCCTTTCGGATCGAGCACGAGAGCGGTGCGATCCTTCAGGTTCGTCGCGCCTCCGCGCAGCGCCGCGACGAAGAGCACGACGAGGATCACGAAAACGAGGTTCACCGCAACGAGCCTAAGGAAATTGAGCGCGCCCCACAGTCCCTTGAAGAAGCGGCCGATGCCGCCGGGTCGTTTATCGTTCATGTGTCACTCCTGAGCTTGAGGTCTTGAGCCTACCGCAACCGCGGCGCCGCGGCATGCGCCGGCGGTCACGGCCGGCTCGCCGCGGCCGCTCCCGACGTCCCGAAGCGGCGCGCCAGGCGCACGAAACGTGCGAGCAGCAGCGCCGCGGCGACGCTGAGCCCGGCGATGAGGCCGATCCACATGCCGGGCGCGCCCATGCCCGCCCGGAAGCCGAGCCAATAGCCGAGCGGCATGCCGACGCCCCAATACGCGAGCGTCGTGATCGCCATCGGTTGCGAGGTGTCCTTGAGGCCGCGCAGTGCGCCGTTCGCGGTGACTTGTATACCGTCGGAAAACTGGAAGATCGCCGCGAACACGAGCAATTGCGCGGCGAGCGCCATGACTCCCGCATCCTCGGTGTAGAGCCGCGCGATCGCGTGCGGCGCAAGTGCCATCGCCGCGCACGACAGCGTCTGCGTGGCGAGCGACGCAGCGATGCCCACGAAGCCGGCGTGCCGCACGCCGTCGGCATCGCGCGCGCCGGCGGCGCGGCCGACGCGCACGGTCGTCGCCATCGCAAGCCCGAGCGGCAGCATGAATGCGATCGAAGCGACGTTGATCGCGATCTGATGCCCGGCGACGGTGTCCGCGCCGAGCGACCCGATCAGGAGCGCCGTCGCGACGAACAGGCCCGATTCCATGAGCAGCGAAATGCCCATCGGTACCCCGAGCTGCAGCAAGGCAACGATCGTGCGGACGTCGGGCGGCGCGAAGCGTCCGAAGGGTGTGTAGGGGCGGTAATGGCGGCGCAGCGCAATGTACGTCGCGAACGCGGCGAGCTGCAGCCACAGCACGGTCGCCGTCGCCATCCCCGATCCTTCGGCGCCGCGTGGCGGCAGACCGAACGCCCCGTACATGAACACGTAACCGATCGGCGCCAGCAAGACGAGGCCCAGGAAGCTGAAGTACATCGTCGGCCGGGTGAGCGCGAGCCCTTCGGAAAAGCCGCGCAGCGCGAAAAAACCCGTCAGCGCCGGCGCGCCCCAGGAGATCGCATGAAGGAATTTTTGCGTATCCGCGACGATCGCCGCATCGATGCCGATGGCGCGCAGCAGCGGGGCGGCGCTGCGCGTGGCCGCGAACAAGACGAGCCCCAAGCCCAGCGCGAGCCAGAGCGCCTGGCGCAGCAGGATGCCGATCTTCGTCGTTTCGCCCGCGCCCGAGAGTTGCGCGACCGACGGCGGCAGCGCCAGCATGACGCCGATAGCGCTCACGATCGCGATCGACCAAAGGTTCGCGCCCACGGCGACCGCGGCGAGCGTCTGCGCGCTGTAGTGGCCGGCGAGCAGCACGTCGACGACGTTCATGCCGATCGCGGAGAGCTGGCCAAGCACGAGCGGCGCGGCAAGCACGAGCGTTTCATTGAATTCGCGACGCCAGCGCGCGGCATCCTTGCGTAGAATAGGCGTCATCGACTGCAACCGGGACGAAGCGGTGGGAACGGAACGCCGGTCGTTGCGCGATCCGCGATCCGTCGGCGCGGTGCAGTGTAGCTCAGAGCAAGCTCTTGCGAACCGGCGCGCGCGATGCAGCCGAGAGGACAAGCGATGAACGCAACTTCCGAAGCACCCGGCGTCGCTGCGGTGAGCGCGCCGAGCGGCGCGAAGACGATATGCGCCAACTGCGGCACGGAGCTGCTCGGCCCGCATTGCTACGCCTGCGGGCAACCGGTCAAGGGCATGGTCCGGCATCTCGGCAGCATCCTGCACGACATGGCCGACACGGTCCTCAATATCGATTCACGCATCTTCCGCACGCTGCTTCCGCTGTACTTCCGTCCCGGTTTCCTGAGCACGGAATACTTCGCGGGCCGGCGTGTACGCTACGTGACGCCGTTCCGCCTGTATTTTTTCCTCAGCGTCGCCGCATTCCTGCTGATCCAGGTCAGCTTCGATTCGTCCATCGACGACGCGCGCGCCAGGGGTGTCGTGCATTTCGATCTGGGCGACGACGACATCGCTGCTGCCCTCACTCCGGCGGAGGTCGAGGCGCGCCGCGATGCCGCGATCGCAGCCGTCGAGAAGACGCGCGCGGCCGGATTGCCCGATGCGGCCGCGAAGAAGCTCGATCGCGCCGAGGAGAAGATTCGCGAGCGGGCGAAGCGGCGCCTCGAAAAGCTCGACGAAATCGAGAAAGCCAAGGCGAGCGGCGCCCCGCTCCCGGCTGCCGATGACGACAGCGGCTTTACCATCGACGGCAAGAACTGGGACCCCGAAAAGGACCCGATCGCGATCTCATGGCTGCCGGCTTTCGCGAATGCGAAGCTCACCGCGCTCGCCAAGCGCATGAAGGAGAACATTCCGCGCATCCAGAAAGATCCGAAACCGTTCCTGCTCGGCGGCGTCGCCGCGCTGCCGCAGGTGCTGTTCGTCCTCATGCCGCTGTTCGCGCTGCTGCTCAAGATCTTCTACATCTTCAAGCGCCGGCTCTACATGGAGCACCTGATCGTCGCTCTGCACAGCCATAGCTTCATCTTCCTGTCGATCATCCTGATCACGCTGGCGTCGCTCGCGCGAAGCTGGGCCGAAACCGCGGCGCAGTGGCTCACCACGCCGCTGGGCTGGCTCGTCACGTTGATGGGCTGGTGGCTGCCGATCTACCTCTTCGTCATGCAGAAGAAGGTCTACCGGCAAGGTTGGTTCTTCACGACGGTCAAATACGGCACGATCGGCATCTGCTACACGATCATGATCTCGATCGGCATCATGGCCGCATTCATGGTCAGCCTCGCGACGACGTGAACCGAGGAACCTAGCGCGGTTTGTCGAGCTCCGCTGCACGCTGATCAGGCGTCAGCTGCAGGATGCGGCGCCGGTAAGCGTCGCGCTGATCCGGGGGCAGGCTGCGCCACGTCTGCTGGAACGCGCGCCGCTGTTCGGGGCTCAGCGACAGCAGCATTTCGCGCGTCGCCTTGCGTTCTTCCTGCGGCATCGACTGGAAGAATTCACGCAGCGCTCCCGCGCGATTCTGGGCCTGGGCGCCGAGCAGGAAGGCGCGCCGCTCGCTCGGGCTCATGCTTTCGAATTGCGCGCGCAACTTTTCGCGCTGCGCGGGCGGCAGGCTGCCGAAGCGCTGGAACGCCTGGCGGATCTTCTGCTGCTGCTCGGGCGGCAGGTTCTGGAACTGTTCGTAGCGTTCGCGGAGCTTCGCGCGCTGATCGGGCGTCATGGCGTTCCATTTCTGGAACCGCTCCTGCACCTTGGCGCGCTGCTCCGGGTTCAGGTTCGACCAGCGCTGTGCACCGCGCAGCAAGCGCTGCTGCGCGGGCGGCGGCAATTCGTCCCAGTTCTTGTGCACCGACGCCAGCACTTTCTGCTCGGCGGGGCTCAGGCTCGACCACGGAATAGGCGCCACAGGCGCAGCGATAGCCGACGGCGCAGGCGCAGCCGGCTGCGCCTGTACGGACACGCTCGCGAACGACAGCATCGCGACGGCGATACGGATGCAAAAACGTCTGGACATAACCCTCATCCGCCGGAACCCCGCTTCTGCGCCGCCAAATCCACCGGCGGGGATTCGGGATCGTCCAACCCTATGGGATCGAGCCCGTCCGCCGCGTCGCCGTACTCGCCCAGATATTCGATCAAGGCCGCATCGGGCGCGTCTTCGGGCTGGGCCGGCACCGTCTTGCTGCGCGCCGGCGGCTTGCTTTCCGCCTTCGGCACGTCGCGCGGATCGCCAGCGCTTCCCGCAGGAACCTGCGCGTTCGCGACGAGCGGCACGACGAGGATGAGCGCCGCGATGCTCAGCTGTCGGACCCCTGCTCCTGCGCATCGAGCCACGCGTAGAACTCCAAATCCTGATACAAGTCGAGGCTGTCGTCGCCCGCGACGAGATCGATATCGGTGCCGTTCGCTCCCTTGCCGACCGCAGCGGACAACGCCTGTATGGCTTCGTCGCCCGGCTCCACGTGATAGCGATGCCAGGTGCCCACCGCGAGCAACAGGGCGCACGCGCTCGCGAGCGCCGCGGGCATGAAGCGCAGCAGCGGCCCACGCCGACGCGACCCCAGCGCCGCCTGGCGCGCACGATTCAGGCGCGACACCGTTGCCGCATCGAGGCCCGCCGCCGATTCGTCGAGCAGCTGCTTGGCCCGGTCCACCCAGGGAGTTTGCCGGAAATCGCTCATGCGTGATCCTCCAACGCGCGGCGCAGCGTCGTCAAGGCGCGCGAAAGATGGGTTTTCACGCTACCCTCGCTGCAACGCATCGCCTGCGCCGTCGCGGCGACATCCAGCCCCTCCCAGACGCGCAACAGAAAAGCCTGGCGCTGGCGCAGCGGCAGCGCGGTCAGCGCGGCGTCGAGATCGCGAGCGGCTTCGTTGCCGGCCAACCGCAGCAGCGGTCCGGGATCGTTCGTATCGGGCGCCTGCGCGATCTCGTCGACCTCGTCGTCCTCCGGATCGCGCGTGAATACCGCGAGCCAACGGCTGCGCACCTGGCGCCGCCTATGCCAATCGTTGAGGCGGCTGTCGAGCACACGATAAAACAACGGCGCCCATTCGGCGCTTGGCTTGGCGGCGTAATTGCGCACGAAGCCGAACATGGCGTCCTGCACCAGGTCGAGCGCTTCCTCGCGATTGCCCGTCGCGAGCTCGGCCATGCGCAACGCGCGTCGCTCGACGCTCTTCAGGAACTGATCGAGCGTGCGCTCGTCCGGGCTCGCATCCACGCGCTCGGGCATCCAGCTTAAGGGAACGGGAATCGCTTGCGTCATTCTAGCCACACCTGGTGCGTCCGCGTGTGTTCCAATAACGCGCGAGCGAGGTCGCCGTTGACTTTTGACGCGGGGCATGCCGCACAGCACCATGGCATGAGGGTTGTACACAAGCCGTGGCCGCGGAAACGAGACCTGCGACAGTTTCGTGACTTGCTGCATTTTCCACATTTTTTCTTTTGTAAGCCATTGAAAGCACAGCTACATTTCGGATTGATTAAAGTTTCGCCAAGCCGAGCCTGAGCGCATAATGGCGCGCTTTGCGCGGGGCTATGCAGAGACTCGTGCACAGACTTATCCACAATGTTTGTGGATAAGGGGAAAAACTGTTTGATAGCTGTGACTTAGGTGAACAATCTAAGCCTTTACTTACGATCCCGCCCCAAGCCATGAATTCTGCGCACGACCGCCCCACGGAAACGCGATGCCTCGCATCTTGCGCGTAGCGCTTCCGGTGCCGGTCCCGGGCCTTTTCGACTACCTGCCGCCAGCAGCGGCGGACATCGAACGCGTCGCTCCTGGCACGCGGCTCGCCGTCCCGTTCGGGCGCGGGCGGCTTGTCGGCGTGCTCTTCGAGGTCGCCGAGGATTCCGAGATTGCGCCCGAGCGGCTCAAAGCCGCGAGCGCATTGCTCGACCCAACCCCGCTCGTGACGCCGGAGCTGCTGGCCACACTGCGGTGGCTCGCGCGCTATTACCAGCACCCGGTCGGCGATGTCGTCGCGACGGCGCTGCCCGCATGGCTGCGCTCGGTACGCGCGTTGCCGGCAGACGGCGAGCCGGCGCTCCGCTTGACCGACGCGGGCCTTGCCGCGACACCGCGCGCCGGTTCGCGCAGCGCCGAACTCGCCGTTCTGCTTGCGCGCGGGCCGATGCTGCATGCCGAGCTCGACCGTGCCCTGCCCGACTGGCGGCGAGCGGCGGCAAACCTGCGGCGGCGCGGTTTCGTCGAGTCGATGCGGCTCGCTGTCGGTGCGCCGAGCGCGATCCGCATCGACCCGCCGCCGCTCACGGAGGACCAGCGCGCCGCCGTCGCAGCGATCGGTGCGAACGCGGGCTTTGCTCCGACCGTGCTCGAAGGCATCACGGGGAGCGGCAAGACCGAGGTGTATCTGGCGCTTGCCGAGCGTGTTCTCGCACGCGGCGGTCAAGCGCTCGTGCTCGTGCCCGAAATCGGCCTGACGCCGCAGCTCTTGCGCCGCTTCAGCGAGCGGTTGCCCGGCCGCGTGCGTGTCCTGCATTCCGATCTCGCCGACGGCGAACGCACGCGCACCTGGCTCGCAGCGGCGCGCGGCGAGCCCTGCGTCGTGCTCGGCACCCGTTCGGCCGTATTCGTGCCGCTGCCGCGTGCAGGACTCATCGTCGTCGACGAGGAGCACGATGCCTCGTACAAGCAGCAGGACGGTTTGCGCTATTCCGCGCGCGATCTCGCGCTCGTGCGCGCGAAGGCGCTCGGCGTACCGGTCGTGCTCGGCTCGGCGACGCCGTCGCTCGAGACGCTCGCCAATATCGAGGCCGGGCGCTATGCGCATCTGCGGCTGAGCTCGCGCCCCGGCGCGGCGCGCGTGCCGGAATTCCAGCTCGTCGATCTGCGCGGCAAGTACCCGAGCGACGGCATCGCCCCGGAACTCGTCGCCGCGCTGCGGGCTTGCCTCGCCCGCGGCGAGCAGGCGCTCGTATTTCGCAACCGTCGCGGCTACGCACCGGTGCTCATGTGCCGCGCGTGCGGCTGGCACGCGGCCTGCCAGCGCTGCGACAAGCCGCTGACCTGGCACCGCGGCGCCGCGCGTCTGCGCTGCCATCATTGCGGCGCCGAGCAACGCGTTCCTGCGCAGTGTCCCGACTGCGCTCATGCGCCGCTCGAACCGCAGGGACTCGGCACCGAGCGGCTGGAGCGCGCGCTATCGACGCTGTTTCCCGATGCCATGATCGTGCGCATCGACCGCGAGACCACGCAGCGGCGCGACGCGATGCACGATCTGCTCGCCAAGTTCACGCCCGATCGCCCGGGCATCCTGGTCGGCACGCAGATGCTCGCGAAGGGACATGATCTGCCGAACCTGACTCTCGTGGCGATCATCGGCGTCGACGAAGGGCTGTTCAGCGTAGATTTCCGCGCCAGCGAGCGCCTATGCCAGCTCGTCGTGCAGGTCGCCGGACGCGCCGGCCGCGCATTGAAACCCGGCAAAGTCTGGCTGCAGACGCACCATCCCGATCATCCGCTGCTGCGGCGGCTGCTGCGCGAAGGCTACGCATCGGTGGCGCGCGAACTTCTCGTGGAACGGCGCGCCGCCGGCCTTCCGCCCTACGCCTACCTTGCGCTGTTGCGTTGCGAGGCGAAGACCGCGACGCCGGTCGACGAATTCCTGGCTGCTGCCGTGGACGCCGCAGGCGCAGCGCCGGGAGTCACGCTGCTCGGACCGATGCCAGCGCCCATGCCGCGCCGCGCCGCCATGCAGCGCGGGCAGCTTCTAGTCAGCGCCGCGGAACGCAGCGCGCTCCATGCGTTCCTGCCCGCGTGGATGGAGCGGCTGCGCGCGTTGCGCATTGGGCGCCGCGTGCGTTGGTCGCTCGACGTCGATCCGCTCGATCTCTACTGAACCGAAAACGAAAAACGGCCCCGCAGGGCCGTTCGTTCGCGGTACGGTTCGCTGCCGCTCAGGCCGCAAACAACGCGCGCATTTTCTTCATGGCGTTCACTTCGACCTGGCGGATGCGCTCGGCCGACACGCCGTACTCGTCGGCGAGTTCCTGCAGCGTGGCCTTGTCGCCGTCCTTGAGCCAGCGGCGCTGGATGATGTCGCGCGAGCGCGCATCGAGCTTGGCCAAACCCTGCTTCAGCGTGTCGAGATCGGACTCCTCCTGGTCAGCGCTCTCGAGCGTGCGGTACGGGTCGGCACCGTTGTCGACGAGGTAGGCCACCGGTGCGGGCCGGTCGTCTTCGTCGGCATCGGTAGGCGCATCGAAGGCCATATCATGGCCGGACAGGCGCGATTCCATTTCGAGCACATCGGCAACGGGCACGCCCAAGTCCTTGGCGACGGCCTCGACTTCCTGCGAATTCATCCAGCCCAGGCGCTTCTTCGACTTGCGCAGATTGAAGAACAGCTTGCGTTGCGCCTTCGTCGTCGCAATCTTGACGATACGCCAGTTGCGAAGGATGAACTCATGCATTTCGGCGCGGATCCAATGCACGGCGAAGGACACCAGGCGCACGCCCATGTCGGGATTGAACCGCTTGACGGCCTTCATGAGGCCGATGTTGCCTTCCTGGATCAGATC
>Ga0070741_10013498_pt1 | contig 14398 bp, 7 predicted proteins | sample Coa_R1_4_FD_66440 | JGI IMG/M metagenome (GOLD analysis project Ga0070741, IMG submission 66440) | Surface soil microbial communities from Centralia Pennsylvania, which are recovering from an underground coalmine fire - Coalmine... | ecosystem: Environmental > Terrestrial > Soil > Unclassified ...
CAGCGACGAGGCGATGGCGTGGCGGCTCTACAACCTCGACCTGGTTAAGAAGCGTCCGAGAGATCGATGAGCATGGAGCTCGGGAGCCTGACTGCTCTCACCACGAAGCCCGCCTGGCGGCGGGCTTCGCTGGTTGTAGCGGGCCTGCACCCGCGACGAGTCGAGACCGACTTCGATTCTACCGGCGAGGATCGCGGGCGGAGGGCGCCGGACTCGAACCGGAACCGGCTCTCGCCGGTCGACGAGGTCTCGACTCGCCATCCCGCCTCGGGATTGCAACCCTCCGCCGCACCTGCGACCGTAGGGGCGCCGTCCATGCGGCGCATCGGCTGTGGAAGCATTGGCGCGAAGTCGAGACGCCCGGGAGGTCATGAGTGGCAAAGGTGAGCAAGAAGGCCGAGGCGTACCGGCACGAGGACGAGGTGCCGCTTCGGCCCGACGTCGGGACGCAGGCCCAGTTCAAGAAGCGCAAGCCGCCGAAGACGTACCGGTACGACTCGTCGCTCTCGCCGGCGCTCGACTGGGACGGGCAGGACTCTGCGCGCGAGCTCGGCGAGTGGCTGCTCGCGCAGATCGAGGAGGCGTCGCGGCTCGAGCCGCCGCACCGGTTTCCCGAGCCGCGGCGGTTCGGCGACGTCGAGATCTCGGGGCTGCACAACGCGGTCGAGCGGCTGAAGGCGCTCTCGCGGCCGTTCCTCGACTGGGCGGGCAAGGCGGAGCGGCTCTCGTTCGACGTGCCGACACTGCCGCTCTTCATCCACGAGCGGCTGTCGACCAAGGCGATCCTCGAGACGCTGAAGGGGCACGAGCGCGACCGGCAGATGGAGCTCCAGCTCTTTGCCGACCCCCAGCTCCCGCTCCACCAACAGCTCGAGGCGTACGAGCATCGCGGGGGCTGGACGAACCGGCTGATCCTCGGCGACTCGCTCGTCGTGATGAACTCGCTCCTCGAGTACGAGGGCCTCGGCGGGCAGGTGCAGATGATCTACATCGACCCGCCCTACGGCGTGAAGTTCGGCTCGAACTTCCAGCCGTTCGTGCGCAGGCGCGACGTCAAGCACGGCGACGACTCGGACCTGACGCGCGAGCCGGAGATGGTGAAGGCGTACCGCGACACGTGGGAGCTCGGCCTGCACTCGTATCTGACGTATCTGCGCGACCGGCTGCTCGTCGCGCGCGACCTGCTGACGCCGTCAGGCAGCGTCTTTGTGCAGATCGGCGACGAGAACCTGCACCACACGAAGGAACTACTGGACGAAGTCTTTGGTGCCGAGAATCTCTGCAGCGTCATTTCGTTCCGCAAGACGGCTTACCAGACAAGCTCGCTGCTGCCTTCGGTCTCGGATTACCTGCTTTGGTACGCACGAGATCGCACGCGCGTGAAGTTCCGGCAACTCTACGCCGACAAGATGGAGGGCGGTGCATTTCGCGGCCAAGATCTGTGGGTTGAGTACAACGGCGAGCGTCGCCGTCTGACGAAAGCGGAGGTCAACGGCGAGGCGCCATTACCAGTGGGCAGGCTGTTCCGGCACACGGCGACGACTACAGCGGGCATTAGTTCAACGAGTTCTGGCCCGTACGAGTTTGAGGGGCGGGTCTTCACGCCGAGCACCTCTGGCATGTGGAAGACGACGCCTCAAGGGATGGATCGACTCGCCGCTACGAAGCGCCTCTTGGCGTTGGGCAACACGCTCCGATTCGTGAGCTACATCGACGATTTCGCTGTCTCTCCGCTCAACAACGTGTGGGTCGACACGGTGCAAAGCGGTTTCAGCGAGGAGAAACTCTACGTTGTTCAGACAAACCCGAAGGTCACACAGCGTTGCATGCTGATGACCACCGACCCCGGCGACCTTGTGCTCGACCCGACCTGCGGCTCCGGCACGACGGCCTACGTCGCCGAGCAGTGGGGCCGGCGGTGGATCACGATCGACACCTCGCGCGTCCCGCTCGCGCTCACGCGCCAGCGACTCCTGACCGCGACGTTCCCGTACTACGAGCTCCAGGATCCGGCACGCGGCCCTGCGGGCGGCTTCGTCTACAAGCGACGTCAGAACTCGAAGGGCGAGGAGGTGGGCGGGATCGTCCCGCACGTCACGCTGAAGTCGATCGCAAACGACGAGCCGCCGGCCGAGGAGGTGCTGGTCGACCGGCCGGAGGTCGAGAAGAACGTCACTCGCGTCACGGGCCCGTTCGTCGTCGAGGCGACGATCCCCACCGCCATGGACGTGGACGGTGCAGACGGGGACAGTCCCCATTCGGGGACAGTCCCTGACGGCTCGTACGTCGACCGGATGCTCGAGGCGCTTCGCCGGAACCCGGTGCTCCAGCTCGGCGGCAACGCGACGCTGACGCTGGCGAACGTCCGTCCGCCGGGGCGGTCGCTGTACCTCTCAGCGGAGGCGGGGCTCGACCCCGACGGCGCTCCGGTTGCGATCGTCTTCGGACCGGAGAACGGCGCGATCAGCGAGAAGCTGATCTACGAGGCGGTGACGGAGGCGCACATGAAGCACTTCGACCAGCTGCTCCTGATCGGCTTTGCCATCGAGCCGAACGCGCGCGGGTTCGTGTCGAAGGCCGAGCAGATGGTCGGGATCCCGGTGACCTACGTCCAGGCGACACCCGACCTCGTGATGGGCGACCTGCTGAAGACGACGCGGTCGAGTCAGCTGTTCTCGGTGGCGGGGCTACCCGACGTCGCGCTGCGGCGGCTGCCGGACGACAGGTACGAGGTCGAGCTGCGCGGGCTCGACACCTTCGACCCGACGACGTTCGAGGTCGACCACCGCCCCGGCGAGGACGTGCCGGCGTGGTTTCTCGACACCGACTGGAACGAGCTCTCGTTCCACGTCTCGCAGGCGTTCTTCCCGCGCACGGGCGCGTGGGACGGTCTGAAGCGCGCGCTGAAGGGCGAGTACGACGACTCCGTGTGGGATCACCTCGCCGGCACGACCAGCGCGCCGTTCGCGGCGGGTGAGCACGGCCGCGTCGCCGTGAAGGTGATCGACGACCGCGGCAACGAGCTGCTCGTCGTCAAGGGGCTGGACGAGGCGGAATGAGCGCTCTACGCGGGAGCGAGCAGCGATTCCAGGTCGGTCGCTTCGAGCCTGCGCTCGGGCACCGTGATCGGCACCTTCCCTTCACGCTGGAAAATCCGACGCGCATTGACGATGGTGATCGCGATCAAAGCGCCGTCCTCCGCGAATTGGAGGTAGTGGCCTTCGGGAGATGCATCGTCGTAGGCGGGCTTCCGAGGCTCGCCGGACCAAAGATAGAGGACGTCACCCTCGACGTCGTACGTGACGTTGTCGAAGTCGAGGCTCTCGATCCTCACGATTCCCGGAACGTTGACGATCATGGATACCTCCTCCGCGGAAAGGCTGTGACGACGAATCCGCGGTTCTCCTCGTAGTGTACGACCACGCGGATCCAGCGGCTCGGCCCCGCCTCGCCGCGGTGGAACCACTCCTCGCCCTCCTCAGGCCCGAGCTCCTGGAGACGTGTCCGTGAGCGCTTTCGAGGTCGAGCAGCCGATCCTCAACGGGCCGTTCGCGGAGCCCGCCGAGCACTGGCAGATCGAGGAGGGGCACGAGCCGAAGCGCGTCGCCGGTCGCCGCGCGGCGGGCTACTTCTACCGCGACCCGAAAGCGCCGCCGCCCGAGCCGGGCGCGCCCGCACGGGGCGCGTGGCAGGAGCTCGAGCTCGTCAACCTGATCCGAGAGCGGCTCGCGCAGTGGCGCGAGCTCGGCTGTCCGGGCGCGACCCGCACGACGCTCGAGCTGCTCCGCTACTGGCGGCGCGAGCGCGAGCAGCCGCTCTTCTTTGCCCAGGTCGAGGCCGCCGAGACGATCGTCTTCCTGAACGAGGGCCGCTCCGACCTGCTGCAGGGCATCGACGTGCCGCCGGAGGAGGTGCCGGCTGGCGTCGAGGCGTTCCGGCGTTACGCCTGCAAGATGGCGACCGGGTCGGGCAAGACCACCGTGATGGGGATGCTCATCGCCTGGAGCGTTCTGAACAAGGTGAGCGCGCGAGGCGACGCGCGCTTCTCCGACGTCGTGCTCGTCGTCTGCCCGAACCTGACGATCAAGGAGCGGCTCGTCGAGCTCGACCCAGCGCGTGGCGACGCATCGATCTACCGCACGCGCGATCTCGTGCCGCCGGACCTGATGGCAACGCTCCGCCGCGGGCGCGTGCTCGTCAAGAACTGGCACGAGTTCGAGCGAAAGGGGATGAGCGCCGGCTCGAAGGTGCAGCGCAACGGTGTTCCGGAGACGATCCGGTCGAAGATCAAGATCGGCGCGAAGACCACATCGGGTCGCGGCGGCCGGTTCATGACGCCGGCCTCGCTCGAGGCCCAACGCGATCGGCTGACGATCCTGTCGGAGAAGCGCGACGAGCAGGGCGCGCTCGTCGAGGTCGAGGTCGAGGAGACACGGTACGTCGAGAGCGACGCGAAGCTGATGCAGCGTCTGCTCGGGCGCGAGGTCGGCGGCAAGCAGAACATCCTCGTCCTCAACGACGAGGCCCACCACGCGTATCGGATCCTGCAGCCGGCTGCCGGCACCGCGGAGGAGGACGCCGAGGCGACGAACGAGGAGCTCGAAGAGGAATTCGAACACGAGTCGACGGTGTGGATCGACGGCCTCGACCGCATCCACAAGCACCGGCGGATCAACTTCTGCGTCGACCTCTCGGCGACGCCGTACTTCCTCGCTCGCGCCGACGATGACACGAACAGGATCTTCCCGTGGGTGGTCAGCGACTTCGGCCTGACCGACGCGATCGAGTCGGGGCTCGTGAAGATTCCGCAGCTCGCGGTCTCCGACCCCTCGGGCGAGGAGCAGGCCGCCTACTTCAACATCTGGCAGTGGATCATGGGCCGGCTGTCGAGCGCGGAGCGCGGGGGCAAGCGGGCAAATCCGAAGCCGGAGGCGGTGCTGCGGTACGCGGAGCACCCGATCCGCCTCCTCGCGACCGTCTGGGAGGCGGAGCGGGCGGAGTGGGCAGCCTCGGACGAGGATCGGCCGCCCGTGTTCATCCTCGTCTGCAAGAACACGCGTTTGGCGGGAGCGATCTACGAGTGGCTGGCGGAAGGAAAGCCGCCTCAGGGAATCCCACCCGCGAACATTCCCGAGCTCCGGAACCAGAACGGCACCGTGTACACGATCCGCGTCGACTCGAAGGTGATCGCCGAGACCGAGCTCGAAGGGGCGAAGAACGACGAGTACCGCTGGATGCGGTTCACGCTCGACACCGTCGGCAAGCGGCAGTGGCCGGTCGATCCGCAGGGCCGCCCGGTGTACCCCGAGGGACTCGAGGAGCTGGCGAAGAAGCTCGACCGACCGCTCCATCCTCCCGGGCGCGACGTGCGCTGCATCGTCAGCGTCGGGATGCTGACCGAGGGTTGGGACTGCAACACGGTCACGCACATCGTCGGCCTGCGGCCGTTCATGTCCCAGCTCCTGTGCGAGCAGGTCGTCGGCCGCGGGCTACGGCGGGCGAGCTACGACCTCACCGAAGAAGGCAAGTTCAGCGAGGAGGTGGCGCAGATTCTCGGCGTCCCCTTCGAGGTCGTGCCCTTCAAGCAGCGGAAGGGGCCGAAGCCGCCGCCGGCGCGCCAGAACCACGTGTTCGCGCTGCCGAGCCGGGCGCACCTCGAGATCACCTTCCCCCGCGTCGAGGGATACCAGCAGCGGATCCGCAACCGGATCACCGTCGATTGGAGCTCGATCGCGTCCGTGCCGGTCGACCCGATGAAGATCCCGGACGAGGTGAAGCTGAAGTCGACATTGCTCAACTCCGGGCGGCCTTCCCTCTTGGAGCCGGGCGGTACGGCGAAGCTCGACCTCGAGCAGTGGCGCCGCGAGGCGCGGCTCCAGCAGCGTGAGTTCGATATGGCGGCGGCGCTGACGCGCCACTACTCGCAGCAGGAGAAGTGCGAGGCGCCACCTCAAGTGCTCTTTCCGCAGATGCTCGAGATCGTCAAGCGGTTCGTTCGCGAGCGGGTCGCGGTCGACGACGAGACGAAGCGGGTCGACGTCTTCCTCTCGCCGTACTGGGGGTTCGCGATCGAGCGCCTGACGGAGGCGATCCAACCGGCGGTGATGGACGGAGAAGAGGCGGAGCTGCCGCGCTACGAGCAGCGGCGCGGCGTCGGCTCGACGGCCGACGTCGACTTCTGGACGGTGAAGAAGGTCCGCGAGGTCGAGAAGTCCCACCTGAACTACGTCGTCCAGGACTCGAAGTGGGAGCAGTCGGCGGCGTACTACCTGGACAGCTCCGAGCACGTCGTCTCGTTCGCGAAGAACCAGGGCCTCGGTTTCGCGATCCCGTATCTCCACGCCGGCGGCGACCACGAGTACTTTCCGGACTTCCTCGTGCGCCTCAGGAACGGCGTGACGCTGATCCTCGAGACGAAGGGGCACGACGAGCTAGAAGAGGTGAAGGCGCAGGCGGCACAGCGGTGGGTCAGCGCGGTGAACGCCGATGGAAGCCACGGCGAGTGGCGGTACGCGCTCGTCCACGATATGAACGAGATACCGGCGCTGCTCGTAGACGCAGCTGAGCAGTCGGCGGCGGTGGCGTAGTGGCGCGAGCACCTTGGGCTGATCCGCGGGTCTACGAGGTGGCCGAAAGGTGGGTGGAGGACTGTCTTCGCCGCGATGGCTCGCTCTTTACACCCAAAGAGGCGATCTGGACAAAGCACGCCGCGACGGTGCTCTGGAATCGTCTCGAGCCTGCGCCGGCGATTAGCGGCTCGTTCGAGGAGAAGCTCACCTGGCAGGTCGAGCCGCTCGATGCGAAAGAACGTCAGTACGCGGGCGAGCTTCTCTACGTTTTGCTGCTGTCCGACGGAAGTACAGGCGGGCAGAGCTGCCGCAAGACGATAGGAATCGCGGTCGGCGAGTTCGCCGAGATACCGGCCGACCTCGCTCAAGTCTTCGACGCCAGCAACCGCATCGCGGACTACGGTCCGGGCAAAAACCGGCGGCCGGACCATCTGAGGGTCTTGGCACAGTGGGCGGCCGCGTGGAAGGGGTTGACCGACACCGAACGTGAACGCCTGCTCGCAGACCCGTGGGCGTTTCGCGACTTCGCCAATACCTATAGGACGAGCGCCGGCGGCATGCAGATCGAGGCGATCCTCCATCTCGTCTTCCCAGACACGTTCGAGTATGCCTTGGCGCCCGAGCACAAGGAGCGCATCGCGCGAGCGTTTGCGGCCGTGGGAGACGTCGCCCGTGCCGACAACGCCGACCGGAAGCTGGTGGAGGTCCGGAAGGCGGTCGCGCCGCTCGTCGGAGCTGACGTCTCGTTCTACGGTGGCGCGCTTCAGCGTATATGGGCGACTCCGGAGTCGGAGCAGTGGCGCGGCTTCGTCGACTGGGCCGGCCGCCTCTTCAGCCATCCGTCGTTCGAGTCCGAGGAGCGCGAGTACAAGCTCGATGCCGCGGCCGAGCTTCGTCAAGCGCGGGAGGCACTGGAAGCGGGTCGGGAGTGGCTGCCGATCCTCGAAGGAGCCTTCCGAGGAAACAACTTGACCTCCTGGCGGGCGCACGACACGTTCCTGAAGTGGTCCGCTGCGAACGCAGACGAGGCGCGGACGATGGTCGGAGGATTGTGGGACGCGGGCCTCACCGGCCTGCAGGCGTTCCTCGATCAGCTGCCGCGCGAGGCAGCTGCAGGGCCAGGCGCCAGGCTCTCGATTGCCTCGTTCTTATTGTTCGGCACGGATCCGACGCAGCTGCCGGTGTTTCGCGCGCAGCCGTACAGCGCGGCGCTTAAGTTGCTCGCACTCGAGCGTGACGAATCGGGGCCGAGCGACGAGATCGATCTCTCGCGGCAGTACGACCCGGAGGATCTCGCCGTCCGCCTCGGGGTCAGGGCGAGGGCGATCAGGCAGTTCCTACGGGAGGAGTTCCCACGCGACGAGGAGGAGAAGGGGAAACGATGGTGGCCGCTCGACGACGTTCACCTCCAGGCGGTTCTGGAGCAGTTCGGCCGAAAGGCGCCGCGGTCGGCGGTGCTCCGCGGGCGCTACGTACGTTTTCTTGATCTCCTGGACGAGCTCGGTTTGCGGCTCATCGCGCGGGGGGTCGAGATCAGGGACCGGCTCGATGCGCAGAGCCTGATGTGGTGGGTGACGAGCTCCGGACCGCCGGACGATTGGAGTCCTGAGGATCGAGCGGCCTTCCTGGCGTTCCAGAATGGCATGGTCGTAGGCTCGGACCGACTGGGCGTCACGAGGCGTCGCGCGCTGGTGTCATTGCATTCGCGGGACGTGGCGGCCGAACTGCTGCTCGACCACCGCTTCGTGACGACCATCGTCGAGCTTCTAAACGAGAAGAGACAGGTCATCTTCTACGGCCCGCCGGGAACGGGGAAGACATACGTAGCTCAAAGGCTCGCTGCGGAAGCGACGAAGGACGGCGGCTCGTGGCAGCTGATCCAGTTCCACCCTTCGTATACCTACGAGGACTTCTTCGAGGGTTACCGGCCTGAGCAGAGGGACGACGGGGCGCTTGCATTCGCGTTACGACACGGCCCGCTTCGGCGGCTCGTATCCGCTGCGGAAAGAGAGCCTGAGCGTCCACACCTCCTCGTCATCGACGAGATCAACCGAGGGAACCTCTCGAAGATCTTCGGCGAGCTGTACTTCTTGCTCGAGTATCGGAGGAGCTCGGTCCGGCTCCAGTACACGCCTAACGACGAGTTCCGCCTTCCGGAAAACTTGTTCCTGATCGGCACGATGAACACGGCTGATCGCTCGATTGCGCTCGTCGACAGCGCGCTGCGGCGGCGCTTCTACTTCGTCGAGTTCAGCCCTATTGAGGGGGGCGCGGTGTCGAAGCTGCTGCGTTCGTGGTTGGACAAGGAGAGCTACCCGAGTCTTGCGGCTGATCTCCTCGACGCGCTGAACACTGCGATCCGCGACATCCCCGGCGCGGGCGACGAGTTCGCGATCGGCCCCGCGTACTTCATGACTCGCGACGGACCACCGAACCTCGAGCGCGTATGGCAGTACGCGATCTTGCCGCTCCTTGAAGAGCGCTTCTACGGCACGTTGTCCGCGTCGGACGTCGGAGCTCGTTTCAGCCTGAAGGCGATCGAGCAAAGGCTGGCGTCGCAGGAGCCGCTGACGTCGCGAGACGAGCTGCCGGACGAGCCGTGAGCGTCGTCGAGTACGGCCCCGTGACGGCATGGACGCCGGCCGAGCTCGAGATGGACGAACGTCACGCAGCGGAGCTTGCCCGGCGACGTGACGTGTCCGTCGAGCCGCGCGGGGACTCGCTCTGGCGGGTTAGCCCCGGCGCGAAAGTCGGGATCATCGTGGGCGACGGGTGGCAGCTTCGGATTCGCCCGCGGCTGAGGATTCCGAAGCTGCTCTTCCTGCTCGGGTACTCCGAGGACCCCGGTTGGCTCGATGCCGGCGCCTCCTTCGAGGAGGTAGACGAGCTGCTCGACGCGCTTGCGGCTGGATTTTCGTGGCATGCGCAACAGGCGCTCGCCCCGGGGCCGCTGCGCGGCTACGTGAGTATCCAGGAGCGGGAGCTCACCGTCCGCGGAAGGGTGCGCTTTGGCGATCAACTCGCTCGCTCGCCGGGACAGCCGATTCCGCTGGAGCTCGAGTACGACGACTTCACGGCCAACATCCCGGAGAACAGGCTCGTGCTAACCGCAACAGAACTGCTCCTGCGGCTGCCGCGCGTTCCGACCGCGGCACGGAAGCGTCTCGTTCGGACACGGGCCGTCCTCGACGGCGTCGAGACCTATCACGATCCGCACGCCGTGCAGCGCCCTCTGATAACGCGACTCAACAAACGCTACGGACCGGCGCTGACGCTTGCGATGCTCGTCCTGCGCGCACGCGCGACGGCATTGGAGTCCGGGGATGTCGGCTCGACGACCTTCCTGTTCGACATGAACAAGGTGTTCGAGAGCTTTCTTTTCGCCGCGCTCTCGGAGGCCTTATGCCGGCGGCACCACGGTGTGCTTCGGCGGCATGCAGGCGTCTTTCTCGATATTGACGAACGCGTCGATCTGCTTCCTGACATCACCTGGCACGAGCGCGGCCGCTGCCGTGGTGTGATCGACGCGAAGTACAAGTCGCTTGTCGACAAGGAGACGATGCCGAACGCCGACGCATACCAGATGCTGGCCTACTGCATCGGCCTCGGACTCGACCGCGGCTTCCTCGTGTACGCGAAGGACGCCGGCGAGCAATTGCGCGATCACATTGTCAAGCGCCACGGCTACGAGATCAGAGTCCGTCACGTGGACGTCGAAAAGGAGCCGCGCGATCTGTTGGACGACGTGGCCACACTCTCCGACGAGATCGCGGGTCTGCCGATATCTCTCGCAGCGTGAGGATCAGCTCAAGCGACCTCTTCCTCTCTCCGTCCGATCTCGCGAACTACCTCGCGTGCCCCTACTTGACCACCCTCGAGGCCGAGGTTGTGCACGGGAAGCGGTCGAAGCCGCGGCCGCGCACCGACATCGCGCAGCTCGTCGCCGAAAAGGGCAACCTGCACGAGGCGGCGTACCTCGCGAAGCTACAAGCCGAACGCCGGCAGATCGTCACGGTCGGCCTCGACGATCGCGACTTCGACTCGGCCGCCGCGCTGACCGAAGAGGCGATGCGGGACGGCGCAGACGTCGTTTACCAGGCCGCCTTCTCCCGCGAGGGCTGGCGCGGGGTCGCCGACTTCGTCGTCCGAGTTGCAGAACCGTCTGACCTCGGGGACTGGAGCTACGAAGCCTGGGATACGAAGCTCGCGCGGTCCGGGAAACCCGCCGCCGTGCTCCAGCTCGTCTTCTACTCGCAGCAGATCGGGCGCGTACAGGGGCGCCTGCCCGAGCGGCTGCACATCGTGCCCGGGAGCGGCCTCGTCGAGAGCTACCGGCCGGCGGACTTCGACGCCTTCTTCCGGAGGGCGCAGCGGCGGCTGCAGCAGCACCTCGAGTCGCCGCCCGCGAACCTCTACCCCTGGCCGGTCGATCACTGCTCGCGCTGCGACTTCATTCCGGTTTGCGGCCGACGGTGGGAGCAGGACGATCACCTGACGCTCGTCGCGTCGATTCGGCGTGACCAGGTCGAACGGCTCAACGCCGCGGGCATCGGGACGCTGGCTGCGCTCGCGGGCGCGCCGGCTGGCCTGAAGGTGCCGCGCATCGCCGCCCCGATGATCGAGCGCCTTCGCGACCAGGCCGCGCTACAGCTCCACCGCCGCAAGACCGGAGAGCTCGTTCAGCGACTGCTCCCGCCCGAGGACGAGCGCGGCTTCGGGCTCCTGCCGGCGCCCTCTCCGGGGGACGCCTTCTTCGACATGGAGGGCGACCCGTTCTTCGAGCCGGCCGAGGAGCTGCAGTTCCTTTTCGGCATCCTTGTCGACGATCAGTATCAGGCTATCCGGGCGCGCGACCGTGACGAGGAGAAGCGCGCATTCGAGGAGTTCATCGACTTCGTCCACGAGCGGCGGCGCGCGTACTCCGACCTGCACGTCTACCACTACGCATCCTACGAGCCGGCGACCCTCGCGCGGCTGATGAGTGCGCACGCGACCCGCGAGGCGGAGGTCGACGACCTCCTCCGGCACGAGGTGTTCGTCGACCTCCACCAGGTCGTCCGCCAGAGCCTCCGCGCCGGCGTTCCGCGCTACTCGCTGAAGGAGATCGAGCAGTTCTTCTTCGAGCGCACGGCTAGCGTGCGCTCGGGCGACGAGGCCGTAGTCGCGTTCGAGCGCTACCTCGCGATGGGCGACGAGTCGCTGCTCGCCAACATCGAGGCTTACAACGAGGAGGACTGCCGCGCGACCGAAGCGCTGCGCGACTGGCTGCTCGAGCAGAGGGGCGAGGCGGAACGGCACTACGGGGTCGCGATCCCGTTCCGGGGGGCGCCCACGTATGAGCTGCCCGCGGATAGCGAGCAGGAGCTCTCGGAGACCGCGCGGCTGTGCGCGGCGCTGCTGGAAGGGGCCGAGGAAGGTGACGAGCGCTGGCTGATGGCGCAGCTCCTCGACTATCACCGGCGGGAGGCGCGGCCCGCCTGGTGGATGTACTTCCGCCGCTTCGAGATGGACGACGACGAGCTGCTCGAGGACAGCGACGCGATCGCCGGCCTCGAGTGGGACCGTGCCGCCCCAGTACCGTTCAAGCAGTCGCTCGAGTACACGTTCCGGTTCCCGCCGCAGCAACACGATTTCGAGCCCGGTGATCCGGCCTGGGAACCGACCGAAGAGAAGAAGTCATGGACGGTCTGCGCGGTCGACAACGCGCTCGGCACGATCACGCTGCGCCGGTCGAAGAAGCGAGCAGACGAGCCCTTGCCGACCGCGCTCGTTCCGGGCGGGCCGTACACCACATCCGAACAGCGGGCTGCGCTGCGCCGGCTTGCGCGCTCGATCCTCGCCGGGGACGGACGCTGGCCGGCTCTGGGGCGAATCCTGCGCCGTGACCTTCCGCTCGACGGCGCCCCGGTGCAACGCGCCGAGCTCGAGGACCAGCGAGCTCTCGCGGTCTCGCTCGACGGCACCTACCTCTATGTCCAGGGGCCGCCGGGCTCCGGCAAGACCTACCGCGGCGCGCGCCTGATCACCGCGCTGATCCGCGCGGGCAAGAAGGTGGGCGTGACCGCGCAAAGCCACAAGGTGATCCACCACCTGCTGGACGCGATCGCGAAGGCGGCCGCGGAGGAGCGCCTCGAGATCAACGGCTTCAAGTGGGGCGACACCAAGTACGACGGCCCCGCGTTCGAGAACACCTCGGATCTCGCGGACGTCCTCGATCCGGAGACGCAGCTCGTCGCCGGGACGGGATGGCTGTTCGCGCGCGAGGACATGGACGGGCAGCTCGACGCGCTCGTGATCGACGAGGCCGGCCAGATCTCACTCGCCGACGCGCTCGCGATGGGCACCGCGGCCGACTCGCTGATCCTGCTCGGCGACCCGCTCCAGCTCGCGCAGGTGACGCAGGGCGTGCACCCCGAGGGAAGCGGCGACTCCGTCCTCGTCCACCTGCTCGACGGTCGCCAGACGATCCCCGAGGACCGGGGCATCTTTCTCGCGCACAGCCGACGGATGCATCCGGAGGTCTGCCGGTTCATCTCGGAGGCGTTCTACGAGGGGCGACTGAGCTCGATCGAGGAGTGTGCGGCGAACACGAGCCCGCTCGGCGTCGGCATCCGCTGGCTCGCTGTCGACCACGAGGGAAACCGCGTCGACTCCGAGGAGGAGGTGGAGGCGATCCTTCGAGAGATCGCTCGCGGCCTCCGGCCGGAGGACGTGATGGTCGTCGCGCCCTACAACGCGCAGGTGCGGCTGCTGCGCGAGCGGCTGCCGGCGGAGGTAGAGGTCGGGACGGTCGACAAGTTCCAGGGCCGCGAGGCGCCGGTCGTCTTCTACTCCATGGCGAGCTCGAGCGGCGAGGACGTCCCGCGTGGCCTCGACTTCCTCCTCTCGCGGAACCGTCTGAACGTTGCGATCTCCCGCGCGCAATGCCTCGCCTACCTCGTCTGCTCCCCGCGGCTGCTCGAGGTCAACTGCCGGACGATCGAGCAGATGCGGCTCGCGAACGCGCTCTGCCGGTTCGTGGAGCTGTGCGAGGGCGGATCAGCGTGATTACTCCCGCTGGGACGCGCATCGAGGCGGCTTTGGTGTACGCAGCCAGGGCCCACGCTGCGCACTGGAAGAAGGGCACCGAGGTTCCCTACCTTGCGCACCTGCTAGGCGTTGCAGCGTTGGTGCTGGAAGACGGTGGCGACGAGGACGAGGCGATCGCGGCGCTGCTGCACGATGTCGCCGAGGACCAGGGCGGAGCGGAGAGGCTCTCCGATGTCGAGCGCGAATTCGGCGGGCGGGTGGCGGCGATCGTCCAAGGCTGCAGCGACACCCTCGAGATGCCCAAGCCTCCGTGGCGCGCGCGCAAGGAGGCACACCTCCATCACCTCGAAACGGCTGACTCATCGGTCGTCAAGGTCTCGCTCGCCGACAAGCTCTACAACGCGCGGGCGCTGCTCCTCGACTACCGCCGACTCGGCGAGCGCCTCTGGGCGCGCTTCGATCCCAGCTCGGATCAGCTGTGGTACTACCAGGCGCTGGCGCGTGTCTACCGCAGGCGCAGCTCGAGCCCGCTTGTGGACGAGCTGGAGCGGGTCGTTGCCGAACTAGGGGAACTGATCGCCGGCAGCGCGGGCCGGAAGCTCAGCGAAGAGCGACGCGCCGGCGCCGGCGACTGAGCGAGCGGCTCACGCCGGAAGCGCTCTGACGCCGGAAAGCGCGACGCGGTCATGGCTACGCCGTACCATTCGTGAATCAGGCGGCAGCCTCCCAACCAGGTCGACGAGCCGGGTCGTGAGGACGACTGGCTCGCCGACGAGGGCGGGGTCGACTGGTTCTTCGAC
>Ga0070741_10013499_pt1 | contig 14398 bp, 14 predicted proteins | sample Coa_R1_4_FD_66440 | JGI IMG/M metagenome (GOLD analysis project Ga0070741, IMG submission 66440) | Surface soil microbial communities from Centralia Pennsylvania, which are recovering from an underground coalmine fire - Coalmine... | ecosystem: Environmental > Terrestrial > Soil > Unclassified ...
AGGCGGCGCGCCTCATCGCCACGGATAACCCGAAGCTGCGCACGATTATCCCGAGCCATATCCAGCCCGGGGCGCCGATCCTGACGGAGGCGAGGCGGGAGCTGGACCGACTGGGGCTCGGCGACCGGCTGTTCATGCCCGAGCTACGACGGGTTTACGAATACTAGCGAGTGTTGCAGGGCGATTGACAGCAATTCGGGGGGCGCCTACACTCGGCATAGGCCGCGATGGTCCTATTCTGATTCGGGAATGATTGGGAGGTGAGCATGGGAATGAGTGTGACGCGGCGCCGGGCGATGGCGGCGCTGGTGGTGGCGGGCGTGCTGGTGGCGGGGCTGGCGTGGCCGGGTGCGGCGCTGGGGATGCAGGGCGCGGCGCAGGAGGGCGCGCGCACGTTCGTTGGGCGCGTGGCGGGTGCCGAGGGGCTGGACGCGCTGGTGGCGGTGGTGGTGGGCGCGGACGGCAACGCGGTGGTGTACACGTGCAGCAAGGACGATGCCTGGAACCAGGCGAACTCGAAGTGGTTCACGGGGCAGGTGGGCGCGGACGGCCGGCTGGCGGCGAAGGCGGCCGACGGCACGGAAGTGGCAGCGACGATGGCGGGCGGGCGGCTAGAGGGGACGCTGGGCACGCTGCGGTTCGTGGCGGAGCAGGTGAGCGGCGGCAGCGCGGGGCTGTACCGCGGGCGCGCGGGCGACGACGTGCACGCGGTGATCGAGGCGCCGGACGGGACGCGCGTGGGGCGGGTGTGGTCGGTCGTGACGGGCGCGCACGTGGGCACCTGGGACTTCAACACGGCGCAGGTGCAGTGGCAGCCGGGCGTGCTGGCGGTGGAGCGGGCGCAGCCGGAGCGGTTTTTCATCGAGCTGCAGGTCTGCACGAACGCGTTCTGCTAGTAACAGAACCGTGAGAGGTAAATAGGGCTGAGCCGGGATCCCGGCTCAGCCCTATTCATAATCCTTCCTCTTCTTTCCTCTCTGCGCTTGTGGGGCGCGTGCGGCCAATCGGGCGCGGCAGCACGCGATCCCTCTGTTTACCCCGGTTTACCTGGCCTGTAACTTTGGCCGACTACGCTTCCTCAAACGGCGCGCGCCGGAGTGGCTGGCCCTTGCGGTCGGGCGGCGCGGCCGTCGCGGAGGAGGCTGTATGCGGCGGTTCGCGCTCCCCCTGGCCTGCGCGCTCATCCTCGCCATGCCTGCCGCGGGTCGCGCCCACGAGGGCCTGCCGGACGTGGCGGCGGTGCAGGCGGGGCCGTATGTCGTGACGGTGCTGAACGACTCGCCCACGCTGGCGACGGGGCGGAACGCGGTGACGGTGCAGGCGCCGGACCTGCCGGCGGGCTACACGGTGGCGCTGACGTTCACCGGCCCCAGCGGGGAGGTGGTCGCTGTGCCGCTGCAGCCGGTGTGGGTGCTGGACGGGGCGGGACCGGGGCACGACGCGGCGGAGCACGGCGCGGGCGGCGGCCGCGGCGGGACGGGGCAGACCGGCAGCGGCGCGGGCCATGCCGCGGCGGGGCAGGCGGCGATGGGGCCGGGTGCGGGCGCCACGGAGCATGCGGCGCCGGAGCTTGGCGCGACCGAGTATGGGGCGGGGCCAAGCGCGGCCACGATGGATCACGCGGCGATGGGACACGGCTTGAGCGGCCCGATGGCGGGCGGCTCGGTTCCGGGGGGAAGGGCTGGCGAGCCGGGGATGGCTGACTCGGACCCACAGAGCTTGCCCGGTGAGCCGCTGATGGGTGGCTCGGCGCCGGCGGGCGCGGCGGGCGCGCAGCCGGTCGGCGACGAGGGCGCGGGCGCGGGCTACCTGGCGCGCGGGACGGCGTCGCTAGGCACCGCTGGGCTCTGGCAGGCGCGGCTGGTGGTGGCAGGGCCGGGGCAGGAGCGGTACGCGGCGCAGACGATCGTGGAGGTCCGGCCGGGGGGGCCGAATCGGCTATATCTGGCGGGGACCGGCTCGGTCATCGGCGGCTTCCTGCTGTTCGGCATCGTGCAGCGGCGACGGCAGGCGAGCAGCGCGGGGAAGGCGAGGTAACGGGGCATGCGGGCGAAGGTGGCCGGCTCCGAGCGAGCGGCGGCGAGCGCGCGGAACGGACGGCCTGGCGCCGGCGAGGGGGCCGAGGGCGCGTCGCGGGGACGGGCGCGGGCTGGCGAGGTGGCCGCGGGTGGCGAGCGGGGGAGTGGCGGGCCGGCCGCCGTGATGGCATCGCGGGGGCTGCTCGACAATGCCGCGGTGGCCGCGCTGCTTAGGAGCCGGCTCTACCCGGCGCTGGTGGCCTACCCGGTGCTGATAGTGTTCGGGTACATCATCTACTCGCTGCTGTGGGGGCCGGGCACGGCGAGCGCCAACCTGGGGACGAGCCTGACGTGGGTGCTGTGGTGGCCGCTGATCCCGCTGGCGATGTTCGCGCTGGGCCGCTTCTGGTGCGCCGTGTGTCCGTTCGGCACGACGATTGACCTGGTGCAGCGGGTGGCGGGGCTGGGCCGGCCGGTGCCGCCGTTCCTGAAGCGCTACGGGATCTGGATCATTGATGCGGCGTTCTTGCTGATTACCTGGGCCGACCACGCGTTCGGCATCGTGGAGTCGCCGCGCGGCTCGGGCTACCTGCTGGGGCTGCTGGTGGTCGGCGTGGTGGCGACGGGCGTGCTGTTCGAGCGGCGGGCCTGGTGCCGCTACCTGTGCTTCCTGGGCGGGCTGTCGGGCAACTACTCGCGGGCGTCGGGCATCGTGCTGCAGACGACGCCGGCGATCTGCGCGCAGTGCAAGGAGCAGTGGTGCTACACGGGCCGCGGCGCGATCCCGGGCTGCCCGGTGTTCGAGGTGCCGCGGGCGATCCAGACGATGGCGAACTGCAACTTCTGCGCGAGCTGCGTGAAGGCCTGCCCGAACGACTCGCTTCGGCTGGTGCCGCGCCGGCCGACGAGCGAGCTGTGGTTCATTCGGCGGCCGAAGTTCGCGGAAGCGTTCCTGGCGGTGGTGATCGTGGGGATCGTGCTGATCCAGAACGTGACGATGCTGCCGTTCTGGCAGCCGTTGCTGGCGAGGCTGGCGGAGGTGTTGTTCGGCAGCCGCCTGACGGCGTTCACGCTGGTGTTCGTGGGGGCGATGGCGGCGCCGTTCGGGCTGATGGCGGGCGCGGCGCTGCTGAGCGGGCCGGCGCGGGCGGAGCGGTTCGCGGAGAACTTCGCGCGCTTCGGCTACGCGATCATCCCGCTCGACCTGGCCGGGCACATGGCGCACAACCTGTTCCACCTGCTGGCGGAGGGGCGAGCGATCCTGTTCAACGCGGCGGCGCTGGTGGGCGTGCAGGTGACGGGCTCGACGGCGCTGCTGCCGGAGCCGGCGATCCAGGCGCTGCAGTTCGGCCTGGTCGGGCTGGGAATCGCGGGCTCGCTGTTCGCCGCCTATAAGATCAGCCAGCGGTCGGCGGCGGGCGCGGGGCCGGCGCGGGGGCTGTGGCCATACCTGGTGGTGATCGCGCTGTTCGGGCTGGTGAACGTGTACCTGTTCACGCTGCCGATGGCGCACCGGGTGTAGGATTACGCGCGCTCGACGATCATGGCGAATCCCTGGCCGCCGCCGATGCAGAGGGTGGCGAGGCCGCGACGCCCGCCGCGGCGCTGCAGCTCGTAGAGGAGCGTGACGAGGATGCGGGCGCCGCTGGCGCCGATGGGATGGCCGAGGGCGATGGCGCCGCCGTGGACGTTCAGGCGCTCGGGGTCGAGGCCGAGTTCGTGGGCGACGGCGAGCGACTGGGCGGCGAACGCCTCGTTCACCTCGTAGAGGTCGAGGTCGGCAAGGGTGAGGCCGGCGCGGGCGAGCGCGCGGCGGGTGGCGGGGATGGGGCCGAGGCCCATGACGCGCGGCTCGACGCCGGCGGCGGCGTAGGCGCGGATGGTGGCGAGGGGGCGCAGGCCGAGGTCGCGCGCCTTGCGGGCGGCGGTGACGACGAGCGCGGCGGCGCCGTCGTTGATGCCGGAGGCGTTGCCGGCGGTGACGGTGCCCTCGCCGAGGAAGGCGGGGCGCAGGGCGGCGAGGCGCTCGACGGTGGTGCCGGGGCGGGGGTGCTCGTCGCGGGTCACGAGCTGGGTGTCGCCGCGGCCGGCGGGGACCGGGACGGGGACGATCTCAGCGTCGAAGGCGCCGCTCTCGACGGCGCGCGCGGCCCGCGCCTGGCTCTCGGCGGCGAAGCGGTCTTGCTGGTCGCGGCCGATCGCGTACTCGCGCGCCACGTTCTCGGCGGTGACGCCCATGTGGCAGTCGCCGAAGGCGCACCACAAGCCGTCGTGGATCATACTGTCCACGAGCTTGCCGTCGCCCATGCGGTAGCCGTAGCGGGCCTTCTCCAGCAGGTAGGGCGCGCGGGTCATGTTCTCCATGCCGCCGGCGACGACGATCTCGGCGTCGCCGAGGCAGATCGCCTGCGCGGCGAGCGCGACGGCCTTCAGCCCCGAGCCGCAGACCTTGTTGATCGTCATGGCGGGGACGGTGACGGGCAGGTCGGCGGCGAGCGCGGCCTGGCGGGCGGGGTTCATGCCGGCGCCGGCCTGGAGCACGTTGCCGAGGATCACCTCGTCCACGGCGTCGGGGGCGACGCCGGCGCGCTGGAGCGCCGCACGGATGGCGACGGCGCCGAGCTGCGGCGCGGGCACGTCCTTGAACGCGCCGCCGAAGGTGCCGATGGGCGTGCGCGCCGCCCCGACGATGACCACGTCGTCCATTGTTGCCTCCCGTGTCGCTCGGCCGCACGGCGGGCTGCCGGGCCTACGCTGATTGTAGCGGAGGGCGGGGCAGATGGCGGCAGGGATGGGCCGGGCGTGGCCAGCTTGCCAGGCCGGGCGCGCTGGCGTAGATTGGGACGTGCGCCGCCGAGAGCCGTTACGGGAGAGCGCCATGGACGTAACCGCGGTGGAAACAGGCGCGCAGGCGTCGGCTGAGCATAGGGCGCTGCTGGAGGCCGCGGCGGCGCTGCGGCCGGTGATCCGCGGCTATCAGACGGAGATCGAGCGGGAGCGACGGCTGCCGGCGGCGCTAGTGGCGGAGCTTCGCGCGGCGGGCCTGTACCGCATGTTCGTGCCGCGCGGGTTGGGCGGGCTGCAGGTGGACCTGCTGACGTTCTTCCGTGCTGTCGAGCTGGCCGCGGAGGGCGACGGCTCGGTGGCCTGGAACCTGGGGACGAATGCCATCGCGGGGTCGGCGGCGCTGAGCTTGCCGGACGAGGGGATACGGGAGATCTTCGGCGAAGGGCCGGACGTGATCTTCGCCGGCACGATTGCGCCGCTGGGGGGTACGGCGGTGCCGGTGGACGGCGGCTACCTGTGCACGGGGCGCTGGCGCTTCGGGAGCGGCTGCCAGGAGGCGGACTGGATGGTCGGAAGCTGCCAGGTGGTCGAGGGCGACGAGCCGCGGCGCAATCCGGACGGCACGCCGGAAATTCGGCGCATCCTGCTGCCGTCCGGACAGTGCGTGATTCACGACACGTGGGACGTGACCGGCCTGCGCGGCACGGGGAGCCACGACTGGACGGTGGACGCGCTGTTCGTTCCCGAGCGCCGGACGCAGCGCTTCACGACGCGCTGGACGCGCTGGCCCGGCACGCTGTACGCGCTGCCGCTGCACGCGTTCCAGGCGCCGCACTTCAGCCCGGTCGCGACGGGGATCGCGCGCGCCGGGCTGGACGCGCTGGCGGAGCTGTCGGGGAGCAAGCAGCCGCGGCAGTCGCCGGGGCTGCTGCGGGAGGACGTGCAGGTGCAGGACTGGCTGGGCCGGGCGGAGGCGCTGCTGGGCGCGGCGCAGGCGTACCGCGCGGCCGTCTCCGCCGATGTCTGGGCGACGGTCGCGGCCGGGCGGCCGGCAACGCCCGAGCAGCAGGCGCGCTGCCGGCTGGCCGCGACCCACGCGGTGGACAGCGCCATCCAGGCGATGGACCTGGCGTACCGGGCCGGGGGGAGCACGTCTATCGAACGCAATCACCCGCTGGCGCGCTGCTGGCGCGACGTGCACGCGGTCGCGCAGAACGTGGTGGTGGGGCCGGAGTACTATGCGCTGGCCGGGCGGGTGCTGCTGGGGCTGGACGGCGGCCCGAAGCTGGCAGTGCGGACCTACCCCCCCGGCCCCCCTCCCTAACAGGGAAGGGGGAGAGGGACGGACCTACCGCCAGCCCTCTCCCTGGTGCGGAAGGGGGAGAAGGCGGCCCGCACGTCGTGCCCGTGGGCGCGCCGCGCGGGTCGTGCTCGGCGGCGGGCACGCGGGGAGCCGCATCAGCGGAAGAGGTCGGTTTCCGGGGGGCGGACGAGGTCGCGCGCGGCGCCGGGGCCGAGCAGGTGGGCCAGGCCGCGGACGACGGCGACGGGCACGGCGTCGGTCTTGCCCATGACCAGCTCGGCGGCGGCGGCGATCTCGTCGGCGGCGGCGAGCTGGGTGACGCGCAGGTCGTAGCCGTAGGGGTCGCGCTGGCCGACGTAGCTGACGAGCGGCTGGAGGCCGGCGACGCCGATGGCGACGTTGGTCTGGCCCATGCGCCAGACGCGGCCGAAGGTGTCGCTGATGATGACGCCGACGACCGCGCCGAGCCGCGCGAGCAGGCCCTGGCGGATGCGCTCGGCGGAGGCGTCGGGGTCCACGGGCAGGAGCGCCAGGGTGTGCTCGCCGGGCACGTTGGAGGCGTCCACGCCGGCGTTGGCGCAGACGAAGCCGTGGTGCGTCTCGCTGATGAGCACGCCACGGTCCATCTTCACGATGCGGCGGCTCTCGCGCAGCACGACCTCGACGTGGCGGGGGTCCTTGCCGTGGGCGGCGGCGACCTGGCGCGCGAAGGCCGAGGGTTCGACGGTGGCGAGGTCCACCAGGCGGCCCTCGGCCTTAGAGACGATCTTCTGGGTGACGACGACGATGTCGCCGCTGGCGAGGCCCCCGGCGCCGGCGGCGTCGGCGATGAGCGCGGCCACGTCGTCGCCCGTGCGCACCTCGCCGATGCCGCGCAGGCCCCACAGGCGCAGCTCGGCGGGGGCGGCGGGGGCCGGCGGGCTGGGGGCGCTGTCCGGGGTTAGCGTAGGGCTTCCTCCAGGCGGCGGGCGTCGAGGCCGATCACCAGCTCGTCGCCGACGGCGATGAGCGGGCGGCGGATGAGCGTCGGGTTCTCCACCATGAGGCGCAGCTTCGCCTCGTCGTCGAGGTCCTGGTCGGCGAGGCCGAGCTTCTTGTAGGTGGGGCTGCGCGTGGCGAAGATGTCGCTGACGGGCCGGCCGCGGAGCAAGGCGCGCAGCTCGTCGGCGGACAGCGGCTCCTTGAATAGCTCGCGCTCGCGGTGGGGGACGCCCTTCTGCGAAAGCAACTCTTTCGCCTTGCGGCAGGTGCTTCAGGTCTTGCGCCAGTAGAGGGTGACGTCGCCTGGCGGCATTGGTCCTCCGCGCGCGGTGATTGCCTGGGCGCCAACAGGATAGTTGGATTTGGCAGCCGAGCGCCACCCCGGGGCGAGGGCAGGCGCCATCCTACGCCGCGGCCGGGCACGAGGAGGCGCCCCTACGCCCGTACTGGGGCGCCCGCTGGGCCGGCGGCTGCCAACATCGGTTTGGCGGCCTGGCGGCCGCGGGCGGGCACGAGACCCGCCCCTACGAGCCGATGGAGGGATTGGGGATACCCCAGGGCCCGGCCCAGATGCGGGCAGCGCGGGCGCGGGTTAGCGGCCGAGGGCGCGCTGGATGGCGACGCGGCGGGCGGCGTAGGCGGCGTCGTCGAGCACCGGGGTCATGCCCTCCAGGGAGATCGGCTGGTCGAGCTGGACCCACGACTTGCAGCCCAGATAGCCGGGGAGCACCGGGATCTCGTGCGCCGCGGCGAGCCGGTAGACGCGCAGGAGCAGCACGTAGAGCGGCTTCTTGGGTCGCCAGCGCAGGCGCTCCTCGGCGTAGCTGGTGGTCCAGATGAAGTGTGGCGCCAGCGCCTCCACGTCTGCGGCCTCGAGGGTCTCGTAGATATCGGTGACCTCGGCCCAGTGGTCGAGGCGCACGAGCCCCGCGGGCGGCGGCGCGGCGAGCACGGCGTTGAGGTCGGCGCGGTAGGGTGGCTGCAGCAGGTCGGCGCGCTGGTGCTCGTAGGTCGGGTAGAGCAGGAAGCGCGGCTCTTCGACGCGGAACTCGCGGCCCTCCTCGCGGATGCCGCCCTTGCGCACGAGCACGATCTGCTGGCCGGTGGCCAGCGCCCGTACCGTCACGGCCCATTCCTTGAACGCCGTCCTGGTCGCTAGCGCTGTCTGCATCGTGATCTCTCCCCGCGCCGCCGCGCCGCTCCTCTATTCTCCCGAAGCCGCTCCCGGGCTGTCAAGAACGTGCCGAGCTGCTCGACCGTGACACCGCGTTGACGGCGGGCCGATTGCCTGTGACGGGCCTGTGCAGCGCGCCCCGGTAGGCTAGTCCCCGCAGGAGGCTCCAAGGGGCTGGCTGCCGCGGCCGGACGGCGCCCCCCGCGGAGGGGCGCCGTCCGGTGTGGCGCTGGCGGCTGGCCGCGGCGGCGTCCCGGCGGGCCGATCGGTGGGGGCGGCGCGGGAGCCACCGGTGAGGCCCAGCCCCGGCAAACCGGGGGCTTGGAGTCGTGCCGTTCCGGCTGGTAGCATTCGAGCACAGTCGCCGCCAACCGAGGCGTCCTCGTATGAAGCGCGCGTGGTGTCTTCCCCAGCTCACGCTTCTGGCCCTGGCGCTCGCCATGCTGCTGGCGGCGGGCGTGGGATCGCCGCGGCCCGCCGGCGCCGATCCGGCGTGCCCCGCCGACGAGGACGCGGGCGGGCGCTACGTCGTGTGGGTGCCGGGCTTTCTGAGCTCGAGCCTGACGGGGCTGCAGCTCGGCACGCTCGACGCCGCGAACCACCAGGTGCGGGACGAGGCCGCGGCGGTCCGCGAGGCGCTGGCCGACGGGCTCGAGCCCCCGCCGCGGCTCGTTTACTTCAGCTATGGCGTCCCGCGGCTGGTCAGCGCCGGTGCGCCGCCCGAGGGCGCGTGGCTGGGCGACACGTACTTCGACGCGCACGAGCCGCGGTACTGGGCCCAGGATACCAGCAGCTACCCGCTGCAGGCGCAGGCCGACGCGCTGGACTGGCTGGTGCGTGGCCTGCTGCGCTGCGACCCCGCAGCGACGGTGGATGCCGTCGGCTATAGCCTGGGCGGCGTCGTGGCGCTGCGCTGGGCGGCCACCGCCGACGCAACGCCCGATGGTCCGCTCGCATCCGTACACCGGGTGATCGTGGTCGAGAGTCCGGTGGGCGGGGTCAATCCGGCCGTTCTCGGCGCCGTGGCGCTCGCCGCGCCGCCGGATGTGGCCTACGCCTTCGGCAGCGGCGCCGTGGTCGCCGACCTGCTGCCCGGCGGGGAGGTGATCCGCAGCCTCCCGGCGGCCGTGGACCGCGTGGACGTGGCAAGCGTGGAGAACCGGCGCGACTACCTCGTGAACGGCGAGCCGCTGCCGCCCGAGGTGGGCCTGGGGCCTGACGGCTGGCTGGCGCGCGGCGCGGCGCGAAGCTTCCTGGCGCCCGAGCGCTCGGCGGAGGCGTACTACGCGGACATGGGCGAGGGAATCGCGCTCGGCCCGACGCTGTGGGACTATATCGTCGGCGTCCACGGCGCGGTGCTTGCCGACCCGGGCGCGCTCCAGCGCCTGCTCGACCTGCTGGCGACGGACGGCCCGGTCTGGCGCGAGCGCTATCCTGAGGCCGCGCCGGAGAGGGTGACGGGCGCGGCGCCCTGAAAGCGGGCTACCGATCAACACAACTATGTGATTCGTCGTATACTGGTCGCCAGGGGGAGGGGGCCATGGGGGGACGCTGGCGCTGGCTGGTGGGGGCGCTGCTGGTGGTCGCGCTGGGGGGCGCGGCGGTCGCGGCGGAGGTGCTGGCCCACCCCGATGGCTGTCATCGCTGGCACTCCTGCCCGTCGGACGACGGCAGCTACGTGTGCGGCGATACCGGCCATTGTAGCGAGTGTCCGAACAATCAATACTGCCTGGCGGGGCGCCCGCGGAACGCCACCACGGCGGCCACGCGCACGCCGCGTCCGACGAAGGTGCCCGATCCCACGCGCCCGCCGCGCCCCACCCAGACCCCGGAGCCGCCGCGCGCCGCGCGGGCGGGGGAGGGGAGCACGTCTCGCTCGGCTAACAACGCGTTCGAGGGGGCGCGGGGCGGTCCCGATACGGATCGCGGGATGTCCTATAGTGATGGAGACGCCGACGCGCAAGACGATCTGCGCGGGGTGGCGGCGCTCGCGGGCACGGGCGCGCCGCTCGGGGCGGCGCCGGCGCGGCCCGACAGCGGCCCGGCGAGCAGCGCGGACGCGCGCGCGGCGCCGCTGGTGGTCGCGGAGTACGCGGGCGTGCGCGTGATCGGACCGCTGCAGTGGGCGACGGAGGGCGAGCACGTCGTGGTGACGGGCACGGTCATCAACGTGGGAGCGCAGGCGCGGACGATGGTGCTGACGCTGTTCTTGCTGGACGCGCAGGGCGCGCGGCTGGGCTCGACCGAGGCGGTGCTGTGGGACATCGCGCCGGGCGAGAGCCGTGCCTTCGCGCAGGCAGTGCCGCCGCTGGCCGCCCCGGCCACCGACGTGAGCGCGCGCATCGAGCCGCTGGTGCCCTAGATGGCCGCGATCCTCGGCATCCTGCAGCAGCTCGCCCAGCCGGGAGACCCGGAGACCGTCTGGACGCGCCTGCAGCCCGCGCTGGCGGCGCTGTCGCTCGACGAGGTCATCGGGCTGGACTACCGCCTCGTGCTGGACGACGCCGAGCGCGGGCCCACGGCCACGCCCTCGCTGAAGCGGCGGGTGGTGGAGTATCTCCTGCAGCGCAAGCTGGCGGCGTTCGTCTACGAGTGCTTCGATCCGTTCGTGAACCCATGGGTGCTCGAAGCCCGGATGAAGGCGCTGTTCTGGCGCATCGAGTACGCGCGGTCGCTGTCGGAGCAGCTCGAGGAGATCGCCGAGGCGCACAAGCACGCCCCCGAGGTGCCCTGGACGGTGAAGGGGAACCTGTTTGGCATGGCGAACTCGGCGCTGCTGGCGGCGAACCTGGGGGGCTGGGACGATACCGTGTCAGGCTACGGCCAGGGCGAGCCGCCGCCCGCGCTCGATTTCCGGCCGCGGCTGGAACCGGCGCCGCCGCAGGGCGCCGCCTAGCGGCGCTGGCGCCGGTCGATGACGAGCGAGACGACGAGACTCAGCAGGGCGAGGCCCGCGACGACGGGAAACACCCAGGCTGGCAGCGGATTGGGCTGAATCTGCGAGGCGGCGAGCAGCACGGCCGCGATCGCGCCGCCCAGCAGCCGCCAGATCTCCCAGAAACGACTCACCCCTGTCTCCTCCGCCCGGCATTCGGCCATTGCCCACAGTGTAGCCGCCCGGTGTGGCGTCCGCCGCATAGTGAGTGGTATGCGGGCTGCATGGGGGGCGTGGGAGGTGCGTGATGGCACGACGACAGACCACGACCGCAGCGGCGTCGCCCGAGGTGCGGCCGCTGGCGCCGGTGCGGCGCTTCGACGTGTTCGCGGAGTACAAGCGGCTGGAGGCCGAGCGGCGGGGCGCGACGCCGGATGAGGCGCGCGGCTACGGCATCTGGGTGGCGAAGGTGGTGGCGGGGCGGCGCTTTGGACGCGCGGCGGGGCCGCCCGCGGCCGGCCGCCCCGCGCCCGAGGAGGGCGGCGAGCGCGAGCATCCCGAGCGGCCGGATTGGGGGCCGCGGGAGCTGAACGGCGAGCCGCAGACGGCGGCGACGTTCGAGCGGGAGATCGTGCGCCGGATGGGGAAGCCCTTCTACGAGCGGGTGTTCGCACCGGCGGTGCGGCAGGCGTTCGAGGCGGGCGAGCGGTACGAGCAGGTACGGGACGCGATCCGCGCGGAGTGGAAGCCGTAGGGGTCAGGCGAGCGGGAGCTGGGCGGGGAGGTCTTCGGCCAGGGTGGCCTCGTCGAGGGTGGCGCGGTACTGCTCCAGAAAGCGCAGGAGCGGGCGCGGGCGGACCTCGTCGCGGTAGTAGAAGATGCGGCTGGGGAGCCGCGCGGCGACGGCCGGGTCGAGGTTCAGGTGGCGGCCGACGGCGAGCAAGAGGTCGCGGCGGCCGGCGCGGCGGACCTTGTCGATCTTGCGCTCCAGGTAGCCCTCGCCGGTGTAGCCGACGATCTCGAAGTAGGCGGTGACGCGCGGGTCGGGGCGGTAGACGGCGCGGAAGTCGGGGATCATCACCGAGTTCGCGCCGAGCAGGAGCAGCCCCATCTCGCGGACGAGCTGCCAATCGCTCCCGAGGGCGGCGAACCGCTCGGCGAACTCGCGCTCGAGGATCGAGTCGAAGGCGGGGCTGGGCCGCAGCGGCGAGACGAGGCCCTGCTCGTCGGACAGGCGCAGGGTGCGGCGGGCGCCGTCCCAGCGGGTGTCGGCGCGGAGCTGCCAGCGCGAGTGGAGCAGCACGTAGGGCAGGAAGGCGGCCATCCGCAGGCCGTAGTGGGTGCGGCCGTGGACGCTGCCGATGCCGTTGATCTGGAGGTCCCAGCCGAGGTCGGGGTTGCCTTCGCAGCTATAGAGCAGCCGGTGGCGCTTCAGGCCGTAGAACACGCGCTGGAAGCCGGGGCGGTCGCAGGGGAAGAGCGTGACCGTGAGGTCGTGGGCGCGGTAGAGGAGGCCCTGGGCGAGCGCCAGGTTGTAGCGGGCGAGCAGCCAGGCGGGCGTGAGGTCCACGGCGTCGAAGTCGGTGATGCGCTGGCCCTCGGGGTGGTCGGCGAACAGCCAGCGGGCGACCTCGTCGCCCGCGAGGTGGTGCTGGGCGCCGACGGCGGCGTAGGCCGCCTCGCGCGTGAGCCCGCCGAGGGCCTCGGGCTCCTCGACGATCGGGCCGCGCTCGGCGACGAGCTGGTAGAGCGCGCGGCGCAGGTCGGCGGGCGCCGCCTCGGCGGGCGGCTCGCGGCGGAAGCGCTCCTCCAGGAGATGCGCCAGGCCGCGCTGGACCTTGTAGTCGGTCGCGCCGCCGACGAAATCGCGCACGGCCTCGCGGAACTCGCCGAGCGTGCTGTCCACGTGGCTCGCGGCGAGGGCGATGAGCGCCTCGGCGATGCCCAGGTAGCGGGCGCTCGCGGGGTCGAGGAAGGCGGGCTGGACCTCGTCGCCCGAGGCGCGGTAGCGCACTAGCTCGACGGGCAGCATCAGGGCGCCGCCGGGCGGCCGGCGAAGCGCTGGCGCCGGCCGACCTGGAAGACGGGCGTGCGGCGGCGGCGGGCGAGCCCGGCGTCGAGGGTGGCCTCGGCGACGAGCTGGTAGAGAACGGCGTGCTGCTTGCCGGGGTCGCGGCGCAGGAGCCGGCCGAGCTTCTGCTCGACCGAGCGGCGCCGCTGCGAGCGCAGGCTGAGCATAACGGCCCAGCGCAGCGGCCCGATGCTCAGGCCCTCGCTGAGCACCTCGTTGCTGACGATGGCGCGCAGGCGGCCGGCGCGGAACTGCTCCAGGATCCAGTCGCGCTCGCGGACGGGCGTGCTGGCGACGATGGCCGGGATGCCGAAGCGGCGGGCGATCTCCAGCACGACGCGGTTCTCGCCGGCCCAGACGAGGCCCGGCTCGTGGGCGTGGCGGCGCAGCAGGAAGCCGAGCGCCTCGAACTTCGCCGCGGGATGCTGGGCGAGGGTGCGGGCGCGGCGGTAGGCGAGCTGCGCGGCGCGGCCCTCGGTGGTCGTGGCAGCGAGGCGCAGGAAGGCAGCATAGTCGCGCTCGCGCCAGGGCTCCAGCCGGTGCTCGGCCAGGAAGGCGCGGTAGATCGCCATGTCGGCGTCGTAGCGGGCCTTCTCCGCGGCCGACAGGCGCACCTTCAGCTCCTGCACGGTGTAGTCGCTGAGGAGGGTGCCGACGAAGGCATCGAGGCTGGCGCGGTAGACGGTCGGGCCAACGATCTCCGCGATGGTAGCCAGAGTGGCCTCGGACGCCTCCAGCGTGGCGCTCAGGCCGAGCCGGTAGGGGGCGCAGCTATAGAGCGCGGCACGGGCGTGCCAGCCGGCGAGGTGGTGGACCTCGTCGAGCACGAGGAAGGCCCAGCGGTCGCCCAGCCGCTCCAGGTGGATGGCGGCGGAGTCGTAGACGGCGACGGTGACGCGGTCGCTGGGCAGGTGGTGGCCGCCGCCGAGCAGGCCGATCTCGCCGCCGAGCGCGCGGCGCAGCTCCCAGTACCACTGGGTCATGAGCTGGATGGTGGGCACGCAGATGAGGGTCGGCAGAGCGAGCCGGCGCAGGAGGGCGATGGCGAGGAGGGTCTTGCCGGTGCCGGTCGGCAGCTCGAAGCAGCCCCAGCGCGCGGGCACGGGGCCGGCGTCGGTCTGGCCGGTCCACCAGGCGCGCAGGGCGGCGCGCTGGGCGGGGTGGAGCGCCAGCGGTTCGGCGGGCGTGA
>Ga0070741_10013500_pt1 | contig 14398 bp, 12 predicted proteins | sample Coa_R1_4_FD_66440 | JGI IMG/M metagenome (GOLD analysis project Ga0070741, IMG submission 66440) | Surface soil microbial communities from Centralia Pennsylvania, which are recovering from an underground coalmine fire - Coalmine... | ecosystem: Environmental > Terrestrial > Soil > Unclassified ...
GGAGCCGCACGATACGCTTCGCCTTCCGAGCTTCGGGAATGCCGTTGCAGGGCCCGGGCTTCGACGCCTTGTCGCCGCCGCTCACGTAGATCGCGGCGAGGTACGTGCCGCGCGTCGCGGCGACGCGGTGGATCGTCCCGGCGGCGAGGATCGTCTCGTCGTCGGGATGGGGCGAGACGACGATGACGGCGTCGGTCGGGCGCGCCGCACTGGCGGCGGACGCGGCGACCATCAGGACGACGAACGCGGCGAGCAGGCGCACGGGGGCCGCACTCCGGCGGCGACGCAAGGGCATCACGCCGGCATCTCGTACGCGTCCTTCAGCGGGAGGACCATCGCGCTCCACACCCGATCGTACCGCGCCGCATCCTCGACCGGCTTCCGGATCATCCGGAGCGCCGCCTCCATCTGCGGCGCCGTGCTCGCGCGCCGCCCGTGGAGCTCGAGCGCGTGCCGCGAGAAGTCGCGCACGAGGACGTCGAAGATCTGATCCACGAGGCCGTGGTCGGTGGCGTAGATGCGGGCGTTCTCGAGGATCAGCTGCGCGTACACGACCAGCGCGAAGAGCTCGCCGCCGGCGAGCAGGAAGTCGACGTCCTTCCGCTGCGCCTCGTCCGGGGGCGCGGTCGCGAGCATCGTCCGGAACACCTCGACCTGCTCGGCGAAGCGCGTGACGTTCGGGAGCGTCCAGCGCGCGAACGTCGCCCGGTAGTCGTGGAACCGGATGCCGCCGAGCCCGCGAGCGGGGCCCTGGTGGAAGAGGAAGTCGTCGTTCGCGGCGTCGTCGCGGCGGGGGACGTCGGGCAGCTCGGCCGGCGCGAAGAAGTAGCCCGGCATGAACTTCACGATGAGCGCGATGTTCACGTGCACCGTGCCTTCGAGCTTCGGGAGCGCGCGGATGTCGACCGCCGCCTGCTCGAAGTACATGTCCTTCTCGAACCCCTTGGCGGCGATCGCGTCCCAGAGGAGGTCGATGACGGCCTCGCCCTGCGTCGTCACCTTCATCTTCACCATCGGGTTGTAGAGGAGATAGCGGCGGTCCTCCGAGGTCGCCGAGCGCATGTAGTCGGCGGCGCGCAGCGCGAACAGCTTCATCGCGACGAGCCGCGCATACGCGTCGACGAACATGCGGCGCACGTGGCTCATGTCGGTCACCGCCATGCCGTACAGGCGACGGTTCGCGGCGTGCCGGATCGCCTCGTAGAACGCGTGCGTGCAGATGCCGATCGACGCCCAGCCGAGGTTGTACTTCCCGACGTTCACGGTGTTGAGCGCCGCGTCCCAGGCGTCCTGGCCCTTGGCGAGAATGTCGCGCTCGGTCACCGGGTAGTCGTGGAGCGCGAACTCGGACACGAAGTTCTGACTCGCGCAGACGTTCTTCACGAGCTCGTAGCCGTCCTGCCGCGGGTCCGCCGTGAAGAAGACGTACTCGCCGGCGCCCGTCCCGCGGCCGGCGAGCTTGCCGAAGACCGACACCATCGCCGCCTCGTTGCCGTTGCCGATGTAGTACTTGCGGCCGTTCGCGACGTAGCGCCCCTCGCCGACGGGCGTGAGGGTCGTGTCGGTCGAGTAGATGTCAGCACCGTGCTGCTGCTCGGAGAGCCCGAAGGCGAAGATGCCGCCGTTCTCGAGCGCCGCCGCGGCGCGGCGCTTCGCGTCGTCGTTGGCGCTCATCCAGATCGGCCCGAGTCCGAGGACGCTCACCTGCCAGGTGTACCAGTACTGGAGGCCGTAGAAGCCGAGGATCTCGGCGAACTCGCAGATGCGCCAGGTGTCCCAGCGCGCGTCGGGCGCCCCATACCCCGCCGGCGTGCACATCGTCGCGAAGATGCGCTCGCGGCGGACGAAGTCGAGGAAGTCGGCGTACCAGACGTGCGCGTGGTAGTCGGCCTTCAGACGGCGCTTCCCCTTCGCCTCGAAGAAGGCGACCGTCTTCCGCATCACCTCGGCGGAGCGGGCGTCGGGATGGGGCTTGGTGAGAGCGGCGGGGTTCAGCAGCATGGCGTCGTCCTCCGAGGCGGGTCGTAGCCGACTTCGCGCGGAAAGGGGAACGAGGCGCCGTAGCTTTCGTCGTGGCCGCGGTCCACCAGCTCCCGCCCCTAGCCAGCGACGCGCGGTGAGCGGATAACGGACGCGCCCGAAGCCACCGGCAAAAGGAGAACGGATGACGATCCGAGTTCTGCTGTTGATGCTTGCCCTCGCGGCGCTCCCCGCCCCCGCCCGCTCCGCGGACACCCCGCACTCGCTCGCCGTGTCCCCGAACACGCTCAAGTGGATCAAGATCCCCGACATGCCCGAATGCGCGACCGCCGCGATCCTGCGCGGCGACCCCCGCTCCGGCCCCTCGTGGGTGCTCCTCAGGATCGGCTCGGGCTGCCGCGTCCCGTGGCACTGGCATACGCCGAACGAGGAGCTCGTCGTGATCAGCGGCCAGGGCACGGTCGAGATGCAGGACGGCCCGCCGCTGCGCTTCGTGCCGGGCGCCTACGCGTCCCTGCCGGGCCACCACGTCCACCGCATGAACTGCACGCGGTCGTGTCTCTTCTTCAACAGCGCCGACGGCGCGTTCGACATCCACTACGTCGAGCCCGCGACCGGCAAGGAGCTTTCGCTCGACGACGCGATCAAGGCCGGTGCGGCGAAGCCGTCGCGCAAACGGCGGCGCTGAACGGCGGTCACGATCCGCGCAGATAACGGTCGAGCCACTCGACGCTCGCCTGCCACGCCTCCGCGGCTTCCTTCTTCTGGTGGAAGTTGAACAGGCGTCCCGCGCCGGGAATGACGAGGAGCTTCACGGTATCGCCGTTCTCCCGGAGCTTCGCGGCCATGCGCTCGGACTCCTCGACGGGCGCCAGCGTGTCGTCCTTCCCGTGGATCATCAGGACCGGCGCCTTGATCAGATCGGCCATGTAGAGCGGCGACGCGAGGCGGAGCATCCGCTGGAGCTCCTCGTCCTTCGGATGATCGGCGTCGACGCGAAACTGCCAGCGCGCGAGCTGGAACAGCACCCAGGAGTCCGGGCGGTATCGCTTACCGGCGTACCAGTGCGGGAAGTCGGTGATCGGGTAGTATGATACGACCGCCTTGACCCGGCCCGGCTCGGCGTGCGCGGCGAGCAGCAGCGCAAGCACGCCGCCTTCCGAGAACCCGAGCGTCCCGACACGCTCGCGATCGACCTCCGGATACTGGTACGCGACGTCGAGGATGAACGTCAGGTCGCCCGTCGTCCGCCACGAGAAGTAGTTCCGCTGGTACCGGCCCTTCAGGTTCCGCTTGTAGTCGGCGGCGATTGCCACGTAGCCGCGCGCCGCGAGGTCGTAGATGACGCCCCGCATGTCGAGCGCGGTCTGGTCCTCCTCGGGAAACACGAGGACCGTCGGGAACGGACCGTGCCCGGGTGGCCGCGCGCCCTCGATGTGCGCGGCGATCTGATCGTGGCCGAAGTCGGCCGCCCACGTGACGACCTGCGGCGCCGGCTTGCGCGGATGGACGAGATAGTGGTTCAGGCAGCCCGCCAGGAGCGGCAGGCCGAGCGCGAAGATGGCGGCGGCGCGGATGGCGCCGCGGTCGCAATGCTTTCCAGCGTCGTCCGTGAGCATGGCGCCATGGTACGCATCTCGCGCTGGCGCGCCATGCCCGGCGATCCGGGAGACCGCGGGACCGGGCGCCGGTGCTGTCCTGCCGGCCCGCGCGTCACGCCGTCAGCTTCCGGTACTTGATCCGGTGCGGCTGCTCGGCCTCGACGCCGAGCCGCTTCCGCCGGTCGGCCTCGTAGTCCTGGTAGTTGCCCTCGAACCAGACGACCTGGCTCTCGCCTTCGAACGCGAGCATGTGGGTCGCGATGCGGTCGAGGAACCAGCGGTCGTGGCTGATGACGACGGCGCAGCCCGCGAAGTCGACCAGCGCGTCCTCGAGCGCGCGAAGCGTTTCGACGTCGAGGTCGTTGGTCGGCTCGTCGAGCAGGAGGACGTTCCCGCCGCTCCGGAGGAGTTTCGCGAGGTGGAGCCGGTTTCGCTCGCCGCCGGACAGGTCCTTCACCTTCTTCTGCTGGTCCGCACCCTTGAAGTTGAACGACGCGGCATAGGCGCGCGAGTTCACCTCGCGCTTGCCGACCATGATCGTCTCGCGCCCGCCGTCGGAGACCTCCTCCCAGAGCGTGCGCTCGCCGTTCAGCGTGTCGCGGCTCTGGTCGACGTACGCGAGGACCACGGTGTCGCCGATCCGGAGCTCGCCGCCGTCGGGCTTCTCCTGCCCGACGATCATCCGGAAGAGCGTCGTCTTCCCGGCGCCGTTCGGGCCGATCACGCCGACGATCCCGCCGCGCGGCAGGAGGAAGCTCACGTGCTCCATGATCAGCCGGTCGCCGTACGCCTTGCGGACGTCCTTCGCCTCGATGACCAGATCGCCGAGGCGCGGCCCGGGCGGGATCGCGATCCGGTTCGGGTCGCGCCGTGCGTCGTCCGCCTGCTCTTCGGCGAGCAGCTGATCGTAACGCGCGAGGCGCGCCTTGCCCTTGGCGTGGCGCGCGCGCGGCGCCATCCGCACCCACTCGAGCTCCCGTTGGAGCGTCCGCCGGCGCGCCGACGTCTCCTTCTCCTCCTGCGCGAGGCGCGCTTCCTTCTGCTCGAGCCAGGAGGAGTAGTTGCCCTCCCACGGGATGCCGAAGCCGCGGTCGAGCTCGAGGATCCACCCCGCGACGTTGTCGAGGAAGTAGCGGTCGTGCGTGACGGCGACGACCGTCCCCTTGTACTCCTGGAGGTGGCGCTCGAGCCACGCGACGGACTCGGCGTCGAGGTGGTTCGTCGGCTCGTCCAGGAGGAGCAGGTCCGGTTGCTGGAGGAGCACGCGGCAGAGCGCGACGCGGCGGCGCTCGCCGCCGGACAGCGTCGTGACGTCGGCGTCGCCGGGCGGCAGGCGGAGGGCGTCCATGGCGATCTCGAGCGTCCGGTCGAGCTCCCACGCGTTCGACGCGTCGATTGCGTCCTGGAGCCGCGCCTGCTCGGCGAGAACCTTCTCCATCTCGTCATCGGACATCGGCTCGGCGAGGCGCGCCGATATCTCGTCGAACCGGGTGAGGAGGGCGCGCGTCCCGGCGACGGCTTCCTCGACCGTCTCCCGGACGTTCTTCGCGGGGTCGAGCGCCGGCTCCTGCGGCAGGAAGCCGACCGTCGCGCCGTCGGCCGGCGCGGCGTCGCCCGCGAAGTCGTGGTCGACGCCGGCCATGATGCGGAGGAGCGTGCTCTTCCCCGCCCCGTTGGCGCCGAGGACGCCGATCTTCGCGCCCGGGAAGAACGAGAGGGAGATCCCCTTCAGGATCTCCTTGCCTTGCGCCGTGACCTTGCGGACCTGGCGCATCGTGAAGATGAATTTCGGAGCCATGGGACCGCCGAGGTTCGCCGACTCGGGGCGACGCGTCAAGGAACCGCGGCCCGCCCGGCGGCACCGCGGCCCGGCTACGGGACGCCCGGCGTCCGGGGGAGCGTCGCCGTCATTGGAAGAGGCCGACGCACGTGCCCGTTCCGTCGTCGCAGAAGCCGTCGACGCAGTCGCCGCCGCAGACGCACGAGCCGCCGGGAAAGACGGGCTGACACGTCCCCGTCCCGGTGTCGCAGAAGCCCGACGTGCAGTCGCCGCCGGACACGCACGACCCGCCCGCGCAATTCGGCTGACACGTCCCGGTCCCGACGTCGCAGTTCTGGCTGGTGCAGTCACCGCCGCAGACGCACGGCCCGCCCACGGCGACGGGCTGACACGTTCCGCTGCCCGTGTCGCAGAAGCCGCTCGAGCAGTCGCCGCCGTTGGCGCACGCCCCTCCCGCGCAGTTCGACTGACAGGTGTTCCCCTGACAGTTCTGCGAGGTGCAATCTCCGCCGCAGACGCATGCGCCGCCCGGCGACACCGGCGCACACACGCCGCCGTCGCAGAAGCCGCTCGTGCAGTCGCCGCCGCAGACGCACGTCGTCGTCGAGCCCGCGCAGACCGGCGCGCAGAAACCCGGCGACCCGCCGGCATCGTTGCAGAAGCCGCTCGTGCAGTCGCTGCCGCAGACGCAGGTGGTGGCGGGCCCGGCACACACCGCCGCGCAGACCCCCGGCCCCTGGCTGTCGTCGCAGAAGCCCGAGGTGCAATCGCCTCCGCCGGTGCACGACGCGCCCGCGCAGCTCGCCGCGACGGTCGTCGTCGTCGTGCTGGTGGTCGTCGTCGTGATCGTGGTCGACGTCACGGTCGTCGACGTCACGGTCGTCGAGGGCGTGGTCGTCGTGCTGGTCGACGTGGTCGTGGTCGTGGACGTCGAGGTCGTCGAGACGCCAAGGCACGCTTCCCCGCTCTCGCCTTCGCGAATCGTCGCCGGGATGCAGACCTCGTCCTTGTCGACCACGTCGAGCTTCATCGCGCCGAACTGGTCGAGCGTGTAGACGTTCTTGATCGGCTTGAACTTCGCCTTCTTCACGGGATCCGCGACGTCGTAGCAGACGAGCGCGGCGCACGGGTCGAGCACCGGCTCGTCGTTCTTCTGCGCCACCGGGCAGAGGTGTGCCGGCCCGACGACGTTCCAGGTCTTCGGCGCGCCCGTGAACTCGTCGGTGAGCGTCACCTGCACGTTCGACGGGAACTTCGGCGTCCCCTTGTGGATCGCGACATCGTAGCACTTGAAGTGGTCGACGTCCGCGGACTCGAGTGGCTCGGGCGGCCCGGTGAGGCTCTTCGCGGCCGGGACGAGCAGCTTGTCGCCGATGATCGCGTCGAGGCTCAGCGTGCCGAACTGGTCGTCCACGACGACGCCCTTCGGCATGCTCCGCTTCGCCTTTTTGTCGGCCTTCAGCTCGTAGCGCATCATGTGCGTCGGCGAAGAGGGAACGCTCTCGCCGTCCGACGCCGGGTTGCACACCTCACGCGGGTCGACGACGGTGAAGACGAGATCCTCGAACACGTCGACGACGTGGACGCCGGTCGCCACACTCTTCGGCTTCTTGACGCCCTTCGACGCCGTCGCGTCGTAGCAGAGGAACGGCGTCGTACATTCCGACGCCGGCAGGTTCAGACAGAAGAGGCCCTCGACGCAGATGTCGGTGGTGCACGCATTGCCGTCGTCGCACCCGGTCAAGAAACACGGGACGTACGGCGGCAGCTGCGCGCGAGCCTGTGCCGCGAGGACGAGCCCGAGCAACAGGACGGCCGCGCAGGACGGCAGGAGCAGACGCGAACGAATCGACATGACGATCCCCTCGGTGGCGTTCGACGCGGGGACGCGTCGACCTATGAGCGCTGGCGAGAGCAACGCCGGGCATCTCAACACCACCTGGATCGTCGATGTCAACTAAATCTAACACCCTAGCGAGGTAACTTAGCGCATGCTGCGGTGCCGCGCATGGCGGCTGGGGGGTTCGCGGGCCGGGTCGCAGCCGGCTGCGCGCCGTCGGCGGTCGCCGACCGGGCGGCGTCGCGTCCGATCCCGGGCGGTGAAGCCACGAGAGGAGCCGGCGGCTCGCGGGCATCGGTCGTACTCCTCGAGGTGGCGCTCGCCGCCGGAAAGCGTCGTGACGTCGGCCGGGTTGTGAGGCGGAGCGCGTCCCTGGCGATCTCGAGCGTCCGGTCGAGCTCCCGCGCGTTCGACGCGTCGATCGCGTCCTGGAGGCGGGCCTGCTCGGAGAGGACCCCCCTCTCGTCGTCCGACATCGGCTCGCCGAGGCGCGCCTTCAAAATCTCCTTGCCGTGCGCCGTGATCTTGCGGACCTGGTGCGTCAAGGCATCGGCAGCGGCGGCGAACGACGCCGCGGGGTGCCGCTCACGGGCAGGGCGCGGTGCAGATGCAGTCGCCGGGCGCGCAGTCGGTGCACGTGCCGCTGTCCGACGTGCAGATGTCGCCCGCCGGACAGTCGGCGTCGGTGGCGCAGATCCCTTCCGACAGCTGCGCGCGGCAGACGAGCGGCTCGCCGGCGACGCCGCAGTGCGGCCGGCAGGTCCCGCCGAGGGCGCACGATCCGCATGCCGCCGCTTCGATGCTGCACTCGAGCGTCGTCGTGGTGGTCGACGACGTCGACGTCTCCGTCGTGGTCGACGTCTCGATCGTCGACGTGGTCGTCGCGGGCGTCCCGGCACAGATCGAACCGTCGTCCTTGCAGAGCGCCAGCGTGCTCTTGCGACAGAAGTTCAGGCACGAGGCACGGGCGGCCCCCCGAAGGGTCGCGCAGTCGTTCGCGGCCTCACACTCCGCGATGACCGACGCGCAAGTCGACGGATTGCAGTCCCGCGTCGCGTGCACGGTGGACGCGAGCCCGACCGTGAACGCGCAAGCGGCGATCGTCGCGAGCAGGTGCTGGCGCATGGGGACCTCCGGCGGCGGATGTGGGAGCTTTCTTTGAACCGCCGGTGGCGTCCCGACAATTCCGGCTATCGGTGACTGGGGGACATTTTAGACGTGACCGCGGTCAATCGTCGCGGTCGCCGTGCTCGTGGTGCCCGTGGCCGTGCCCGTGCTCGTGCCACCCGCCATGCTCGCGATGCTTCCCGTGGTGCTCGCGGTACATCTTCTTCGCCTGACCGGGCGGGATACGGTAGTAGCGCGCCGGGACGACGCGCACCGCGCGCGGGACCTCGACGGTCGGCACGTAGACCCACGGCGCGCCGTACGTCGTCGCCACGAACCAGGCGCCGTCGTGGAACGAGAAGTAGCGGCCGCCGTACACGAAGAAGTTGACGGGCGCCTCGGGCGCGTAGCGGACCGCGGGGACGTCGGGCACGACGACCAGCCGTGGCGGCGCCTGGACGACGACCGGCGGAGGCGACGGCGCGCCGATGTTGACGTTCACGTGAACGTCGGCGGCCCGCGACGGACCCGCCGCGAGCGCCGCGACCACTCCGAGTACGAACGCGGTCATCCTCTGCATCTCCACACCTCCCCCGCCGGCGTCCGCGTCGCGCGGGATGCCGATCGCGAAAAGGGTACACGACGGACGTCCGGGTGTGGAGCACGACGGCTGGCATGGTCCGCCCGCCCTGCGACATCGACGGCATGGCGTCCGCCGACGATTCGAGCAGTTCCGCGCCGCCGTCACCGGCCACTGCTATCGCATGATGGACCCGGCCCGCGACGCCGAGGACGCCGTCAGGAGACGATGGCTCAGCGGGCGGCTGTTGGTGCGCGGTGCCGCGGGACGGCGGCAACGTCGCGCGTCTTCGTCGCCAGGTACTCGGTGATGAGCGGGAACCCGTCGAGCTCCGCGAGCTCCTGATTGCGCTCGATGTCCGAGCGCTGGACGCACACTTCCCCGATCTCGACGGCGAATCCGGCGTGCTCCAGCGCGATCAACGTCGCAGGAATCGTGTGCGGGTAGACGCGGATGGACTGCAGCCGGCCGTCGCCGTCCACGAACCGCGCATGCTGCTTCATGAGCATCTGGAAGTAGCCGTTGACGTCGGTGACGTACAGCCGCCCCCCGACCTTCAGGATGCGGCTCATCTCGCGGAACGCCTTCCCGAGCATGACGGTCGGCAGATGATCCACGACCAGGCAGCAGACGATCAGGTCGACGGACCCGTGCGCGATCTCGTCCGAGATCGCGGTCACGTCGCATTCGAGGACGTCGACGTTCGGGTAGTTCACCGCGCGCTCACGGCAGGCGCTCAACATCGCGACGGCACGGTCTACGGCCGTGACGCGCGTCGCCGCGGCCGCCAGCCGCTCGATGTACCGCCCGGTGCCGCAGCCGAGGTCCACCACGATGCCGCCCGGGAGCATGAGCTGTGCGAGGCGGGACGCCGTGTGACGCTGCTCGACGTCCATGACCGGATTGCCCCGATCGTAGTACGCCGCGACGACCTCGTAGCCCTCCTGCACCGCCAGCGGGTCGTCCGATCGCGTCTTCAGCTCGCGCGCCTGCGTGTACGAGAAGTAGAGGTAGACGAACAGCTCCAGGAACAGGAGTACGGCCAGGATCCCGGAGGCCACGGTGCGCGCCTGTTGCGGATCGGCGGACACGACGAACGCGAACGAGAACGCCAGGACGAACGTGATGAGGATCAGCAGGTCGATCGCCACGACCTTCTGATACTCGGCGAACCAGAAGCTCGACCGGGACTTGTAGTACCACTGGGCGATGAAATCCCACGCCACGAAGACGACGAGCACGCCCATGACCGCGTAGATGTGCCAGAGCGGATGGCCGTTGAGCGCCATCGCGAAGAGGCACAGCACGACGCTCAGCGCCAGCAGCACGATGCTGAGACCACGGAACCACCGCTCCGTGTGCGCGGCCTGGCGCGTCACGAAATCGTACGTACCTGCGAGCGTCGCGTAGAACGTCACGCCGATTCCGAGGTACTTCGCGATCTCGACGCCCTCCCCGCCCGGCTGTGACGCGTCGGGCGTCCGGAGCACGTCGTAGAAGACGAACCCGAATACGATCGCCGCCGCCGCGAAGATCGCATGCGCGGCGAAGAACGTGAGGCGCTCGCGTGTGGCGGGCGCGAGCAGAAGCGTCTGCGGGGCCTGGATGGCCGAGCCGGCAGAGGCCGATCGTTCACCTGCCATCGCTTGCTCCGTCATGACCAGATTCCCCGACAGCAAACGCCCGTGCGGTCCAGCGCGGGCCCGGCCAACGTGCCGACGAGCGGAACAGCGATCGTCAGCAGGATGCACGCACCGATCCACCAGCTGACGAGCGCTTGCCAGAATTGATCGTCGGGGACGAGCCCGGCGACGCGCAACGTCGTGACGCCCCAGAGGCCGCTCACGATCGGCGGAACCACGGCCCCGGCGACGAAGAAGAAGAGCGACCGTCCCGGCGTGCTGAGGATGTTGGTGGCGAGCGGATTGAGCCCGATGGTCCCGCCGATCGTCCGCAGGAGGAGGAAGGGGACGAGCGGCTCGAGGACGTTCGCGATCGACAGCGGGGCCGCGATACCGACGGGCAGCCCGCACATGACGCCCGCGCCGATCAGCGACCCCACGAACGCGGACACGAGGCCCCAGCCGCCGAACCAGTACGTCGCAAGCGCGTAGAAGGCCGAGGCGAAGTACAGCGCGCTGACCGGCCCGCGCACCGGCAACGTCAGGACCGCCGAATAGGAGATGAAGACCGACGCGACGGCGAGCGCGACGGCCAGGCCGACGTACCGCCACAGGAGCGCCGGCCGGGGATTCCACGCGAGGCCATAGCTACGCGCGACGCCGGGCGCGGCGACGGCACGCGCCGTCGGGTGGGTTGCGTCGGTGACGCTCGACGACATCGCGGTCGCAGCATGCAACGTTGTTGCCGACACCTCGCGCACGTCGCTGCGCACCTTCGCGGTCGCGCGCTGTCCGGTGCACCGGACGGCCGTCCACCACGGGGGACATCGCAACCGCGGGGCGGGGTGGCATGGCTCGCTCGCCCTGCTACATCGAGGAATGCCTTCGGCCGACGACCTCGAGCAATTCCGCGCCGCCGTCACCGGCCACTGCTATCGCATGATGGGCTCGGCAGCCGACGCCGACGACGCCGTCCAGGAGACGATGGTCCGCGCCTGGCGCGGGCTCGCGGGCTTCGAGGAGCGCGCGTCGCTCCGCACCTGGCTCACGCGCATCGCGACGCGCGTCTGCCTGGACGCGCTCGCCGCGCGCGCGCGCCGGATGCGCCCGATCGAGCTCGACGGTCCGGGCACGATCGGCGATCCGCTCACCGAGCTTCCGCGCGACCGCTGGATCGAGCCGATTCCGGACGACGTCGCCCTGCCGGCCGATGCGAACCCGGCGGAGCGCGCGGCGCTGCGACAGACCATCCGGCTCGCGTTCGTCGCGGCGCTGCAGCACCTTCCCCCGAAGCAGCGCGCGGCGCTGCTCCTCGCCGACGTGCTCGGCTGGTCGGCCGCGGAGATCGCCGAGACGCTCGACACGTCGGTCGCGTCGGTGAATAGCGCCCTCCAGCGGGCCCGCGCCAAGCTCGCGGCGCTCGGCGAGCCGGCGGCAGGCGCCGCCGCGCTCACGGCGGCGCAGTCCGAGCTGCTGGATCGATACGTCGACGCATTCGAGCGCTACGACGTGGACGCCCTCGTGCGGCTCCTCCACGACGACGCGACGCTCTCGATGCCGCCCTATCGCCTCTGGCTCCGCGGACCGGACACGATCGCGCGCTGGCTCCTCGGGCCGGGCATCCACTGCCGCGGGTCCCGCCTCGTGCCCACGCGCGCCTCGGGTGCGCCCGCCTTCGGGCAGTATCGCCCGGCCGGCCCGTGGGCGCTCATCGTCCTCGATCTCCGCGCGGACCGCATCGCCGCCATGGAGTCCTTCCTCGACGCGGCGGCGCTCTTCCCGCGCTTCGGGCTTCCGGGCGAACGGCCGGGGTAACCGTCGGGATTCGTTGGCGTCGCCGCGAGCGATGATTTCGCGAGCCCGGCGCCGTCCATGGGACAGGAGGGAAAGCGATGAATCCCGTGGTCCACTTCGAGATGCCGTACGACGACCGCGAGCGCATGGCCGCGTTCTACCGGGCGGCGTTCGGCTGGCAGGCGCTGATGCTCGGCGACGAGATGGGGAGCTACGTCGTCGTCACGACCACCGAGACCGGCGAGCAGGGACCGAAGGTTCCCGGCCGGATCAACGGCGGATTCTTCCCGCGGAAGCCCGACTGGCCGGCGCAGGTCCCGAACGTCGTCATCGCCGTCGACGACATCGCTCGCGCCGTCCAGCACGTCGCGGACGCGGGCGGGCGCGTCCTTGGCGCGCCGGTCGACATCCCCGGCGTCGGCCGCTACGTCTCGTTCATCGACACCGAGGGCAACCGCGTCGCGATGCTGCGGCCGCTCCCGCGGAGCTCGCACCCCGCGAGGCAGTCGTGATCCGCGTCAGCGCGTTCCGCTGGGTGCCGCCCTTCGCGCGCGGGCTCGTCCGCGACCTCCGCGTCCGCTGGGCGCTCGAGGAAGCCGGGCTGCCGTACGAGGAACGGCTGATCGGCGCCGACGACCGCGGGTCCGACGCCTATCGCGCCCTCCAGCCGTTCGGGCAGGTGCCGGCGTATGAGGAGGACGGCCTCGTCCTCTTCGAGTCCGGCGCCATCGTGCTGCACGTCGCGGCGCGATCCGAGGCGCTGATGCCGCCGGATCCGGAGGGTCGGGCGCGAACGACGGCGTGGATGTTCGCGGCGTTGAACACGATCGAGCCGCGCATCCAGTCGCTCGCCGAGCTCGACCTCTTCCACGCCGGCGAAGACTGGGCCCGACAGCGCCGACCGGCGGTCGTCGAAGCGACGACCGTGCGCCTCGGCGAGCTCGCCGCGTCGCTCGGCGGCCGCGACTACCTCGTCGACGACCGCTTCACCGCCGCCGATCTGCTCATGACGACGGTCCTCCGGATCGTCCGCCACACCGATCTCCTGGCGCAGGTCCCGCCGCTCGACGCGTACCGTCGGCGCTGCGAGGCGCGGCCGGCGTTCCGGAAGGCGCTCGCCGACCAGCTGGCGGCGTTCGCGCCGGATCCGCCGGGCTGACCGCGCGCGGGCGTCAGTCGATCCGCTCGAGCGTGATCGGCAGCCCGTCCGTCGGCTTCGCGATCGGCGCCTGCTGCTCCGGCAGGACGTACCCGGCCGGCACGCTCCACCGGTAGCGCCGGAGAAGCGCGCACAGGATCGCCTTGATCTGGAGCTCGGCGAACCGGAAGCCGATGCACATGTGCGCGCCGCCGCCGAAGGGCACGAACACATACGGATGCCGCTCGTGCTCCGCGCGGCCGGGGGCGAAGCGCTCGGGGTCGAAGCGGAACGGCTCCTCCCACCAGTCGTCCAGGTAGTGGGTGTGGAGCGGATACACCGCGACCATCGTCCCCGCGGGAATCCGGTAGCCCGCGAACTCGAAGCTCCGGAGCGCGATGCGCGGGATCGTCGACAGCGGCGGATGGAGGCGGAGCGTCTCGTTCACGACCAGCGCGACGTCGGCGAGCCGGGCGAGCTCGTCGAAGCCGGGCGCCTCGGTGCCGAGCGCGCGACATTCCTCCCGCACGCGGTCCTGCCAGTCGGGGCGGCGCGCGAGCTCGTACACGAGCGACGAGAGCGTCGACGTCGTCGTGTCGTGCGCCGCCATCATGAGGAAGACGAGGTGGTCGACGATCTCGCCGTCGGTGTAGCGCTCGCCGTCCTCGGTCTCGGCGCGGCAGAGCCGGCTGAACAGGTCGGTCCCGTCGCTCGCGCGCCGCTGCGGGACCATCGCGCCGAAGAGGTCCATCATGAACTCGCGCCCGCGGAGGCCGCGGTCGAACTCGAGGCCCGGAATACGGACCCGGACGAGGGACATCGACGCGGCGACGGTCGCCTCGAACGCGGCGTTCAGGCGTTCCGCCTCCGCACCGAGCTCGACACCGAGGAAGATCGCGCACGCGAGGTCGAGCGTCAGAGCCTTGAACGCCGGATGTGCGAGGAGCGGGCCGTCG
>Ga0070741_10013501_pt1 | contig 14397 bp, 13 predicted proteins | sample Coa_R1_4_FD_66440 | JGI IMG/M metagenome (GOLD analysis project Ga0070741, IMG submission 66440) | Surface soil microbial communities from Centralia Pennsylvania, which are recovering from an underground coalmine fire - Coalmine... | ecosystem: Environmental > Terrestrial > Soil > Unclassified ...
CATGTCGTGCGTGCGCCGCCGGTCGTCGCCGGTGTTCTTGCGCAGCTCGAGGAACTCCTCGATGTCCAGGTGCCACGTCTCAAGGTAGGAACACACCGCGCCTTTGCGCTTGCCGCCCTGGTTCACGGCGACCGCGGTGTCGTTCACTACCTTGAGGAAAGGCACTACTCCCTGAGATTTCCCGTTGGTGCCCTTGATGTGCGAGCCGAGCGCCCGCACCGGCGTCCAGTCGTTGCCGAGACCGCCCGCGTACTTCGCGAGCAGCGCGTTCTCCTTGATCGCCTCGTAGATGCCGTCGAGGTTGTCCGACACCGTCGTCAGGTAGCACGACGAGAGCTGCGAGCGCGTCGTCCCCGAGTTGAACAGCGTCGGCGTCGAGCTCATGAAGTCGAACGACGACAGCACGTTGTAGAACTCGATCGCGCGCGCCTCGCGGTCGATCTCGTTCAGCGACAGGCCCATCGCCACGCGCATGAAGAACGCCTGCGGCAGCTCGATGCGCTCGCCGCGCACGTGCAGGAAGTAGCGGTCGTACAGGGTCTGCAGGCCGAGGTAATCGAACTTGAGGTCGCGGCTGCCGTCGAGCGCCTTGCCGAGCTTCTCGAGGTCGAAGAGCGCGAGCTTCTCGTCGAGCAGCTCGGCCTGGATGCCGCGCTTCACGAACTGGGGGAAGTACTCGGCGTAGCGCTTCTTCATCTGCGCCTGCGAGACCTCCTCGCCGAGCACCTCGCGCCGGATCGTATGCAGCAGCAGCCGAGCGGTGACGTGGCTGTACGCGGGGTCCTTCTCGATCAGCGCGCGCGCCGACAGCACCACCGACTTGCGCACTTCCTCGGCCGGCACCCCGTCGTAGAGGTTCTTGAGCGTCTCGGCCAGGATCGTCTTGCCTTCGACCGCGGCGTCGAGGCCTTCGCACGCCGCGCCGATCAGGTCCTGGAGCGCGCCGAGGTCGAGCGGCCGGCGCTGCCCATCCTCGACCACGTGGATCGCGTTCTGCTGCGGCGGTGCCTTCTTCTGGGCCGCCTCCTGGGCCCGCGCCTCGGCGCGCTTCTGGCGGTACAGCACGTACGCGCGGGCGACCTCGTGCTGGCCCGAGCGCATCAGCGCGAGCTCGACCTGGTCCTGGACATCCTCGATGTGGAACGTGCCCCCGGCCGGCTGGCGGCGCACGAGCGCGCCCACGACCGACTCGGTCAGCCCGGCCACGACCTCGCGGATGCGCGCCGACGCCGCGCCCTGCCCGCCTTCGACGGCGAGGAAGGCCTTGGTCATCGCCACCGAGATCTTGCCCGGCTCGAAGGCGACCACGGCGCCGTTGCGCCGGATGAGCTTGTACTGCGAATACGGCGACGGCTGCGCCTGCGCGGCTTCCGGCATCTCGGTCGTGGGGATCGACTGGGAAGTCGTCGCGTGGGCGGCAGTCTGCATGTCCGGTCTCCTCGTCGCTTTGGGTCAGGCGGCCGGGTGATACCGGCGCGCCCTGGAATTCCAGGGGGAGATGCCTCCCCGTACCACAACATGTGGTATGCCGAGGACAGTGTGCAACTAGTCTTTGTGGCTTGTCAAGAAAGAAGACGCGCGCGGCGCGGCCGGCCCGGCCAGCGCAAGACGCATGCCATCGCGCGCCGCAAAAAAACGCGCCGCGCCGGCGAAACCGGCGTCAGGCGGTCCGGGACAGCAGCTCGCGGTAGCGGGCCCAGTCGAACGCGGGCCCGGGGTCGGTCTTGCGGCCGGGGGCGATGTCGGCGTGGCCGACGATGTCGGCGATCGGATAGAGGCGCTTCAGGGCCGCGGTCAGCTCGGCGAGCCGCCGGTACTGCGAGTCCGTATACGGGACGTCGTCGGCGCCCTCGAGCTCGACGCCGATCGAGAAGTCGTTGCAGCGCTCGCGCCCCTTCCAGGTGGAGGCGCCCGCGTGCCAGGCGCGGCAGGCGCAGGGCACGAACTGCAGCAGCTCGCCGCCGCGCCGGATGAGGAAATGCGACGACACGCGCACGCCGCGCAGGGTCTCGTAGTAGGGATGCGCCCCGCAGTCGAGCGTGTTGGTGAACAGGCGCACGATCGCGTCGCCGCCGAACTCGCCCGGCGGCAGGCTGATGTTGTGCACGACGAGCAGGGTCAGCGTCTCGCCCGCGGGCCGCAGGTCCCAGTTCGGCGAAGGAACCTGGAGCGCCTCGCGCAGGATCCCGATTTCCACGGCGGTTGTGCGCGAGCTCAAGCGGGCGGAGCGGGCGCTCGCTACTGGATGCCGAGCCGCTCCATGCGGTAGCGCAGCGCCCGGAACGTGATGCCGAGCAGCTTCGCCGCCGCCGTGCGGTTGAAGCGGGTCTTCTCGAGCGCCTCCAGGATGGCTTCGCGCTCGATGCGGTCGAGATATTCCTGGAGCGGCCACTTCGCGTTCGGGGCCGGCTCGGCGACGGTCCCGGGGACCGCGAGCTGCAGCTCGTCGGGCTCGATGTTCTGCCCGCCCGACAGGGCCGTCGCCCGCTCCAGGATGTTCTCGAGCTCGCGCACGTTGCCCGGGAAATCGTACCCGTCGAGCGCCTTCTGCGCGGCTTCGGACAGTCGCAGGGCCGCCTTGCCGGCTGCCGCCGACAGGCGGTCCAGGACGGCGCCGGCGAGGATCGCGATGTCCTCGCGGCACTCCCGCAGCGGCGGCATCTTCAGCTCGATCACGGCGAGCCGGTAATACAGGTCCTGGCGGAACTTGCCGGACTCGACCCGCGCGGTGAGGTTCTGGTGCGTCGCGCACATGACGCGGACGTCCACGGGATCCTCGGCCGTCGCCCCGATCTTGCGCACCCGCTTCTCCTGGATGGCGCGCAGGAGCTTGACCTGCATCGCGAGCGGCAGGTCTGCGACCTCGTCCAGGAACAGCGTGCCGCCGTTCGCGGCCTGGAAAAAGCCGTCCTTGTCGGCCTCGGCGCCCGTGAACGCGCCCTTCTTGTAGCCGAAGAACTCGCTCTCCATCAGGTTCTCCGGGATCGCCCCGCAGTTCACCGCCACGAACGCCTTGTCCTGGCGTGCGCCCTTGCCGTGGATGAGCCGCGCCGCGAGCTCCTTGCCGCTGCCCGACTCGCCCGTGATGTAGATGGGCGCCTGGCTGCGGGCGAGCTTCTCGATCATCGAGCGCACCTGCTCGATGGCGGGGCTGACGCCGAGGAGCTGCGGCTCGCCGGGCTTCGCGAGCGACGGCCGCTGCGGCAGCGAGAGCGCGGACTTGACCAGCGCGCGCAGCTGCTCGAGCGACAGCGGCTTGGTGACGTAGTCGAACGCGCCCGCCTTCAGCGCGGCCACCGCGTTCTCGGTGCTGCCGAACGCGGTGATCACCGCCACGGGCAGGTCGTTGCAATGCGAGCCGATGTGGCGCACCAGCTCCAGGCCGTCCCCGTCGGGCAGCCGCATGTCGGTCAGGCAAAGATCGTACTGGCGATCCTGCAGCCGCGACTTGGCGGCGGCGACCGACCCGACGCAGTCGACCGCCAGGCCCATGCGCACGAGCGAGAGCTCGAGCAGCTCGCGGATGTCGGCCTCGTCGTCGATGACCAGCACCGAGCCGTGGTGTCGCGACTGGGCGCTCCTGCGCTCGGCTCGGCGGTTCGTCACGTCTGCCATAGGATCCGGAAGTCCGCCCCCTGTTCGCGATCGAGATAGTCGAGCGTGGCGCCGTTTGCCGCGCACAGCTCGCGCGCGATGTACAGCCCGAGGCCGGTCCCGCTCGCGAAGGTGGTGAAGAACGGCTCGAACAGCTGCGCTTGCAGCTCCCTGGGCACGCCGTAGCCGTCGTCGATGACGTGCAATTCTACCCGATTGGCCCGCTGCGAGGCCTGCAGGCGGACGCTGCCGCCGCGCCGCTTGCTGTGCCGGCACGCGTTGCCGAGCAGGTTCCAGAGCACCTGGTTGAGGTGCACGCGGTCGAAATCGACCGCGACTTCCAGCTCGGCCTCCACCACCAGGCACTCGCGCGGCACGTTCTCCTTGACCGCGAATTCGTCGACGAAGGCGAGCAGGTACGGACGCAGCCGTATCGCTTCGGGCTGGACGCGGTCGCGGCGGCTGAGCTGCAGCACGTCGCGCACCATGCGGTCGAGCCGCTCGGTGTTGTCGCGGATGATCTGCACCAGGCGGTCGCGCTGCGACGAGCGCGATTCCTCGACCAGGAGATCGCCCGCGTGCCGCATGGCGGACAGCGGATTGCGGATCTCGTGCGCGATATTGGCCGTCAAGCGGCCGAGCGCCGCGAGCTTGAGCTGCTGCGCCTGCTCCTGCAGCTTCGAGAGGTCCTCGAGGAACACCAGGTCGACGCTGCCTCCGGCGGTGCCCGCCGGGACGAAACGCGCGCGCACGAGGCGCCCGCTCACCGGCAAGCGCAGGCTCACGCTCGCCGGTCCCCCGCCGCCCCGCCACGCGGCGAGCCGCCGCGCGAGCTCGTCCGAATACTCGTCGATCTGCCCGAGCTCGGGCGGCTCGCGGCCGAGCAGGCCGCTCACCGACCGGTTGTGCTGGCGCACCAGGCCGTTGCCGTCGACCACGAGCACACCGTCCTGCACGTCCTGGATCACGAGCTGATTGATCCGCAGCTGGTTGGCGAGGTCGGTGCCGCGCTGGCGCGCGACCCGCTCGTTCACGATGAGGCGCTGCGCGAGCTGGTTCGTGATCAGCGCCGTCGCGAAGTACCCGATCGACATCAGCCCCGGCTGCAGGAAGGCCGCGGTGGGCGCGTCCTGGAACAGGACCCAGTACGACTGCTCGAGCAGCAGCGCGATCGAGGCGATCGCGGCGTAGAAGAGCATCAGCCGTCCGCGGCTCACCATGGCGGCGGCGGCGAGCGAGATGAGCAGCATCACGCCGAGGCCGCTGCGCATGCCGCCCGAGGCGTACATGAGCAGCGTGATCGCGACGACGTCGGTGATGACGTGGAGCGTGAGCTGGAAGCTGAAGTGCGCCGGGCTCTTGCGCAGGACGATGTGATAGGCGATGGCGACCCCGAGGTACGCCATGCTCGTGTAGCGGAACGCGGCGATGTCGTGGTTCCCGAGCGCGAGCTCGTTGCCGTAGATGATGACGGCGAGCAGGAAGACGGAGGCGACGCCGATCCGGTAGAAGTTGAAATACCGAAGCGAGATCCAGAACGATCCTTCGGTCTCGGCCTGCGCGGACGGCCAGGAAAGGAGCGCGACCCCGGCCACGGCGCTCAGCCCGCCAGCCGGCGATGCTCTTCGCTGCAGTAGAAGCGGCCGGCGACTGGCAGCGCTTCGCGCTCGGGCAGGTTCAAGCCGCAATGCGCGCACGGGACCATGCGCTCGACGGCGGGCGCCCTCGGACGGCGCGTCGCGCTCGAGCGCATCATGCCGCGCACGATCGCGTAGACGAGCGTCACGGCGAGGGCAATGAGCAGCAGTCTCAAGGCTTTGAAGCTCCGTAAACGGCCGTTCTGCGAGGCATTATACCGGTCGATCTGCTACGATTGGCTCGATGAGCGAAGCTCGCCGCTGACGGCGGCCGCCCGATGTTTCGATGGCTTTTCGCAAACCGCGGGCCGGGCCAGCCTGCGGCCGCGGTCGCCGGCACGCCGACCATCGAAGAAGCTCTAGCGCACCACCGCGCCGGGCGCCTGGCCGAAGCCGAAGCGCTGTATCGCCGCATCCTCGACTTCGAACCCGCGAACATCGACGCCGCGCACTTTCTCGGCGTGCTCGCGTATCAGCGGGGCGACCTCGCGCAGGCCGCGGAGCGCATCTCCGCGGCGCTCGCGCGCAACCCGGCGAACGCCCCCGCCCAGAACAACCTGGGCAACGTGCTCGACGCGCAGGGCAGGCACGACGACGCCGTGCGCTGCTACCTGGAGGCCGTCGCGGTCGACCCGGACTACGTCGACGCCAAGTCCAACCTCGCCGCGGCGCTCGCCCGGCGCGGGCGGACCGGCGCGCAGGCGGCGCTTGCGCAGGTGGACGCGGGCAACGCGCACAAGGACGCGGGGCGCCTCGACCAGGCGCTCGCCTGCTACGAGAAGAGCGTCGCGCTCGCTCCGGATCTCACGGCGGGCTACCTCAACACGGGAAGCACGCTCGCCCTGCTCGGCAGGCCTCGCGACGCCCTGCGCTGGTTCCGGAAGGCGCTCGCGCTCGAGCCCGAGCTGCCCGAAGCGCTGTACGGTCTCGGGATGGCGGCGTCCCGCGCCGGCGACGCGGCCGGCGCGAAGGCCGCGCTCTCGCGGTATCTGCGGCTCGAGCCCAACGACGAGCCCGCGATGCTCGCGCTCGCCGAAGCGCACGCCTCGTGCTTCGAGCTCGACCCGGCGCGCGCGTGCTTCGAGCGCGCGCTCGAGGCGAACCCGGGGCGCGCGGGCGCGCACATCGGCCTGGGCAACGTCCTGCGCAACCAGGGGCGGCTCGCCGATGCGATCCGCGAATACCGTCTCGCGCTCGAGCGCGACCCCGGCGCGGCCGTCGCTTATCAGAACCTGCTCTTCTGCATGATGTGCGCGAGCGCGTACTCGGCGCGCGACGTGTACGAGGAGCACCTCGAGTTCGCGCGGCGTTTCGAGCGGCCACTCGCCGGCCCGCGCGCGGGCCATCCCAATCCGCCGGATCCGCAACGGCGCCTGCGCGTCGGCTACGTGTCGCCCGACCTGCGCCGGAACATCGTCGGCTACTACGTCGAGCCGATCCTGCGGCAGCACGACCGCGACGCCTTCGAGATCTTCTGCTACCACACCGGCGCGCGCGATGCGTTCAGCGACGAGCTCGCCGAGCTGGTCGGCGGCTGGCGCGACGTGGGCCCGCTCTCCGACGACGCCATCGCGGCGCGCGTGCGCGAGGACCGCATCGACATCCTGGTCGACCTGTGCGGACACGGCGCGGGCAACCGCGTCCTCGTGTTCGCGCGCAGGCCCGCGCCGGTGCAGGCGAGCTATCTCGACTACTCGACGACGACCGGCCTCGCGTCGATCGAGTGGCGGCTGACGACCGCGTACTGCGATCCGCCGGGAGCCGACGCATACTATTCGGAGAAGCTCGTCCGGTTGCCCGGTACCTACTGGACGTACAACCCGCCCCTGCGCCCGCCGATCTCGCCGCCGCCGTCACGGGCGAACGGCCACGTCACCTTCGGCAGCTTCAATCTCTATTACCGCATCACGCCCGAGGTGATCGCGCTGTGGGCGCGCGTGCTGCTCGCCGTGCCGGGCTCGCGGCTCGCGATCGTCGGCGTCGCGGAAGGCTCGACGCAAGCCGCGCTGCTCGCGGCGTTCGCCGCGGCCGGCGTGGACGCCGCGCGCGTGTCCGCGCACAGCGTCGTGCCGTTCGCGAAGTACAACGAGCTGCTCGCCGCGGTCGACATCGCGCTCGCGCCCTTCCCCTACAACGGCGCGACCACGATGATGGATTGCCTCTGGAACGGCGTCCCCGCGGTGGCGCTGAAGGGCGGCGAGACGTTCTACTCGCGCATCGGCTGCAGCATCCTCGAGGAGGCAGGGCTCGGCCGGCTCATCGCCGAGGACGGCGACGATTACGTCCGCATCGCGGCGGATCTCGCGGCGGACGCCGGCGCCCGCGAGAGGCTACGCGCATCGCTGCGCGACACGATGGAGCGCTCGCGCCTGCGCGATTTTGCGGGCTTCACCCGCGGGCTGGAGGCGGCGTACCGGGAGATGTGGGCGGCGTGGTGCGCGTCGCGGCGCGCGGCGTCCTGAGCGGAGCTGGTCGGGGTGACTGGATTCGAACCAGCGACTCCTGCGTCCCGAACGCAGTACTCTACCAGGCTGAGCTACACCCCGAACGGCGTTGCCGGATGAGGAAGAGCGCGCCGGGAAACTTCAGTAATCGCGCTCGACCGCGAAGGTCGCCAATTCTAGCAGACATTCCTTGTGCTTTGAATCGGGGAGCGGGCTCAGCGCGTCGCGCGCGGTCTTCGCTTCGGTCCCCGCTTTCTCGCGAGCGTATTGAAGCGCGCCGGTGGACTCGATCGCGGAGAGGACATCTCCGAATTCGCCCCGGCCGCCGTGCTCGATCGCGTGGCGAACCATGCCGGCTTGCTGCGCCGACCCGTGCTCCATGACGTAGATCAGAGGCAGCGTCGGCTTGCCTTCGTTGAGATCGTCCCCGAGATTCTTGCCGGTGTGCGCCGCGTCGCCCGAGTAGTCGAGCACGTCGTCGATCAGCTGGAACGCCGTCCCGAGGTGCATGCCGTAGCGCGCGAGTCCCGCCTCGGCCTCGGGAACCGCACCGCCGAGAACGCCGCCGAGCTGCGCGGCGGCCTCGAACAGCTTCGCGGTCTTGCGCCGGATCACCTCGAGATACTGCTCCTCGGAGACGCGCGTGTTGTGGCTGTTCAGGAGCTGCAGCACCTCGCCCTCGGCGATGGTGTTGGTCGCGTCGGCGAGCACTTCCATCACGCGCATCTTGCGCAGGCCCACCATCATCTGGAACGCGCGCGAGTACAGGAAGTCGCCGACCAGCACGCTCGCCGCGTTGCCGAACTCGGCGTTCGCGGTCTTGCGGCCGCGGCGCAGCTCCGACTCGTCGACCACGTCGTCGTGCAGCAGCGTCGCCGTGTGGATGAACTCGATCACGGCGGCGAGCTCGTGGTGATCGCGGCCGCGGTAGCCGAGCGCCCCGGAGGCGAGCAGCACCAGCGCCGGCCGCAGGCGCTTGCCGCCGCCGCCGATGATGTACTCGGCGATCGTTCGGATCAGGACGACGTCGGAATCGAGCCGCTCCCGGATCAGCGCGTCGACCGCCTGCATGTCGGCGGCGATCAGCCTTTGGATCGATTCGAGGGGCACTCTGGGGAGTCTCGCGGCGGGCGTTTCGGCGGGGGAGGGCGAGAATATTACATGCCCTTTGACCGGCCAGTCTAACGACATGTATAATTTGCGGTTTTCCGGCGTCGCTGCAAGACCTGCGGCGACCTCTCTCGGGAGAGTCTCATGTATGCGGTGGTGAAGACCGGCGGCAAGCAATACCGCGTGTCCGCCGGCGAGAAGCTCAGGGTCGAAAAGCTCGCGGCCGAGGTCGGAGCCGAGGTCGTCCTCGACCAGGTGCTCGCCGTCGGCGAGGGTGCGTCGCTCAAGATCGGCACGCCGGTCGTCCCGGGCGCGAAGGTCAAGGCGAAGGTCGTCTCGCACGTGCTCGGCGAGAAGCTCAAGATCTTCAAGCTGCGGCGGCGCAAGAGCTCCAAACGCACGACAGGGCACCGCCAGCGCTACACGGAAATCGAGATCACCGGCATTTCGGGCTGAGGTTCAGGACATGGCACACAAAAAGGCAGGCGGCAGCTCGCGCAACGGTCGCGACTCCGAATCGAAACGGCTGGGCGTGAAGCGCTACGGCGACCAGATCGTGCTCGCGGGAAGCATCCTCGTGCGCCAGCGCGGCACGCGCATCCACGCCGGCACGAACGTCGGCATGGGCAAGGACCATACGCTGTTCGCGAAGATCGACGGCAAGGTGAAGTTCGCCGTGAAGGGCCCGAGCCGCCGGCAGACCGTGAGCGTGGTCCCGGCCTGAAACGTCTTCTGACTCCGACGAAAGCCCTATCCACGCGATAGGGCTTTTTTGTTTCCATGAAGTTCATCGACGAGGCCGTGATCGAGGTCCACGCCGGCAAGGGCGGGAACGGCGTCGTCAGCTTCCGCCGCGAGAAGTACGTGCCGCGCGGCGGCCCCGACGGCGGCGACGGCGGACGCGGCGGCAGCGTCTGGGCGGTCGCCGACGGCAATATCAACACGCTGGTCGACTACCGTTTCGCGCGCATCCACCGCGCGAAGGACGGGGCGCGCGGAATGGGCGGCCAGAAGAACGGCCGCGGCGCCGACGACGTCGTCCTGCGCATGCCCGTCGGTACCGTGATCGCCGACGCGGAAACCGGCCAGGCGATCGCCGATCTGGACCAGGACGGCGAGCGCGCGTTGCTCGCGCGCGGCGGCGAAGGCGGCCTCGGCAACGTCAACTTCAAGTCGAGCACCAACCGCGCGCCGCGCAAGGCGACGCCCGGCGGCGAAGGCGAAAGCCGCAGGCTCAAGCTCGAGCTCAAGGTGCTGGCCGACGTCGGGCTGCTCGGGCTGCCGAACGCGGGAAAGTCCACGCTCATCCGCGCGGTGTCGGCCGCGCGGCCGAAGGTCGCGGACTACCCCTTCACCACGCTGCAGCCGCATCTCGGCGTGGTGCGGCTCGGAGTCGACCGCAGCTTCGTGATCGCCGACATCCCCGGACTCATCGAGGGCGCCGCCGAGGGCGCCGGCCTCGGGCACCAGTTCCTGCGGCACCTCGCGCGCACGCGGCTGCTGCTGCACGTGATCGACGTCGCGCCGCTCGAGCCCGACGCCGACCCCGCTCGCGACGCGCGCGCGATCGCCGCCGAGCTGAAGAAGTACGACCCGGGCCTGCACCGCAAGCCGCGCTGGCTGGTGCTCAACAAACTCGATATGCTGCCCGCGGAGGAGCGCGAGCCGGCCGCGCAGGCCATTGTCCGCAAGCTGCGCTGGCGCGGTCCGCATTTCGCAGTGTCGGCGCTCACCGGCGCCGGCTGCGCCGAGCTCAGCTCCGCCGTCATGCATTTTCTGGAGACGGGAAAGGCGCGATGAAGGCCGCACGCCGCTTCGTCGTCAAGGTCGGCAGCTCGCTGGTCACGAACCGCGGGCAGGGCCTCGACGCGCCCGCGATCGGACGCTGGGCGGCGCAGGTCGCCGAGCTGCGCGGCGCGGGCCACGAGGTCATCATGGTCTCGAGCGGCGCGATCGCCGAGGGCATGCAGCGGCTCGGCTGGAGCCGCAGGCCGCGCACCATGCACGAGCTGCAGGCCGCGGCGGCGGTGGGCCAGATGGGCCTCGCGCAGGTGTACGAATCGTGCTTCCGCGGCCACGGGCTGCGAACGGCGCAGGTGCTCCTCACGCACGCCGACCTCGCCGACCGGCAGCGCTACCTCAACGCGCGCTCGACCCTGCTCACGCTGCTCTCGCTCGGCATCGTCCCGGTGATCAACGAGAACGACACCGTCGTGACGGACGAGATCCGCTTCGGCGACAACGATACGCTGGGGGCGCTGGTCACGAACCTGGTCGAAGCCGACGTGCTCGTCATCCTCACCGACCAGGAAGGCCTGTATACGAGCGACCCGCGCCGCGACGCGGGCGCGACGCTCGTGCGCACGGCCACCGCGGGCGATCCGCGCCTCGAGGACATGGCGGGCGGCGCCGGCTCCGAGACCGCGCGCGGCGGCATGCTCACCAAGGTGCTCGCCGCGAAGCGCGCGGCGCGCTCGGGCGCGCGGACCGTGATCGCGTCGGGCCGCGAGCCCGACGTGCTCGGCCGCATCGCCGCGGGCGAGGCGATCGGAACCCTGATCCAGCCGCAGACCACGGCGCTCGCCGCGCGCAAGCAATGGCTCGCCGACCACGTGCAGATCGGCGGCAGGCTGCGTCTCGACGCCGGCGCCTCGCGCGCGCTGCTCGCCCGGGGCAAGAGCCTGCTGCCGGTCGGGGTCGCGTCCGTCGAGGGCGACTTCGAGCGCGGAGCGGTGGTCGCCTGCGTCGATCCCGAGGGCCGCGAGATCGCGCGCGGGCTGGTGAACTACAGCGCGCAGGAAGCGCGCCGGATCGCGGGTCGCGCCTCGAGCGAGATCGAGGCGATCCTCGGCTACGTGGACGAGCCCGAGCTCATCCACGTGGACAATCTGGTCCTGCTCTGAAGGCTCAGCGCAGCTCGCGGCTCGCCCGGGTCAGCGCCTTGACCGCGACCTCCGGGCTGTCGATGTGCGAGCCTTGTACGCAGAAGAACTCGTCGGCGAGCGCCGCCTGCTGGTTGTTCGGGTAGGTGCGCCGGGACGGGATCCGCGCCCAGTCGGCGTTGCGCGCCTGGAGCCACGACCGGTCGGGACTGCCGAAGGCGTACAGCTTGCGCTCGCGCGACTCGCACCGGATGCCCTCGTAGCTGACGTTCGACACGCCGCTCGGGCTGCGCGCGACCAGCGTGTAGCGAACGACGCCATCCTTGCCGACGCTCACCGATTTGGAGTCGACGAAGAACTCGAAGGGAGTCGTCGGGCTCACGTAGAAGCGGACCAGGTTCGCGTCCGCGGGATATTCCGGAAGCGCCCACTTCTGCTCTTCCCAGGGCTTGTCCTCGTCGAACTGCGGCTTGTATCCGCCCGGGTATTGCTGCGCGAGCACCTGAGCGGACGCGGTCCCGATGCACAGCACCGCGAACGCCGCGGCGAGGCCGCCCGGTTTCACGCGAGGTCCTTCACGAGCGCGTCGCGCACGTCGCCCGACAGCGTCACGCCGACCCGGCACTGCGGATGATCGACTCCGAGCGAGAGGGCGGCGCCGCGCTTGGCCGCCTGCGCCGCGCGCTCGTCGAGCTCGAACCGCAGGAAGTGCACCGACGAGGTCTTTTCCTCGTTCTCGCGCTCGAGATCCTCGTCGGCGATCGCCCAGACGCGGGGCGAGCCCTCGACCTCCAGCCAGATCCGGCGCTCGATGCCCTTGAGGCGCGCGAGCTCGCGCGCGCGCTCCTCCGGATCGGGATACTCGATCATGAGCGTCGCCTTGAAATTGCGGCCGTCCGGGACCAGCGGATTGTAGGCGTCGAGCTCCTCCTGGATCCCGCCATCCTCGAAGATGCGCTCGGCACGCAGCATCTCCTGCACCTGGTAGCGGATCGTCAGCTCGTCCTCGAAGATCAGCCGGATGTGCCCGCCCAGCGCGACGGTGCGGTGGCGCTTGTGCTCGATCACGCGCGCACGGAAGGCGCCGCGCTCGCGCGCGTAGGCCTCGAGCGTGAGCAGGCTGTCGCGCGCGATCCGGGGCATGCTAGAGCCCGTACGCCATGCGCAGCAGCGTGAGCGGATGCGCCTTCTTCGCGCGCAAATGGCTGGCATTTTCGCCCGGCTGCCCGGTCATCCCCTGCTCGATCTGGCGCGCGGCGATCGGGCAGTCGGAGCTGATCCAGTCCGGGTCGCCCTCGGCCATCAGGCGGAACACCGGGCGGCCGATCTTCATCGAATTCGCGAAGTACTCGGTCTTCACGCCCCAGGTGCCGTCGTGCCCGGAGCAGCGCTCGACGACGCGCACCTCGGTTCCCGGGACGAGCGCGAGCGCCTCGCGCGTTTTCTGTCCCATGTTCTGGACCCGCGAATGACAAGGGATATGGTACGAGAGCCGGCCGAGCGGCTTCCTGAAGTCGGTCCTGAGCAGGCCATCCTTGTGCCGCAGGACGAAGTACTCGAAGGGATCGAACATGGCGTCGGCGACCTGCCTGGTCTCCGCGTCGTCGGGGAACAGCAGCGGCAGCTCGGTCTTGAACATCAGCGTACACGAGGGCACCGGAGTGAGGATCGCGTAGCCTTCGCGCGCGAGTCGCGCCAATCGCGGCACGTTGATCTCCTTCAGCCGTGCGACGCTCTCGAGATCGCCGATCTCGAGCTTGGGCATCCCGCAGCAGGCTTCCTTGTCCACGACGACGTAGGGAATGTCGTTGTGGTCGAGCACGGCGAGAAGGTCGTGGCCGATACCGGGCTCGTTGTAATTCACGTAGCAGGTCGCGAAGATCGCGGCCTTGCCGGGCGTGCGCTCGCCCGCTCTGGGCTCCCGAGACGCGCTTGCCTTGGCCTTGCCGCGGAAGGTCCGCGGCGCGAACGGCGGCAGCTTGCGGTCGCGGTGCACGCCGAGCGCCTTCTCCATGACCGCGCGCACGGGTTTGCTCGCGTTGGCGGCGTTCACCGCCTGCGCGACCACCGGGATGGCCGCGAGCTTTCCCATCGCGTCGGTCGACGACAGCAGCCGGTCGCGGACCCTTGCGCCGCCCTTCGCGAACTTCAGCGCCTTGGCGCGCAGCATCACGTGGGGGAAGTCGACGTTCCACGGATGCGGCGGCACGTACGGGCACTTGGTCATGTAGCACAGGTCGCACAGGTAGCACTGGTCGACCACGTTCCAGAACTTCGGCTTCTCGACGCCGTCGACCTCCATCGTCGGGCTCCCGTCGACGAGATCGAAGAGCGTCGGGAACGTCGTGCACAGGTTCACGCAGCGGCGGCAGCCGTGGCAGATCTCGAAGATGCGCTCCATCTCCGCGAACACCTTCGGCTCGTCCAGGAAATCGGGCGAGCGCCACGCGATCGGGTGGCGCGTGGGCGCTTCGAGGCTGCCTTCGCGCTGGGTCATGGGGACGGCACGCTGCCGAAAGAAAAACGGGCGGAAGGCGCCGCCTTCCGCCTTTCGCCGCGATCGGCTCAGTCCGACAGCGCGTCGAGCGCCTTCTGGAAGCGGTTGGCGTGCGAGCGCTCGGCTTTCGCCAGCGTCTCGAACCAGTCGGCGATCTCGCCGAAGCCTTCCTGGCGCGCCTGCTTCGCCATGCCGGGATACATGTCGGTGTACTCGTGCGTCTCGCCGGCGAT
>Ga0070741_10013502_pt1 | contig 14397 bp, 7 predicted proteins | sample Coa_R1_4_FD_66440 | JGI IMG/M metagenome (GOLD analysis project Ga0070741, IMG submission 66440) | Surface soil microbial communities from Centralia Pennsylvania, which are recovering from an underground coalmine fire - Coalmine... | ecosystem: Environmental > Terrestrial > Soil > Unclassified ...
TACCAGGCATTCCAAGGACACCACCACCGGGCTCTTGAGCTCATCGAGCAAGCCCGCGCATCGTGCCCGCCGAACGACTCACCGGGCACCATCGCCTACCTGTGGCTGCGCACGGCAGAAGAGCAAGCGTGCCTGGGGCACCTCAGCAAGGCGGCCAGGGCCTGGGAAGAGTCTGAAGAACACTACGAGCGCACCGATCTGGACAGCGACCGGAACTGGGTACGGCTATGGCTCAGCCGCGACTGCTTCGAATCAGTACGCGCGGTCATCTGCTCCGCAACCGGCCAGCAGAAGAAGGCCGCCGAGAACGCAGAACGTGTCGCAACCCGGCTTGCCCGCCGGGACGGCAAGACAGACGCCATCGCCCTCATCAACGCCGCGCTCGCTCAAGCCCGGATCGGCCTGTTCAACGCAGCGGCCGCCACCGGCCTGTGCGCGCTGCGCGCCACCCGCGCCGCTGAGGCCAGCGGCTGCCTGCCGCGCGCCCAGGAAGTCGCAGCCCTCTTGGCGAGCCAAGCCGGCCGGGGAGCCAAGGTCACCGTGTTCCTCCGTGACCTCGACCGCACCAAGAAGCAACTCGGCATGCCCTTCTAGCCGCAGCCATCCACCGCACTACGCAACCGCGATTTCACCGCGTAATATCACCGTGAAATCATTCAGTTACTTATCGTGTCCGGGCGTGTACATATTGACTACAGGCCGGAACGAGGCAACGAGCGCAGGAAGGCCTGGCGCGCGATCGCCGTTGCCGGGCTCGATGACCCGGATCTGAGGGGGAGGCATGGGGCGCGAACTGATAGTCAGTCATTCAGACATGAACGCCGCATACGCCTGCGGGAAGGCAGTGCCGCTGGCCGACTCGATCTCGTGGCTGACCCGTTATCAGGACAGCTGGTGGGTGGTGTACGAAGGCGGCTGGCTACGAATAACCGATGACCTGGGCGCACCTGCCACATCTGGGTGTGCAGTCGTCACAACCGCAGATTCCCGTAGCCGACTGCCGGCATCGCCATGTGCCTTAGGAAGGGATTGGCCCCCGGAACGGGAACGTGCGGGTGAGGACGGCTTGCTGGAGTTGCTGCAGGTGCCCGTCGTGCTCGCCCGCGACTTGCAGTGCTCGGATGGCGCGGCGGCATACCTTGCTGGCGTCTGCGAACCGCTCGCTGCGATACAAGGCAATCACGAGCAGGCGCAGCGCGGTGCCCTCCCTGGGGTTCTCGTGTGCGATCTGCTCCAGCTCGGCGACCGCCTCCCGGTGCCTGCCGAGGCTGATCAGCGCGGTCAGCAAATCGAGCATGGCGCCAGTGCGCCTGTCCAGTAGCTTCTTCCTGGCTTCGCGGGCGAACTCCTGGCTAGCGGCCTCTGGGAGAGGGCGGAGGTCCGCACCGCGGCGGTCGGCCCACGGGTTAATTTCTGTACCGCCGCCGTCCCACAGGGATAGCGCCCCAGTCAGCAACTTGGCTCCGCGCTCATAATCACCGTCTCGGACGGCCTGTGAGCCATCGGCTGCCAGCACCCGGAACTGCTCAGCATCAACCTCAAGCTGGCGGGTTAGCTGATACGCGGCCTGGCCATCGCCGAATCTGGTGGTGATGATGAGCCGTTTGAAATCGGCGCCGGCTGCTGTGAGCGCTCTCCGCGTCCGTGACACGTGGACGCGCAGCGTATCCCGCGAACCGGGACCTGGATGCTCCCACAGCCAGTGCATCAGCCCATCCGCCGTTACTGGACCGCCAGCGCACCACAGCGCTTGAACAAGAAGGACTTGCCGGTACTGGAGAGGGACTTGCTCATGGTCGAAGGTCAGCTGAAACGAGCTGAGCAGGTTGATCGTGATCATCAGGCCTCCCGCTGGGCTCTCTGGCCCCCCGCGCAGAAATTAACCCGGTTGGCCTGTTGTGTCCATAGCCGGTGCATAGGCAGCGGACGCTGGCCAGGCAATACCCGGCGCTAGTAAACGGCCAGTGCACTGCCGATACACACCATGTACACGCCCTTAACGGAGGATCTGGTCGACAGCCTTAGCAGTGACCTGTGCCGTGGATGGTGCCGTGTGTCCAGTAATGCTTCCGGCCGGCCGTGTTTTACGCGTTGGCAGCTCCTGGCGGCCGCCGGGTCGGCGCTGGCCCTGGTCGCCGCCTTGGTCGCGGGGCTGAGGTTGTTTACCGGCTGGGGTCCGGCCCCGGTGTCTGACGCCGGGAGCCCGGTTCCGGTGCACACGGTGCATGGCCGGACCGTGAAGATCCCGCCGATGCGCCCCTGGCACCGGCCGCCTGTGTCGTGGCCGTCCGCGCAGACGGCCACCGCGCGGATCGCTGCCGCTGCCGTGCCGGAGCGGGAGCCTGTCGTGCTCGCGGCTGGCCCGTCGGCGGGTTCTGGACGGGCGGGGTCGCTGCCGGTGTGGGTCGGCCCGCCGGATGCCGGCTCCGGCGGGACCGTGACGTCGGCGTCGCGGCCGCCGGCGGCCGTGTCACGGGTCCAGGTCGCGATGGCCTCCCATGCCACCGCTGATGCGCTGGGCGTTCACGGAGCTGTGTTCGGCGTTACCCGCGACGACGGCGGCGCCGCGGCTGGCCGGGTGCATGTGAGCGTGGACTTTTCGTCGTTCGCCCACGCGTATGGCGGCGATTACGCCTCCCGGATGCGCCTGGTGGAGCTGCCGTCCTGTGCCCTGACCACGCCGCAGGTTCCGTCTTGCCGTAAGCAGACCCCGGTCCCGGCCGGATCGGCGGACAACGTGCGCATCAGCCATGTCGGCGCCGACGTCACCCTGCCCGGCCTGGCCACGGCCGCCACGGTGCTGACCGCTGCCGGGTCGCAGACCGTGGTGCTGGCCGCCACTGCCGCCCCGGCCGGGTCGGGCGGGAATTATGCCGCGCTGCCGCTGTCGGAACAGGACGAGTGGGTGAGCGGCGGCTCGTCGGGTGCATACACGGATTCGTACCCGATCGCGGTGCCGCCGGTCCCGGGGGGCCTGGAGCCGACGGTGGCGCTGAAGTACGATTCGCAGGCTGTGGACGGGCTGACCTCGTCGACCAACAACGAGACCTCGTGGATCGGTGACGGCTGGGATTATTCGCCCGGGTTCATCCAGGCTGAGTATCCCGCGTGTTCTACTTTGACGAGTGACCCGTCGATACCGAAGACCGGTGACCTGTGCGCGCCGGCGGCGCACAGCTGGCTGACGTTGTCGCTGAACGGCACCGATAGCACCCTTGTGAACTACAAGACCAGTAACGGCGAGGCGTGGAAGCCGGAGGCGGATGACGGCTCGGGAGCTACCGAGATCACCCAGACCATGGGTTCGGAAACGCTGTCGAAGTACTGGAAGATCACCGAGCCGGACGGGATCACCTACTGGTTCGGGCTGAACCAGCTCCCCGGCTACGCGTCCGGTGACCCGGTCACCAACAGCGCGTGGACCGTCCCGGTCTACGACCCGAAGGCCGCCGTCACCCCTCCGTACCTCGCCAGCGAGATATGGCGCTGGAACCTGGACTACGTCACCGACCTGCACGGCGACGCGATCGCCTACTTCTACAACACCCAGACCAACAACTACGCCGAGAGCAACGGCAGCACCGGCAGCGGCCAGTACGTCCAGGGCGGCGTGCTCTCCAAGATCGAGTACGGACTCCGCGACGGTACCGCTTACACCACAACCCCGGCTGCCCAGGTCAGCTTCACCACCAGCGCGGCCCGGCAGGACGCCCCCGACGACCTGGCCTGCGCCACCGCCGCGCCGTGCACGGTGACCTCGCCGACGTTCTGGACCGACTCCACCCTCAGCGGCATCAGCACCCAGTCTTCGGCAGGTGGCTCACTCCGAGCCGTGGATTCTTGGGACCTGTCACAGACCTTCCCGGCAACGGGGGATCCGACAACGTCGCCGTCACTGTGGCTGTCCGCCATCACGCACACCGGGCAGGACGGTGCGACTCCCATAACGCTGCCGCCTGCCTCATTCGCCGGCACCCCGATGCCCGACCGGGTGGAAACCGCAGCCGACACGGCCGCCGGGTACTCGCTGATCACCCGGTTCCGGCTCACCGCGATCACGAACCAGACCGGCGGGGTCACTACCATCGCCTACAACGGCGAAGACACCGCCTGCGCGGGAGGGAACTTCCCGCCGGTCCCGTCCTCGAACACCACGGCGTGTTACCCGGACTTCTGGACCGCCGCCGGCTCGTCTGCCAAGGTCCAGGACTGGTTCAACGTGTACGACGTCAAATCGTCGACAGTAACCGATACCACCGGCGGCGACCCGCCCGTTGTGACCTCGTACAGCTACGCCGGGCCGGCCTGGCATTTCGATGACGACACGCTCAGCCGGTCCGCCACCGCCACCTGGGATCAGTGGCGCGGTTTCCGCACGGTCACCACCCAGGCCGGTACCGCCCCCGACCCGGTTACCGAGACGGTAGACACCTACCTGCAGGGCATGTCCGGTGACCAGGTGGCCGGCGGCTGTGCCACGTTCGGGTGTAACACCTCCAACGTCGTCACGATCACCGACAGCCACGGCGACAAGGTCACCGACTCCGACCAGTACGCCGCCATGCTCCTGGAAACCGTCGTGTATGACGGCGCCGGGACCGGCGATCAGGTCACGGACACGATCAGCCTGCCGGGCACCCTCGAAGACTCCGGCGCGGACTCATTTACCGGCGTGCACGCCATCATGGCCGGCGGCGCCGAGACCATCACCTACACCGCCCTGGCAGGCGGCGGCACCCGCGAATCCACCGTCACCTACAGCCACGACGCTGCGGGGAACGTAGTGAAGCAGATCGACGTTCCCGACACCTCTGACCCCACGCAGACCACGTGCGCTGTGTCGGCCTACACCGACAACGCGATCGGCACTGTCACCTCGCCTCCGCCAGTGAAGACCCTCCCGATCGAGGTCACCGTCCTGGCCACCGGGAACGCCAGCGCCCCCTGCGGGTCCAGCAACTCCTTCTCCGCCAGCACGCTGGTCTCCGACACCGCCTACAGCTACAACAGCGAAGGCGACGTCACCAAGACTCAGAAAGCCACCGCCGCCAGCTACAGCCCGCTCGTCACCACTCCCGACGGCCAGCACATCAGCTTCACCTACCTCGCGACCCAGACCGCCACTTACGACCAGTACGGCCGCGTCCTCACCGCCGCTGACGCTGACAACCGGACCACCACCACCGCCTACACCCCCGCCGCCGGCGCGCAGCCCGCCTCGGCGCAAGTCACCGACCCCGCCGGGCTCATCACGACCACTACCTACGACCCGGCCCGCGACCTGCCGCTCACCGTCACCGACCCGGCCGGCTACCAGACCACCAAGGCCTACGACGCCCTCGGCCGCGTCACGTCGGAATGGACCCCAGGCAACCCCGCCTCCGGCCCCGCCGTGGACACCTACGCCTACACCGACAGCAGCACCGGCCCCTCGTTCACCACCGAGGGAGTGGAGGAACCCGGCGGCAGCTACCTCACCACCCAGGTCCTGGATGACTCGCTCGGCCAGGTCCGCGAAGTCCAGCAGGAAACCGCCGGCGGCGGCACCGACGTCACCGACACCACCTACAACTCCGACGGATGGAAGGCCCTCACCTCAGACCCCTATTACGTGTCCGGCGCCCCGTCCGGCACCCTGGTCGCCGCCGCCTCTGCCAGCGTGCCGTCGCAGACCGGCTACGTGTATGACGGCGACGGCCGCGTCATCAAGCAGATCGCCTACCACGACGGTACGGAGACCTGGGAAACCGGCACCACCTACGGCGGCAGCTACACCACCGTCGTGCCGCCGTCCGGCGGCACGCCCCAGACCACGTTCACCGACGGCCGCGGCCTGACCACCGCCATCTACCAGTACCACGCCGGAGCCACCCCAAGCCCCGCCGACCCGGCCGCCGACTACGACCAGACCAGCTACGCCTACACCGCCGCCAAGCAGCTCGCCGCCATCACCGACGCGGCCGGGAACAAGTGGTCCTATACCTATGACCTGCTCGGGGACCAGCTCACCCAGACCGACCCCGACGCCGGGAAGTCCACTAGCGGCTACGACGGCGCCGGGCAGCTGATGTCGGTGACCGACGCCCGCGGCAAGCAGGTCTCCTACACCTACGACGCGGACGGCCGTAAGACCGCCGGGTACGACACCACCGGCGGTGCCCTCGAATCGGCCGCCACCCAGCTCGCCGCCTGGACCTATGACACGCTCGCCAAGGGCAAGCTCACCTCTTCCGCCGCCTACGAAGGCGGCGCCGCGTACACCGAGAAAGTCACCGGATACAACGCACAGGAACTCGCGACGGGGACCGAGACGGACATCCCCGCCGTGGCAGGGCTCGGCGCGCTCGCCGGCAGCTACACCCAGAGCTACACCTACGCGCCCGGCGGGCAGGAAACCTCCTACACCGACTCCGCCGCCGGCAGCCTGCCGCAGGAGACCGTCACCACAGGCTACGACGAGGCCGGGAACCCGGACTCGCTGACCGGTGCCAGCAGCTACGCGGACAGCCTGTCCTACACCAACCTGGGCCAGCCGCTCCAGTACACCCTGGGCACCTCCGGCGAGCCCGCCTACATCACCGACACCTGGGACCCGCAGACCAGCCGGCTCACCGAGCAGGACACCCAGACCAGCACGGCCAAGACCAGCATCGACGACCTGCACTACGCCTACGACAACGTAGGGAACATCACCTCCGAAGCCGACACCCCGTCCGGTGGCAGCTCAGCCGCCGACGTCCAGTGCTTCCAGTACGACTACCTCGGCCGCCTCGTCCAGGCATGGGCCCAAGGCACCGCCGGCTGCGCCGCCACCCCGTCCGCATCCGCCGAAGGCGGCACCGCCCCGTACTGGACCAGCTACACCTACGACGTCACCGGCAACCTGACCGGCATCACGTCCACCAGCACGGCCGGCGCCGTCACCACCACGGCCGGCACCTACTCGCCCGCCGGATCCGCGCAACCGCACGGGATCACCGCAGCCAAGGTCACCGCCAGTTCCGGCACCTCGAGCACCAGCTACGGCTACGATCCGTCCGGAAACCTCACCACAGTGGCCGGCGCATCCCAAACCCAGGCCCTGACCTGGAACGACGCCGGGCAGCTGACCCAGGATGCCGTCACCGGGGCCGGCGGCGCTGCCAAGAACACCACCTACGCCTACGACGCCGACGGCACCCTCCTCATCACCGCAGATCCCGGCAGCACGACCCTCTACCTGCCCGACGAGGAACTCTCCCTGACCGGCGGCACGGTGACCGGCACCCGCTACTACACCATGAACGGGATCACCGTCGCCGCCCGCACCGGCTCGTCCGGCCTCGCCTACCTGGCCGGGGACCAGCAGGACACCAGCTCGGTGGCCATCGACGCCGCCACCCTCGGCATCACCCGCCGCTACTACGATCCGTACGGCAACCCCCGCGGCCCGGCGCCCTCGAGCTTCCCGGCCGGCAAGAAGGGCTTCGTCGGCGGAGCCGCCGACACCGCCACCGGCCTCACCAGCCTCGGCGCTCGCCAGTACCAGCCCGCCACCGGCTCGTTCATCAGCACCGACCCTCTCCTCAAACCCTATGACCCGCAGGATCTCAACCCCTATGCCTACGCGCAGGGCAACCCCGCCACCCTCTCCGACCCGACTGGCGCGATGGTCAGCGGGAACGGCGACTGCGGCGGCAGCGTCCAGGCCTGCACCGACGCCTCCAAGCACCATCTCGAGCCGCCGAAAGTGTACTCCGGCGCCTACGGCTGCTCCGGGGCCACCCCAGCAGAAGTCAATGACTGCGTCAAAGCCATCGAAGCCCAGAACAAGCCCCGCGGCACCCCCAAGAAAAAGCCGGCGACCCACAGGCACAAATCCAGCAGTTGTCATGGGCTGACTTGCCACGTAGGACACCTGATCACCTCGATCGGCAGCGGGATCGGCACTGCGATCGGAGCGATAGGCACTGGCGTTGCCAGCGGGATCAGTACGATCGGAAGCTGGGAAGTCTCCACCGTGGGTGCGGGAGCGACCCTGGCGCAATGCGTCGCATCATTCCAGGCCTGCGAGAATTCGCTCCTTAATCAAGACTCCTGCGGGCAATCGTTCACCGCTAGCACCAAGGTGCTGCTCACCTCCGGTATCGCCATCCCCATCGACAAGCTGAAGGTGGGCGATAAGGTCCTCGCCACCAATACCAAGACCGGCAAGACCCAGGCCGAAACCGTCGCAGCCGTCCTAGTACACCACGACACCAACCTCTACAACCTCCGGATAAGTACGGGCGAACGAACAGCTGTCATCCACACCACCCGGAACCACCAGTTCTGGGACACGACCCGTCGCCAGTGGGTCGAAGCCGCAGCGCTCCGTCCAGGCGATCACCTCCGCACCCCTGGGAACGTCACCGCTTTCGTGATCGGCGGCTCCACTCCTGCGATGGTCACTGGCTGGATGTGGGATCTTAGTATCCCAGGCGACCACGACTTCTACGTCGACACCACCGCCGCGGCTATTCTTGTCCACAACTGTGACGATCCCTTCGCTAGTAAGCTCGACAATCTCGCTAGCCACACCACACAGCGAGACCTGACTGCCGCGCAACGAGAACTCAATGGTGAGGTCGTCGCCAGGAAGGGAGACGGGACACCGTGGAACCATGTGCATGAAGTTCGAGATGCCCAGAACGGACTGCTGAATATAATATCACGAGCACAGAGAATGCTTGCGGATCCTAGTCTCAGCGATGCTGAACGCTCTGCAATCGAGGCAGACCTGAGCCGAGCAAGCAAAATGCTTGACAATACTGAGAAATACGTTCCAAGATCTTGAGGTGGAGGATGGCAGATAAGCATGATGTCCGGAGCCTGATCCAACGTTCGAAGGACGGAGCGGTATCAAACGCTGAGCTTCGCGAGGTTGCAGACGTCCTGGAAGCCAATCAGGGCGGTGGTGACACATACGAGTTCCTATACATACTCGCCAGATCGGAAGCGCGTTCTTACGAAGATCTCGTAGCAGGATTCCTCGAGTACCGACATGATCCGATGGTGGCACGTCTAGCTCTGCAGACGCTGTGCACATTCTGGGGGCTTACGGATAAATATCGTGACGCTGTCTCAAGGTTTCTTAAAGGAGTTGATTGGGATTACTTTGGGGAAGTCCGCCAAATAGCTATCACGGCAGCCGGAGAGTTCTTGTCCACTAATCAAGACTGCGTATTCCTCGATCAGCTGCTCCTACTCGCTGATTCAGCCAATGAAGAGGAGGTCGAGCGACGTATCGCGATCGAGGCGATAGCACGTGCGCTAAGCCTGTCTCTCAAGGAATCTATCAACCCTGATCTGTCGTCTGTCACCTGGGAGGATTGGGCCGATGGCATTAGAGCGCGTGGTCAGGAAAGGTTTGCATCTGAATGCGCCTGAGCTTCGTTCCGCCGCCATATAGCCCAGCTTGTGGTGATGCCGCGTGGTGTTTATGGCTGCGATACGGGTGTGGCCTGCTCGCCGCTCACCATCACCGCTGTCATCACGCGCCAGTTCCTGGACATCGGCACCGGCCTCGCGCGTCGAGCCGCACATCGGTTAGCGCTTGGAACTTTCCAGAAGCGCTAGAGTTCGTGCGTGACAGGCCACTAGCGCATCCCGTGACATATGCAGCGCGCGGCTTACTTCATGTTCCGGTCCGTAACGCCGGTAGATATAATTTATCCGCTCATCAATGCTCATGATCTTACCCGTAGGTCCTGTGGTCAGATCACAGAATACGAGCGCATCATAAGTGGGTGATTCCTCAGGTTCAACTCACTGAGCAGAATCTCTGCCAATCCCCGGACCTGCGCCTCATAGACAGCGCACGAGTGATGAGCGACTAGGCAAGCGAGTCGGCCTCCTGGCCTGTTATCCCTGATCCACCGAGCGCCATCCAGCGGATGAAAGCCAGTCGCGCTAGCTCAGGCGCGTATCCAACATCGTGTAGATAGGCCGATGCAACTAGCAAGTCACGATCGGCAAGCGGAACCGTCTCCGCTATCCGACGCGCCTGCTCCGGTACCTGCTGGACGTGATCCCACCGCGCACCCAGCGGAGACAACAGGCGCTCAGCGTTCAGCGCTGCCCACGGCGTCAAGGACATGAGGCACACCGTACGGCCTCACGGACCGCAGGTCACATGTGACGAGGTTTGCCACGGAAGCAGCTCGACCGTACCAAATCCGCCACTCGGGTAGCAACGGATGCCTCCGACGTCACGACTCCCGTTCAGCGCAAGGGCAACTCCGACTGCCGCACCTAAACGATATCGTCTTGTCATGGATCATCAGTGGGCAGTCGCTCAATTGCAGGTCTTTGTGCTGAAAATCGACCTTATGGCCAAAGCAGAGGAGAAGTGGCGGGCTACTGAGGGTGAGGAACCGGGCAACAAAGATTCCCTGGCGGACGAACTTATCTCGCTAGAGCCTGTAATGCGACGGCTCATGAACGCAGCACAGCAAGGCTTCGGAAACTACTCCTCTTCTGATAATGAGCTCATATCTCACTCCCCGTACTGGAGTGACTACTGGGTGCAGATCGTTAAGCCATGGGCACTGCGGGCTAGAGGGATCCATTCCCTCGGAGCCGAAGCCCACCAGCGAATGCGTCCTGATGCTCCGGTCTTGGCTGCCGACCAATTGCACCCATGGGTCTGGCAGCCCGCCGCCTCCCTTTGGGAGGCTGAGAACAGACAAGAAGCTATACATGCAGCCGCCCGCTCTGTGAATGCCCATCTGCAACAGAAGGTAGGTCGGTGGGATATCGGCGAGAGCAAACTCTGCCGAGAATCCTTCAGCCCAGATCCTGCCCGCGAAGGACATCCTCGTCTACGGTTTCCAGGTAACCAAAGTTCGGCTACATGGCGCGGACGTCAGATTGGAGCAATAGACTTTGGATCTGGCTGCTTCGAGGCCTTTCGCAATCCCGCCGCCCATGAACATAAACTAGATCTCACTGAACAGGTCGCGTTGGAGCAACTCGCTGCCTTTAGTCAACTCGCCCGCATGATCGAAGAATGCCTCCTGGAATCACCGCAGTCGGAATCGTGACACTTAACACCAAAACTGGATTGATATCATGCCCTCGCAGCTAGGGCGCGGCTGGACCGGCCACTACGCGGACCGTGTGAACGGAATCGTTCTTGAGACGCAGCATTGTCTTGTCCGTCTCTTTCCCCGCATCAGCACAGCCTTCGGGTCCGCAGAAGATGACACTGGAAATGCCGCCGTTCTGTGCGCTCGTGAAAAGGATGCCGTCGATGGCGACGTCTGGAAGCCATCGCATGTATTCAGTAACGACCTGCGTCGGCACGTATTCGATGTGCTCGCGCCCGTCCAGCGTAATCGATGCGCTGAGATCTCGCGCAAATCCGTGGAGAAATACAAGCTCGTAATAATTCTTTCGCTTCACTGGGTCGAACACGCTTGGTACAGGCGGCAGGGCGGCTAGGTTAATAATCTGCAGAGGCCGCGTGGTCTCAAAGGCTCCGATTACAGCAAACCGCTTGACGGTATGCGAGCCGATCTCCGCCACAACTGTCGCTACGTCGTCGCATCCATAGAACATCGAGATTCCCGCGGGACTCATCCGATTGGCTGAGGCTTTCAACGGCGGTGGCGAACCTAGCGTCGAGGCGTCATAGCCACTCGTGTCAGGCTTGTCAACCATCCGCCCGCGATAGAAAACGCGCCCGACTGGAACATCTGCTATGATTCCCCGAAATTGAATGATATCTACAAGTTTTGCAAGAATTTCGCTGGCGGTGAATTCGTCGGGGTCAGATGAGGATCCCTCTGGCACGGAGAGAAACACGAACCGGGCCTCATGCTTCACTTTCTCACGGAAAGCGTCCCATGCGTAGCGCAAGGCGACATTCGGCGGCAGCCTAGCAGGATCTTTGTTCCAAAAATCGTCGGTGATGACCTCAAGAATTTCTTCGAGAACGTTATCCGCAACTTCCCCCGCGCACACATCATAAGCGACTTCCTGTGAAGTGTGACGCGCCGTTACGTCGTCCATCCAAAAGAGACTCTCTTCCGAACGCTCGTAGAAGAAGTGGATTGCGTCCATTATTGGACGCATCAGTTCCTCGAAGGGCGCGGCGATTGGAACGCCGTCTTCCGTCTCTCGGCCGCAGAACGTACACACATCTTCTGTCACATGCGGAACAACTTGGTCACGCAAGCCCTCATCGATAATGCAATCGAGACAGACCGATTGACCACCCGTCTCGCCGAACCCACGCATAGTTAGTCCTCATAATAGGCCTTCGTTAGTCCCATGTACCCAATTCAACCACCCTCGACGGCCGCGTTGTCCTTCGCGTAGGAGCGTGGAGCACTCGCAACGAACGCGGGCTAGACGAGGCGCCCCCGCGAGCGCACCAATCGGGCGGTGGGAGCCCGAGGAAACCTAGCCTTTCGCCTCCTCCGCCCATGGGGGGCGCCTCGCTTTCTTGTCGCTACGCTCCCGCGTTCGCTTCAGGCGCCAACCCGACCTAGCGTGTGTGCACAACCGGACTTGCAATGATCCGATGGTTCTCACGCACGCACGTGCCTTGCTGACTAGCAGCCCGCCGGGCACCACCGACTACATCGAAGCTGACCTGAATCGTCCAGATTCGATCGTGGAGATTGCGTGCCGGAAGATCGATTTCGCCCGTCCAGTGACGATCATGCTGATGGGCATCCTCGGGCACATCCGCAACGCGGCAGAAGATGACGACGACCGTCATGCGCGGTCGGTGGTGGAGACCCTCAAGTCCGCTCTGCCGTCGGGCGGCTACCTGGCCATCGGTGAGAGTCTCAACACCAACACAGCGCAAAATGCGGAGTTCGACGTTTACAACCAGACAGGCGCAGTTCCCTATCGACTCCGGCGGGCCGACCAGATTGCGCGCTTCTTCGATGGCCTTGAACTGGCCCGGTCTCGTTCCGATCCATGAGTGGCGCCTCGACCTGAGTACTGTCCCGCTGACTCCATTGCCAAGCCTCGGCGGTGTAGCGAAGAAGCAGTGACACGCCGAAGGCAGGTCTCGCCCGTATCGGCGGCCCGGGGCGGAGTGAGTGTTCTCAGTTGCTAGCCCTGTGCTTGCAGCAGCAGGTCGGCGACGACTGATATCGGTGGCTGATCCGCAGCGAAGCTGCCGTCGGTGCCGGCCGCGCCGATGATGAAGTAGCCAAGGCCTTGCACCCCGATCAGGAGTCCTTCGGATTCAAGAATCTGGAAGGCTTTCGCGACAGTCTGCCGTGCCCAGCCGCCGCGCTCCGCGGCCAGCGCGGTGATGCTCGGCGCAGGGTTACCAGGGCGGAACGTCCCCTGCTGGATGCGATGGCGCAGTTCGGCGGCCAACTGGATGTATTTTCTCGGGTCAGCCGGTTCCGGGGCCGGATCAGGTTCCGCCATAGCTCCCGCGCACCAGTCCTTGATCGATTCCTGCCTGGCTAGCCGACTATAGTCGATTACAGTCGCCTAGTTGATGCAACCAGCTGTGCGTGCACGTCGAGTTGAACGAAAGCCCCGATTTGCTGGTCCGAAGTCGCTCCGCGGGTGCCCTCGTCGGCTCTCCGCCTCAGACGGGTAGGGGCGGCGTGGGTTTCTGTTCCTCATCAACGAAAGTAGCGGAGTTGCTGTGGAGGGCGGCGCTGGTGATCTCAAGGTGGGCATCGTCGTCTGGGAACTGGTCCAGGTGACCGTCGATGGCGGCCAGCCCGTGGCACTGGAACCCGCACGTGCACCATCGCGGGCTATCCGCGTAGGTCGCGTAGTTTCTGGCTCGTGTGTCCAGCTCGTGGTGTACCGCCGCCAGCGCCAGAGCGGCTCCCCGGATGCCGGGTTGATCCGAGCCGGGCTCTGCCGCGGCGAGTGCGGCCAGCAGCCACGCGCTGCGTGCAGCCAGTTCCTGCCAGCTCACCTCATCCAGGTCGGCCACCGCTAGGTACCCCGGTGGCGGTCCGTCCGGCCAGCGCATATTCAGAATGATGTCGACCAGGGCCAGGACCCTGATGCTGACAGGATTACCTCTGACGATCTCGGCGGCGAGCCGGGCGCCGGTGCCAGCTTGTTCACCGGAGAGTTCCGCGGCCGGGTCTTGCATGGCCGCCATGAGCTGCCTGGCCGAGGCCGCGTTATTGCTAGCGGTCTGGGGCAGGCGGGCGAGCCCGGCGGGTTGTTCAGACTGCCTGGCGCGGACTTGCTGGAGTGCGTGGATGCAAGTGAGGAAGATATCGAGCCCGGCGGGCAGGTCCCTCCCCAGCACCCCATACTTGCGGTGCAGCCGCAGGAGGATAAGACAGGCGACCTCGGCCTTGTGCAGATCTATTAGTAAACATTCAGGTGTCTGAGTTACCGGTTGGTGGCGTTGGGTGGCGGGTGGCGGGCGTG